>WBZP01004362.1_pt1 | contig 14751 bp, 11 predicted proteins | sample 5204301 | NCBI WGS metagenome assembly WBZP01 (sample SAMN12412401, study PRJNA552823) | activated sludge metagenome | isolation source: activated sludge from nitrification reactor of wastewater treatment plant... | place: USA: Pennsylvania | collected 2017 | reverse complement strand
CGAAGGCCACGATCATCGCGAACGGGCTGGGAGAGTACCGGCGAGTGATCGTGGCGACGATGTGGACCGGTCTGATCGTGATGAGCCTAGCGTACCTGACGAACACCACATACGGTCGGTGGTTCCTCTTCGGTGTGCTGCTCACGGGCTTGCTCCTGTTGCTGCTCGAGCGCAACCTCATGCGGCGGTGGTTGCACCGCCGCATGGCCGAAGGCAAGCCGCTGCACCGGGTTTTCCTCATCGCGCCGGCATCGCGATTGACGAAACTTCAGGACGAGTTGGCCGGATCCCAGGGCCGGTTCGTCACGGTGGGTGTCCTGGCGCTCGATGAGGGCTTGAGCCCACGGGCCGCGGTGGAGTCCGCGGTCGAGAGCAGGGCCGACACGATCCTCTTCGCCCCTGGCGGGGACGTTGACCCGCAACAGACCAGGGAACTGGGCTGGGCGATGGAGGACACCGACTTGTCGCTGATGGTCAGTGCCTCCCTGGTTGAGGTGGCCGGCCCGCGGTTGTCCGTCGAGCCGGTGGAGTCCATGTCCTTCGTCCGCGTCGACATGCCCAAGTTCAGCGGTACGGCGGTGGTGCTCAAGGCGGTAACGGACGTCATCGGATCGAGCATCCTGCTGATCCTCCTGGGGCTGCCGATGCTGCTGATCGCGTTTGTGATCCGGCGCGGCTCCCCCGGTCCCGCCCTGTTCAAGCAGGAGCGGGTGGGCTTGGACGGACGGACGTTCCAATGCTGGAAGTTCCGCACGATGTACGTGGATGCGGATGCCCGTCGTGACGAGTTGCGGGCGACACATGGGGATGAGGGCGCGACTTTCAAGATGGCCGGCGACCCGCGCGTGACGCGCATCGGGCGCTTCCTGCGCCGGTTCTCGCTCGACGAGTTGCCGCAGTTGGTCAACGTGTGGCGCGGCGACATGTCGTTGGTGGGGCCGCGACCGCATCCGATGGACGACGTGGCGAGGTACGACGATCTGGCGGTTCGCCGACTGCGGGCACGGCCCGGGATGACGGGACTGTGGCAGGTGCGCGGTCGGTCGGACCTGTCCTGGGAGGAGTCGGTCCGGCTGGACCTGTATTACGTGGAGAACTGGTCGCTGTCGATGGACTTCGTGATCATGGCGAGCACGGTTACGGCCGTCGTGGGCGGGCGGGGGGCGTACTGAGTGCTGCCGCCAAGATCTGAGTTGGCGCCAACTGGCTGCGAAGTGCATGGCCGGCAGTTCTAGATCACCCGAGGTCACGTCTCGTGCTCGCGGGTTGATGGCGGCAGTGGCGGGGGTTTGGGGCGTGCAGGTCGTGACTGCGGTGGCCCAGTTCGGCTATGCGATTGTCGCGAGTCGGATCCTTGCAGCCAGCAGTTTCGGCGCCTACGCCGCTGCTCTCGTCATCGCCCAAGTCGGATCACTCGTGGCGACCCTCGGACTCGGAGATGCAGTGGCTCGGCGGCTCGAGGACGATGAGGCAGCCGACCGCTCGGCAGTCTCGTGGGGCGTCCTCGGGGGCCTTGCCACCGCTGTCCTGCTGTGGCTCCTGGCAGGCTGGCTTGGCGCAATGTTGAGGAGTCCCGACTCAGTACCAATGATCCGTGCGTTTGCGGTTTCCATGCTATGGCTGCCTCTTGCGACCATCGGCAAGGCAGTGTTGAGGCGCCGCGAGCAGTTCCATCTCTATAACGTCGTCCTAGGCAGTTCGGGACTGCTCGCTGTCGGTCTGTCAGCGGTGATACTGCTCACTTGGAGGGAAACCTGGACGCTTGCTGCCTTTCCAGTTCTCAGTGGTGCCATCACGGCCTTTGCCGTGGCGGCCTCGCTTCGCGGGGCCATCTTGCCCAACTGGAATCTCCGCGGTGGCTGGGAGGACTTGAGGTTCGGCCTCAAGTCGATCGGTGCTTCGTCCATGCTTATCTTGGCCAATCTTGTACCCGTGTGGGGTCTGAGCCGCTTCGCCGGACAAACCACTCTCGGGGCGTGGAATCGCGCCCAGACAGTCGGAAGGCTCCCACTGGAAGTGTCGACGTACGCAACGATGAATGTCATTTACCCGGTCTTCCGACACACACGCGTCGGCGATGCAGAGCACCGAAGGGTCTGGTCGGATGCGTTCTCGTCGACGGCGTGGGTCTTTCTGCCCCCTGCGCTTGTGATGACGCCCGCACTGCCTGAACTCGTCACGCTGCTACTGGGCCCGGGTTGGGCCACAGCCTCTGAGATGATTCCGTTTGTATGGGTTGCGACGGTGGCCTTCTGCCTGAGCCAGATCCTCGGTGGTGCTATGCAGGCCACGAACAGCTTCCGCGGCCTCTATGTGCCGCAGGTGACACTCCTTGCGATCCTCGTTTCGGGAGTTGCGTGGACGGCGACGACTGGGTCCTGGCTGGGAGTCGCGGTCGCCAGTGTGATCGGATTCTGGGGTGCCCATTTCGTGCAGATTGCACTAGCCGCCACGCGTGGTTTCATCACGGGTCGGCGTGTGCTTCGGTGGTATCTCCTCGCTGGCCTGGCAAGTGGATTGCTACTCGGCGTCTCGGTAGCCGCAGAGGTAGTTGCCGGATCCGGGACAACCCGAGTCCTAGTGCCTGCCTTACTCGCAGCAGGCTTCCTCGCAGTGACGATGCGCTACTGGCGGATGATCCCGCCGCTGCGGAGTAGTTTCACCGCGAGTCGCCCGTAGTGGACACACGCTCCCTGGTGTACGCGGCATGGCGTGAACCTGACAATGAAGCAGCCGTGGCGGACAGGACTAAGAGAAGAATGAACCACCTTTGAGTGATCCCCGGCGCGCGGAATGAGAGGGGCATTTCGGTCTGGCCGAGGACAACGAAGATCGAGAGTGCCGCTAGGGCTGCTCGGCATGATGCCACGGCAGTGACCGCCACGTCAGTGGCCCTCCATAGAAAGTAGCCGTAGGCGATCAGAGCAAGAACTCCCCCAACAGTCAGCACCTCCAGAATCAGGTTGTGTGCATGCAACGCACCCAGAGGTGGTGGCGTCAACGCGCTGAGGCCGAAGATCCAAGACGTGCTGAGGGACTCCAGGCTTTGATGCCACAGTTCCAGACGCCACTCCCACGTACCGCTTGGGTTCCCGGCCTGGTAGTTGACCAGCGCAGCCAGGGGGAGGATCGAGATGAGGACAAGACCGACGAAGGTGAGGTTGACCGGGGGGCGCCTCGACCATCTTCGCCAGGGAAGGGCTTGGATGGCCACGGCGATCAGGAGAGCGAGGAGGCCAGTGCGGCTGAATGTCCACGCCAGTGCAGTTGCGGAGCCCAACGGTCCGATCAGCCACTCGCGGATCTTCGCCCCGGGCGAGTCGGTCGCAAGTACCACCCACTGCGTCAGCAAGAGCATCGCCAGAGTGCCAGCCAGCGCCTGGCGCCCGTTGCCAAGTCCGACAAGAACGCCGAATTCAGGCGCAGTAATCGGCACTCCCAGCACTCTGAGCCAATCCGAATAGCGTTCACCCAGGTCAACACCCGTCACCCCGGCCAGCTCGCCAACGGTGAGTGCACCAATCAGTAAGCTTCCCCACGCGAAAACGCCCCCACCCCAGATGAGTAGCCGTCGGAGATCCGTACTCGACAATGCCGACCCGCCGATGAGCACGGCAGCACTCGCCGCGCCACCCACCAGTGTGGATTGGCTTGAACCGTAGCCCCCGAGGAGGGCTGACAGATACGCAGCTAGGAAGATCCCAGTGGTGGCCAAGGCAAGCCACCAAGCCGTATCAGGGATCGCGGTTCTAGTCGGCACCAAGAGCAGAACCGCGACTGAAGAGATCCCGAGGACTGCCACAGCGGCGGTTCCAAGCGGGTCGTAGGGGGTGGCGGTTGAGGTCGTGACGGCTGGTAGGCCCACGAAATGTAGTCCCTGATTCACCATCATGGCCACGAGGAGCCACACGTAGGCCAGCGAAACAGCCCTAGCACCATGTAGGCCCGTGCCTGGTATCACGTAAGCAGCCTAAGGGACACGAGGAGTTGGTCCGGTTGTTCTCCGTTCGCCCAGAGTTGGCGGTAGAGATCAAGAATCCGATCGCCGCGCTCATTCCAGTCGTGCGACCTGGCGTAGACTGCCCTTGACCGGGCTATCCATGCTTCGGGAGACGACGTCGCGCAGGCCACGAGGCCGCCGGCATGCGTGCTAGTCATCCGTGATATTCCTGTGGCGGAACCTGCCCAAGCGGCATCCGCAGGTAGGTTCTCGGTCAGGCCGGTAATCCCTAGACTCGCATAGGGTCTGCTTCTGCTGGGAACCTGAGAATCCAATTCCTACCTTGTCCTCGTACTCAAGGAAATGAAACCGTCACGGAGGGTCAACTTAGCCAAATGTACTCTGAATGACACCTCGGATAGGCATATCACCAAAGTGCTTGGCTAGGACGATGGGCGTGCCATGCTCTGCGGCCTCAAGGATGACACCGCCGAAGGACTCGCGGAGGCTGGCGAACAGAAGAGCCTTCGCGTGTCCTATCGCCTGTATCACGTCGGATCGGTCAGCATGTTCACGCAGTTCGATGCGGCGTCCGAGCCACATATGGTCGACGGGAGCGGCCACCCTTGGGCCACAAGGTCCCGGCGCCGAACATCACCAGGTTCAGGTCAGTTGGGAGTCGGGGCAGAGCCTCGGCGAAGGCAACGAACGGCAAGATGAGGGCTTGCGTGCCATGAATCGGCCGGGTGCCCATACATTCGTTCTCTCTATCTGCGTCCGTCCCAACCCTCTCCAGTCTGGTAGCGGCACGAGCGGAGGAGTTTCCGGACGACAGCGAGCGCGCACGACGGTTAGGGTGTTCAAGATGGCGCCCAACTCTCGGCTGAGGGTGGTGGTTGTAACCCTCCTGTCAGATCCCAAGGAGTCGTTGCTCTTCCTGAGTGCCGCGAGACTCGTTGGAGATCTCGTTCTGGTGGCTCCCGACGATGCTGCCCTCGGTTCGTGGCCGACAGACACGCGAGTCGTTCGGTTGCCGGCGGTAGGTGACTCACTGACTCAGAAACGGCTGCTTGGTCTCAGCGCAACCGTCAGGCAACTGGCTCCAGACATAGTCCACATCCACGGTGAGCCCTGGTCTACCGCGGCCCAGCACTTGGTTGGCCTGGGCCTGCCAGTGGTGGTCCATGGTGCGGAGAATCTGCTGGTTGATGCGCCGCTCCTCTACAGGCTGCGCAGGGTAGGCACAAGACGCATTCTGAGGCGGGTTGCTGGCTACGCAGCGTGGGGCATGAGTGGTCTGCTCGCCGCGCGTCGTGCGGGACTCCCCCTGACCACGCCGGCGGCCGTCATCCCTGGTTCGCCTCCCGATCCCGCCATCTTCACTCCAGTCGCGCTGCGCACAGCGGACCCAACTCTTCGGGTCGTCGCTGTAGGCAGACTCGTACGTGAGAAGGGCATCGATGGGCTCGTGCGGGCCGTAGCTGGGTGCGGCGGTGCTGCTGCGGTCTCACTGACGGTTGTCGGCGATGGGCCACAGCGTGCGGAACTGCAGGCCCTTGCTCGCAGCGCGGGGGTTGAGGTGACCTTCAGCGGGACTCTGACGAGCCTGCAGGTGCATGACAAACTCGCCGATTCCGATGTGCTGGTGGCACCATCCGTAGCCACTCGGACGTGGCAAGAACAGTGGGGAAGGGCTGTGGTCGAGGCGATGATGACGAGACGTGCGGTCGTCGTGTCCAATTGCGGAGAACTGCCGGACCTGGTCGGGGACCCGTCCTGGACCTTCCCAATGGGTGATGTGGAAGCGCTGGCTGAGGCGCTCATGGAACTACGGGATTCACCTACGTTGCGCCGCGCCCGTTCAGACGGTGCGCTCGTACGGGCAGCAGAGTTCCACCCGGATCATCTAGCCGGTGAATTAGTGTCGCTCTGGGAAAGGGCCGCCGCGAGATCCATGACGTGAGGTGTAACTCACCCGCAAGTCCAGCCCTAGGATGGTGGAATTGGCGGTCCGCTGACGAGAGGGCAGCACATGACGCGCGGTGACCGATCGTGAGGATCCTTGCGATCCATTCCGGCTACCGCCGCACCGGCGGAGAGGACATCTCATTCCGCTCGGAGGTGGACCTCCTCAGGGTCCTCGGACACCGGGTGGCCGAGATCCAGATCGACAGTGGTTCGAGGGCCAATCGTCCCGCAACTGACCAGGTGCGCTCCCTGTTGAGGGGAGACCGGGACTTCGAAGAGCGCCTATATGGAGAAGTTGCACAGGGACGTCCTGATGTCATCTACCTCAACAACTGGTTCCCCTGGCTCGCCCCTTCGATTCCAGAGTTGCTGGACGCAGCCCCGGTGTTAGCGGCTGTGCGGAACTACCGGCTGTGGTGTATCAACGGACTGTTCTTCCGCTCTGGCGAGGCCTGTGTCGAATGCCTGTCCCACGGCGCCTGGAGGGGTGTCGCCCACGGCTGCTATGAGGGACGTTTGCGCTCACTGTTGGCTACGCGGTTGTCCACCAGCGTCCGCCATGAACTGACCTCCCGATCCCTTGTGCACTTCACGGCGGCTTCTCAGTACGTTGCGAGGTTCCTTGAGACAGTCGGCATCACGCCCGAGAGGATCCACGTCAAGGCCAATGTCGTGCATCCCGAGCCTGCCATAGGGTCCGGAGGTGAGCGGGTCCTGTTCGTCGGCCGCCTCGAGGAAGCGAAGGGCTTTGCCGACTTCGTGTCGTCGTGCCGAGCCGTCGGCGCCGGCATGGCCGTCATCGGCGAAGGCCCGCTGCAGTCGTTGCTGACTGATGACGAGTACTTGGGTCAGTTGCGCCACGACCAAGTACTTGACGTGATGGGTCGTTCCCGAGTTACCGTCCTCCCATCCCTGAGCCACGAGACCTTCGGCCGGGTGGCAGCAGAGAGTCTTGGTTGCGGAACACCGGCGATTGTAAGTAGCTCGGGGGCACTGCCTGAGGTGGGCGACGAATCGTGTGTCCAAGTGGTCGAAGCCGGAGACAGGGACATGCTCTCTGGTGCCATCCGTGCGGCCGTGGAGGATCACTACTGGTCGGCTACGGCACGCACGGCCGCGCGCGAAGCATTCATGAGGCGCTACTCATCTAGGGCCGTCGCTTCTCAACTTGAGTTAGCCTTGCAGGCAGCGTGCGGGGCTCCGACCCATGGCTGACGTACACGCCCCGCCCTCGAGGTCGGTACCTGCGGCCAGAACACTGCCAACTCCATCAAAGACCGCGGCGACGCTTTGCGGCAGGCTGAGGCGGGTCACACTTCTCGAGGCCGGGGCTCTCGCTGCGCTGCTCCTGGTCGCCCTTGCGCGCTCACTGGCGACAACCGAGTTGTACTTCTACGACGAGACCGCATACCTGGCGAGGGGTCTCAGAGCAGAAGCTGATTTCATCAATGGTGCCACCTACTCGGACCTCTACTGGCTGGTGGGCCAGGTTGTTCCGGAGCCCGTCCACCTGTATTTCGTTGTAAGGGCCGTTGCAGCAGCGGCACTCGTCTTCGGGGTGTGGTTGGCTGCTCGGCTGCTCGCCCAACCGTGGCTCGCCTGGGTGTCCGGTGCGGTGATCGCTGCGAGTACTGCCCCATACCTGTGGCCAAGTGTCGCCGCCCCCGCTGCGGCGTGCATCATCGTGGGAATCGCGATCCTGTATCGATGGCCGGGGCTTATCAGCATCGGTGCTGCAGCGGCGCTCTTCTGGTGTGCGGCTGGCGCCAGGCCGGAGTACGTCTGGTGGGCTTCGTTCGTATCGGTATTGGCGCTGATTCTGGTTCTGAGGAGGGCTGCTTCGGCCCCGCGGGCTGTGCCCCGACTCGATGTGTTCGTGGCCTTGATGGGTGCGTGGGTAACCCCCGCGATTCTTTTCGCCCTCCACGGATCACCCTTAGGCGGCTCAGGCAGGGGGTGGGCTGCGTTCGGGCAGCACTTCGCTCTGCGCAACGCCTTGGAGGATGAGAACCCATGGTTGGACTGGGAAAGAATCGCCGCGAGGCACTTCGGCGCAGCACGCAGCGTCACAGAAGCATTCCTAGCGTCACCCGATGCCGTCGTCGGGCACATCGCCAGCAATGTGGCGGAGACGCCCACGGTCTTCCTTGAGGACGTGTTGGGAGGCCCAGAAAAGATGGCGGGCTCATCGGTGTCATGGGCGATGATGATTATCTTGGTGGCCGGTGTGGCCATGTCGCTGGTGACGGACATCAGGGCCACCCGCCATCGTGCCGTGAGACTTGCCCGCCTTTCGGTTTCCGGCGCCTACACGATCCCGACGGCCGTCCTCATCTCCCTGCTCCTGGCCGTTGCCATTCCATTGGCGGTGGTCTATCCCCGCGGTCACTATCTCGTGCTTCCAGCTGGACTGGCCGTGGTATTCGTTGTGGTGGTTCAGGAACGGGTTGGCTCACACTTGATGACGTGGCTGGTCCCGGTGACGGCAACAGTGATCGCATTCGCATTCCTTGTAGTGCAAACCGCGGGACTGGGCTCTCGCCGCCTGGAACAGCCACCTGCCCGCGCCTGGGCCGTTGAGACGATGGCCGATAGTGATGTCTCGTGGCGGCTGCTCGGATCGGATTGGGGTACATACGGGCTCGACGTCTATGTCGAGGACCTGGAGCAGATCTCGCCAACCCCCCTGCCGACTGAGACGTTCTCGGACTTCCTGGTCCGTAACGGTGTAAACGCCGTGCTGCTCAATGAGACTCTGGTCCAGGGTCCTCTAGGATCCACCGCCGAATTCGAGCGGTTCTCGACCGAGCCACGGGCGTTCGGCTTCTTTGAACTAGTTCCGGATTCAGATATTTGGGTGCAGAGTGCTGCGCGTAATTGATGGTGGATCGCCACGCTCAGCGCAGAGCAGCAACATCGGCATCCACCATCAGCCGCGCCAACTCCGGCACCGTCGTTTGCGCCTTCCACCCCAGCCTCTCCTGCACTTTGCTCGGGTCGCCCACCAACTCGTCCACTTCCGTTGGGCGCAGGTATCGCTCGTCGAAGCGCACGTACTTCTCCCAGTCGAAGCCCACATGCCCGAACGCCAACCCGAGGAAGTCCCGCACCGAGTACGCGGTCCCTGTCGCCACCACGAAGTCGTCGGGCTCGTCAGCCTGCAGCATCAGCCACATCGCCTCGACGTATTCCTTCGCGTAGCCCCAGTCCCGGCGTGCGTCGAGGTTCCCCAGGTACAGGTACTCCTGTTGCCCGGCCGCGATGCGGGCGGCGGCCATCGAGATCTTCCGGCTCACGAACGTCTCCCCGCGGCGTGGGGACTCGTGGTTGAACAGGATGCCGTTGACGGCGAACATCCCGTAGGCCTCGCGGTAATTGCGGGCGGTCCAGTACGAGTACACCTTCGCCGCTGCGTATGGGCTGCGTGGCTGAAGGGGACTCGACTCGGACTGCGGCGGCGGGGTGCTGCCGAACATCTCCGAACTCGACGCCTGGTAAAACTTCGCCGGCACCTGGGCGGCGCGGATCGCTTCAAGGATTCGGATAGTACCCAACCCCGTCACATCGCCTGTGTACTCAGGCTCGTCGAAGGACACCCGGACATGTGACTGCGCTGCCAGGTGGTACACCTCGTCAGGTCCGACCTTCTCCAGCAGCGTGGTCAGTCGTGAGGAGTCCGTCAGGTCCCCGTAGTGCAGGAACAACCTGGCATCGGGGTCGTGCGGATCCTGGTATAGGTGGTCGATTCGGTGGGTGTTGAACGTCGAGGCGCGGCGGATCAGCCCGTGGACCGTGTACCCCTTGTCCAGGAGTAACTCCGCCAGGTAGGAACCGTCCTGCCCGGTGATGCCCGTGATGAAAGCCGTCTTCATTGCCGCCAACGTTATCGTTAGAACGTGCTCAGCGACTCACTCGTCTACGTAGCCGGCCACCGCGGACTCGTCGGGTCGGCGGTGTGGCGGGCTCTGCAGCAGCGCGGCATCAAGACCGTCGGGTGGTCCTCAGCCGAACTCGATCTGCGCGATCGCGGTGCGACCTTCGACGCCCTGCTGTCCGCACGCCCGCAGGTCATGGTCATGGCGGCGGCCAGGGTCGGGGGGATCATGGCCAATGCCACCCACCCGGTGGACTTCCTCAACGACAACCTGCGCATCCAGACCAACCTGTTCGAGGCGGCGCACGCGGCCGACGTCCAGCGCGTGGTGTTCCTGGGGTCGAGTTGCGCCTACCCGAAACTCGCCCCGCAGCCGATCCCAGAGTCGGCGCTGCTCACCGGGCCACTGGAACGGACGAATCAGGCTTACGCGCTGGCCAAGATAGCCGGGATCGAGGCGGTGAAGTCCTACCGCACGCAATACGGCCGGCGCTGGATCTCAGCCATGCCCACCAACCTGTACGGGCCCGGGGACAACTTCGATCTCACCTCCAGTCACGTGCTGCCGGCGATGATCCGCAAGTTCCACGATGCCGAAGGTGTGGTCACCCTGTGGGGCACCGGCTCTCCCCGTCGCGAGTTCCTGCACAGCGATGACGCGGCCGCGGCGATCCTGCACCTGCTCGAACACTACGACGGCGACGAGCATGTGAACGTGGGCGCCGGCGAGGACATCAGCATCCGGGACCTGGCCGCACTGGTGGCAGAGGTGGTCGGTTTCCACGGCCGTATCGAGTGGGACACGAGCAAGCCGGACGGGACGCCGCGCAAGTTGCTGGATGTGGCCCGGCTCACGGGTCTCGGGTGGGCCCCCGCGGTCAGCCTGCGGGAAGGAATCGCCAGGACCTACGAGTGGTTCATAACCTCCCGTCAGCCTCCGTCCCCAGCATCCCCTTGACGTCGTAGAGGACACCCGCCGCACCCACCAGGTCGCGCAGCGCCGGACCGACCCCGGCGAACTGATCGTGCGCCACCGCCAGCAGAGCGGCGGAGTACTCGCGGCCCCACACCGAATCGAGATCCACGAGGTCCACCCCGAGGTCCTTGGCCTGGTCGGCAGTCACCCACGGGTCGGCCACCTCAACGGCCGCGCCGTACTCGCGCACCCGCTCGATCAGATCCACCACCCTGGTGTTCTTGGTGTCCGGGCAGTTCTCCTTGAAGGTCAGTCCCAGGACGAGGACCCGCGCCCCGCCGACCGGTAGCCCCTTGCGGGTCATCAGCAACACCAACTGGTCGGCCACGTAGGCGCCCATGGCGTCATTGATGCGACGGCCCGCAAGGATGACCTCGGGGTGGTAGCCCACCTCGAGCGCTTTGTGTGTCAGGTAGTACGGGTCCACGCCGATGCAATGCCCCCCCACCAGGCCCGGGCGGAACGGCAGGAAATTCCATTTCGTCCCTGCAGCTTCGAGGACCTCGGTGGTGTCCAGGTCGAGCTCATGGAAGAGGATCGCAAGTTCGTTCACCAGGGCGATGTTCACGTCCCGCTGGGTGTTCTCGATGACCTTGGCTGCCTCGGCAACGCGGATGGAGGGGGCACGGTGGATGCCGGCATCCACGATGTGTCCGTAGAGCTCAGTCAGTCGCTGTGTTGTGTCCGGGCTCGATCCACTGACGACCTTTGCAACGTCCGGCAAGCGCCGCTTGCGGTCCCCCGGATTGATCCGCTCGGGCGAGTAGCCGACGGCGAAGTCGCTGTTCAGTCTGAGCCCCGACACCTTTTCCAGCACCGGCACGCAGTCCTCCTCGGTACAGCCCGGATAGACCGTGGATTCATAGATCACCAGGTCCCCGGTCCGCAGCACCTCGCCCACGATGCGCGTGGCCTCGAGCAGCGGGCCCAGGTCGGGCCGCTTGTGCACATCCACGGGTGTGGGTACGGCCACGACGTACACATTGGCCTCAGCCAGGTCAGCCGGGTCGCAGCTGTAGCGCACCCCTGTCAGATCAGGTGCGGGCACTTCCTTGGTCCGGTCCGTCCCGCGGGCCAACTCCGCCACCCGGTCGCAATCGATGTCGAACCCGACCACGTCGAAATGCCGGGCGAACGCGACCGCCAGCGGCAGGCCGACGTAGCCCAGTCCCAGCACGGCGATGGTCGATCCCATGCAGGCAACGGTAGCCCTTTGGTGATCGTGGGGAGGGGCTCGCGGCTCGCTCCCTCGTTTGGATCGAACATGTGTTTGATGGGTGACTGCGTTCACCATCCCGAGTGCTTCCTCCCGGTCCCTGAGCCACGGACTCGCGCCTGCAATGTCCCAACGACCAGGAGGTCGTGGACGAACCGCAGGACCACGTTGAGGGGCAGATCCGAGCGGCTACAGGCGCACTGGCGCGGGGGCGGGGGCCGGGGGGAGCAGTCGGGCCGTAGTCGGAGGCCGCCCGCACACCTTCCCACGGGCGGGGCTGCATCGCCCGGCCGTTCCCAACAGACGGGTACGGTGGAGCGTGCGATGGCAGGAGCAGGCGTGAGGACTTTCGGGATCGGTGCTATCCCGTTCGCTGCGCTGCCCTTCGACGAGGCTGTGGACGAAGTCATACGCCGCGCAGAAGTGGGGGAGCCGGCCGCAGTCCACTTCGCGAACGCCTACACGATCGCGCTGGCCGACGCCGATCCCGTATACGCGGCGCTGTTCGTGGACTCGAAGGCGCTGAACCTCACCGACGGCATGCCGGTGGCCTGGGTGGGCCGGCGGGCGTACCGACGTTCCAGCGATCAGTGGCCTCGGGTCTACGGCCCAGATGTGATGCAGGCCGTCCTAGCCCGAGACACGGGTCTGCGGCACTACCTGCTGGGCGGGGATGAGCAGACACTTCGGGCCCTGCAGAAGGTGGTCGCCCGCCGCTTTCCCATGGCCCGGATCGCCGGCGCTGAGTCCCCTCCCTTCCGCGAGTTGAGCGCCGCGGAGCGCCACGAGCAGGACCGCCGCATCCTGGAATCCGGTGCCCAGGTCGTGTGGGTCGGGCTTGGCACCCCGAAGCAGGACTGGGAAGTCGCTCGATTGGCCGGCGAACTGCCCGTCGTGGCGATGGCGGTGGGTGCGGCTTTCGACTTCCTCGCAGGTACTAAGTCCCAGGCTCCGGTATGGATGCAACGCACGGGTACCGAGTGGTTCTACCGCCTGGCCACCGAACCCCGCCGACTCGCGAGGCGCTATCTGTGGGGCAACCCCAGGTTTCTGCGGGCCGCGGCCCGTAACCCAGGGCTGCGACTACGATGATCGACACCCCGCCCACTCCAGCGCCGACTCTCCCCGCGGGTCCGACGACGCACGGTTGGCTGAGGTACGTCGGCGTGGGCTACGTGCTGCTCGCGCTGTTCGTGACCTTCAACCTGGTCTTGGTGGCGTGGGGGCCGCCGGCGAGGGGGGTCGCGTCGTGGACGCGGGTCGAGGGGGTGCTCCCTGGGACGGGTGGTCTCGAGGTCCTTGCGTGGGTCGGTCTGGTCGTCATCGCCCTGGGCGTCGTCTGGGGTGGGATCACTCGGCACCAGTGGGCTCTCATCGCGGCGGTGGGCACCTGGATCGGCGCCGCTGCGGTGTCGATGGTCCTGCACGGAGCGATGAGAGATGTGCGGTTCTGGTACGTGGCGGCGGCGAGCGTGGCCGTGGCGGTGGCTGGAGCGCTTATCCCTTTCGAAGCGCTGAAGCGGCTCATGCTGGGGCTCGGCTGGTTCTTCGGGTGGGGAAGTGTCCTGGCGGGTCTCAGCGATCTGGCCTTCGGATGGCCGACGGTGCTGATCGAAGACAGCCCCCGCTACGGCCGCTGGCTGTCGATGGTGGGCTTGTCCGTAGGGGAGGTGGCAAGCCTCAACGGTGTCACTCCTGGCCGGGTCTACGTGGGGTTGACCTGCGCGATTCTGCTGGTCTTCGCCGTTCGGGCAGCACCTGGGCGCTGGACGTGGATCATGACTGCGGGCTTGGTTGTGGCAACGCTGTGGAGCTTTAGTCGGACGGGCATGGTCGCCATCGTCGTTGGGCTACTGGCGGCACTGATCCCGGTCCAGCGCGTGCGCAATGCGTTCGGGTGGGTCCTGGCCGGACTCCTGGTAGTGATCCTGCTGCCGCTCGCGCTGTCTGCCTGGTTGGCGACTACTCCCATCACCGACGGCACGACGGTGTGGAGGTTCGCGTTGTGGCAGGACTACCTGTCGAACCCCCAGGTCTGGATGCCCTTCGGCGTCGGCCCGAAACCGTCGTCGCTGGACTATGCCGACCATGCCCATCAGCAGTTCCTGGAAGCCCTCGCGGTGGGTGGTTGGGTGGGGCTGGCGGGGGTCGTCGCCTTCGTCGTACTCGCGGCGCGGGTCGCAGTGCGTGTCGCCGGCGTCGACAACCGGGCCACGCTCGGGGTCGTCTTCGTGATGGGTGCGATCTTCCAGGTGGACGTGGTGACCTTCAGCGCCACATACGCGGTGCTCAACAACGCGTTCATTCTGATCGTCGCAGTGGTGCTCAGCGCAGCGGGTCTGGTGGATCGCCGAACATGACCTTCGTCTCCCGCACCGATGCCGGCCAGCAGCTCGCTGAGGTGTTAGCGGAGCGTCAGTACCCCGATCCCGTCGTGCTGGCCCTGCCCCGCGGCGGCGTGCCCGTGGCCGCGCCGGTCGCCGTGGCGCTTCACGCTCCGCTGGACCTGATCATGGCTCGCAAGATCGGCGTGCCCGGCCACGAGGAGGTGGCGGCGGGGGCGGTCGTCAACGGCGACGCCCACCACATCGTCGTGAATCCATCGGTGCTTGCGGCCGCCGGGATGAGCGAGGAGCAGGTGCGTGACCTTGGCGAACAGGAACTGCTGACGATCCGGCAGCGCCGCGAACAGTACCTCGCCGGGCGGGCGCCGGTCGACCTGCACGCCCGCACCGCCATCGTCGTCGATGACGGCATCGCGACCGGTGCCACGATGC
>WBZP01002470.1_pt2 | contig 14751 bp, 15 predicted proteins | sample 5204301 | NCBI WGS metagenome assembly WBZP01 (sample SAMN12412401, study PRJNA552823) | activated sludge metagenome | isolation source: activated sludge from nitrification reactor of wastewater treatment plant... | place: USA: Pennsylvania | collected 2017 | reverse complement strand
CACGGTGCCCTCCTTACTCTCCGTGGTGCACTTGGAGGTTGAATCCGCCCCTTCGGCAGCCTATCGCGTGGGCTTCGCTGGCGCGGCCCAACCAAGCTGCTTGCCATGGAAGAGAAGTAAGACTTGGCCTGTTCGGTGCGGAGACTGTGAGCTTTGCGGCTGTTGAGGTCGCGCCTCTTGCCGAGCCATCGGGAGCCGCGGAGGCTCTTGTCCGGAGTAAGAGGAGAGGCCCCTCATTGGGGCCTGTCCCAAGCAGATTCATCGCTGTGATCTTCCTTTGATGTCCTTGATGTGGCTCACATATTAGCTGGGCGCCAGTGCATGGACAACAACCGGATCAGACAGGATTTTTGCCGTCAAGGGGCTTACCTTCCCGGCGATGCTAGCCCGGCCTCGGGCGCACCGGTTCAGCCTTGTGACTTGGCACGACGCAACAGCCCGGCGAGCAGCTCTCGCCGCGAGACCTCCTGCTGCCAGTCGCAGCGGCGCCGATGTTCCGCGATGTTGCGATCGCGCACCTGGATCACCTGGTCCCAGGCGGCGAACACCGAGTCCGCGTCCTGATAGCTGGCCAGGGCCTGGATCAGGGGTTGCAGCAGATAATGTCCTAGTTTTGGATGATAGTTGAGGTGGGCCCGTTCATGGCTGCGCAACAGGGGAAGACTGAGCGCCGGACCTATGACCTCATAGGGCGCCAAGGTCCGCGACTCGCTGTCCCAGCCGGGAGGGATTTCGAGTTCGGGGGGAGTTTTGGGGAAGAAGAAACGGGCCAGATGCCAGGGGGTCAGCAGCAAGAGGATGCGCCAGTCCTCGAAAGAACGAAAAGCGCGGATCTCGATGGGCAATCGGTGATTGATGCCGAAGGCCCCGACGAAATGACGGCGATAGAGATCCACATAGACATCGAGGATCGTTTCGATGAGTTGCTCATCGGTCGCCTCGGGATCGAAGATCCGCCAAGAGGTCATGCCGACCCCTCAATCCAGGACGCGCGGTAACCGTTCCGCCAACACCCGGTAGATCCGCAGAGAGGAAGACTGTTGCAGATCCAGGGCGAAGGGCAACAACCAGGGGGCCAGCAACTCGTCTTTCAACAGCCGCGCCGCAGGGCTCTCCCCTACGCCCTGTTCCAGCATCCAGGCCAGACATTCGAGCAGGCTACCCAGGTAATCCGCCGGTAAATCGGCATTGGCCTGGAAACTGAGTTGCTGGAACAGTCGTTCCGCCAACAGGGTCTTCTCGCCATGCATTCGGCCCTGGCAATAGACCGAGGCGAAGGGCGGGCAGCAGGTTCTGGGCTGGCCGTTGATGAACAACCTGGTGTGTTCGACCTGCCAGTCGCTCAACGGGAGGGCCGCCAGTTCCGCGGCGGCCTCCTTCAGCCAGGGATAGTCCTCGGCCACCTCGGCGACGGCGACCGCCGACTCCTCACCGGGCTGCGCCAGCAACCCGGCGAGGATGAAGACTTCCGCCGCCCGCGGATCAGCCATCGCCATGCTTCGCCGTCAGCACCTGACGGTTCTCTATCGGCACCAGCACCGTGGTCCGATCCGCCGCCCCGGAGGGTGGATCCCGATAGGAGCTGTAGCCATGGGGCGGATAGGGTCGTTCATAGACACCGGCCTCCAGCATGTAGTACCGCAACAGATAGCCGCCGCAGAGCACCAGCGAAGCCGCTACGGCGATCGCCCCATGGCCGCGCCAACCCTTGACCACGCCCTTGAGTTCGATCAGCAGGGGCACGATGAGGCCGAAGATGAGGAAGCCGACCAGCCAGCCCATGTTGGTCCAGAGCAACGTGGCCGAATGGCGGGCCGACTCGGAGCCCTGCTTCATGTACTGGAAGAAGGAGAAGATCACCACCAGCTCGGCGGCGATGAGGATGACGTCCGCCCGCTCGTAAAAGATCTTGATCTCATGGGTCGCGGCTTCATCCCGGATCACCAGCACCAGGATCAGGAGCAGAAAGGCCAGGGAGGTGGAGAAGCCGGAGATGGTGAAGAGCACCGGCACGCCGGGATTGTGCCACAGGGCCACCGCCGGGAAGGATTGCAGCAGCAAGCCGGTGTAGACCACGGTGCCGACGCCGTTGATGGTCGCCAACCAGCCGATCGGCTTATGGAACCTGGACGCCAGGTTCGCCAGCCAGATCACCGGCCCCCAGTCGAGGATCTTGCCGACCAGCGGCATCTCCATGAACAGCTTGGTCTGCCGCAGATAGGGCAGCGAGTAGACCAAGCTCCAGATCATCATCCAGGTGATGAACTGGGTACCCCAGGCAATCCAGGCGTCGGGCTTGCGCAGCAACACCATGGGGTTGAGCACATTGATGACCGCCGTATGGTGCAGCAGGTGGATGAACAACAAGGAGGAACCCAGGCTGAGCATGACGAAGCCGGAAAGATTGCCCCAGAGCACCAGCTCCCGATGCGGCTTGAGGTACATGTCGGTGAGGCAGGTCACCGATACCGAGGCCGCCCCCATGCCGCCGAAGAACAGATAGATGGCCAGCCACCAGGTCCAGATGTCTTGCGTTGCGTAATACATGCCTTATCTCCTAGCCCCGTTCCACGTCGCCGATGTAAAAGACGTTGGGCCGCGTGCCCAGATGCGCCAACAGGGGCTTGGCCACCCCGGAGGCCACCAGCCGCGCCACCTCGTCCTTGGGATCGTTGAGATCCCCGAACAGCCGCGCCGAGCCGACGCAGGTCTCCACGCAGGCGGGTTTGAGCCCGGCGAGCACCCGGTGGAAGCAGAAGGAACATTTGTCCACGCTGGGTGAGCTGCGGTGTGTCAAGGCGCCGAAGAACTTCTCCGCCTCGGAGACATCGCTGTAGGTGTAGCCGTAGCGGGCGTCGTAGGGACAGGCCATGGCGCAGGCGGCGCAGCCCATGCAGAGGTTGTCGTCCACCATGACGATGCCGTTGTCCATCTTGTAGGTGGCACCGGTGGGACAGACGCTCATACAGGGCGGGTTGTCGCAGTGATTGCACAGACGCGGGAAGAAGCGCCGGCGGACCTCGTCGCCCTTGCCGGTCTCGATGTCGTGCACATAGGTGCGCCACTTGTTGCTCCACACCGGGGTCTGGTTCTCCATGGCGCAAGCCGCCATGCAGGCGTTACAGCCGACGCAGGTGTTGAGATCGATGACCATTGCGTAATGTTTTGCCATTGTCTTCGTCCTCCCCCAACTTAGGCCTTGGTAACCCGGATGGTGAATTCCTGGGAACGGAACCCGGCCACCACCGGCTCGACGGTATGGGGAATCAGCTTGTTGGTCGCCGTGCCCCCCATGCCGAAGCTGCGGGTGAGTTGCGGGTTCTCGACTCCGAAGGAGGAATGCAGGAACAGGGTATCGGGCCTGACCTGGCGGGTGATGTAGGCATGGCCCTTGGCCTGCTGACCGGACAGGGTGTTGGTCAGCATGATACTGTCTCCCTGGGCGATCTTGAGCTTCTTCGCCTTGTCGGGATGGATCCAGACCCCGGTGTAGATGTCCTTCTTCAGGGTGTTGATGGCCGCGATCACCGGATTGTTGCTGTTGGTGGAACCATAGGACACGGTCGGCGTCTTGCCGTAGGTGAAATAGAACTCATCGTCCGCCAGGGGTTGATCCATACCCTTGCCGGCGCGGCAAGCCGCCGGGAAGTGGCCGGCGAGGACATTGAAGTGCGGCGAGGTGGCACCCATGCCGCGCAGACTGTCGAAGAGGCCGCTGAAAAATTCCAGCCGTCCGCTCGGGGTGAGTGCTGGCAAGATCCTCGGCATGGAGGCGTGGGTGAGCAGATCCCGCCAATCCTCCTCGTGATAGACGCCCTTTTCCCGCAGCACCTTGTCCAACTTGTCCACGCTCACATGCAGGCGCTTGGCGGTCTCGGCGAAACTGACATCCCGACAGGCGAGGCTGAAGGGGTTTTTGTGCCCGGCTTTACGGTGTTGCGCCAGGGCTTCCTGCACCGCGGCGGCGGGCAGCCCGGTCAACATGTCCATGAACTGGAACAGTCGCTCCGGCTTACCGTTGAGCACCTCGGTCAGCTTGAGCAGCACATCCGGCGCCTCTCCCGTGTCGTAGAGCGGCTCGATGGCGGCATATCTGGTGGTGATGGCCAGATCCTGATTGACGCCGTTGCCGTAGAGGTTGGGCTCACTGCGCTCCAGATAGGTGCTGGAGGGCAGGATGACATCGACATAGGGGGTGGTATCCGACGGCAGCACTTCGAGGGCGATGATGAGCGCCATATTCTTGTGCTGCATCAGGTCCTTCCAGTAGGTGTCGGGGTAATAGTGCCGTACCGGATTGGCCGCGTTGATAAACAGGGCGCGGGTGAGGTAGGGCTTCCCCTGCCAGTGCAACTGGCCTTCGACCGATTCCTTCAGCCCCTCGTCCGCCATGGCCGGCAGCGCGACCCATTCCTTGCCCGCCGTCTTTTGCTGTTGGGCATAGGCCCAGGAAAAACCGGGGTGTCCGTGGGAGAAGTTCTCCGGCTTGGAGACGGCGCCGATCACCATCTGGGCGAATTCCATGCCGGCCTTGGTGGTCAGGGGCGCGGGTTGCTCCCGGCTCTCAGCCTTCGCCTTGTGAGTTTCCATCAATTTGTGATGGAACTCCCCGCTCATCAGCCAGCCGCCTTCCTTGTCGATACCGCCATTGAGGGTCTGGATCATGGCCTGGACGCGCCGCGTCATCTGGATGTTGCCGTAGCGGGCGCCGTGCCAACCCGGATCGATGATGGCCGGGCGGGTGGTGCCGAATTCATAGGCGATGCGACGAATGGTCGCCGCCGGGATGCCAGTGGTCTTTTCCGCCCATTCCGGGGTGCATTCCCTGATTTCCTCCCGCTGGGCCTGGAACACCGTCATCAATTGCTTGCCGTCGATCGTCAGATCCTGGGGCGCCTCCATGGCCGGGTAGAAGGTATGGCCGTCGGCGTCCTTGGCGTTGGTGTTGGCGTAACCCGGCAGGCTGCGGAGGTTGGTGGTGCCTTCCTGCAAGGCCGCGGGCCGACCCTGGGCGTCGCGATAGAGCTGCCATTGACCCTTATCGTCGCGGTAGGCGAGGAAGGGCAGATTGGTATGGAAGCGCAGAAATTCGGCGTCGTAGTAGCCCTTGTCCAACATCTCCTTGAGCATGGCGAGGGCGAAGTCCAGATCCGTGCCCGGACGGATGGGCAACCATTCGTCGGCCTTGGCCGCCGTCTCGGAGATGCGGGGATCCAACGCCACCACCTTGGCGCCGTTCTTGCGCCCCTTGGCGAAGCGTACCACCCGGCAGGTCGAGACCCCGCCGATGGAGGCGTTGTTGCCCATCAGCAGGATGTATTTGGCGTTGTCGTAGTCCGGCAGGATCTCGTCGTGGATGTTGAAATTGCCGGTGACGGCGTCGGTGCCCAGGTGCCCGGTAGTCACGCAATGCTGCATGGGCGAGGCCACGATATTGGGGATCTCGTTGGCCATGGCGAAGGGGACCGACCAGTTCATGTAAAAGACGCAGGAGGTCCAGCCGCCGATCATGGTCCATTCCCAGGGCTTGATGTCCGCCGCCTTTACCTTCTTGGCGATGTAGTCCCAGGCCTGCTCCCATGTCACGGCCTCGAACTTCCACTCGCCGCGCTTGGTGCCTTCCTTGCGGATCAAGGGCTGACGGAAGCGGTCGGGGTCATAGGTCTGGCGCAATCCCGCCTGACCCCGGGCGCACATCTTGCCGCGGTTCAGGGTCGAATTGGGGTTGCCGTCCAATTTGACGATACGGCGTTTGCCGTTGATCGTCTGGGTCGTGACCTGGATGTTGCACAGGGACGAACAGAAGTTGCAGATGCTGTAAAACCTGTCTTCACCACCAGCGGGAGCGGTCGTGCCGGCGATGGCCTCGACCATGGCCTTGGGTTGCCATAACCCGAGGCCAGCCGCGCTTAATCCGGAAGCTTTGAGAAAGGTACGGCGAGACAGCTTGGGAAATTGCCAAGCCATAGCTCCATCCTCCTGAAGATTGTCGATTGATCTCAACTGCACAGCGAAGACGCCGAATCGAGCCGGTGTCTCGGAGGCAGATCGCAGTGGGATTACTACGAATTCCGCTCGGCACCCCAGAGCCGATATGGGGGGAAGCCTGGCGCCCGGATAGGTATCCGCTGCCAAACCCGGGTCTTATCTACGCCCTACTCCATGGCCGGAACCCTCGCCAAATCCTGGCCAAGACAGCAACGAACTACCCGCCGAACCCGGACACTTCCAAAAACATATTATTTTTCAAAATCTTGCAGCCCATTCATGTTGTTCTCGCCCGCTTGGCTGCAATGAAGATGCGCTCAGTATCTCCCAATCTTCTGCAACAGACACTGAGCTAGATCAGCAAAAATGCATATATTTATATGCCTAGAAAGCTTGATCAGAGAAAAAGTCCTGGCGCTGCCTGGACCGGAAAGAGTCGTTCGGGGAACCTGTGCCGGAAGAAACCGGGCCAGCCAGGAAGGCTCCGCAACCAGACCGAAGGGCGGTTCGACGGGATGAGAAGGAACAAGTCCGATGGGAAATGCCAGCCCGGCGGTCGGTCGCCGGGCCGGAAGCGGGCTCAATGGGTCGGGCAGGTCAGCCCGAAACGGGAAGCCAGACGACACAGCACCCAGCCAAGGATGGCCAGGATAAACAAAGCGGACACCGGATACACCGCGATCAACAGCGTGGCGATCAGACCATCGAGGCCCGACTCGATGGTGGCTAGAATCACCGCGCTCACTGAAGCCAGGATGAACAAGAGAAGCAGACTCAGGCCGAAACGATGTTTCAGACCTATCCGTCCAGGCGACGCAAAGATATTCATGACATGACCTTACAGTTAATATATTAGAATATTATTAATTATATGGATATCGGCTGTTTTGTCAAGCCTGAAGACCTCAGCTCCATGAGTTCCGCTCTTCCCGTTCGTAATAGCCTTTCCGAATACATTTCTGGCTTCCGACCGCTCAGGCTCGGGCGTCACTCCCGAATCCGCCGCTGGGAATACAAACCGATCAGGAACTGGCCTAGAGGCTCGGAGTCGTTCCGGGCCTCGACGGGAAATGCTCATTTTTTGTTCTCTTTAAGAGAACCATAAATCAATATCTAGACCAATTGTTCTCCAAATAAGAACAAAAACCAGACCTAAGACCCCCTGCCCGAGAGCCAGCCATCAAGGTCCGGATTGGACTCGGCCAATACCAGGACGCCAAGCGCTGAAACCCGATTGCTTGGCATGGGCCGAGGCAGCGGAATGCGCTACGCCCATCGCCAGTCCCTACTCTTTCTGAAGACATTGTATGATTTCGTCGACGGCGGCTTCAGGTACCAGCCCCTCCGCTGATAATCACGGAAAACCTAACTGGGGGTTACTTGAAGGGAAAAGTGGGGTAGTGAGAGGAAAGGTCGGGCCAATGCCTCTTGCAAAGAAAGAGTGAATAAGTGCCGAACCCTGGTGGATCCAGGCTGGCAGCAAGGCAGCCATCTATGCGGCGGGTGAACAGAATTCCTTTACTCATCATTTTCTGGCTGGCCTTCGGCGGCTGGATCTCGCTGGTGCCGGCGGCCGCGCCGGCAAAACTCGCTCTGGTGGTGGGCAATGCCGCCTATCGGGGAGCCAACCCCCTGACCAACACCCGCCACGATGCCCAGGACATGGTAGCCATGCTCAGAGGTCTGGGGTTTCAGGTCACCGCCGTGGAAGACGCCACCCGGGATCAGTTCAACCTGGCGGTGAAAACCTTTGTCAAAAGCCTGCAAGGCACGGATGCCATGGGTCTGTTCTATTACGCCGGCCATGGTATCCAGATGAAGGGCGCCAATTACCTGCTGCCGGTGGACGCCAAGATAGAAGAAGAGTGGGATGTCCAGGATCAGGCCATCGCCCTGGATCGGCTGCTCGACGGGATGGCCAGCGGACGAGACAAGGCCGTGAATCTGGTGATCCTGGACGCCTGCCGGGATAATCCCTTCGCGGTTCGGGGCAGCCGCTCCACCGGTGCCGATCGAGGCTTTGCCCGGGTCGAGCCGAGTAGCGGAACCCTGGTGCTCTACGCGGCCCAACCCGGGGCGACAGCCTCGGACAATCCCGGCGGACGCAACGGCCTCTTCACCGGGGAATTGCTCAAGGTGTTGGCCACCCCGGGTCTCCAGGTGGAAGAGGCCTTCAAGCAGGTGGCCCAACAAGTCTACCTGACCAGCGGCAACCAGAAACAATTGCCCTGGCAGGAGGGGATCATCTTTGGCAAGGTCTATCTCTCGCCGACCGAATCCCTTCCGACCTCGCCGCCCCAGACGGAGACCGCCACCGCCCTGGACGATGATCGGGCCGCCTGGCTGTCGGCGGACAAATGCGCCACCCTCCCCTGCTATGAAGCCTATCTCAGAACCCACCCCCAGGGCCGTTTCCTGGAGATGGCCAAGGCCAATATCCAATCCCGGCAGAAGCCCCTCTCCCCCCCCCCCGCCCCCGAGAGCCTGGAATTCAAGACCCAGACCGAACCGCCGAAGCGCCCCCGCCCCCCCCTCATCCCGACCCCCAATCCAGAGAAGGCCGAGGTTGGCGCCGCGAAAGAGCTTCAGGTCATCGAACCCGAGGTCGTGAAGGTACCAGGCGGTTGCTTCCAGATGGGCAGCCCGCCGACAGAAAAGGACCGTAACAGCGACGAGCCTCTGCATCAGGTCTGCGTCAAGGATTTCCGCCTTGGCCGTTATGAAGTAACCCAAAGGCAATGGCGGACGATCATGGGAACCAACCCTTCCAGGTTCAAGAACTGCGACGACTGCCCGGTGGAACAGGTACGTTGGACCGAGGTGCAGAGTTACCTGACACAACTCAGTGCCAAGACCGGGCATCGCTATCGGCTCGCCACCGAGGCCGAGTGGGAGTATGCCTGTCGCAGCGGCGGCAAAAGGGAAATCTACTGCGGAGGCTCCAGCCCGGATCGCCTGACCTGGCATGAGGGCAACAGCGGCGGCAAAAGCCATCCGGTGGGAAAAACCGAACCCAATGGCCTGGGGATCTACGACATGAGCGGCAATGTCTCCGAGTGGACCTGCTCACTCTACGACAGCGGTGCCAAGGGGGCGGAACAAGAATGCGCCCCAGCGGCCAATCCGGGCGAGCGATCCGTGCGGGGCGGCTCCTGGTTCAACAATCCCTGGGGGCTCAGGTCCGCCAACCGCGGCAAAGGCGACCCGGCGGGACGCAGTGATGCCAGGGGTTTCCGGCTGGTGTTGGACTGATGAACAGCCAATCCTGCAGGAAAGTTGCCCGCCGTCGCGCGCTCACTATACTTGCCCAGAATAACAACCGGGATGATTCCCTCGCCGAAGGAGATGACACCGCTGAGCGCTTCCACACCCCCCGTCCTTGGACCAGGTGCCCGGATTGCCGGGGATCTGGATCTCTCCACCACGGCCTTGATCAAACTCCCTCCCAATCTCCGTGTGGAGGGCAATCTCTGCCTTGCCGGCGCGTCCATCGATCGTCTGCCCAAGGGATTGCGGGTCGAGGGAAACCTCGACCTCACCGATTCCGCCATCGCCCGCATCCCACCCGACCTGTATGTCGGTAAGGATCTCCGTTTGGTGGGCACCAAGGTGGAGGAATTGCCAAAAGGGTTGAAGGTGGGCGGAACCCTCGACTTGCGCGCCACCCCCATCAGTATCCTCCCCAAGGGTCTCTGGGTGGGTGGAGATCTCGATCTTTCCAGCACCAGCATCAAGTCGATTCCGGACAAGATCCACATCGGCGGCAATCTGATCCTCACCGGCTCCGCCATCCTGGAACTGCCGAACCAACTGGATCTGGGCGGGGGACTGGACATCTCAGCCACGCCCCTGAAGACCCTGCCCAAGACCTTGAAAATCAAGGGCTGGCTCAATCTCGTCGGCAGTTCGGTAGTGGAGTTGCCCCGTGGCCTCAATGTGGGGGAATGGCTGGATCTGCGTGCCACCCAGGTGCGTCGTCTGCCCCGGGGGCTGCATGTGGGAGGGAACCTCTATCTGGCGGGCAGTTTGGTAACCGAGTTACCGTCCGATATGCGTCTCGGGGGGACGGTCGATCATTAGCATCTGTCTTTCGCCAACTTAAAGATTCCGATTGTCTGGGGGATACCTTTGGCTTTCCCCTCAAACACCATATAGAAGTGGGTCATGAGGCCATGGCTCTATAGCTCCAAGTGACCCGTGCTATTCTGTACGGCATTCCCGGTACCTAATTGGTCGCCACAGATGGAAACAGTCACCGTCAATCAGTTTCGCGACAACTTGCGCGAACACGTCGAAAAGGTTCTCGCCAACCATGAACCACTCAAGGTCAGCCGCCGCAGTGGCGGAGCCTTCGTCGTGATCGGCGCCGAGGACTGGGAACGGGAACAGGAAACAGTCTACGTCCTGCAGAACCCCTCTCTCATGGCCCAGATCGCCCGTTCCATGGAGACCCACGCCCTCGGGAAGGGTCGTCGGCCCACATTGGAGGAGCTGGGTGAGATCGATCGTTTTTGAAGGCGATACCTGGGAAGCTTACGAGGCCTTGCGGACCCGGGATCAGTCGCTACACCGCAACCTCTGCCGAATCCTTAAAGAACTGCAACGAGGTGATCCCAGGATCGGCACCGGGAAACCCGAAGCCCTGCGGCACGGTCTCACGGGGCTCTGGTCGCGCCGCCTATCCCAACGGGATCGATTGATTTATCGCTTCGATGACTCAGTGATCTACGTCTTCGCCATTGGCGGACATTACGAGAACCCTTGATATCCCGCCTTTTACCTGCCATGCCGCGCCTGAGCCATGCCCCCCATCCTGCCTTTCCCGCCTGATTTTTCCGGCGGCGGCATCGTCAATCTCATGGGGTCGATACTCATGGCCAGCGGGGCCGGCCCCAATCCCCCCTACCCGCCTGCCGCCCTCCTGCCGCCGGAACGTCTCGCCGCGGCCAGGCATATCCTCTTGATCCTGGTCGATGGTTTGGGCGCCGATTTCCTCACCCAACTGGTACCCGATAGCCGTATGGAGGCCTTGCGGATAGGCACCCTGACCTCGGTGTTTCCGCCGACTACAGCCACCGCCATCCCGGTCTTCTATACCGGCTGTCCACCCCAACAACATGGGCTGACAGGGTGGTTCACCTACGCTCGGGAACTCGGCAGTCTCATCGCCGTGCTTCCTTTTCGCCCCCGTTGCGGTGGCGGCAGTCTCGGCCAGTACGGAGTCAATCCGCTGCAACTGACCCGGGCCGCCCCCATCTTCCCCCGCCTGAAGCGGCGCCCCTTTGTTCTTTCACCGGAGAAAATCGCCCACTCGGATTTCAACCGCGCCTTTTGCCTGGGGGCTGAGATCCTGTCCTATCAGGGGCTGGAAGGCTTCTTCCGCAGCCTGCGTCTGCTGCTGAACAGGGTGCGCGAGCCGAGCTTCATCTACGCCTATTGGCCGGATCTGGACTTGCTGGCCCATGCCAGCGGCATTTCCAGTCCAAAGACCCTGGAGTCCTTTCGCCTCCTGGATGCGGCCTTCGCCGACTTTCTCATCGACATCCACGGCTCAGGCACCGCCGTCATTCTCACCGCCGACCACGGCTTTCTCGATACGGGCCCGGAGCGGATGCTCCATCTCAAGGATCACCCGGATCTTCGCGAACATCTGAGGCTTCCCCTCAGCGGCGAATCCAGGACTGTTTACTGTCATCTGCGCCCGGGGCATGAACAGGGATTTCTCGCCACTATCGAGGATAGGCTGGCACCCTATCTGGTCGCCGTGCCCAGCCAGGAACTCTTGGAACAGGGGTGTTTCGGGTTGGGGACGCCGCATCCCGAATTGCCCGAGCGGATAGGCGACTATACCCTGCTTCTGCGGGAGAACTACACGTTCAAGGACTGGCTGCCCGGCGAGTCACCCTATGTCCACTTGGGCGTTCACGGCGGGACCTCCCGGGAAGAGATGCTGGTGCCCCTGATATTGGCCGAGGTTTAGGCGATTGCCGGAAAAAGAAATCGCCTTAGGTCGTCAGGGCCATGATCGCGGGTAAACGAACCCGCCGAGCAGGAGACAGCTCTGAGGCCGTCCCCTTGCTCGGCGTGGGCAGACAGATTCAGAAGTGTCTGCGGAAGATCGGGAAAGGATCTTACTTGCTGGGGGCCGCCGCCGGGGCCGCCGGGGCAACCGGAACTACCGGGGCCGCATAGGGATAGCCATAGGCACCGGCCCAAGGATAACCGCCGTAGCCATAGGGGCCACCCCAGCCATAGGGGCCATAGCCATAGTAATCATTGTAACGGTTCCGACCCCAACCACGGCCACCGCCGCTCATGCTCATGTTGAAGTCGCCCCAGCCATCACCCATCCAATCGTTCCAGTTGTTCCAACCACCCGGATAGCCGCCCCAAGGACCACCGCCCCACCAAGCGGAAGCGGAAGCGGAAGCGCCAACCAGCGCGGCGATCGCCACAATCTTGGACAGTTTCGTCATCGAAGCATCTCCTGAAACAGATATGGAATATTTGTTTTGCGTCGATCTGCATATTCGACAGTGTTTAGAATATTACCGTTTGCTGTATAAGTCAATACTTAATTTCCCCCCTAGGAAACGAGGTTCTTTTAGTGGCTGTCGCCTACCCCAAGCCGCCAACCGGGGTGGGATTTGAATTTTCCCCAATCGGCTTCGAGAATACCCCCATCAAACCCATAACCGGACCAGGAAAGCGATGATTTTTCCCTCCCTGAAACAACGCCTGTGGTTGTCCAGCCTGCTCTTGTGGCTTGGGCTGGTCGGCTGCGCCAAGAAGCCGGTGGATTTTGCGCTGCCGGATGTCGACGGTCGCATACATCGTCTGAGCGACTACCATGGAAAATGGGTGATCGTGAACTACTGGGCAACCTGGTGCCCGCCTTGTCTGGAAGAGCTGCCGGAACTGGAACTCTTCCATGCCGCTCACAAAGACAAGGACGCCGTGGTGCTAGGCATCAACATGGAAGAGATCGAGCCCAGGCAGTTACGCGCCTTCATCGAACGCTATGAGATCAGTTACCCGGTGCTGCGCAGCCCACTCCGCAGTCAGACAGAGTTGGGCGCCGTCCCCGGATTACCCACCAGTTTTCTGGTCTCACCCAAGGGAGAGGTCATGGCCAGAAAGATTGGAGAGATCACCGCCGACTGGCTCGAAAAAAGTATCAGATAGGTTGATGGAATCGTACCTCCGGCTGATAACGTACAGGAAACGTAGAAAGTCCTTTGCATTCCACTCATCATGACAACCACGCCCTGCTCGCCGAACATATCGACCCGAGATCCAGGGGGGCGCTTTGTCTGGACCCATACGCCATATTATAAGACTGACTTACAGCTACTCCAGTACCAGGATTTATTTATACAGAGCATCGCGATATTAGAAGTATAACAACCATAATTCACTTCCTCTACTTCGCTTAAATCTTGCGGCAGGCGCCACCATGATAGAGACGATATACGGACGCCTTCTTGCTCGAGCAGCGACACTATGTTAAGGTAAATCGGTTCTGTGGGGAGACCTTCACTCCTGTTGCCGCGAAAGTCTTATAACATCAGGAGCCTACAGCATGCGTCATTCTCTGCGTTTCATCATTCCCCTTGCCGTCAGCCTATTTCTGATTGCCTACGCCGTAGTACCATTAGTGGAGAACCTTACCCTCAAATGGTTCATCCGCGACCTGGATATTCGTTCTTCCCTGGTCGCCAACACCATCCAGGATAAGGTCTTGGAGCTGGCTGAGGGGCGTTCAAAAACCAAGCTTCTGGCTTATCTCAACCGGATTATCGAAGACGAACGTCTGTACGCTCTCGGCTTTTGTGATCGAACACAAAAACAGCTGATCTCCACCAAGACTTTCCCGGCCAAGATCACCTGTGACGCACTTGAAGACTATATGAAGCCGGAGACACACCTCCTGGTAAGCGACAGTGGTCCACTGCATATCACGGTTCGACAGGTCAAACCCAATGGCACCTCTGTTGGAGAACTCATCGTCGTACATGACATGAGCTTCATTCAGCGGCGAAGCGAGGAGACCAAAAAGTATCTTTTCTATTTCTTTGTCGCGCTAGGAGTGATCGTGGCGCTGATCACGATGATAATCGCCGAAATCAGTTGGCGCGGATGGATTCGAGGCATGAGGACATTATTGCGGGTTCAGGGATTGGACAAGTCGACCGAGAAACCGCCTTCACCCGAGCTGCGTCCAATCGCAAGAGACCTCGATACTCTGATCCGCGATCTTCGGGGTGACTTCGGAACCAGGGATGAAAGCCAAATCAGCTGGACCCCCGAGGCACTCAGAGACATCCTACACCGGGATCTGCGCGGTGAAGACGTTATCGTGGTATCTAATCGCGAGCCATACATCCATACCAAGCGCGGCGATACCATCGAAGTTCGACGCCCGGCGAGCGGCCTGGTTACAGCACTCGAGCCGGTGGCGCGCGCCTGTTCCGGAACCTGGATCGCCCACGGAAGTGGATCTGCGGATCGACTGGCAGTGGATGCCCATGACCGGGTAGCGGTCCCACCGGACAATCCCAGTTACCGGATTCGACGGGTATGGCTCTCCGCCGAGCAAGAGTCCGGCTATTACTATGGTTTCGCCAACGAGGGGTTATGGCCGCTTTGTCACATCGCCCATGTCCGGCCGGTATTTCGGACCAAAGACTGGAACCACTATAAGGAGGTCAATCAGAAGTTCGCCCAGGCGGTGATCGAGGAAGCCGGGACGCCGGATCCCAT
>WBZP01004361.1_pt1 | contig 14756 bp, 14 predicted proteins | sample 5204301 | NCBI WGS metagenome assembly WBZP01 (sample SAMN12412401, study PRJNA552823) | activated sludge metagenome | isolation source: activated sludge from nitrification reactor of wastewater treatment plant... | place: USA: Pennsylvania | collected 2017 | reverse complement strand
CATCACGGACGAGGAACTCGAGCAGGTCTGGGCGGGCAAGAAGTCGGCCAAGGAGGCGCTGGACAGCATCGTCAAGCGCGGCAACGAACAGCTGGAGCGGTTCGAGAAGGCGAACCAGTCCTGAAACGACCGGTTCGCCTCGCCGGCGCCGTGGGCGCCGGCGTGCCGGCTGTTGCCACTGCACCCCTCCCCCGACCCCTCCCCGCCGGCCGGAGAGGGCCCTAGGCAGAGATACAACTCTTCGTGGCCGTCGAGAAGCGCGTTGTCTTCCGCAGCCGGTGGCTGCCGTGGGTGCTGCTCGCGCCGCAGGTCGCGATCATCTCCGTCTTCTTCTTCTGGCCGGCCGCGCAGGCGCTGCTGCAGTCGGTTCAGCAGTCCGACGCCTTCGGTGCCTCGGTGCAGTGGGTCGGGTTCGACAACTTCCGCAACCTGTGGCGCGACGAGACCTATCTGGCGTCGTTCAAGACGACGGCGATCTTCTCGGTGCTGGTGGCGGTGATCGGCATCTCGCTGGCCCTGGCACTGGCGGTCTTCGCCGACCGCGTCGTCAAGGGCGCCGTCTTCTACAAGACGCTGCTGATCTGGCCCTATGCGGTGGCGCCGGCGGTCGCTGGCGTGCTGTGGCTGTTCATGTTCGCGCCCAGCATCGGCATCCTCTCGTTCGTGCTGCGCTTCGCCGGCATCGAGTGGAACCATCTGCTGGACAGCAAGCACGCGATGACGCTGATCGTGATGGCGGCGGTCTGGAAGCAGATCTCGTACAACTTCCTGTTCTTCCTCGCCGGACTGCAGAGCATCCCGAAGTCGCTGATCGAGGCGGCGGCGATCGACGGCGCGGGGCCATGGCGGCGCTTCTGGTCGATCCAGTTTCCGCTACTGTCGCCGACCACCTTCTTCCTGCTCGTGATCAACGTCGTCTACGCCTTCTTCGACACCTTCGCGATCGTCGATGCCGCGACCCAGGGCGGCCCCGGCAAGGACACCGCGATCCTGGTCTACAAGGTCTACTACGACGGCTTCAAGGCAATGGACCTGGGCGGCTCGGCGGCACAATCGGTCGTGCTGATGGCGATCGTGATCGCGCTGACGGTGGTGCAGTTCCGCTACATCGAAAAGAAGGTGAGCTACTGATGCGCGCGCGCGCCGCCACCGGCCGTGGTTGAACGCCGGCCGACCCTGGGCCTGCTGGCCCACGCGATCCTGATCCTGGGCTTGCTCGTCGTCGCCTTCCCGGTCTACGTCACCTTCGTCGCCTCGACCCACACCGCGCAGGACGTGGTGCAGGCGCCGATGCCGATGCTGCCAGGCGCGCACCTGGTCGAGAACTATGCGGCCGCGCTGCGCGGCACCAGCGGCGGCACGGTCAACACGGCACCGGTCGGCCGCATGATGTTCGTCAGCCTGGTGACGGCGCTGGCAATCGCGATCGGCAAGATCGCCATCTCGCTGCTGTCGGCGTTCGCGATCGTCTACTTCCGCTTTCCGTTCCGGATGCTGTTCTTCTGGGCGATCTTCGTCACGCTGATGCTGCCGGTGGAGGTGCGCATCGGCCCGACCTACAAGGTGGTGTCGGACCTGGGGATGCTCGACAGCTACGCCGGGCTGACCGTGCCGCTGATCGCGTCGGCCACCGCGACCTTCCTGTTCCGCCAGTTCTTCCTGACCGTGCCCGACGAGCTCGCCGAGGCGGCGCGCATCGACGGTGCCGGGCCGATGCGCTTCTTCATCGACATCCTGGTGCCGCTCAGCCGCACCAGCATGGCGGCGCTGTTCGTGATCCAGTTCATCTACGGCTGGAACCAGTACCTGTGGCCGCTGCTCGTCACCACCGAGGAGAACATGTACCCGGTGGTGATCGGCATCAAGCGCATGATCTCCGGCGGCGACGCGGCCAACGAATGGAACCTGATCATGGCCACGGCGATCATGGCGATGATTCCGCCGGCGCTGGTCGTGCTGCTGATGCAGAAGTGGTTCGTCAAGGGCCTGGTCGACACCGAGAAGTAGCGAGCGAAGGCGGCGATGGGAGCGATCAGCATCCGCAACGTGGACAAGCGCTACGGCCAGGGGCCGAAGGCGCTGCAGGTGATCCACGGCGTCAACGCCGAGATCGCAGACGGCGAGTTCGTCGTCATCGTCGGCCCGTCGGGCTGCGGCAAGAGCACGCTGCTGCGCATGGTCGCGGGGCTGGAGGAGATCACCGCCGGCGAGATCTCGATCGGCGGCCGGGTGGTCAACCACATCGAGCCCTCCGAGCGCGACATCGCGATGGTGTTCCAGAACTACGCGCTCTACCCGCACATGAGTGTGTACGACAACATGGCCTACGGCCTGAAGATCGCCAAGGTGCCCAAGCCCGAGATCGAGCAGCGCGTCCAGAAGGCAGCGAAGATCCTCGAGCTCGGCGGCCTGCTCGACCGCAAGCCGCGCCAGCTCTCGGGCGGCCAGCGCCAGCGCGTCGCGATGGGGCGCGCGATCGTGCGCCAGCCGGCGGTGTACCTGTTCGACGAGCCGCTGTCGAACCTCGACGCCAAGCTGCGCGCGCAAACCCGGCTCGAGATCCAGAAGCTGCACCGCGAGCTCGGCGTCACCTCGCTCTTCGTCACCCACGACCAGGTCGAGGCGATGACGCTCGCCGAGCGCATGATCGTGATGAACTCCGGCCGCATCGAGCAGATCGGCACCCCCGAGCAGGTCTACCAGCAGCCGGCCACCACCTTCGTCGCCGGCTTCATCGGCAGCCCGCCGATGAACCTGCTGCAGGGCGAGGCCCGGGGCGCGCGCTTCACGGTCGGCGCGGCCGGCGCGGCCGGCGGCGTCGCCTTGGAGCTGCCGCGCCCGGCGCCGCGCGACGGCCCGCTGCTGCTCGGTGCGCGCCCGGAGCACATCGACCTCGCGCCCGGAGGCGGCTGGCCGCTCGCCGTCGAGATGCTCGAAATGCTCGGGGCCGAGCGCCTCGTGCATGGGCGCATCGGTGGCACGCCGTTCACGTTGCGCATCGAGGGCACGCAAGCGCCGCCTCCGGCCGGCTCGACGATCCACCTCCAGATGCAACCCGAGCAGCTGCACTGGTTCGACGCCACGAGCGGGCAGCGCGTGGGCTGACGCGGCGCCAACGCAGCACCCACGCAGCACCCGCGCAGCATGACGCCCTGGCCGTTGCCGCTGTGGATCGCGCACCGTGGCGCCGGCCAGCTGGCGCCGGAGAACACGCTGGCCGCGTTCCGCGTCGGCGCGTCGCACGGCTACCGCGCCTTCGAGTGCGACGTGAAGCTGAGCGCCGACGGCGTGCCGTTCCTGCTTCACGACGCGACGCTCGACCGCACCACGCCCGAGCGCGGCACGGCCGGGGAACGGACCTGGAGCGAGCTGTCGCGGCTGGACGCCGGCAGCTGGCACTCGCGCGCCTATGCCGGCGAGCCGATCCCGAGCCTGACCGCGATCGCGCGCTACGTGCGGCGCAACGGCTTCGCGCTCAACGTGGAGATCAAGCCGACCCCGGGCCTCGAACACGCGACGGGCGTCGAAGTCGGCCGAGCAGCGCGCGAGCTCTGGCACAGGGCCGACCGGCCGCCGCTGTTCAGCTCGTTCCGCCCCGACGCACTGCTCGGCGCACGCGAGGCCGCGCCCGGGATCCCGCGCGCGCTGCTCGTCGACACCCTGTGGAACGGCTGGTTCGAGATGGCGCGCGCGCTCGACTGCGTGGCCATCGTCACGAATTACGGCCTGATGGACGCGGCGCTCGTCGCGCAGCTGCACGGTGCCGGCCTGCGCGCGCTCAGCTACACGGTGAACGATCCGGCACCGGCGCGCCAGCTGCTGGCGCTCGGCGTCGAAGGCCTGATCACCGACGCCGTGGACCGCTTTTCGCCCGGGCTGGCCGGCGTGAACGATTGAAGGCCGATGGCCGCGAGAGCGTCGAAGCGTCGGCCTGTGCCCGCGCGTATGATGCTGTCGCATGACCGACGAAGTTCAGAACCTCGTCCTCGAGCTCCTGAAGGCCATTCGCGCGGATATCGGGGACATGCGCCGGGAGCAGCGCGACATGAAGGCGCGCCTGGTCTCCGTGGAAAACCAGCTCGTGCAAGTGCACAAGGGCCTGGCACTGATTCATGAGGACATTGCCGCCCTGCATGTGCGCCTGGACGGCCTCGGCGAGCGCGTCGAGCGTATCGAGCGGCGGCTGGAGCTGCGCGAGAGCGCCTGAAGGTGCCCTGCGGCCTGCATGCCGCAGGTCCTTCAACCTGGCGGCTTGCCTGCCTCGGCACCCAGCCGGTCGGATCCGCGCCCGGGCTTCGGCAGCAACTTCAGCTCGCGGATCAACGGCAGCCGCCAGGCCACCGCCACCAGCAGCACCGACACCCCGCCGGCAAAGGCGAGCGTCGCGCGCAGCCCCACGTGTTCGGCGAGCCAGCCGCCGAACAGCGCGCCCGGTGCGGCGGCCAGCAGCGTCAGCCAGCGCATCGTGCTCGTCATGCGGCCGAGCAGCGGCTCGGGTGTCACCGCCTGCCGCAGCGCCAGGAAGTTGATGAAGATGAACACGGCGCCGGCGGCAAAGCTTATCAGCATGAGGGTGAACGCGGCCACGCCCCAGGGCCCGGCCGGCGCCGCGGCCACCAGGAGCCAGCCCGCCCCGGTGATCGCGTAGCCGGCCACCAGGCAAGGGCCGGGGCCGATGCGGTGGCTCACGCGGCGGCCGAGCACGCTGCCGAGGATCGTGCCGACGCCCATGCCCATGTAGCTCAACCCCACCTGCGGCTCGGTCAGGCCGAGCGTGCGGGTGGCGAAAAGGATCTGCACCGTGACCGCGGCGTAATGCGCCATCTGCCAGCCGCCCATCAGCAGCGCGAGCGCGACGAGCAGCCGATGCCCGGCGACGAAGCGCAGGCCGCCGACGAGGGCCGTCCAGAAGGCCTCAGCCGCCACGCCGGCATCGCGCCGTTCCTGGACGCGGATCCCCTTCAGGATCACCGCCGAGCCGATCAGCAGCGCGGCGTTGAACAGCAGCGCCACCGGCGCCCCGAACAGCTTGATCAGGAACCCCGCGAGCCCCGGCCCGACGACCTCGGCGCCCGACGAGGCGAGAGCGTTCTTCGCGTGCCCCTCGACGAGCCGCTCGCGCGGCACCACCTGCATCAGCACGATCTGCGCCGCACTGCCCGAGACCGTGTGCACCGCACCCATTACGAAGCCGACGAGGTAGAGCCACTCCATTGTCAGCCAGCCCAGCCACCAGGCCAGCGGCACGCTCACCGCGCCGGCGGCGACCAGCAGTTCCCCGCCGACGTAAACCGGCAGCTTGCGCACGCGGTCGAGCCACACGCCCGAGGGCAGCGAGAGCAGCAGGAAGGGCAGCAGCTCGATCGCCGTCAGCAGCCCCATCTGCGTGGGCGTGGCCTGAAGCAGCACCGCCGCAGTGAGCGGCAGCGCGAGCAACATCACCTGGTTGCCGAAGCTTGCGGTGAGAATCGAGCTCCACAGCCGCAGGTAGCTCGGGTCGCGCCAGAGGTCGGCAGCGGGCAGGCCGAGGCGATCGAAAGCGCGGGCCAGCCGAGTCAACTGAATCTCGAGCTGGCTTTCGCGCGCGCCTGCGCGCTCACGACCGGTAATCGGCGTTGATGCTCACGTAGTCGTGCGAGAGGTCGCAGGTCCACACCAGCGCCTCGGCGCTGCCGCGGTGCAGGCGCACGCGAATCGTGATCTCGCTGCCCTTCATCACACGCTGGCCGTCCTCCTCGCGGTAGTCGGGGTGGCGCCCGCCCTCGCGCACGACATGCACGTCGTCGAGGAAGAGGTCGATCAGACCCTGGTCCAGGTCGTCGATGCCCGCATAGCCCACCGCCGCCAGGATACGGCCGAGGTTCGGATCGCTGGCGAAGAACGCAGTCTTGACGAGCGGCGAGTGCGCGATCGCATACGCGGCGAGCCGACATTCCGCGACGCTGCGCCCACCCTCGACCCGCACGGTGATGAACTTGGTGGCGCCCTCGCCGTCGCGCACGATCGCCTGCGCCAGCTGCTCGGCAACCGCGCCCACAGCCTCGCGCAGCACGCGGCCATCGGCCGAGTCGAGCGAGCCGATCTCGGCGTGGCCAGCCTGGCGGGTGGCGATCAGCATGAACGAGTCGTTGGTCGAGGTGTCGCCGTCGATCGTGATGCGATTGAAGCTGCGTTCGGCCGCCTCGCGCACCAGCGGCTGCAGCAGCTCGGGCGCCACCACGGCGTCGGTGGCGACGAAGCCGAGCATCGTCGCCATGTTCGGACGGATCATCCCGGCGCCCTTGGCGATGCCGGTGACGCTAACCTTGCAGCCGCCGATCGTCACCTGGCGCGATGCCGCCTTGGGCAACGTGTCGGTGGTCATGATGCCTTCCGCCGCCTCGAGCCACGCCGCGCCGTCAGCAGGGCGCAGCGCCGCCACGGCCGCCGGCAGACCGGCCTCGATGCGCTCGACGGGCAGTGTCTCCATGATCACGCCAGTCGAGAACGGCAGCACCTGTTCGGGCGCCACGCCCAGCCGCCCAGTCAGCGCCTCGCAGCTGCGCCGCGCCCGCGCCAGCCCGTCGGCGCCGGTGCCGGCGTTGGCGTTGCCGGTGTTGATCAGCAGGGCGCGGATCGGCGCGCCGCCCGCCAGGTGCTCGCGGCAGACCTGGACCGGGGCGGCGCAGAAGCGGTTGCGGGTGAAGACGCCGGCCACTGTGCTGGCTTCATCGAGCACGAATACGACCAGGTCGCGGCGGTCGGCCTTGCGGATGCCGGCCATCGTGGTGCCGAGGCGCAGGCCGGGGACGGCGTGGAGGGCGGCGGGGTCGGGAGGCTTCAGGTGGACGGGCATCGCGAGGGGCCGAGGAGGGTGCAGGCTGCGAGTTTAGGCGGGCATGACGTTCGCTCGACCCCTGGGTTCGTCCCATCGATGTCGTGTCCACCGCGATGGCGCACGCCCCGCGCAAACCCGTGCGCAAGGCGCAGGTGGAAAGAGTCGGCGCCTGCAAACGCAAGACCCCGCTCGCGCGGGGTCTCGTCGGCACCGACCCACAGGCCGGATGTGGCACTCTCGGCGGGCTTCAGCCCAGCCGAACGCGCCGCCGGCGCTTCACCGCGCCGATGCCGGCCAGGCCCAATGCGATCAAGCCGTAGGTTTGCGGCTCGGGCACCTGCCCCGACACCAACACGCTGTTGATCCAGTCCGCGTGCAGGTACACCGGCACGTAGCCGCTGAACTCGCCGAAGCTCGAGTTGAGACTGTCGTCGACGTCGCCCCATGGCGAGCCAAAGGTCAGGCCATACGAATTCACCGACGAAATCAGGTCGCCGATGAAGTCGCCACCGCCAGAGTCGCCACCCGCAACTCCCACCTCGCGGGCACCACGACCGAGGTTGCAGAAGACCGCGCCGGCCGCGCCCGCCAAGTCGCTTGCCTGAGCGACCTCGCAGGCCGTGTCGTTCGCGGCCTGACCACTGTCGAAGTCGGACACCCACGAATGGGACAGCTCGGTCAGCGGCTGGCCAAAGACGTCGTCCCAGCCCTGGTTGTCGCCGAGCAGGCCATTGTTGAAGAGCGGGTCGCCCAGCCGGAAGTCATATTGGTTGTCGCCCGTGCGCAGCCGCGCGGCGAAGTTGTTCGCGCCGGTGGCCCCGTCGCCCAGGCGGCCGTAGCCTGTGACGGTGAAGTCCCTTCCGGTCAGATCGTTCGCCGTATAGAGGCCATACGAGCGGGCCTGCACTGGCGCGTCGGCGTCCAGCCGCAGCACCGCGATGTCGTTCTGGTCGATGACGTTACCGGTGTACTGGCTGTTCACGAAGTACTGCGTGACGGCGCGTGTCTCCGCGCCGCCGTTCGGAACGCCGGAGGTCTGGATTCGCGTGCCGGCCGGCAAACCACCAGAAGGCTGGAAGTAGACCGTCGTCGACAACGGGTTCGCGGTGCCGAAGCCGTCGGACACGCAGTGGCCGGCGGTCAGGATCGAGCGGCGGTCGTTCAGCAACGTGCCCGAGCAGATGAACTGGCCGGCCTGGCCGTAGTCCATCAGCAGATGCACCAGGCCGCTGTCGCGAGGGTAGCTGGGCCAGTAGAGCGGGTCACCGCCATTCGGGACCGGACCGCCGCTCTGGGTGTTCGTGGTTCCCGTCAACATGTTCTGGGCCGACCACTGAATGCCGTTGAACGAGCCGGTCTGGACCTTGCCGGCCGCCATCGCGCCGGACGCTGCCAGCAGCAACGCGGCCGCCACCGGAGCCAGCCTGTAGTGAACTTCGAATCTCATGGGGTATCTCCCGCAACGCCAGACGCAAGGGGACAACCCCCTCGGGCCAGCTCACAAGCAATCCGCGCGCCAGGGCCCTTCGCATGGAAAAAGTCTCGAACCGACAACGACTTGGCGTGTGAGCGCCGACCATGGCCCCAAGACGCTGTAAGCGTGTCCGACACGGTGGAAACCCCAGGAAGGTGGCACGCCAGCGCCGGGCCGGCGCGGCCCACACAGGCTCGACCCGACGGCACGAGGCGCGGGTCAGCCCACGCCACAGCGGGAAGACCACGCTGGCCAAGGCGGCGTTCCCCGGCAAGCCCTGGGTCAGCCTCGAAGACCCCGACACGCGCGGCTTCGCGATCGACGATCCGCGAGGCTTCCTCGCCGGCCTGCGTGGCGGTGCGATCCTCGACGAGATCCAGCGCGCGCCCACACGAGCGCGCCCACCCTCAGCCTAGCATTACCCCAGGGTAATGTGCTACGCTGTCCGCGTCCATCACATGCCGGCCCCGCGCCGCGAAGTCGCGATGATCCACATCCACAGCAAGATCACCTCACAGGGTCAGGTCTCCGTGCCCGCCGCCGTGCGGCGCCGGCTCGGGCTGCGGCCGGGCGCCACCTTGGAGTGGATCGAGGAGGCCGGGCAGATCGTCGTGCGGCGGGCCGTGTTGCGGCAGAGCTCCGACATCCATGCGGTGCTGTTCCCCGAAGGAACGCCCCAGCGCAAGTCGCTGCAAGAACTCAGGCAGGGCGTGGCACAGGCCGTGCGCGAGCGGCATGCGCGCGATTGACACCAACGTCCTGCTGCGCCTGCTGGTGCGCGACGACAAGCGGCAGGTGGCCGCCGCCGAGGCCTACGTAGCCCCGGGTGGCTGGGTGTCGCACCTGGTGCTCGCCGAGGCCGTCTGGCTTCTGTCGGCGGTCTACGCGCGCACGGCAGCGCAGTTGATCGCGGCCCTCGAATTGCTGCTGACGCACGACCGGCTCGCGCTGCAGGATGCCGACACGGTGGCTGCGGCGCTCGCGCACTTCAAGGGGCGACCGTCACTCGGGTTCTCGGACTGCCTCGTGCTGGCCATCGCTCACAAGGCCGGTCACCTGCCGCTGGGCACCTTCGACAAGGCACTCGGAGCGCTACCCGACGCACAGCGTCTTTGATCCGCGGGCTGCCGGCAGCCTGCCCGCGATGCCTGGTCGAAATGCCTGGTCGAAATGCCTGGCCAAGATGCTTGGTCGAGGCGTCTTCCCGAGATATCACACCAGCCTGCCGTGGCAATGCTTGTACTTCTTGCCGCTGCCGCAAGGGCAGGGGTTGCGGCCGACCTTGGGCACCGTGGCGGCCACGGTCGCCGGGTCGGCCTCCTGCGAGATGCTGCCGTCCTCGCTCGGGTGCGTGTAGGTCACGTTGGCCAGCTGCCCGGCCTGCTGGCTGCGTCAGGCCGCCGTGCGCAGGGCCGCGCACCGGCGCCATCCAGCCGCCGCCACGCCGGCGCCGAGTCGAAGCGCCGCCACGAAGCTCGCGTCGGATCGCGCGTGCACGCAGGCCGCCTTCATGCAGATTCAAGAACATTTCCTGGATTTTCATAGAAGCGGCTACAGTCCTGTCCGATGATCCAGCGCGACATTCAGCCGCTGCTCGAACACCTGGCCCGGCAATACCCGGTCGTCACGGTGACCGGCCCGCGCCAGAGCGGCAAGACCACGCTGACCAAGGCGACGTTTCCCGGCAAGCCCTACGTCAGCCTCGAAGACCCGGACACGCGCCGCTTCGCGATCGACGATCCGCGAGGCTTCCTCGCTGGCCTGCGTGGCGATGCGATCCTCGACGAGATCCAGCGCGCGCCGGAGCTCACGTCCTACCTTCAGGGCATCGTCGACGAGGACCCGCGTCCGGGCCGCTTCGTGCTGACCGGCAGCCAGCAGTTCGAGCTGATGCGCGGCGTCAGCCAGTCGCTGGCCGGGCGCACCGCCATCCTGCGGCTGCTGCCGTTCACCGCTGCCGAGGTGCTGCGTGCATCACCGCAGGCGCGCCGACGCGAGCTTGCCCACTGGCTCTACACCGGCTTCCTTCCACGCATTCACGATCGCGGGCTCGACCCCTCGCAAGCGCTCGGCGACTACTTCGCGACCTATGTCGAACGCGACCTGCGGCAACTGAGCGCCGTGCACGACCTGGCGCGATTCGAGCGCTTCGTGCGGCTGTGCGCAGGCCGGGTCGGGCAGCTGGTGAACCTGACGAGCCTGGGCAACGATGCCGGCGTGTCGCAGTCCACCGCGCAGGCCTGGCTGGACCTGCTGCAGACCAGCTTCGTCGTGCACCTGCTGCCGCCCTGGTTCACGAACACGAGCAAGCGGCTCGTCAAGAGCCCGAAGCTGTACTTCACCGATGTCGGCCTGGCCGCGTGGCTGCTCGGCCTGCGCAGCGCGGACCAGGTCGCGCGCGACCCGCTCTGGGGCAGTCTGTTCGAGAACTTCGTGGTGATCGAAGCCCTCAAGGACCGGTTCAACCTGGGCCACAGCGCTCCGATCCACTTCTACCGTGACGCCACGGGCAACGAGGTGGACCTGCTGGTGGGCACCGGCGGCCAGTGGCGCGCCATCGAGATCAAGGCCGGCGCCACGGTCAGTTCCGACTGGTTCCGCGGCCTGGCCCGGTTCGCGAAGGCCCATGGTGAGCACCTGGAGGGCGGCTGCGTCGTCTACGGCGGCGACTTCAGCCAGGCCCGCAGCGACTGGCCCGTGTGGTCATGGCAGACGCTGTTCCAGCGCCCGGCAGCTCGATGACGAAGGCGGCGCCGGCGTGCGCCACGCCTCACGCCAGCCTTCCGTGGCAGTGCTTGTACTTCTTGCCGCTGCCGCAAGGGCAGGGTTCGTTGCGGCCGACCTTGGGCACCGCGGCGGCCACAGTCGCCGAGTCCGCCTCCTGCGAGATGCTGCCGTCCTCGTTCGGGTGCGTGTAGGTCACGTTGGCCAGCTGCCCGGCCTGCTGCTCGAGCGCCTGCGCGGCCTGGCTCACCTGCTCCTCGGTCTGGATGCGCACCGTCATCAGCACGCGCGTGACTTCGGTCTTGACGACGTCGAGCAGCTGCTCGAAGAGCTCGAAGGCCTCCCGCTTGTATTCCTGCTTCGGGTTCTTCTGCGCGTAGCCGCGCAGGTGGATGCCCTGGCGCAGGTAGTCGAGCGCCGCAAGGTGCTCACGCCAGTGGCTGTCGATGCTCTGCAGCAGCACCATGCGCATGAACGGGGTGAACTGCTCGTCGCCGACCTGGTCGACCTTGCCCTTGAACTGCCGGTCCGCCGCGGCGACGACCTGCTCGACGATGTCCTCGTCGGTGATCGACTCGCTCCTTTCGACCAGCGTGCGCAGCTCCAAGTCGAGCTGCCACTCTTCGCGCAGTACCTTCTCGAGTGCGGCGAGGTCCCACTGCTCCTCGAGGCTTTCGGGCGGGACATGGGCGCGCACGACGTCGGTCATCGTCGAGCGACGCAGGTTGGCGATGCGGTCGTCGAGGTTGGCGGCCTCGAGGATCTCGTTGCGCTGCTGGTAGATCACCTTGCGCTGGTCGTTGGCAACGTCGTCGTACTCGAGCAGCTGCTTGCGGATGTCGAAGTTGCGCGCCTCGACCTTGCGCTGCGCGCTCTCGATCGAGCGGTTGACGATGCCGGCCTCGATCGCCTCGCCCTCGGGCATCTTGAGCCGGTCCATGATCGCGCGCACGCGGTCGCCGGCGAAGATGCGCATCAGCGAGTCGTCCAGGCTCAGGTAGAAGCGGCTCGACCCCGGATCGCCCTGGCGCGCCGAGCGGCCGCGCAGCTGGTTGTCGATGCGCCGGCTCTCGTGGCGCTCGGTGCCGACGATGCGCAGCCCGCCGAGCGCCACCACCTGCTCGTGCAGGCTCTGCCACTCGTCCTTGAGCTTCTGCCCACGCGCCTTCTTCTCCTCCTCGGAGATCGCCGGGTCGGCGTCGAGGAACTGGATCTGCTTCTCGACGTTGCCTCCGAGCACGATGTCGGTGCCGCGGCCGGCCATGTTGGTGGCGATCGTCACCATCTTCGGCCGCCCGGCCTGGGCGACGATCTCGGCCTCTTTGGCATGCTGCTTGGCGTTGAGCACCTGGTGCGGGAGCTTCTGCTCGGTGAGCAGCTTGTTCACGATCTCTGAGTTCTCGATCGAGGTCGTGCCCACCAGCACCGGCTGGCCGCGTTCGTGGCAGTCGCGGATGTCCTCGACCACTGCTTTGTACTTTTCCGGGGTGGTCTTGTAGATGAGGTCGTTGTCGTCCTTGCGGATCGTCGGCTTGTTGGGCGGGATCACGACCGTCTCGAGACCGTAGATCTCCTGGAACTCGTACGCCTCGGTGTCGGCGGTGCCCGTCATGCCGGCGAGCTTGCCGTACATGCGGAAGTAGTTCTGGAACGTGACCGAGGCGAGCGTCTGGTTCTCGCTCTGGATCTGCACACCCTCCTTGGCCTCGACCGCCTGGTGCAGGCCGTCGCTCCAGCGTCGGCCGGTCATCAGCCGGCCGGTGAACTCGTCGACGATGATCACCTCGCCCGCCTGCACGACGTAGTGCTGGTCGCGGTGGTACAGGTGGCGCGCGCGCAGCGCCGCGTAGACATGGTGCATGAGCGCGATGTTCGCCGGGTCGTACAGGCTCGCACCCTCGGCCAGCAGGCCGGCCTTCGCCAGCAGTTCCTCGGCCTTCTCGTGGCCGGCCTCGGTGAGGTAGATCTGGTGCGCCTTCTCGTCGACGGTGAAGTCGCCCGGCTTGATCACGCCCTCGCCGGTTCGCGGGTCGGCCTCGCCGATCTGCTTGTCGAGGCCCGGCACGACGGCGTTGATGCGCACGTACATCTCGGTGTGATCCTCGGCTTGGCCGCTGATGATGAGCGGCGTGCGCGCCTCGTCGATCAGGATCGAGTCGACCTCGTCGACGATCGCGTAGAACAGGCCGCGCGCGACGCGGTCGCGCACCTCGAGCACCATGTTGTCGCGCAGGTAATCGAAGCCGAACTCGTTGTTCGTACCGTAGGTGACGTCGGCCGCGAAGGCGGTCTGCTTCTCGGCGCGATCCATGCCCGGCACGTTGACGCCGACCGTGAGGCCGAGGAAGCCGTACAGCCGCCCCATCCACTCGGCGTCGCGGCGCGCCAGGTAGTCGTTCACCGTCACCACGTGCACGCCCTTGCCGGCAAGCGCGTTCAGATACACCGGCAGCGTGGCGACGAAGGTCTTGCCCTCGCCGGTGCGCATCTCGGCGATCTTGCCCTGGTGCAGCACGATGCCGCCGATCAGCTGCACGTCGAAGTGGCGCATCTTCAGCGCCCGCTTGCCCGCCTCGCGCACCACCGCGAAGGCCTCCGGCAGCAGATCGTCGAGCGATGTGCCCTGCGCGACGCGCTGGCGGAATTCGTCGGTACACGCCCGCAGCGCCGCGTCATCCAGCTTCTCGAACTGCGGCTCGAGTGCATTGATACGCTCCACCGTCTTGCGGTAACCCTTGAGCAGCCGGTCGTTGCGGCTGCCGAAGATGGTGGTGAGGAACTTGGGGAGCATGCGTTCGGATGCGATTCGGGGCGGGAGCGCGGGCACGGGAGCACGCGCGAAAGGATCCGTCGAAGGCTTGCGGGGACCGAGGTGGACGGACGGAGAGGCGGCCGCGCATTGCCGGCGCAACCCTCCATGCCTTGGTCGCGCAGGGCAGCCGGTCAGTGTATCACCGGGGTTCGGGTCAACCCGTGGTCGGACCGCGGTCACCCGGGGTCGGACCACAGGTTGCCACGGACCGCTGACCGGCACCGATAGACTCCTTGCATGACCCCGCCGCCGCCGCGACCCCCCCGCCCCGCGGCCGGGCCGGCGCCCGAGCGCCGGCCGGTGCTGGCAGCGCACTCCGTGGCCCGCGCACTCGGCGCGAGCACGTCCCTGGCAAGCCTGCTGGCGCGCATCCGCGAGTCCGAAGCCCGGCTGGCAGCGATCCGCCCCGCGCTGCCCGAAGCACTGGCTGGCACGCTTCGCGCCGGCCCACTGGACGACCAGACCTGGGTGCTGCTGGCCGATCACGCCGCGGCGGCGGCGAAGCTGCGCCACTGGCTGCCGCAGATCGAGGCAATGCTGCAGGCGGCCGGTTGGGCCGGATCGAAGATCGTCGTCAAGGTGCGTCCGCGCGCCTGAGATCACGCCTGGGATCGCACACCTGACGGCTTGACGACCGTCGGGGCCCTGCCGCTGTCCGATGGTGCCGGCTGTCCGAGTCGAACGGACGACCTTCCGCTTACAAGGCGGGTGCTCTACCAGCTGAGCTAAGCCGGCGCGGGTTGCGCATTGTAGAAGCGGGGGCGCGCCGCGCCCGCCTACTTGACGCGCTTGAGTGCAGGCCGGCCGCCGCCCGGGGTCGAAGGATCGGTGGGCTCGTCGCCGTCGGCGCCGGCACCCGCACCGTCACTCGCACCAGCCTTCGAGCCGGCCCCAGGCGCGTCGCGCGGAGCGGGTGCTGCGGTCGGCTC
>WBZP01004360.1_pt1 | contig 14756 bp, 9 predicted proteins | sample 5204301 | NCBI WGS metagenome assembly WBZP01 (sample SAMN12412401, study PRJNA552823) | activated sludge metagenome | isolation source: activated sludge from nitrification reactor of wastewater treatment plant... | place: USA: Pennsylvania | collected 2017 | reverse complement strand
CGATATTCGTAGGCTGGTGTTGAGGCGCGAAGCGCTGAAACCCAGCTTCTCAGTAGCTGGGATTCGCTTCGCTCATCGCCAGCCTACCCCATGGCTTTCAGGCGGATAAACTAATAGGAAATGGTATAAGGCCGACTGATAGGCGGTTGGAGGAGGGGCATCCGAGTTCCGGGCCTCGGCGGCCAATGACCATTTTTCGTTCTCATTTGAAGAACAATGGGCCTATATCGAAGGCATTGTTCTCCAAAAAAGAACGAAAACTGGCGATTTTCAGCCCAGGCCCGGAGCCGTTGAGCGCGTCCATCTATCCCTAGCGGATCTTCTCTCCGCGGCGGATTCGGGGTTGGCGCCCATCCCGTGGGATGGGTGGAGCGGAGCGAAACCCATCGACATCCGCCGTTTCCGACCAGGCCACATTCGCCTAACGATGGGTGAGCACCCGTCCTACGCCTGCAAGTGGTAAATCATAACGACCATTGATATGAGATACATGGGCGATAGATCCAGGCCTCATTCCCCGATCATCTTCACCAACACCCGTTTCCTGCGCCCGCCATCGAACTCCCCATAGAATATTTGTTCCCAGGGACCGAAATCGAGTTTCCCTTCGGTGATGGCCACCACCACTTCACGTCCCATGATCTGCCGCTTGATATGCGCATCGGCATTGTCTTCCCCGGTATCGTTATGGTGATACTGTCGGATCGGCTCGTGTGGGGCCATTTTTTCCAACCAGGTTTCATAATCCTGGTGAAGTCCCCGCTCGTCATCATTGATGAACACCGAAGCCGTGATATGCATGGCGTTGACGAGGGCCAGCCCTTCCCTGATACCGCTTTCGCGCAGACAGTCTCGTACTTGGGGTGTGATATTGATAAAGGCACGCCGGGAAGGCACATGGAACCAGAGTTCTTTGCGATAGCTTTTCATGGGATGAATCCTCTCCGCGGAGGCAACATATCGTTAATAGAATTTCGATCTTTGATCTCTCTGATGGGCTTCGTAACTTAACGGATCGATCCGTCTATTTCGGTGTACGCACGCTCTCCCGCAGGATGATGCCGGTCTGGATCGCCTGAATGGTGGGAACGATCTGATTCAACATCCGCGCCCAACTCGCGAGGCTGGTGGGGGGGACGTAGACGATGTCTCCGGGCTCCAGTTGGACGTCCTGGGCCTGACCGGCGATCACCTTGTTGAAGTCGCTGACGATCAGGGTCGGGTTGTTCAAGGCGCCGCGGACGATGTGGATGCGGGAGATGTCGGCATCCTTGGTGAAGCCTTCGGCCAGGGCCAGGGTGCGGGACATCGGCATCTCCTCGCGGAAGGCGAACAGGGCCGGCGCGTTGACCTCGCCGATGATGTAGACCTCCTTCGACAGCCCCGAGGGGATGCTGATGTAGTCCCCGGGCTGGAGTTCGATGTTGAAGCGCATATCCCCCTGGCGCACCAAGCGCACGAAGTCCACCGGGAGCCACCGACCCTGGCGGGAGATGAAGGCATGGGTGAGATCGGCGAGTTCCACCGAACTGGCGCGAAACTGGCCTTTGTTCAGCCCTCCCGCCTTGGCCAGGGCATCGGCGATGGTGACCCTGGTCTGCAGGGGATAGACCCCCGGATGAACTACCTCTCCGTAGATGGTGTAGTGCAGGCTGTTGAACTGCAACACGATCACCGAAACCTTGGGCGCCAGAAGATATTTGCGTAGTCGTTCGGTGAGATCCTGGGTCAATTCGTCCACCGTGCGCCCCTCGGCCTGGACGTCGCCCACCAGGGGAAAGGAGATCCTGCCGTCCGGGCGCACCGGGAGAGTGTCGAGACTCAGATCCGGTTCGTCGTAGACCGAGATCTTGAGCACATCGGAGCGGCCAAGCCGGGGCAGGGATCTGGTCTCCGCCAGCCGTCGCCCGAGTTCCGCCAACTGTTCTTCCGTGCTTTGGCGTTGGCTGATCTCCAGCGGCGGTTCCAGCGACTTGGGTGGCGGCGGGGTTGGCGCTGGCGGCGGCGTGGCGCAGCCAACGATCAGAAGACCGAGGAGGATCAGGATGGAGCTGTGGCTAGAGGGCATGGGGCTTGGCTTCCGGGGTGGAGGCAGGGATGGCGGAGGTCTTGGCTCGGCGTCTGAACAGCGATCGGCGGCTTTTCTTGGCGATGAATTGGGGTTGGCCGCTGAGGAAGTCGGGAGGGACGTCCGCGATCGCCAGGGCGCGGATCTCGACACCCCGGGCGCGGAGCCGCTCCAGGGTCTCCCTGAGTTCGGCGCGTCGGCTCCGTCCGCTCCGGGCGACGAGCAGGGCGTTGCCGACGAGGGCGGCGGCTTCCAGCACGGTTTCCTGGCTGGACAGCGGCGGCAGGTCGTAGATGAGATGACCGGCGGACTGATTCAGGGCGGTGACCAGGGTCGCGAACCGCCGACCACCGAGGGCGGCCAAGTCCTCCTCTCCCTCCGGCTGGGCGCTGCCGGCGGGAAGCAGCCGCAACCAGGGATTGGCGGTGGGGTGGATGGCCGCCGGCGTCTGTAAGCCGTCCCGCACCACCTCCAGCAGGCCGGGGTGGTCGGGGTTCAGGCCCAGAAGTCGAGCCGGTCGCTCCCCCGCCTGACCGCGCGGATCGGCGTCGATCAACATCACCCGCCGTTCCTTGATGGCCAGGGACTGGGCCAGGTTGACAGCGGTAAGTGTGCGCCCGGCCTCGGGTTCCAGGCTGATGATGGCGAGGGTGCGCCAGTCCTCGGCCTCCAGCTTGGTATCCAGATCGTTGACGAGGCGACGGAACAGGGTGGCCAGGGGGGCCATCGGCGCCTTGGGGTCGATGATCTTGGACGCCTCGGGAGGCAGGCGCTCGATCTCGATGGCCAGCTCCACCCCGGCGAGGTCCATGAGATCACGCCGGGTACGCAGATAGGGATCGAAAAACTCCAGCAACAGGGCGATGAAGACCCCGGCGCCGAGGCCGAGCACCACCCCGGCGATGACGATGAGTTTCTTCGGCGAACGCATGGGCTCGCTCGGGGGGGTGGCCCGTTCGATGATCTCGAAGGCCGCCTCGTTGCGCTGCATCGCCAGCCTGGCCTCTTCGGTGCGGGTGGCGAGTCCGGCCTCCAGGGTCTCGGCGGCGGTGAGTCGGGCGCTGATGAGCTTGAACTCCTTTTCCTTGCCGGAAAGAAACTCGAGTTTGTCCTTCATTCCCCGCAGGGTGGTATCGAGGGCATCGACCTGGGCCTCCGAGACGCGGATCTTGTCTTCCATCTCTTGCAGGCGCAACTGCAAGTCGGTCTTCAGGGTGTTGGGCGAATAGGTGTTTTCCGGCACCGCCTCGTCGTTGCTCTCGGCGATCATCTGCTGCAACACCGAGATGCGATTCGCCAGTTTGATCACCTTGGGATTCTCATCGGTGTAGCGGCTGCGCGCCTCCTGCATCTGCCACTGATACTCCGCCAGGCGCTGCTTGAGCGGGCTGCGATAGACGGTGGAGGTGACGATCATCTCCGGCTGCTGGCCGATCTTGCCGCTGAGTTGCTCCCTGGCCAGGTGCATGGCCTCGGTCTCCGCCACCCTGGTCCGATACTCGCTTTCCAGCCGCGACAGATCGGCGAGCCGCACCTTGGTCTCGGTGTCGAAGTCGACCACCTTGGTGAGACGTTGGAACTCCAACAACTCGGCGCTGATGAGGCGCTTGCGTTCCCGGGCCTCGCGGAGCTGGGCGTCGTAGTAATTGAATGTGTCCTCGGCGTCCTTGCGGCGGATACCGCGACTGCGGTCGACGAAGACCTCAGCCGCCAGATTGGCGAGGGTGGCGGCGATCCGGGGGTCGTTCCAGGCCACCTCGATATGGAAGATGTTCGAATCCTTGCCCAGGGTGACGTCGATGGCGGCGGCCAGGGTGCCGGGCTGGGTGGAGATCTGGGCGCGTTGCATGATCTGCTCCAGGGAGCTGGGTAGCTTGAGGGTGTCGAGCAGGGTTTTGAGATTGTATTGCTGGGGTTTGAAGGGTTGTCCGGCGCTGATCGAAAACTGGTCTTGATGGGTGTGCATGATCAGGGCCACTCCGGCCTCCCATTGGCGCTTCACCAGGGTGAAGGCGAGGCCGCCGAAGAGCAGGCTGATGCCGAGGGCGATGGCGAGAATAAGATATTTCCGGGCCCAGAGACCGCGCACAAAACGCATGATGTCGAGGCCGGGACCGGCCTTGGCGGCGGCCTTCTCGTCTTCCAGCCCGGGAAACATGGGGAAAGGTGGCTGGGACGGTGAGGACGCCTTCTTCTCTTCCCGAACCGGCGGCGGCGCTTCGGTTTCCATGCCACCCAGGCTCCAGGCCGCTTCCCCGAGCGCGCTCGTCGCCGGGCTGTGACCGGCCTGGGCGACGTCGCCGTCCCGGCGACCGCGCAGGCTGAACTCCTCAGTCATAGGCGTCCGGGCTGGTCTCGAACAGACCGCCATGGCGTCGCAGATCCTCAATGACCGCGCCGATGGAAGTCGGAGTAAAGGAATCCTCGCCGCGCAGCCTGACATGCTCCAGGGCGAGCTTGCAGAGGCGGTTGATCTCCCGGGGGATGCCGCGACTGGCGCGATAGAGCAGGGCGAGCGCCTCGGGGCCGATGGGGAGGCGACCTTGATAGCCGGCCACATGGAGACGGTGCTCGATATAGCGACCGATCTCCTGGGCCGAGAGGGCGCTGAGGTGATAGCGCAGGCTCACCCGCTGGTCGACCTGGGGCAGTTGTCGCAGGCGTCCGCGCATCTCCGGCTGGCCGATGAGGATGATGGTGAGAAAGTTCTGCCGTTCGGAGGCGATATTGGTCAGACCCTTGACCGCTTCCAGGGTGGGGAGATCCAGTTGTTGCGCCTCATCCAGGAGGATCACCAGATGGCGATCCAGGTTGGCGACCTGCTCGGTCAGGGTGCGCTTGAAGGCGGAGAGGCGGGAATAGCGGTCGGGCAGGTCCCGCGCCTGGAGGCGCTCGCTCCGCATCTGGCTGATGATCTCCAGCAAGAGGTCGTCGAAGCCGAGCAGGGCATTCTCCAGACTGACGCGGACAAAGCCTTCGCCGGCCAGACGGGCATGTAACAGGGTCCGCAACAGGGTCTTGCCCGAGCCGATCTCGCCGGTGAGCAGCCCCATGCCCATGTTGCGATCCTCGGCGAGGAACACCAGCCGGGACAGAGCCTCGGTATGGCCGGCGGAGGGGAAGAAATATCTGGTGTCACGGGTGTTGTCGAAAGGCTGCCTGGGCGGGTTGAACTCGCTGATCCCAGGTTCTGTACCGCTGCCCATGTCCATCTTTGCCCCGAATTGAACCGATCCGCCTGTGAGATTTTCTGAGCCGATGAGTATAAATGACTTTGCTTCCAGGTAAATGGACGCTCAACGGCTCCGGGCAGGGAGCGAAACTGGTCGGTTATTGTTCTTATATCGAGAACAATAGGCCAATAAAAGAGGCATTATTGCCCATTTGAGAACAAAAAATCGGCCAGAAGACCCCGTGCCCGGAAGCGTTGAAGGCGACGAGACAGCGCTCCCGCCGCGAGCTTGGCGCTCCGCATCCTGCCGGGCCATGGTTAGTGGTCGGCCAGCGGGGTTCCGCGTGCTTGGATCGGGTCTTTCGGGAGAGGGTCTCCGGGCCAGCCAAAAGTGCGCAGCTCGGCCCTTGATAATCAATCAGTTAGGTTTTCTTCCTGGACTCGACTTCGGTGGGTTGAAGAGCGGGAATCACGCGAAAGCGGACCTCCCTCCCAGCCTTCCCAGGCGGGGCGGGAGAAGAAGCAGAAGCTAGCCTTGATAAGGCTTCTCGTTTATCCTTTCGATCCAATATTGAGTAGGTGTCCCTAAACCGCGACTAGCGCGCGATTTTCACCGTCTCTTCATGTTCGCTCTGCGAAGTAAACTTGAACCCTCAGGCAGCTTGCACTGTATTCGTTTTCCGGCTTTGACTTAAGATGAGGTCTGCGATGAGCCATTCGGCTTTGCCCCCGAAGCAGGGGTTATATGACCCTGCGAATGAGCATGACTCCTGCGGTGTCGGCTTCGTGGCGGATATCGAAGGTCGCAAATCCCATGAGATCGTCACCAAGGGATTAAGCATCCTTGAACGTTTGACGCACCGTGGGGCCGTGGGCGCGGATCCAAAAGCCGGGGATGGCGCTGGCATTCTGTTGCAGATTCCCGATGGATTTTTCCGCGCGGTTTGCAGTCACCCATTCCCTGGGGCCGGTGGCTATGGGGTTGGCATGCTGTTTCTACCTCGGGAACCCCAAGCGAGGGAGCGGCTCCAGCTTCTGGTCGAGGCCCAGGTAACCCGCGCCGGGCAGCATGTGCTGGGCTGGCGTGACGTCCCGGTCGACAATGGCGATCTAGGCGAAAGCGTGTTGCCGACCGAGCCATTTATACGCCAGGTTTTTATCGGGTGCGGCGAGAATTGCGCCGATCAGGATGTATTCGAACGCCGCCTTTTCATCCTGCGGAAATATATCGAGAACGCCGCCTGTGCCGAGGGATTCGATAGGAAGTCCTTTTATATCGCCTCCCTCTCTTCCCGCACCATAACCTATAAAGGGATGCTGCTTGCCCATCAGGTGGGGAAGTTTTATCTCGATCTGCAGGATGAGCGGGTCACCTCGGCCTTGGCCCTGGTTCATCAAAGGTTCTCGACCAATACCTTTCCGACCTGGGATCTCGCCCATCCCTTCCGCATGATCGCCCATAACGGCGAGATCAATACCTTGCGCGGCAATCTCAACTGGATGGCGTCGCGCAAGCATTCCATGCGTTCGGATATCCTGGGCGAGGATCTCCAGCATATCTGGCCCCTGGTCCCCGAGGGGCAGTCGGATTCGGCCTGTTTCGACAACGCCCTTGAGGTTCTGATCATGGGCGGCTATTCGCTTTCCCATGCCGTCATGATGTTGATTCCCGAGGCCTGGGCCGGAAATCCCTTGATGGATAAGGACCGCCGCGCCTTTTATGAATATCACGCCGCCCTCATGGAACCATGGGATGGACCGGCCGCCGTGGCTTTCACCGATGGTCGGCAAATCGGCGCCACTCTGGACCGCAATGGGCTGCGACCGGCCCGTTACCTGATCACCGATGACGGCTTGGTGGTCATGGCCTCGGAAATGGGGGTCCTGGATATCCCGGAAGAGAAGATCATCAAGAAATGGCGCTTGCAGCCGGGCAAGATGTTTCTTATCGATCTGGAGCAGAAGCGCATCATCGGTGACGATGAATTGAAGGCCGAGCTGGCCCGGCGTAAGCCCTATCAGTCCTGGCTCGACAAGACCCAGATCCGTCTCGACCAGCTCCCCATGGCGGTGACGCCCATGCCACCGGATTCGGAGACCTTGTTGGACCGTCAACAGGCCTGTGGTTATACGCAGGAGGACATCAAGTTCCTCCTCACTCCCATGGTGGTCACCGGGCAGGAGCCGGTGGGATCCATGGGTGCGGACAATCCCCCGTCGGTATTGTCGAGTCGGGCCAAGCATCTCTCGACCTATTTCAAGCAGAATTTTGCCCAGGTCACCAATCCGGCCATCGATCCGATCCGGGAAGAGTTGGTGATGTCCCTGGTCTCGCTCATTGGTCCGCGTCCGAATCTGCTCGATCTGGGCGAAGCCGACAAGCATAGGCGCTTGGAGGTCGGCCAGCCGATACTGACCAACGCCGATCTCGAACGCATCCGCCATATCGAGGAAACAACCGATGGGGCGTTTCGGACCTATAACATCCATATCACCTTCCCGGTGGATCGTGGCGCCGAAGGGATGGGAAATGCCCTTGAGAACATCTGCCAAGTGGCCGAGAAGGCGGTTTTGGCCGGTTACAATATCTTGATCCTGTCCGACCGTCTGGTGGATAAGGACCATATCGCCATCCCGGCCCTGCTCGCCACCTCGGCGGTGCATCACCATCTGATCCGCCAAGGGTTGCGCAATAATTCCGGCTTGGTGGTGGAAACCGGGGCCGCCATCGAGATCCATCACTTTTGCGTGTTGGCCGGCTATGGCGCCGAGGCGATCAATCCCTATCTCGCCTTCGAAACCATTCAGGATATGTTGCCGAGACTGCCTGAGAAACTCGACTTCAAGGAGGCGCAGAAGCGCTATATCAAGGCCCTGGGCAAAGGGATTCTCAAGGTGATGTCCAAAATGGGCATCTCGACCTACCAGTCCTATTGCGGCGCGCAGATTTTCGATGCCATCGGGCTCTCCGCGGATTTCGTCGAGCGGTACTTCACCGGCACCAACTCCCCTATCGGCGGGATAGGGCTGAGAGAGGTGGCGCGAGAGGCCTTTCGCTGGCATCGGGACGCCTTCGGCGACAATCCCATCTATAAAAACGCCTTGGATGTAGGCGGAGACTACGCCTTCAGGTTGCGCGGCGAGAATCATGTCTGGAAACCGGATACCATCGCCAAGCTTCAACATGCCAGCCGCACGAACGATTGGGCGACCTATGAGGAATACAGCCGGGCGGTCAATGAGCAGAATGAGCAGCTACTTACCCTGCGTGGGCTGTTTGAATTGGTATGGGCCGAGACGCCGCTGTCCCTGGATGAGGTCGAGCCCGCCGCCGAGATCGTCAAACGTTTTGCCACCGGGGCCATGTCATTCGGCTCCATCTCCTATGAGGCGCATTCGACGCTCGCCAAGGCGATGAACGCCATCGGCGGCAAATCCAATACCGGCGAGGGCGGAGAGGAACCCGAGCGATTCCAGCCCTTGGCGGATGGATCGCCCAATCCCTCCCGCTCAGCGATCAAACAGGTCGCCTCCGGGCGCTTCGGGGTGACGACCGAATATCTGGTCAATTCCGATGACATCCAGATCAAGATCTGTCAGGGCGCCAAGCCAGGAGAGGGGGGGCAACTGCCTGGACACAAGGTGAGCCGTCAAATCGCCCGGGTCCGGCACTCCACGCCCGGGGTGGGATTGATCTCGCCGCCTCCGCACCACGACATTTATTCCATCGAGGATCTGGCCCAACTCATCCACGATCTCAAGAACGTCAATCCCAAGGCACGAATCTCGGTCAAGCTGGTATCCGAGGTGGGCGTGGGCACGGTGGCGGCCGGGGTGTCCAAGGCCCATGCGGATCATGTCACTATCGCCGGCTACGATGGGGGTACCGGCGCTTCACCGCTGGCGTCCATCAAGCACGCCGGTTCTCCCTGGGAGATCGGTCTGGCCGAGACCCATCAGACCCTGGTGATGAACCGGCTGCGGGGGCGTATCTCGGTGCAGGCCGATGGCGGTATGCGAACCGGACGTGACGTAGTCATCGCCGCACTCTTGGGTGCGGACGAGTTTGGTTTCGCGACGGCTCCGCTCATCGTCTCGGGCTGCATCATGATGCGCAAGTGTCATCTGAATACCTGTCCGGTCGGGGTCGCGACCCAGGACCCCGAGCTGCGCAAGCGATTTACCGGCAAGCCCGAGCACGTCATCAATTATTTCTTTTTCGTCGCCGAGGAGATACGGCGGCTGATGGCGAGGCTTGGTTTCCGTCGCTTCAATGACATGATCGGCCAACGCGACCGACTCGATATGCGCCGGGCCATCGACCACTGGAAGGCCAAGGGGTTGGATTTTTCCCGTCTGCTCTGTAAACCCCAAATGGGTCCGGAGGTGGCCATCTATAATTGCGAGCCCCAGGACCATGGATTGGAGCGGGCTCTTGATCATAAGCTGATCCAGCTGGCGCAACCGGCGCTCGTGGGCGGCGAAGCGGTGCAGATCGATATCCAGGCCAAAAACTATCATCGAACCGTCGGCGCCATGCTGTCCGGGCGGGTGGCCGAACGCTACGGTCATGCCGGTTTGCCGGACGACACCATCTATATAAAGGCGAAGGGAACCGGTGGTCAATCCTGGGGTGCCTGGCTTGCCCACGGCGTCACCATCGAACTCGAGGGGGAGGCCAACGACTATGTCGGTAAAGGGCTCTCGGGTGGCCGTCTGGTAATCTATCCTCCCCGGGATTCGGGGATGGAGCGGGCGGAAGAGAATATTATCGTCGGCAATACCGTCCTCTATGGTGCTATCTCGGGCGAATGCTATTTCCGCGGCGTCGGCGGCGAGCGATTCTGTGTCCGCAACTCCGGGGCGATCGCCGTCGTCGAGGGGGTGGGGGATCATGGCTGCGAGTACATGACGGGCGGCGTCATGGTCTGTCTCGGCCCGACTGGGCGCAATTTCGCTGCCGGCATGTCCGGAGGGATTGCCTATGTCCTTGACGAGGATGGCACCTTCGAGCGGCGATGCAATCTGGCCATGGTCGAACTGCAACCCATCACCATGGAAGACGAGGCCTTGGAGGCGTTGGATCACCAGGGCGGCGATATGCAAGCCCATGGTCTCGTGGATGTCAGCCACGACATGACCAGATTTGATGCCCTCCGCCTGCAGCAACTCATCCATAAGCACCTGCATTACACCAATAGCCCGGTGGCTCGGTGGATCCTCGATCATTGGGAGCGATACCTACCCAAGTTCGTCAAGATCATGCCGGTGGACTACCGCCGCGCCTTGCAGGAAATACAGGCCCAACAGGCCGCCAGCTCGAACTCGGTCGGGGGTAAATGATCATGGGCAAGCCTACGGGATTCATGGAGTATCAACGCCGGGATCGCTGTTACGCCCCGGTGGCGGATCGCCTGGGCCATTACGATGAGTTTGTCGTTCCCCTATCGGATGAGGAGCTGCGCACCCAGGGCGCGCGCTGCATGGATTGCGGTATTCCTTATTGCCACAGCGGCTGTCCGGTCAACAACATCATTCCGGATTGGAATGACTTGGTGTATCGGGGGGATTGGCGACAAGCCCTGGATGTATTGCATAGCACCAATAACTTTCCCGAGTTCACCGGGCGCATCTGTCCAGCCCCTTGCGAGGCCGCCTGTACCCTGAACATCAATGACGTCCCGGTCACCATCAAGACCATCGAATGCGCCATCGTGGATAATGGCTGGAAACAGGGCTGGATCCAGCCCCAACCGCCACCGCATCGCAGTGGTCGTCGCGTCGCTGTTGTTGGCAGCGGTCCCGCAGGCTTGGCTTGTGCCCAGCAATTGGCTCGCGCCGGACATGAGGTGGGTCTGTTCGAGAGGCAGGACCGCCTGGGAGGCTTGCTGAGATACGGCATCCCGGATTTCAAGCTGAGCAAGACCCTGATCGATCGGCGCCTCGCGCAGATGCGGGCCGAGGGCGTGGAGTTTCATGTCAACACCCATGTCGGCGTTGATATCCCCACCAAAAAGCTGCTCGACGAGTTCGATGCACTGGTATTGGCGGGAGGTTCGGAACAACCCCGGGATCTTCAGGTTCCCGGTCGCGAGCTGGATGGGATCTATTTCGCCATGGACTTTTTACGCGCCAACAATAAATGGGTGCAAGGAGTGCCAGGTGCGGAAGCCCAGTGGATCAGCGCCGAAGGCAGGCATGTCATCGTCATCGGTGGGGGCGATACGGGCTCCGACTGCATCGGCACCTCCAACCGTCATGGGGCGGCATCGGTCACCCAATTGGAAATACTTCCCAAGCCACCAGAAAAGGAAAACAAGGCGCTCACCTGGCCTTACTGGCCCAACAAGATGCGCACCTCCAGTTCGCAGGAGGAAGGCTGCGAGCGTCTTTGGTCCGTTGCGACCAAGGCCTTCATCGGCGATGCTTCGGGCCGGGTGAAGGCGATCCGTGGCATCAAGGTCGCCTGGGACAAGGACGAGAATGGACGTTGGAAAATGAGCGAGGTACCCCAATCGGAATTCGAGCTGACGGCAGACTTGGTGACCCTGGCCATGGGGTTCGTCCATCCGGTGCATCAAGGCATGTTGCGCGAACTCGATGTAGCCCTGGACGCTGCCGGGAACGTGCGTGGCCAGACGGAGGGACGGGATGCCTATCGGACCTCCATCCCCGGCGTGTTCAGCGCCGGCGATATGAGAAGGGGGCAATCCCTGGTCGTCTGGGCTATCCGGGAAGGGCGGCAATGCGCCAGGGCGGTGGATGAATACCTTATGGGGCACTCGGATCTCCCCAGATAAGGCGATTGCCGGAATAAGAAATACCAGAATGCGCCGGCGGTTCGTTCGCCTTCCAGGCGCGCCAGCCGGCGCCGAGCGAGCTCGGTAACGGCTGGCGTAACGCCGAAGGCGGACGAACAGGCCAGCAGGCTGGTATTTCTTTTGACAGAAATCGCCTAAGCTCGGCAACACAAGGACAATAACTCCAGGCCGGGGAAACACAGCCGGATCAATGCTTCCACACCGAGGGGATACTGATGGCGGAGCTGCAGAACGATCGACTATTGCGTGCCTTGTTGCGTCAGCCGGTGGATGTTACACCGGTGTGGATGATGCGCCAGGCCGGGCGCTACCTGCCGGAATACCGGGCCACGCGCCAGCAGGCAGGCAGTTTCCTCCAACTCTGCCAAACCCCCGAGTTGGCCTGTGAGGTCAGCCTCCAACCCCTGCGGCGATATCCTCTGGATGCGGCGATCCTGTTCTCGGATATCCTGACCCTGCCGGATGCCATGGGCCTGGGGCTGTACTTTAGTGAAGGGGAGGGCCCGGGTTTTGAGCGGCCCATCCGCCATGAAAAGGATGTCGAGGCCCTCAGGGTGCCGGACCCGGAACAAGAGCTGAAATATGTCATGGATACCGTCCGCCTGCTGCGCCAGGAACTCGATGGGCGGGTGCCCTTGATCGGGTTCGCCGGCAGCCCTTGGACCCTGGCGACCTATATGGTGGAGGGCGGGAGCAGTCGGACCTTCCCTTTGATCAAGGAGATGCTCTATAACCGTCCGGATCTGATGCATCAGCTCTTGCGCAAGGTCGCCCAGGCGGCGATTCAGTATCTCAATGCCCAGGTGGCGGCCGGCGCCCAGGCCTTGATGATCTTCGATACCTGGGGCGGGGTCTTGCCGGCCAAGGAGTATTACACCTTTTCCCTCGGCTATATGTCCCAGGTAATCAAATATCTGGTGCGGAACAAGGAAGGCCGGAGGGTGCCGGTGATCCTCTTCACCAAGGGGGGCGCGGCCTGGCTGGAGGCTATCGCCGATAGCGGATGCGAAGGCATAGGTCTGGACTGGAGCCTGGATATGGGAGAGGCCCGGCGGCGCGTGGGTCGCTTGGTGTCGCTGCAAGGCAATATGGACCCGGTTTTGCTGCGGAGTTCTCCGGATCGTATCCGCAGCGCCGTGGCCTCGATCTTAGAGTCCTACGGCCAGGGGGACGGTCATATCTTCAATCTCGGTCATGGGGTACAGCCGGATGTAAATCCGGAGCATGTCGGAGTCATGGTCGAGAGCGTGCATGAATTGAGCGCCCAATATCATCGCGAGGGTTGAATCGGCCTCCCATGGAGGTGTAAGGCGATTTCCGGCAATCGCCTAAGCCTCTACCATGAGCCGAACCGCCATCAGGCTGTTGACCCTGGATCTGGATGATACCCTCTGGCCATGCGCCCCCATCGTTCAGGCGGCTGAAGACGAGCTCTACCTCTGGCTTAGGGAGGTGGCCCCTGAATTTGTCGCCGCGCAGAGCCAGGAAAGCCTGCGGGACCATCGCTTGGCGATAAAGGCGGCTCATCCGGATATCGCCCATGACATCACGGCCGTCCGCCTGCGCTCGCTCCAAGTCTTGCTGGCGGCATCGGGTTACCCGCCGGCCTTGGCGGAACGGGGGCTGGAGATCTTCCTTCGAGCCCGCCATCGGGTTGAACCTTATCCCGAAGTTGAGGAGATACTAATCAAGCTGGCCCGGGACTTCACTCTGGTCAGCCTGACCAACGGCAATGCCGATATTCGTAAGACCCCCCTTGGCGGCCATGTCGGCTTGGCCCTCTCCGCGGCCGAGGTGGGTGCGGCCAAACCGAGCCCGGAACTCTTCCTGCGTGCCCTGGCCTGGGCCGGCGTGAGGGTCGACCAGGCCATGCATGTCGGCGATGACCCCTATCTGGATGTGGAGGCCGCCCGGCGTATCGGCATGCGGACGGCCTGGGTGAATCGACAGGGGAGCCGGTGGCCCGAGGGGCTCGCTTTACCCGATATTTGTGTCCATGACTTGATCGAATTGCAGGCCTGGTTGACCGGGGCTGATGAAAAGCCACGGCACCTGCGCCGCTCAACACGCTGGTAGTAAGCGGATTTTCTGACTCCAGCGGGGTTCATTCGAGTTGGATGGCTATCTGTGGCGGCTCCAGCAGATGACGCTTGACGGCGCAGAGGTCGATCGCCCGTAACAAACCGGCACGATATTTGTCTGGGAAATCCGCAGGCAAGGCGATCCGCAGGACCAGACTGGAATAGCGCTTTTGCGGTTCGTCGAACTCGCAGTCCATGACCATTCTCAGTCCGTCCGTCGACACTTCCCGGGTCTGGCAGAAGCTCAGGGCATAGACCCCGGCGCAGGTGGCGAGGGAGGCCAGAAAGAGGTCGAAGGGTTCCGGGGCCGAGGCTTCTCCGCCTCGGCTGAGGGATTGATCCGTCTGTAGGGTGAAGGGGCCGATCCGGGCATCGACCCGTTTCCCACCGGGAAAATCCAGGTGAACGCTGAAACAGCTCATAGGAGCGACAACGACCTCGGTGTTCTAGGGTCAGGAGAGCGGTCATGATAGGCTGGGTAGCCACCTGGGTAAATGTGATAAGCCGAATCTATTGAGGATGGGCCATATGGCGGCAGATTGGGCGCTCCGACTGCGCGGTATCCGTTACAGCTATCGGGAAACAGCCCGTAACGATCAGGTGCTCAAGGGTAT
>WBZP01004359.1_pt1 | contig 14761 bp, 8 predicted proteins | sample 5204301 | NCBI WGS metagenome assembly WBZP01 (sample SAMN12412401, study PRJNA552823) | activated sludge metagenome | isolation source: activated sludge from nitrification reactor of wastewater treatment plant... | place: USA: Pennsylvania | collected 2017 | reverse complement strand
TTATTTTACCTTTTACAATACCCAAAAAATATTTAGCAACATTTTTGTCTATTAGACTTATACGTCTAAAAAAAAGCAACATTTTTGTCTATTAGACCAATATTTTCATAAAAAACGCTCCTTTATCTGTTTTAGACAGAAAAGGAGCGTTTTATTAATCAAAGAAAAACAAGAATTATTACTTTAATTGTTTGGCAGACATATCCGGTTTTACTCCAGAATCAGCAGGTGCAAGTCCGGTATCTTGAATGCTTTCAGGTAAAGACACTGGAACAGGTCCGGGATTAGGTTCAACTGTTCTCATTGACGAAGCCGGGCGTTGTGTTTCAAATTCCGGTTTATAATCAGGTGTATTAAGGTATTGGAATCCCTCAGGCATTGGCGTAGGTTTCCAGTTCTTTTTCGCTTCCATGTCTTGTTTTACCATTTCGTCATAATCAATCGGGCGTTTAGGTGCACGTTGAGAATATTTATGTGTATCACCGGGTCCCCAAACAGGGTCATTACCAAAACGATGGTCAGGGAAATGCAAACGTTTGGCTACGATACGATAAGAAAACTCCACATTAGATTTTCCATTATTTTTTTCTTTTACAGTAAATCCGTCCATTCCTTTTACTACATATACATCTTCACATTCACCATTTACTAGTACAAAAACATGAATAGGGTGTTCTTCATCAATCAAGACGGTTTCCAAAAACATCTCATCTAGCTTCACTTTGGCTACCCCATTTACAAGATTGGCAGTCCCAAAATCTTCAAACCAAACCTCAGGGCTTTCCATTACATAGAGAAGTTGATTTCCTTTAGAAGTTGGAACAGAAGCAGTTTTTGTACCATTTGCAATGACATGATTTCCGTTAAAATAGCCACTGTAATTGGCGTTATTCGCTCTCCATCCGACTACTGCAATATCAAAATTTCCTGTTATAATCCCCCCTCCAAAACCGATTCCATGTACCCCTATTCCGAAAGCAGCACCATTGTAACTTCCTAATACCCCCATACGTTGGTTACCGCTTGCAATCGCATTGTAACCATACACTCCTGCACCTCCTGCATTTGCAGCAGGCGTAGAACAAACTCCAAATACCCCGGCCCGTGTATTTGAAGTATTTGTGCCATTGTAATTACCCAAAACCCCTGCACCGGCTCCGCTACCTCCATAAACCCCCTGTACAGCGGAAAAACCCGTTGTACTTGCGGCAAGCACTTCTCCCCAGGTTCCGGAGCCATTAAATGCACTATATCCGTTTACGGCAAAAGACAATGCAGCTGTACCTACTCCACAAAGTGCGTCTCCTGTGTATGGAGATGCAGTAGCTCCCCACGTAAACTCACCATCTGTATTGGAAATCCGGCCTCTGAAGATATTATTGGAATAAAAATCAATCAGATTGTTGGAGAGCGTTCCAAAAACACCATTTCCTGTAAGGTAATTCCCTGTAATATTCCATCCTGTAGTTCCTTCGGCAAATCTTCTCCAGTTGGGAGCAGCTCCGGTTCCGGCATTATAGTAATAACCCGGAGTAACAGCAGTAGCACCTGCACCTGCAGTGGCAGTATTGTAAACCATAAGGCTTGTAGCAGGTAAAGTAACAGGACCGGCAGCATTGGTTGCAGTAAGTGCCACATTAGGGATAATTACTCCTCGGGAAGTACTGGCAACCTGCAATTGTGCACTTGCATCCGGTACGGCTCCCATACCGATATTTCCTGCATTGGTGATACGCATACGTTCTGTAGCTGTTGCTGCACCATCTGCACTTGTATGAAATTCCATACTGGTAGGCACATCATTTGCGCCGGGTGCGCCATCTACTCGTACAATGATATGTGCAACGGGACGATAGGCTGTACCATCATAAGCATTATATTGAAGATTTCCTATTTGGTCACCATTATTGACAATCGTTCTCGTGCCTGTAGAATACGTTCCATTTGATTTGGCAAAAACAACAAATGGGCCAAAGCCACCTGGCCCTATTGCCTCCAGTTCAACATCATTGATATTAGCATCTCCTGCCACTTTCAATTTTTCAAAGCCATAGGTAGTTGTTAAAGGTGAGGAAGCAGTTCCTATTCCCATTAACCCTGCTGCTGTAACTCTTACTTTTTCTGTATTGTTGGTACGGGTTACCATGTCCACATTATCAGTAGTTCCAATAAAATTAGTAGCAGGGGCTGTTCCTGCATTACCGGTAAGGTTCCATGCACTTCCTCCGGCTGCATTAGAATAGTCTTTAACCACCCATCTTCCGTCAGTAGTATTATATACTAACGTAACAGTTCCTCCCGCATTAATCGTAAGGTTAGCACCCGTACCTGTTATAATTCTCTCGGCTGCAGTAGCACCCGCATTTTGATTGGAAAGCGTCATTGTAAAAGTGGTAGCATTATATAATGTAACCACTCTACCATCAACAGTACCCGTTCCTCCTGCGTTTGCCGGATTATTCAGGCTGAGAATATTAAAGTTAGCAGTAGGGCTGCTCACTCTGTAATATGAACGAGGAGTTGTAGTGGTATTTACAGCAAAGTTGGGAGAGGCTCCTGTTAAAGTTGCTGCGGTTGTTTTAAGGGCAATGTCTCCTACAACATCCAGTCCGGTATTCGGGTCAAATGTATTTACCCCTACTCTTTGATTCGTTCCATCCACAACTGCTACGTTTGTGTTCGTTCCTCCTCCAAGGAAAAGCCTGTTGGTACCTCCATGAGCGGAAAGCCTGACATCTCCGGCTCCTCCTCCTCCCGTAGCAACCCCAAGTTTAAAACGGTAAGTAGCATCTCCTACATAAAAATCGCCGTTTGAAGCAGCTAGGTTCCAGTTAGCACCCGTCGCAAAAACATGTAATTTAGCAAGCGGGCCTCCCATTGCAAAGGTACCTATTCCTACATTACCGTTGTTTTTTATAATCATTTTTTCGTCAGTAACGCTGTTTCCTGCCGTATTGGTCATGAAGATTAGGCTTCCCGGTATTGCATTGGCTACGGGAGGGCCATCCACATAAGACAAAATTCTGGCAGTCTGATAGTAGGACGAAGTATTGTAACCATACCAACGAATTTCTCCTACATTATCTCCGTTATTAAGGGAAGTAGGTGCGGCCAACGTTCCTTGATGACGCATCATTATAAAAGAGGGGTAATCTGAAACATAAGAAATGTGAGGTTGAACTCCTTCTCCTTCTATTTCCATTCTGGAAAGCCCATAGGCAAAATTGGTTCCTGATCCGATTTTGATTCTTCCATCGTTAAATACGGTGGACCTTCTGAGGTTATTGGTACGGGTTACGAAATTCGTATTGTCTATCGTTCCGATAAAATTTGTAGCGGAATTGGTTCCGGTATTTCCGATAATATGCCAATCGTCATTTACAGGAGTAATCCAGCCCGGTACACCAACCCCATTAGTTCCCCAAACCTGATTGGCATTGGCGGCAGTTGTACCCGTTACTACTCCGGCCTGATTAAGAGCATTGGTTGCTACATTGACTGTTGCATTTAGTCCTCCTACAATCTGACCGTTGCCATTAGTGATACTTACCGCATTATTGGCTACACCTGCAAGGAGGTCATTTTTGATGATTGCATTATTGGCACTTTGCCATGCAGGGACACCGGCTCCGTTGGTTGCCCATACCTGATTGGCATTTGCTGCCGTTGGTCCGGGTACAAAACCGTTTTGATTTAAGGCATTCATTTGCGCAGCAATGGTAAGATTAGAGCCTCCAACAACCTGACCGATTCCATTGGTGATATTGATGGCGGTATTGGAAGAAACCACATCGTTTGTGGTCAGTATTGAGTTGGGGTCTCTCCATGCAGGTACACCTGCACCGTTTGTACCCCATACATCGTTTACATTGGCTGCCGTCGTTCCGGTTACCACACCGTCCTGAGAAAGGGCGTTTGTAGCTACATTAATGGTTACATCACTCGCTCCGATTACCTGATTTGTTCCGGACGTAATAGAGATTGCATTATTTCCAGCACCTGCAATCACATCATTGGTAGGGAGTAAAGAGGATACCGATACCCATCCCGGATTCCCGAGTGCGTCCGTTCCCCAAGCCTGTAAGGCATTAGCAGCCGTAGGTCCAGTTACAAGTCCGTTTTGATTGAGGGCATTCGTTGCTACATTTACCGTAGTACCTGCTCCAAGTACCGCTCCTGTACCTCCGGTTACGGTTACTCCAGCGGTAGTTGAAGTAAGGTCTCCGGTTGTAGGGGCTGTCGGAGGACTTACCCAAGTTGGAACCCCACCCGCAATAGTGAGAATCTGACCGGGAGTGCCTACCCCCAAATTTACCCAATCGGTACCATTATAATACATAAGCGAACCATTGGATTCTCCGGTAATTGTTATATCTGTACCATCCACCGCATTATCCTGAATCGTAACCACCCCGGTATTGGATACTACCGCATCGCCAGACAAGGTCTGAGGCTGAGGCGTATTGGCGACATCACCAATCCATATCTGACCGTTATTCAGGGTATTAGCCAATCCAGGGTCAAGCCAAGCAAGAATCCCTGCACCATTTACTCCAAGGATTTTTCCTGCAGCACCGGCAGGGAAGGAATACACTTTGCCATTTGCATCCACCCAAACCATTTTGTCTGTTGTGGCGGAAGCAGCAAGTGCAGATTGAAGGTCATCTACCCGAAAAGTTCCGGCGACATGCAGTTTCTCGGCAGGGGAGGAGGTTCCAACCCCGATGTTTTGAGATCGACCTACATAAAAACAAGAGAGCGTAAGAATCAAAACAATAAAACAACTTTTCTTCATATTAAATTAGTGTGTTTTGTAAGATATCAATCTAAATATTAAAAATTAATTTATAAACCAAAGATACCAAAAGTTAAAAATGGTAATCAATATTTTTTAAGGCTGAGCAAAAACAAGAAAAGGTAAATATTCTTATAAAAAACCTATTTAACGGGATAAATATTAAATTTGAAGCAAATATATAAAAAAAATATAATATATAAAAAAAATTATAAATAAAAAGATTTAATTTGATTTTATTAGTAATAAGTAATAAAATATCCCTTCTGGTTCCTGATTTCTTGTAAAAACTGTAATAAGTACTTATATTTGCGCTTCTGAGATTAACTTGATAATTATTTTTAGACACAGCGGGGGTTATCAAAGACGGCTTATAGGCTATTTACGAAAGGGTTTAATCAAAATATAATATATTAAAGTTTTGTTGTTTTAATTAATTTGAAGATGAAAGAGGAACAAATTATAGACTGGCTTCTTGAAGGAGATGTATCTATTCAGTATCAAACATACAGGGACTTGCTAAACGATGACAGACCAATATTGCAAAGAAAAATTGAGTCTGAGGGTTGGGGATTGAGATTTCTTTCAGAGCGAAAACAAGACGGACATTGGGGGCAACGCTTTTACCAACCCAAATGGATTTCCACTCATTACACATTATTAGACTTAAAAAATCTTAATCTTTTTCCTGATAATCAAACGATAAAAGAAACAATTTATCAAGTTTTTGCTTCGGAAAAAGGGCATGATGGTGGCATTCTTCCAATTGGAAGCACTCAAAAAAGTGATGTTTGTGTGAATGGTATGGTGCTGAATTATTCGGCTTACTTTCGGATTGAAGAAGAGTATTTAAAATCGGTTGTTGATTTTCTGCTTACAGAGAAAATGAAGGACGGAGGATTTAATTGTCAGTCAAACAGAATCGGCGCAACGCATAGCTCCTTACATTCAACGCTTTCTGTACTAGAAGGATTCCTGGAGTATGAACGGAATGGATACAAATACAGGTTAAATGAGGTAATTGAGTCAAAGAAGGAAGCGCATGAATTTATTTTAATGCATCAGCTGTATCGCTCCGATAAAACCGGAGAAATTATCAATCCCAATTTTTTAAAATTGTATTACCCCGGACGATGGTATTACGATATACTAAGGGCATTGGATTATTTTCAACTTGCCAAAGTACAATATGACAACAGAATGAAGGATGCAATTGAGGTAATACTGCAAAAAAGAACGAAAGAAGGGTTATGGAAACTGGCTTCGAAACATCCCGGACAAGTTCATTTTGAGATGGAGCAGGCAGGAAAACATAGCAGATGGAATACGTTGAGGGCGATGAGAGTATTAAAATATTATGAAATGTATCAGGATTATTGAAATCCTTTTCTCTTAGAGATTTGAACACAAGCCCTATCGGAATTCGTTTAATTATCTGGATTTTTTTTCTACCTTTGTCAGATAATCAAAACGGATAATAAACAAATGAAAGCATATCGGTTTACTATAATATTATTACTCTCAATTATATTGGGTAGTTTATGTGGTGTAATTTGGAGGAAAGACATCCTTTGGCTAAAACCTTTTGGGGATATTTTTTTAAACTTGATGTTTACTGTTGTGGTTCCTCTCGTGTTTTTTTCTATTTCCTCAGCTGTGGCAAGCATTGATAACGGAAGAAGATTAGGGAAAATTATGGGTGGTATGATGACCGTGTTTATAATAACAGGGATTTTTGCGTCATTGTTGATGGTAGCCGGAGTAATTCTCTTTCCTCCGGCAAAAGGACTTGTAATCGAAATGAAAGCTCCCGAAAGTCAGGAGTCATTTAGTATCGGGCAGCAGATTGTAAATGCGCTTACTGTCAGTGATTTTCCATTACTTTTGTCAAAGAAAAACATGCTCGCACTGATTGTTTTTTCTATATTAACCGGATGGGCAGTTTCGCATACAAAGGAAAAAGGGAAAGATTTTGGTGCTTTTCTGAAATCTGGTAATGAAATATTCCTTCAGATAATTCATTACATCATGTACTATGCCCCGATAGGACTATTTGCCTATTTTGCTTACCTTGTGGGTGATTTAGGGCCTCAATTGTTAGGTTCAATGGCAAGGGCAATGGCATTGTTTTATCCTCTTTCGGTTTTCTATTTCTTTGTTGCGTTTAGTATCTATGCTTTTTGGGCAGGCAGAAGAGTCGGATTCAAGCGATTCTGGAAATACATCGTCCCGCCTTCTTTGGTGGCACTTGCTACGGGAAGCAGCATGGCAACAATTCCCTCAAACCTTGAAGCCGCAGACAAAATTGGTACTCCAAGAGATATAAGCGAGTTGGTAATTCCTATCGGAGCTACTATTCATATGGAAGGCTCTTGTCTTTCAGCAATTCTAAAAATTGCAATTTTATTTGGTATTTTTGGCAAAGATTTTACCGACCCTTATACAATCCTCACAGCGATTGGGGTGGCACTATTAAGTGGAACGGTTATGAGTGGCATTCCCGGAGGTGGATTTATTGGTGAAATTCTAATTGTAACCCTCTACGGTTTCCCTCCCGAATCTTTACCCGTAATCACTGCCGTAGGAACCCTCGTGGATCCCACAGCAACAATGGTGAATGCGATTGGGGACAATGTGGCAGGAATGATGGTGGCGAGAATAGTAGAAGGAAAAAACTGGATTGAAAAAGCCTCGTTTCAAGAATAAACATTGTTTCGGATTATGATTGAAAAAAGTCGAATATCCATGAATTTTTCTAAAAATGCTTCCACTTTTTATTTAATGTCATTGATAATGGTAGTGGCATGCGTAATCAGATTCTGGAATTATGCTTCCCTTCCCTTTACACATGATGAGTTGAGTATGCTTGCCCGCCTTCGTTTTTCTACTTTTTTTGAATTAATAGAAAAAGGCGTGAAACCGGATGGACATCCTGCTGGAATACAGGTATTTATATGGTTTTGGATAAAGCTTTTTGGACAGTCAGAAGTCAGTGTAAAACTCCCTTTTATGGTAATGGGAGTTGCCTCGGTATATTTGGGATTTCTGAACGGAAGAAAATGGTTCTCCGATTCTGCCGGATTAATGACAGCGGCTTATATTGCCGGATTACAGTATAGCATTACACTTGGAAGTCAGATTGCGAGGCCTTACGCAAGCGGATTGTTTTTTTCGCTTTTAATGGTGTTATTTTGGTCAAGAATTCTATTTCCTGAGCCTAACAAAAAACCTAAAAAGGTTGATTTTTATGTTTTTATTCTCGCTGGCGTACTTAATTGCTATAATCATCATTTTAGTTTGTTATTTACAGGAATTGTCATACTCAGCGGGTTTTTCTTTTATCGTACGCTGAATCTTAAACTTTATCTTGCTTCTATTTTGACAATTGCCGTTTTATATTTACCTCATTTATCTATTTTTTTTCATCAGCTTTCTACAGGTGGAATTGGTTGGCTGGCTAAGCCAGATATTACCTTTTTTCTCTATTATTTTACCTACCTTTTTCATTTTTCCAATATTCTGATATTGTGGACATTGGGTGTTTTCCTTATTGGGGTGTTTCTTAATTATAAGGGGAAAAATATCGCTTCCGACTTTCTTTTCCCAAAAAGAATCTTGCTTTTAAGTTGGTTTCTTATGCCCCTTCTGATTGGTTATGCCTATTCGGTCTTTCGCTCACCCGTACTTCAGGCTTCGATGCTCCTTTTTAGCTTTCCGTACTTATTGATGTTTCTTTTCTCGTTTTATGAATGGAAAATAAAAACGTTGGCCTCATTTGTAATTCTCACGCTTTTTTTGTGTTTATATACCCTGATTGAAAAAAGGCAGCATTTTCAGACGATGTATCGTCAGCCTTTTAAGCAATATCACGCATTTGGAATTCAAGGACAATCTGCATTTGGAGGAAATATTGCTGTAATTCTGAATGTAAATCCTGATTATATTCGATACTATGATTCAATGCCTGTAAAGCAGCCTTTAAAATTTAAAACATTGGAAGAAACGGCAGGAGATGTACGAACGTGGAAAGCGGTACTTCAGGGTATGCAGGAAAGTGAGCTAATCGTCGGAGCGATTCCTAGAGATTATTTTTTGGTCGCAAAAGCATCTTTCCCTTTTCTCATTCGTAAAGAAGAAGGATTTACGTACGAGATTTATCACCTATCCAAAAATCAGCGTTCATCCAAAGATTCCCTGAAAGTATATTTAGTGCAGGAATCAGAAAAAGTAAAAGGAGTAGAGGCTTTAACTCCTTCTATTACTCCTTATCATTCTTGGATAGCGGTGTCGGCTGAAATCGAAACGACTGATTTGTCAGGGGAGGAAATACTGTGTTTTGAAGTATGGAAAAATGGTAAAAAAGTGGGGGAAAGAATGACGGAAGTGAAGCACTTTGCAGAAAAAAACACCGGTTTACAAACCGTTTACCTTGCTGAAAGGTTACGTCATATATTTTCCCCTTATCAATCAAGAGAGGGAGCTTCTATTAAAATCTTCTGGAAGGGAAAAAATATACCCAATAAGATTAACCTGAAAATAGAAGAGGAAAATTCTTTGATTTATGGTCTCTTATACAATATACAATAAGTAAATCTATGATATATCCGATAGTACAGCTCAAGAAGGGAAAAGAACGAGCATTGATTTTGAGACATCCGTGGCTTTTTTCGGGTGCGATTCAGCATGTGAAAGGGAAAGCAAAAGAAGGAGATATTGTTGAAATTCATTCCGATAAAGGTGAAACATTGGGCTTTGGATTTTATAACCCTGAGTCTCAGATTCGGGTGAAGTTATTTCAATCAGGCAAGGGCGTACGGATTTTTGATGATTCTTACTGGCTTCAGAAATTACATCACGCTTTTGAATTAAGGAAAGCCGTACTTGACCCTGTGCTTACAAACGGCTACCGTTTATTGCATGCAGAAGGGGATTTTTTGCCTGGCATTATTACAGATATTTATGATAAAACAGCAAGTGTACAAATTCGTACAAAGGGTGCTGAATCTTTAATCCCTTTACTGATAAGGTTTTTATCTGAAACGGTAGGGTGTACATCGATATATCATAAAAAGGAAGATAAAGAAGGGGAGTGGTTAATGGGTGGTGAGGTAGAAGCTACTGTTTTTTCTGAAAATGGAATTCGATTTTGGGTAGATGTGGTAAATGGACAGAAAACCGGCTTTTTTCTGGATCAAAGAGACAATAGAGATAAGGTAAAGCAATTTTGCAAGGGAAAAACGGTACTAAATGCTTTTTCTTATACGGGTGGTTTTTCGGTATATGCTCAGGCTGGCGGTGCGAAAAAAGTAGTTTCTCTGGATATTTCAGCCCCTGCTACTGAAGCCTGTAAACGGAATATGGAGTTGAATTTTCCGGAAGCAAATCATGAAATCATTACAGCAGATTGTTTTAGGTATCTGAAAGAAATGCCTGAAGGGGAATATGATTGCATTATTCTTGACCCGCCGGCTTTCAGTAAACATATCTCCACTGTGGATAATGCGGCAAGAGGATATAAGGAAATTAATTTAAAGGCTTTTCAAAAAATAGGGAAAAGCGGGATTTTATTTACCTTCTCATGCTCTCAACATATAGACCGAGAGTTGTTTCAGAAAATTGTTTTTGGCGCAGCAGCCGACGCAAACAGAAATATCCGAATTCTTGCACATCTTTCTCAGGGAGCAGATCATCCTGTGGATATTTGTCATAGGGAAGGTGAATACCTCAAAGGACTTATGCTTTGGGTTGAATAATCTATTTTACTATAAATCTGCATTACAATGGAATTGAAGTTTTACAAATATCAGGGAACAGGGAATGATTTTATCATGATAGATAATCGTTTTACTTCTCTTCAGAATGAACTTACGGTAGCGCAAATTAAAAGGCTCTGTGACAGACGTTTCGGAATTGGAGCAGATGGTTTGATTCTTCTGACAATATCAGAAAAGGAAGATTTTGAAATGATTTATTACAACTCCGATGGAAATGAAAGCTCTATGTGTGGGAACGGCGGTCGGTGTATTACTGCTTTCGCCAATAAAATGGGAATGATTAAAGATTCCTGTCGTTTTCTAGCGATTGACGGGTTTCATGAGGCTTTTATTAAAGGTGGGCTCGTTCATCTGAAAATGGCAAAACCTTTTGGGTTTCAGTTTATTGATAGCAATTCGATGTGGATTAATACGGGTTCTCCGCATTACATAAAACTCTATGATGAACCCGTTGATTTACTGGATGTCAATGTATTAGGTGCTGCTATTCGCTACAATGAAGTCTATAAACAGCAAGGTGGAACGAATGTGAATTTTGTAAATATTATAGATAAAAGCAGACTGAAGGTACGTACTTATGAGCGGGGCGTTGAAGCAGAAACCCTGAGTTGTGGAACGGGTGTAACGGCATGCGCCTATACGTATATCCTTTGGAACAACAGTATTCAGGAAGTGAAAATTGATACACCGGGAGGCGAATTAGCAGTAAAGGTAAATCATTTCAATCAACCGAACGAAGAAGTATGGCTAATTGGTAAGGCTGAATTTGTTTTTGAAGGGACGATTGTAGTATAGATAAAAAGTATTATTTTAAGTTCTTTTTATCATGAGGTTAATGGGTTTAATCATATGATAATCAATCAGATTTATACTTTAAGACTTACGCTTTAAGTCGAATAGGAAAGTGAATTTGAAATTTATTTCGTTTTATTTATTCATTTATTTGCCTAAATGGAAACCCAAATGCCGTAAAATTAAATCCGGAAGTGGTTTTTTCTTCTTGAAAGGAGTTTGTGGATTGATGAAAAGGATGATTTTCCAATTCTTCCAATTCAAGTATAGGCGCTACACAAACCGAATGAGTACCAAACTGAGTTATCCATTCATCTCTTGTTTGGGTCTTAAAGAGTGCTTCCACTTCCTTTTTATCAAAAGCATGAATAGTGAGTTCCAATTCATGTTTTCTTTTCCATTCCGGTTTATTTACTGTTTCGCATAATTGATTCCAAAATTTTACTTCTAAAGCCCCAACTGCCAGCCATTTTCCATCTAGACATTCATATACTGCATAGTTTACAGTAGTCATATTTTGCCTATGAATTACGGCACTCAAAACCCCAATAACAGTCATATAAGAACCTCCTCCTACATCTGCAAGTTGGAAACCAGGAACAACGGGTTTCCCGCTTTCGTCTTTCAGCAAACTTAGTAAGCCGGAGTAAGCAAGGTAATTGATGTCGTGTCCTGCACTATCCCTGAATTCCCCTTCCTGCCCGTATCCGGTGAGCGAAACGTATATTACAGAAGGATTTATTTCGTATACCGCCTTATATCCAAAGCCCCATAAGTCCATTATCCCCGGTCTAAACTGTTCTATAATAATGTCTGCTTCTTCTAAACGTGCAATCAACTCCGCTTTTCCACTATCTGAATTGTAATCTATAACGGTTTTTTCCTTTCGGTGATTCAGCATATGAAACAGCAAACTCCCTCCCTCCATAGGAAGTCCACTATTTCTTGTATAATCCATTCTTAACGGACTTTCGATTTTCATTACTTCTGCTCCCAATCCTGCGAGAATTTCTGTAGCCAGCGGACCCGGAAGCATTCGACTGAAATCTATGATTTTCAATCCATTAAGAATCTTCATTTGATTTTGTTAATGATATGTATTCCAATAATTTAGCTATCCTCTTCACGAGAACTTATTCCGGTTTAATGATATAATTCCAGACCTCTTTACCCTGTACATCTAGTAATTTCATACTTAGTTGTCTTTCTTTAAGCGGACCCGTGAGTTGCATAATTCCAAAGTTTCGTGCGCCATAATGAGAACCTGCCACTCTGTAAAGGTTTTCTTCCTTCGTTGCATCGTATGAAGTAGAGGTTAGGGGAGAAACTGTCCAGTCATATACCTTGAGCGTCTTTCCGGAAGGCGTTTTTACTTCCATCATAGAAAGTTCTGAATGATGACGGTCACCAGTAAGAAAGATTACATTTTTGATTTCTTCTTTTGCGATTCTATCCAATAGATAAGTCCTTTCATGCTCCGAAATATTAATCAGGGTTTCATAGTTTTTAAGGCTATTTAATACCTGTCCTCCCACCATGACAAATTTAAAGGTAGCTTTTGAGCCAGCGAGAGATTCAATTAGCTGATCTAACTGTGCTTTGCCGAAGTAATCCCTTTTTTCAGATTTTAACTCATTCGGTGAACGAAACCACCGGTCGTCAGTTAAGAAAAATTGCACATCAGCCCATTCATAAAAAGATTCGGTTCCTTCCCCCTTTCTTCCATAACTGGGATTTGCCCAAAAGTCTTTGAATGCTTTTCTTGCAATGTCTTTCCCTACGAAGCTACGGTCACTGTCATTGGGTCCATAATCATGGTCATCCCATATTGCAAGATTGATGGAACTTCCCAATAAAGGCTGCATTTCGGGTAGAGAACGCGTATGCGTATAACGATGATAAATACCGGTTTTGCTATACCAATCGACCTCTCTTAGATAGATATTATCTCCCAGCCAAAGGGTAATATCAGGACTTTGCTTTGCCATTGCCGTAAATATTTCATAATTTCCTCCGTAGGGACTTCCTCCTTCTTTTACCGGACGATCATACTGAGTTTCATTCACATAAGTACAACTTCCTACGGCAATTTTTACTTCCGGAGGAGCCGTTCTGTATTGCCATAGTGTTGGGGTTTTGAAAGAAAGAGGGTAATTTACTGTAGCTTCTTTTCCATTAATATAGACTCTGTATTGATACTTTCTTCCGGGCTCTACTTCGTCTGCAATCAAATGAGCGGTGTATCCGTCCTTCTTTTGGGTTTCAATCTTTTCTGTTTCTTTAAGCGTTTTAGGATTTTCTGAATCCCAATATTCAATTTGAACAGAAGCGGCATTTTTGGTTTGAACCCAAAGCATTACTTCCTTACTGTGGGAATACCCTATCATTGGCCCTGATTGAAGTTGGGCAAAAACACCCAAACACAGTATAGAAAAAACGAGGGTTAATAATACATTTTTTGTCATATCATTGCAATTTTTATGTTTTTAAATTTTATTCTATTAATCATTGAGGTACCCTGTTAGCAATCAAAGATTTAACGATTTGTACAGCATTTGTTGCTGCACCTTTTCTCAGATTATCCGCTACAATCCAAAGGTTTAAGCCGGAATGAAGCGAAAAATCCCTGCGGATTCTGCCTACAAAAACTTCATTTTTCCCAGCGGCAAACAATGGAGTAGGATATTCAGCCTGAGCGTTATTGTCCATGAGTGCTATTCCTTTTGTATTTCTGAGGATTTCTTTTACTGTTTCTACTTCAAAGTCTTGAACGAATTCTATATTGACAGACTCAGAATGCCCAACCGATACCGGCACTCTTGCACAAGTTGCCGTAATCAGTAGAGACGTATCTCCCAGAATTTTTCGGGTTTCGTTTACCATTTTCATTTCCTCCTTTGTATAATCATTCTCGATAAAAGAATCACACTGAGGGATTACATTTCCTTCTATTGGGTGAGGGTAGATTTTCTTAACATTTTCTCCTCTTTTTTCTCCTGACAACTGATCTAAAGCAGCCTTTCCTGTACCGCTCACACTTTGATAAGTAGAGATAACGAGTCGCTTGATAGTGAATACCTTATGTAATGGAGCGAGTGCCAAAACCATTTGGATTGTAGAGCAATTGGGATTGGCTATAATTTTTGATTTTCCAATCGTATGAAGGTTAATTTCAGGTACTACAAGCGGTACCTCCTCGTGCATTCTCCATGCGGAGGAATTATCCACAACGATTGTTCCGGCTTCTGCAAATCGGGGTGCATACGTAAGACTTGTTTGCCCTCCGGCAGAGAATATTGCAAAGTCCGGTTTCATGCTTATTGCAGTTTCTATTCCGGTTACAGCGTATGGTTTTCCTTTAAAATATACTTGTTTGCCTATTGAATTTTCCGATGCCACA
>WBZP01004358.1_pt1 | contig 14767 bp, 12 predicted proteins | sample 5204301 | NCBI WGS metagenome assembly WBZP01 (sample SAMN12412401, study PRJNA552823) | activated sludge metagenome | isolation source: activated sludge from nitrification reactor of wastewater treatment plant... | place: USA: Pennsylvania | collected 2017 | reverse complement strand
GGGCGTCAGCAAGGGCTTCCTGCAGGACGTGGAGATCTGGAAGCACAAGACCCGCATCGACAACCCGCTGCTGGTGGAGGAGGACGGCGCCGTCTACCAGATGCGCCGCTGGTACCAGCAGTTCTACGTCGACGCGGCCGACGTGACCGCGGAGATGACCGACCGCTTCGAACTCGAGGTCGATACCACCGCGGCCGTCGAGAAGTGGAACGTCGAGGTCCAAGAAAACCTGGCGAATCTCGCGAACCTGGCCAAGCCCGCTGAACCGAAGGAACAGCAGCCCGCGACATGACGCCGCCGAAGAAGCAGGCACCCAGCGACACGCCTCTGGTCGACCGGCTCGCCCGGTCGATGGTGCTCCTGCACGGCGGCCACGACGACGAGGACGACCACCACCACGGCACGGACGGGCACGCTGGTGGATCGTGGTCGAAGGCACCGGATTTCGCCTCCGATCCGCAGCGGGCTGCCGCCGTGCACGCGGCCACCGAGGCCGATCGGCAGAGATACCTGACCGCGGGCCTGACACCGGTCGACTGCCGGTTCTGCCACGCCACCGTCACCGTCAAGAAGCTTGGCCCGGAATACACTGCGGTTCAGTGGAATTCGGATGCCTCGCAGCGATGTGCCTACTTCGCCGAGATCCGGGCCGGCGGCGGCGACAGCAGTCGCGCCCGGTCCTGTCCGCGACTGGGCGACAGCATCAAGCACGCAGTCGCCGAGGGCTGCCTCGAGGCCGTGTCGTCAGCGCCCTCCCCCGGCGACGGCTGACGCCCGACCACGTCATAGACCGGCGAAGGTCTCCTTGACCTGATCCGCGGTCAGGCCGTAGTCGGCCAGCGAGTAGGTGTGCTTGGGCGCGCGTGGTCCCTGCTTGCTCTGCTCGTCGGTGTCGACGATGGCCGACCGGGCCTCGTCGGTGAGTTCGATACCGAAGTGCCGATAGATATCCGCCACTGCCGCAACCGGATCCGATACCAGGGCCGAATACTCCAGATCGTAGAACTGCGCCGGATCATGCTTGGCCCGTTCGGTGTTGAACAGGCGCAGCCCACGTGACCAGGTTTCGAGTGAGTCCGCACCGATCACCGCGCCGGTGAAGGTGTTGGACCAGCCCGCCGTGGTGTGCTGCGCCAGCGAGCACATCGAGGCCATGATGGTCTCCGCCGGCCGGTGACACTGCACCACCAGCGCGTCGGGATACGTGGCCATCAACGCGTCCAGCGCGAACAGGTGGCTGGGATTCTTGAGCACCCAACGCTTCTCGGTGTCGTTGAGACCGATCAACTGCAGATTCTTGCGGTGCCGCTGATACGACCTGGTCCAGTCCTGCCCGGCCAGCCACTGCGCGTAGGAGGGCACGTGCGCCAGCGTTTCGTACGAGACGGAGTGCAGTGACTGCCGGAGCAGCTGCCAGCATTCCTCCACCTCGTCGGGCGTCATGAAGTGCAGGCCGGTGTACTCCGGATCCGCGGCATGCGCCTTGGCGAACTGCTCCTCCATCTGTTGGAAGACCGGTTTCTGCGACCAGGTTTCCCGTGGCGGCCGGGGCTGCGGGAACTCGGCGAGCCAGAGCTGCAGACCCTGGTGGCGCGGATCGGCCGCGAGCAGCCGATGGACGGCGGTGGTCCCGGTGCGCGGGAGACCCGTGACGAAGATGGGTCGCTCGATCGCGACGTCGACATGCTGTGGGTACTGCGTGAAGGCCGCTTCCGACACCAGGCGGGCCACCAGGGCGTTGCGGGCGAAGAAGCGCTGCATCTTGCTGCCGAACTCGGTGAGATCGGCCTCGGTCCGGTACGCGTCGAGCAGGACGGACAGGGCCTCGATGTAGTTGTCGTCGTCGCCGCCGAAATCATCGAGCCCGCAAGCCTTTACCGCCGAGGCGTGCAGGTCCTCGACGGTGCCGACATTGGTTCGCGGGCTCATCGCTCACCATCCCCGGCGAGCGCGCAACCACGGACTCTTCTCGGGCCGATATCCGTACGTGGGTGTGCGCTCGCGCCGACGGGACCCCGGTACGTCATGCCTTGTACTCCCCGCAGTTGACATCCAGCGCCTGACCGGTGATACCGCTGGACAGATCGCTGGCCATGAACAGGATGGCCGAGGCCACCTCGTCCTCGGTGGGCAGGCGCTTCAGATCCGAGCCGGCGGCCGACGCCTTGTAGATCTCGTCCACGGTGGTGCCGTACTTGCCGGCCTGGTGCTCGAAGTAGGACTGCAGGGTGCCACCCCAGATATAGCCCGGCAGAACCGAATTCACCCGGATACCCTGCTCGCCGAGCTCCGTGGCCAGGGTCTGCGACATGGCCAGCAGCGCCGACTTGGCCATCTTGTAGGCCCCGTACTTGGCCTGTGAATGCCGCACGACCATCGAGTTGACGTTGACCACGGACCCGTTCGACTCCGAGAGCGCCGGCGTGAAGCCCTGGATCAGCCGCAGCGCCCCGAACACGGTCAGTTCGATGGCGTCCCGCATGTGCTCGATGCTGGTCTGCGCGAACGGCTTCATCGACGGCACCCGAAAGGCGTTGTTGATCAACACATCCACCTTGCCGTAGGCCGCAAGTGCCTCGCGGACCAGGTTGTCCACCTGGTCCTGATCGGTGATGTCGGTGCCGACGGCCACGGCGCGCCGACCCATGCCGGCGACCTCCTTGGCCAGATCGTCGAGGCGGTCCACGGTGCGCGCCGCCAGCACCAGGTCCGCGCCCGCGCCGGCGCAGCGACGCGCCAGCGTCGTCCCCAGCGCGGGTCCGACACCACTGATGACGACCACCTTGCCGTCGAGTAGACCTGACATCTCAACCCACCATCCTGTCGCTGATCTGTTTCTGGCGCAACGCGATCCGTGCCCGCCAGTCCTCGTCGGAGATCTTGTTCGATTCGTAATAGGGAAGCACCTTGTGCACTTCACCGGCGTCGACCACCTCGGCGGTCGGGCCGTCGGCCGCGGTGAGCTCCCGCGACAGTCGTTGCCAGCGGAACTGCAGGTAACCCTTGCGGTGGCCCAGTGTCTCGCACCAGTTGGTGACGCCGGGGTTGGCGTCGGACACCACGATCCTGATCCTGCCGTCCGGATCCGCTTGCGCCTGAGTGCCGTTCAGCGAGGTCTGATGGTTGATGTAGTCCAGCGAGATGTACCACAGGCTGCCGAGCTGGAACCCGACGTAGGGCGCGTCGCTCACCGGCAGGGTGATGACGATCGCCTGATCGGGGTTCAGGTCGAAGTGGCCGACGGACGAGTACTGGGTGGCCAGACCGCCCGGCGTGAGGCGCGGGGCGATCATCGTGTTGACGGGCAGGGTGTTGTAGAACCACTGCGGGAACTGCAGCCACGTCTTGACCCGTTGCACCAGTTGCTTTCCCGCCACCGCGTAGCGCTTCTCGACCAGCTCGCGGGTCAACGGTGGCGGGGCGGTGCCGGCGGTGTCCGTGCGGGCCACACTGATGAATCCACGCCGCGCCGACCAGTCGTTGTAGACCTCACGGACCAGTAACTGCGACGGGGTGTTCGGAGTGACGCGCCACTCGAAGGTGCCGTCGGCGGCGATGTCCAGCTCACGGTCGTCGAACGCCGCCTGGCTGGCCGGGACGTTGTCGTCGGTGTACTCGCCGCCGAGCATCTGGAAACTCAGGTCCGTGGTGGTTCCGCGGGTTCCGGTGACGACGTATTCATGGCCGGGCTGGACGCGCGTTCCGAAGTAGAGCGTGTCGGGATTGTCGAGGCCCATCTTGGTGAAGGGGCCCGTGCCCGACTGCAGGAACGGGTGATCGCGGTCGTAGTCGAACGCCAGGTGTGTGCAGGCGGAGATGCAGCCGGCCAGGTACTGCAGACCCTCGAAGAGATCGGCATCGGATTCGATGAACGGCGCGGCAGTGACGAGGGCCTCGGCCTCGGCGATCGCGTCGGCCAGTGGTTGGGAGTACATCGCGGGACGGCCTCCTCGGTCCAATATTGGACCGTAGTGGTAGATTACTACCGTCGACAGTAGAACGCGTTCCAATTCGAGTCAATGCCGGTCGATGGTTCAAGGAGGGATCCCGACCATGCCAACCCCGGAGCCTCCAGGCCGATCGTCGCCACCCACCGCACGCGTCGTCGCCGTGCTCGACTTCCTGGCTCGCCATCCGCACGACACCTTCGGGCTCTCCGAGCTGGCCCGCCGGCTGACTCTGAGCAAGCCGACGTGTCTGGGAATCCTGACCACCTTGACCGACGCGGGCTACCTGATCCGGGATTCCGTCGACCGGACCTACCGGCTCGGGCCCGCACTGATCGCCCTGGGTCACACCGCCCAGGAGTCGCTGCGCGTCAGTCCCGCCGCGCGCGAGGAGCTGCGGCGGCTGTCGGCCACCTTCGACACCACCGCGGCACTGTCGGCCGTGGTGGACGACCGCATCACCGTGCTGGACGTCGTGTCGCCCCCCGGGAACGACGCCGGTGTCGGCGCCGGCCAGAGTTACCCGTTCGCCCCACCGGTCGGCCTGATGTTCGTGCTGTGGGACGACGACGCGCTGCGGGCCTGGCTGGCCAAAGAACCGACAATCCCGTCGCGGACCGACAGCGCCCGGCTCGATCAGGTGATCACCGAATGCCGCACCGCCGGGTATCTCGCCGAACGGCAGACCGCTGCCGGCCGTCGGCTGTACGCATTGATGGCCGGCATGTCGAGCACCCTGCCCCAGGAGTTGCGGGCCCTGCTCGGCGAGCTCGTGTCGGACGTCGGCGAGCGGGTGCTGCTCCCCGGTGAGAGTCCCGACGGCGACCGCCGGCACCATGACATCAGCGTGATCTCCGCGCCGGTGTACGACCACCACGGTCGCCAGGTGATGGTGGTCTCGCTGCACGTCGGCCGGGCGCTCACCGACGATGAGATCGACACGCGAGCAACATCTTTGGTGGCCGCAGCGAATGCGCTGACCGAACAGCTGGGCGGCCGGCGACCCTGATCGCCGGCCGATTACCACTCCGCCGCGCGCGCCCGGGACCTATTCTTCAGCGTATGACGTCAGCGGGGGTGACGTGTTCCGCGTGCGGCACGACGCTGCGCGACGGCGCGAAGTTCTGCGATTCGTGTGGTGCGCGGATGGTCCCGTCCACCCGTCGCGCCGAGTACAAGCAGGTGACGGTTCTGTTCGCCGACGTCGTCCGGTCGATGGACATCGCGGCGGCACTGGATCCCGAACAGCTGCGCACCCTCATGACCGATGTGGTGGAACGAATGGCGGCCGTGGTCCGCCGCTACGGCGGCACCGCCGAGTACAACGGCGACGGTGTGATGGCACTCTTCGGTGCGCCTATCGCTCTGGAGGATCACGCTTTTCGCGCCTGCATGGCGGCACTGGACATCCAGCGTGCGGCCGGCCTGATGGCCGACGCCGTAGCGCGCCGCGGCCCGGCACTGCAACTGCGCGTCGGGGTGAACTCCGGTCAGGTGATCGCCGGCGACATCGGCTCGGGCTCGCTGGGATACGCCGCCACCGGTGAGGACGTCGGGATGGCCCAGCGGATGGAATCCGTCGCTCCGCCGGGTGGGGTGATGCTGTCTCGGCCTGCCTGGCTGGCGCGCCGACGTTGACAACGCCCTCGCCATGTCCAGCAACAGCGACCGGACCAGCCGCGCGCTCGTGATCTCGTGGACCTACGCTCTCGGGGCCGGCTTCGGGGTGTTTCGCGTCGACGACGCCATGATTCACGAGATCGAGGTGACGGCACAGTCCGCGGCCCGCGCCGGCAACGATCTCGGTCTCAGCGGCACCCAATTCGCACTCGGCACCACACTGCTGTGTCGCGACTCCGACGACGATCGGCTGCGCGGCCTCGACATCGTGACGCAGGTCGGTAACACGTGGGTGCCGGAGCGCACACCGTCACTGGTACCCGTGGTCGCCCTGTTCGCCGGCCGCGAGCGGGCCATTCGCGGTGACCGCGATGCGGCCCTGCCGGCGATGCGCGCAGCGCTCGAAAGTCTCTTCGGAGAGGGCCGCTACGGGTGGTGTGTCTGCGGGACGGCATTCTTCGTCGAGGCACTGTTACACCGGGCAACCGGCGATGAGACCGCCGAGGCCGAGGAGTGGATCCGGCGGCTGGCCGATCTGCCCGCCGCCGCCGGGGCCGTGCTCGACATCACGGTGCTGCGGCTACGCACCCTGCTGGCCCGCGCGCGTGGTGACGACGACTACCCCGTACTGCTGGACAGATACCGCGATATGGCGAAATCACTTGTCCTCGAAGGGCATATCGACTGGATCGAAAAGCTGGCGGAGTCCTGATGATCGCCGTACCCGTCCAGCGCGTCCTGGATGGTGGCCGACAGAACGGGATCCAAGCCGGATTCGACGAACGCCCGGTAGCCGTGTTCATAGGCCCAGCGCACGGCATGCCCGATCAGAGGCGGTTGCCGCAGGTTCGCGAACCAGTACTCCCCGTCGAGGATCGCGGTGTCCAGGGCCGCGCCGGTGACCGTCGAGATGAACACGGTTTCGGCGGTCCGAGGCCGCAGATCGGCGAGTTCGCTGAGCAGCACCTCGCGCAGGGCCTCGAATTGATCGGGATCCGTTGTGCCCGTGCAGGAAATCCGGCTTCCCGACCAGGTGGCCAACTTCGCGGCCTCCCGCAGCGTCAGCGCTCCCAGGACGTGCGCGGCCGCGACCTCGCCGCCCGACACACCGACGACGGCGTCCGGCTTCACCCCTTCCGCTTGCCACTGCGCCGCCAGCGACACCATCACCGCGAAATCGACCGGCTGCCACAGGCCCCGCTGTCCGGGTTCCGGGTGGCCGACTCCGGCGTGCAGGACCTTCATCAACGACCAGTCGACGAACTCCGCGAATGCGCCATCGCAGCGCCTCATGCAGTCGGAGAAAGGTGAGCGGGATGTCAGTAGCTCTCGGACAGCACCGAATGTCTCCGCCGGCCAGGGACCTTCGCGGCCGGGGAAGACGAGGACGGTTGCAGTGTCGGTGAGTTGCACGGGCGGGTCCGCTCACGCGCTCCGCAGTATCTCGGCGGTTTCCAGCCGGCGGGCGTGGATCACCGGATACAGCGCCGCCACCGACACCAGCACCAGCGCCACGGCCACACCCGTCCGCAACGGTGCCGCGAGCACACCCCACTCGATCGAGATGCCGTAGTAGACAGGCGAACCCAGTGACCACAGATAGGTCATCAGGATGCCCCCGGCGACGCCGAAGGCCGCGACCGTCGCGGTCAACAACCCCGCGTGCGCGATGACGACCGTCTGTTCGAGCCGCGGGGTGACACCGATCGCCCGCAACGCGGCACGTTCCCGTCGACGCTGCACGAGTCCGAGAATGAAGACGTTCAGGACACTGAGGCCCGCCGAGATCATCACGACGTACCCCGAGAGCGTGAACGGTGACAGGAATCGGGTGATGCCGGCGGTGGCGACGGTGCGCCACTGCGCATTGTCGTACACGGTCAGCCCCGCCCCCAGGGCAACGAAATCGTCACGGTGGGAAGCGGCTTCGGCCGACGAGTGATAGGTGATCGAAACCTGATCCCGCACGGCCGCCCAGTCGGAGCGCGCCAGTGCGTCGGACGCCAGAACGATGTCCCCCACGGCGGCGTCGTCGATCATCTTCGGCCGGAAGACACCGGCCACCCGGAAATTCTTGGGCCCGGTGACGGTGGGCAGTTGGACGGAATCACCTGTCTGGGCGCCCAGTCGGCTCGCGGCGATCTGGCTCAGGGCGATATCCCCGTCGCGCAGCCCCTGCCAGAATCGGTCGTCGTCGGCGGTCGGCGCGTAGAGCGCCCACCCGAACTCGTCACCCGGGGAAACCCCGATCACGATGCGGGACAACATGCCCGACGAGATCATCGAACGCCACCGGGATGACACCTCGCGCCCCCCGGCGGCGGCCGCGATCTGCGCGAAGGTCGGATCGGCGATGCTGCCGTCACGCTGATCGAGCACCGACTGCGCGGCAATCAACACCGACGCCGGCAGTCGGTCGCTCTTCTCGGCGGCCACCTGGTCGGTGCCGAGGAACTGCATGCTCTGTGAGCCGATCGCCAAACTGGTTCCGTTGACCAACACCGCCGCCGAGATGCCGAAGAGTAGCGCATACCGCTGGACATCGGCGCGCAGCAACCGGCCCACGGCGGGGCGCGCGACGGTGAGCAGGTGGATCAACCACAGCGCAAGGAGCGGTGCGGCGAACATCGTCACCAGATCGACCCCGAACAGCCCCGCGGTCATCGTGTTGATTCCCACGTTCAGCGGGAGCGGACCCCGTTCGAAGATCTTCAGGACATAGATCGACACCGAGAGGATCGCCAGTCCGACCGCGATCGGCCACAACGGGATTCGTCTCGCCCGCTGCACGCCGCCGGCCGTGGCCATCGATGCCAACGGGCCTTCCCGGACCAGTCTCAACGCCGGGCCCAGCATCGCGAGCACCCCGGACACCAGTCCCGCCGCCGCTCCGATGCCGAACAGGATCGGCGAAAAATGCGTGATGACACTGCCGCCCGACCCGGCCAGCATCGACCTGCCGAACCGATCCACGAGGAACGCCCCGAGCAGGAACCCACTGGGGACCGCCAACACACCACCGAGCACGCCGACCACCGCGCCTTCGGCCAACATTCCGGAAAACAGCCGGACCGGGTTCGTGCCGATCGCACCGATGGTTCCCATCACCGAACGCCGATCCTCGACCGCCAGCAGGATGGTGTTCACCGCGACCAGGAACCCGATCAGGATGCCCGCCAGGACGGTCAGATTCAGTGCCTGCGTTGCCCCTTCGAATATCGCGGGCCGATGCGGGTGTGGTGGGCCGGCGGTGGCGACACCCTGGACCGCGCGATCGACGTCGGCGCTCACCTCGGCGCCGGGTCGCGGCACGACGAACGCGGACGTGACGAACCCGGGAGTGGCGAGCATCGTGGCCGCGACCTCCGGGGACGGGGCGAGCAGGACGTATCCGTCGTTGATGCCCTCGACGCGGTCGAACTCCGGGAATGTCCAGCCCAGGTGCGCCGAGCCGCGGGGAAGGCCGGGGATCCGCAGCTCGTCACCGAGCACCAGGCCGTGGCGGGCGGCGATGACGGCAGGCATCTGCAGCGGAATACCCGGTCCGGCAGCAGGATTCGAGGCTGCCCGCTCGTTGCAGCCGAAGGTGCCGACGAGCAGTTCGATCTGGCAGGTTCCACCGAGCAGGAAGAAGCCGTGGCTCCCGGATCCCATGTCGACGGGCGTCAGTCCCGCAACGACCGGGATGACCGCCTCGGCACCCGGCACCTCGTCGCGTAGCCGCTCGACGGTATCGATCGGCAACCGGCCGTTGACATTCGGTGTGATCTCCAGGACGCCGCTGCGTGCGGCCTGGGTCAGCGCCGGTCCGAAGGCGTCGAACGGCCGGGTGAGTTCGGCCTTCAGGACCAGGGTGCCGAGGACCACGCTCACGCCGACGGCCACGCCGATGACGCTCAGGAGAGTCCGGCGCCGGTCGCCGACCAACGCCGAGAGGTGGACGCGCCGGAAGGCCGACCAACCGGCGCGCAGCCGACGCATCAGCGTGCCCGGTTCGGGGTGGCTCCGGCGGACCGGGCGCATCCGTCGACCAGATGCAGTTCCCGGGTGCCGTACTGCACCGCGGCCGGATCGTGGGTCACCATGACCACCGCGGTGCCGTCTTCGTCGGCCAGCGACCTGAGCAGTTCGAGGACCTCGGCCGACGAATGGCTGTCAAGATTGCCGGTCGGTTCGTCGGCCAGCACGACGGCGGGCCGGGCCACCAGCGCCCGCGCGACCGCCACGCGTTGCATCTGCCCGCCCGACAGCTCCGCCGGCCGGTGTCCGGTCCGGTCGCCGAGACCGACCCGCTCCAGCAAGCCGGCGGCCCGGGCATCCGCGACGCGGGCCGGCACCCCATCGACCACCAGCGGAAGTGACACGTTCTCGACCGCGCTCAGCATGGGCACCAGGTTGAAGAATTGAAAGACGAACCCCAGGTGCCGACGCCGGAACGCGGCCCGTGCGCCACCTTTCATCGCCCACAGGTCCCGGCCGCCGACCGTCACACTTCCACTGTCCGGGGCGTCGAGTCCGCCCGCAACGTGCAGCAAGGTCGATTTGCCGGCCCCCGACGGTCCGGTGACGACCACGAATTCGCCTGCGTACACGCCAACGTCGACGTCGTCGAGCACCCGCAGCGACTCATCGCCCCGGCGGTAGGTCTTGGTGACCCGCTGGAGCTCCAGGACCGGGGGATCGCCCGGTCCGTCGACGACGCCCGACCCCTCGGCGGGCATCGCATCCAGTCCGGTCATCACGCACTCCCTCCGTCGTTCCGAATGATCGTCGGTGACGGCATTGCGGCCGGCTTCAGTAGTGCCCTACTGCGATCTGGCCGCCTCCCGTGGCGCTCGTACGTAGTGCCGCGTTGAAGCTGGCCGAAATTGCAGTGCCACAACACTGCAACCACCCCGCGGCGCTCGACCCACGATTGCCCAGGCGATGCCGCCGAGGAACACCGCACATTGGAGGACAAATTGACCGCTTCCGGCCCGGCGATTCAGCGCGCGACATCCACCCTGCGGTCGAGCCCACCGGTGGTCCGCACACCGCGGCTCGTGCAGGGCGTTCAGTTCGCGATATTCCGGCGCCGGGCGATGCACAAGTGGATCGAGCGCCACGGCCGCATCTTCGAGATCAACGTGCCCATCTTCGGTCGATCCGTCGTCGTTTCCGATCCGGCTCTGGCGAAGTCGGTGTGCACTACGAGCACCGAACAGCTCGTCAACATACAGCCGAACCTCAATAATCTCTTCGGCCCCGGCTCGGTTTTCGGGTTCGACGGCCCTCGGCATCGCGATCGCCGCCGGCTGCTCACACCCGCATTCCACGGTCAGAACCTGGAGAACTACGCGAAGATCATCGAGGACGAGACAGTGCGTGAAATCGCGAATTGGCCGGAGGACAAAGAGTTTCGGACCCTCGAGCCGATGAACAGGATCACGCTCAACGTGATCCTGCGGACCATCTTCGGCTCCGCCAGGACGGAATGCAACGAACTAGATGAGCTCAGGGCGATCATCCCGCCCTTCATGAAACTCGCCCAGGTCATGGCGTTCGTACCGGCGCCGCCATCCTGGACCAGGCGCTACAGCCCGTGGCGCAAGCTGGACCAGTTCCGCAACGCCTTCGACCGGATCGTAGACACGCTGATCGACAGGGCTTATGCCGATCCGGGTCTCGGCGAGAGGTCGGACGTCCTGGCATCGTTACTGCGCAGCGGGTGCGAAGACGGAACAGAGATGTCGCGGCGAGACCTCTGTGACGAACTGTTGACCCTGGTCTGCGCGGGCCACGAAACCACCGCAGCAGTTCTGGCCTGGGCGTTCGAGCGGCTGCGGCGAAACCCGGACGTGCTGGCCGAACTGGTCGGAGAACTTGATGAAGGGGGAAGCGACTTCCGTCGGGCCACGATCTTCGAGGTGCTGCGAGTGTGCAGCGTCGTCGATGTGATCGGCCGCCGGGTCACAGCGCCCACTTTCGACCTCGGCACGTGGCGGATTCCGCGTGACCGCACGGTGTTCGTGCGCATCGCCGATCTTCACGAGAATCCGGAAGTGTTCCCTCACCCCCAACGGTTCGATCCGTCTCGCTTCCGCGATACCAAGCCGGCGGCACCAGCATGGCTGGCGTTCGGTGGCGGAACGCGGCGGTGCATCGGCGCTGATTTCACGGTCGCCGAAATCGACATCGTGCTGCGGACGGTACTGCGCAATTTCGCGATCCGGACCGATGGAGCGGCCGACGAGAAGTCGTATTTCCGGGGGGTTGCCCACATCCCGAAGCGTGGCGGCCGCATCGCGGTGAACCGCCGGAGCCAGCTCACAGAAAAGAGGCCATCGTGTCGACCCAGCTGATCAGACCATTGGACGCAGACCGGCTCGAAATCCGCTGCAACGTCGGCGATGCCATGGTTGCGAACCTGGCGGTCCACATCGTCTTCTTCTTCGAGCGGCATCTCGACACGGGGGTGCTCGCCCGCGCATTTGCGCATGCGCTCACGAACCTTCCGATCTTCGCGGGGCGAATGACCGTGCACGACGGCAGGATGCGCATCCGATGTGAGGGGCAGGGTGTGCCCTTCACATCGGCGTCGTCCGACCGCACACTCCGTCAGGCGATTCGTTCGGCGTCGGAGGACCAGGGACTATGGCTCATCGACCCGGTGAACGGTGCCACCGCTCGATGGGGTCTGGGCCCATTGTGCAAGGTATGTGTCACTCATCTCGCGGACGACGCGACCGCGATCGGCGTCTCATGGCACCACTCGATCGGCGACATGCAGACCGGGATGCACTTCATGAACGCGTGGGCCGCCGCCGCTGCCGGCAAGCCGCTCGCTGAGCCCGTGATCGTCGAGGACCGCGCCGCCTACCTCGACGACCACCTGCCCGCCGATGGCGCTCGGGAGCCCGGAGTGCGCTGCCTCGGACTCGCGGAAACTGCTCGCAGCGTGCTCTATCTGGCGAAGGATGCGCGCAAGCAGCGGACGCTGAGCATCAACTTCGGCGAGGACGAAATCGCCAGTATGCGCGATGTCTACGGACATCGGGTCCGGGTGTCCGCGAACGACGTTGTGTGCGCACATGTTTCGGAAGCGCTCATGAAGACGGATCCCACGGTGGATCGTCGCACCCTCGCGATCGCCGTGAATGCACGGAATCGTTGTGGGCTCGATCCGATGCTCGTCGGCAACATCATCACAACGCTGAACGTCGACCTGCGACGCGGAGAGGCTGCCGGTTCGATCGCCGAACGCATCCGTCACAAGGTGGACCGCTTCGCCGACGAACACTGTGACATGCGCATCAACCAACGGTTCCTGGACGCCGCCGGTGCATGGCGGGCCGCACGCTGTGTATCGACGGCCTTCGATGCGACCCGGTGGAACCCGCTCGTCTCCAACTGGAGCGGCTTCGGGGTCTATCGTATCCAATTCGAAGACACCTTCACCTCCTACTACACGCCGTTGATGAAACTCCCGGTTGCGGGACTCGGCGCCCTGATGGAAGGACCGGGTGGCCGTGGCCTCGTGTTCCAGATGTCGTTGCCACCAAAGGAATTCGATGCGCTATCGCGCCCGGCTGTTCGGGAACACATTCACTCGTTCCGGCGCGCCGGCGACGATATCCCAGAATTGCCGCGTGAAGTCCACGGCTAGTGCGACAACAACTTGATGAGTTCCTCGCGACTGCCCGTACCGGTCTTGTTCATCGCTCGGTAGATGTGGCTCTCGACGGTGCGGACGGACAGCGTGAGCCGCTCGGCCACTTCACGATTGGACAGACCCGCGGCGAGCAGGCTCACGATCTCGCGCTCGCGGTCGGTGAACGGCAATGCTTCCGCCGCCCGGTGGAGCACCGGGGTGGTGACCCCACCGCATTGTTCGGCCAGAGCACTGGCCCGCGCCGAACACGTCAACGACGATCCGCGCAGTTCCTGAGCGCGGTAACGGACCGCGGCATGAGCGGCAGCGTCGGTCGCCGCGACCAGATCACCCATACTCTCGAATTCCTCTGACACGGACGCCATCTCGGCAGCGTCACCGTCCCGAAGCGCTTCGGCGAACCGCGCCGCCAGGCCGACGCGGGGGCCCTCCACGACGGATTCGAGCTCACGAAGCCGCAGCGCGCACGTCGGGTCCCCGAACTGGGCCGCAGTCTGCAGACACATCACCTCGACCGCGAATTGCCCTTTTTTCGAAGCCCTTTCGGCAGCGCTACGCACGATGGCAATCGCTTCGCTGACGGCCCCCTGGGCAGCCGACACCCAGGCCCTGGCCAGGCTCTGCTCGTGATCCAGGGAACGGAACGTCCGCCGAACGCGGTCGAGTTCGGCGAGCGCTTCAACGGCCGGGCCGGTCGAATCGCTGATCGCCAGGGCCATCACATTCGGGACCCGGTAACGGAAACCCCAGCCGGCGCCGTACCCGGCTGCCGTCAGTCCGGTCGACGCACGTTCCAACAGCACGCGCGCGTCGTCGAGGCGACCGGCGCCGAGCGCGGCCCGGCCGGCAATTCCGGCGCCCAACGATTGCGCAGCACCCGGCAGGTCGGCGGCCTGGCCGCGCACCCAATCGGCCACCTCGAGTGCGTCGGGGATCGAGCCGGCCACCAGGAGCGCACCGACGTGGGCGTCGGCGATGTTGAACCGCATGTGCGGCGCGTCCAGGGACCGGGTGGCGGCGTCGTACCCCGCCTTCGCATACTCGACGGCTACGCTCGTCCTGCCGGCGTCCGCCGCGATGGCCGTGAGTACCCACCCGATCTCGGCACCCACAACCGGTGGAAGATCGTGCAGGACAAGGGGTTCAGCAGCTTCGGCGGCGAGATCCGGCCGGTCCGTCGCGAACCAGTACACCGTGTAGAAGGCGTCGATGTACGTGCGTGCGCCAGGGGGTGCGACCCTGGCCGCGTCGTCGATGACGGCCTTTGCGCGTGCGGGATCACCGATCGCCCAGAGCAGATTGCTGGCGCGCAGGAACGCCAGCCGGGCACACTCGCCGTCGGTCAGCCCATCGGTGGGGATTCCCGCGAGCACGGACTCCGCTTCCTCACCACGGCCCAGCCAGGAAAGGGCGTGCGCGCGAACGAAGTTCGGCTCGGGTCCCGCTCCGGCCCGGGTCGCCGCCTCGGCCAGCCGGTTGGCCAGCGGCAGGTCCGCCAGCCACACCGCTCCGTGTGCGGCCCGCAGCAGGAGATCCGCGTCCGGCGCGT
>WBZP01004356.1_pt1 | contig 14775 bp, 17 predicted proteins | sample 5204301 | NCBI WGS metagenome assembly WBZP01 (sample SAMN12412401, study PRJNA552823) | activated sludge metagenome | isolation source: activated sludge from nitrification reactor of wastewater treatment plant... | place: USA: Pennsylvania | collected 2017 | reverse complement strand
ACCGAGGCCGGCCCTCTCACGGTGGTGAGCACCTACGTGCACACCGGCGAGGCCACCGACGAGGCGCGCCAGTCGGAGAAGATGCGCTTCCTCGACGCGATGGAGCAGCGCCTGGTCGAGCTCGGTCGTCCGCGCGCCCGTCGGCAGGCGGTGCTCTGCGGCGACCTCAACGTCGCCCACACCGAGCACGACATCAAGAACTGGCGCGGCAACCGCGGCAAGGCCGGCTTCCTCGAGGAGGAGCGCGTCTACCTGACCCGCTGGTTCTCCGAGCACGGCTACGTCGACCTCGGGCGGCGCTTCGGCGGTGACGGACCCGGTCCCTACACCTGGTGGTCGTGGCGCGGACGCGGCTTCGACACCGACGGCGGCTGGCGGATCGACTACGCGATCGCGTCGACGAAGCTGGCTTCGCAAGCGGTGCGCGCCGAGGTGGGCAAGGCTGCGTCCTACGCCGAGCGCTGGAGCGACCACGCGCCCCTGACCGTCGACTTCGACCCTGCGCCCGCACCTGCCACGAGGAGGACCGTCCGATGACGTCACGAGTGCCCTTCGGTCGCACCGGCATGGAGATCACCCGGGTGGGGTTCGGCGCCTGGGCGATCGGCGGTGCCTGGCAGTGGGGGTGGGGGCAGGTCGACGACGACGAGTCGGTCGGTGCCGTCCGTCGGGCGGTCGAGCTCGGGCTGAACTGGGTCGACACCGCACCCGTCTACGGCTGGGGACACTCCGAGGAGGTCGTACGCCGAGCGCTCGAGGTGTTCTCCGATGCCGACCGGCCCTACGTGTTCACCAAGACCGAGCCCGAGCCCGGCGACGACGAGTCCTACCTGCGCGGCGACGCCGGTTCCCTGCGCCGCGGCGTCGAGAACTCGTTGCGCCGCTTGGGGATCGAGCGAATCGACCTGCTCCAGGTGCACTGGCCGCCGGACGACGGCAGCGCGGTGGAGGACTACTGGGGCACTCTCGTCGCGCTGCGCGACGAGGCCAAGGTCGCGCACATCGGCGTCTCGAACCACGACGTCGCGCAGCTCGAGCGGGCCGAGGCGATCACGCACGTCGAGACGCTCCAGCCGCCGTTCTCCGCCATCGACCGCAACGCAGCCGCGGACGTGCTCCCGTGGTGCCACGAGCGCGGCACCGGCGTCATCGTCTACTCGCCGATGCAGTCGGGTCTGCTGTCCGGCTCCTTCACCCGCGAGCGGCTCGGCACCCTCGACCCGACCGACTGGCGGCTGCGGGACGACGACTTCACCGTGAACCTCGACCGCAACCTCGCTCTCGCCGACGCGCTGCGACCGATCGCCGACAAGCACGGCGTCCCGGTCGCGACCGTCGCGATCGCCTGGACCCTGGCCTGGCCGGGGGTCTCGGCGGCGATCGTCGGAGCCCGACGCGCCGACCAGGTCGAGGGCTGGGCCGCCGCGGCCGACCTCGTCCTCGACGACGCCGACCTCGACACGATCGCGTCCGCGATCGCCGCCACCGGAGCCGGTTCCGGCCCGTCACGTCCATGACCGGCGCCGGGACACGGCTCCGGCTGCGCTGCACCCTCAGCGGTATCGACGGACTCGTCCCGGTGCGCGTCGAGCGCGACGATGCGCCCGAGCTCGTCGGGTCGGGACCGGACGCCCGCGGGTTCCCGCGCGTCACCGGGCCGGAGGAGCTGGACCTGTCCGACCGGGACGTCCATTTCGACACGCTGTCCACGACGTACCCGGACCGGCAGTCCGTCGCGGGCCTCCGCCGGACCTAGTCCCCGGCGACGCTCCGTGGCACGATCCTGCGCATGGAGCGCGCAACGGGCATCGGCGGATTCTTCTTCCGTGCCAAGGATCCCGAGGCACTGGCCGCCTGGTACGAACGAGCGCTGGGAATCCCGAGCATGAGCACGCAGTGGTCGTGGCAGCAGGAGGCAGGTCCCACCGTGTTCGCACCCTTCCCGGCGGACACGGACTACTTCGGTCGCGCGGACCAGCAGGTGATGCTCAACCTGCGGGTGCCGGACCTCGACGCGATGCTGGCCCAGCTGCGCGCCGAGGGCGCCGACATCGACGGCGAGATCGTCGAGGAGAGCTTCGGGCGGTTCGCGCACGCGACCGATCCCGAGGGCAACCGCTTCGAGCTCTGGCAGCCGCTCGAGGCCCCCGGGTCCTAGCGCTGGGTCAGCGCCGGCGCGCCGTGGCGGCGCAGTGCAGCACCGAGGTGTCGGCGCCGGCGGCCGTGGCGCCATCGCCGTCGGGGTGGCGGCCGCGGGCGAGGACGAGCAGCAGCACCGCCGCGGCGACCACGGCGACGATCACGAGCGCGATCTCCATGTCCCCTCCCGCTCCCAGGGTGCCCGCCACGTCGGGCGGTGGCAACGCCCTGGGCGGGCCGCTGCCCGCCGCCCAGGGCGGTCGTCCCCGAGGTCCCGAGGAACGTCCTCCTCGCCGACCGGGTGCGGCCCGCCTGAGGCCGGTGCCGGGCGTCAGCGGCCGACGAGCCAGTCGACCCAGGCGTCGACGCCCTCGCCGGTCTTGGCGCTGACCTCGAGCACCAGCGCCGAGGGGTTCACCCGCGCGAGGTTGCTGCGGAACACGTCCATGTCGATGTCGAGGAACGGCAGCAGGTCGATCTTGTTGACGACGACCACCTCGGCGGACCGGAACATCACCGGGTACTTGAGCGGCTTCTCCTCGCCCTCGGTCGGCGACCACACCATCGCCTTCGCGTCCTCGCCGACGTCGAACTCCGCGGGGCACACCAGGTTCCCGACGTTCTCGATCACCAGCAGGTCGAGCTCGTCGAGGGGTACGCGGGGGAGCGCGGAACGGATCATGGGGGCGTCGAGGTGGCACTCGCCGCCGAAGCCGTCGCCGGTGTTCACCAGCGCGACCGACGCACCGAGCCCTTCGAGGCGGTCGGCGTCCAGGGACGTCTCGATGTCGCCCTCGACGATGCCCACGCGTGCTCGTCCCTGCAGGCGCACCAGGGTCTCGCGCAGCAGCGTGGTCTTGCCTGCGCCGGGCGACGACATCAGGTTGACCACGCGGACGCCGGCCGCGCCGAAGTCCGCACGGTTGGCGGCGGCGATGCGGTCGTTCTCGCCGAAGATCGCCTCGAGCACGACGACGCGCTCGGCACCGGTCTCGTAGCCGGACATGTCGCCGTGGTCGGAGTGGTCGTGCGGGTGCTCGTGGTCGTAGCCGTGCTCGTGGTCGCCGTCATGGTCGTGGTCGTGCACGCTGCCGTCGTCGTGACGGTGGAACCGTCCCATCAGCCCGCCTCCGCCAGCTCGATCGACGTCACGAGCAGCTCCTCGCCGCCGGTGACGGTGACGCGGCTGCTGCCGCACGCCCCGCACATGATCCGCATCTCCTCCATGGTCGTGCGCGCACCGCAGTCGCCGCACGTCAGCTCACCGGGCACGTGGTCGATGTCGAGGACGCTGCCCTCGCACACCGTCCCCTCGTTCACGACGCCCCAGCAGTAGACGAGCGTCTCCGGCACGACCTGGCGGAGCTGGCCGACGGTGAGGTGCACGACCTGCACCTGCCGATCGGCGGCGTGCTGGCGCACGATCGTGCCGATCGACTGGCACAGCGAGAGCTCGTGCACGTCAGCAGATCCGCGGCAGCTGCTCGGCGAGCGGCAGGTCGACCACGCGCGTGCCACCGATGCCGGTCTTCGCGACGACGACACCGGGATGCGCCTCGACGACCGTGCCGATCCGGGTCGCGCCGTCGCCGAGCTCATGCGACTGCAGCGCGGCGAGCGCGGCCTCGGCGTCGGTCTCCGCCACGAACGCGACGAGCTTGCCCTCGTTGGCGACGTAGAGGGGATCGAGGCCGAGGAAGCCGCACGCCGCACGCACGTCGTCGGGCACCGGGACGGACCGCTCGACGATCTCGATGCCCGTACCGGACGACTTCGCGATCTCGTTGAGCGTGGCTGCGACGCCGCCGCGCGTGGGGTCGCGCAGCATGTGGATGTCGGGCACGACCTCGAAGAGCGCCTCGACCAGGCCGTTGAGCGGTGCGCAGTCGGAGCGGATCTCGGAGCCGAACTCGAGGCCCTCGCGCACCGACATGACGGCGATGCCGTGCAGCCCGATCGGGCCCGACACGAGCACGGCGTCGCCGGGACGCACCCGGTGCGGGCCGAGGTCGCGCCCCTCGGGCACGACGCCGACGCCGGTGGTGGTGATGAAGACGCCGTCGCCGTGACCGGAGTCGACGACCTTCGTGTCGCCGGTGACGATCCGGACGCCGGCGCGCCGCGCGGCCCCGCCCATCGTCTCCGCGATCAGCCCGAGCTCGGCGAGCGCGAGGCCCTCCTCGAGCACCATCGCCGACGAGAGGAACAGCGGCCGGGCGCCGGCCATCGTCACGTCGTTGACCGTCCCGTTCACGGCGAGGTCGCCGATGTTGCCGCCCGGGAAGAAGCGCGGGCGCACCACGAACGAGTCGGTGCTCATCGCGATCCGCGCACCGCCGGCCGCGAGCACCGCGGCGTCGCCGAGCTGGGCGAGGACGCCGCCGTCGTCGCCGTACGCCGGGAGGAACAGGTGGGTCACGAGCTCTGACGACAGAGTGCCACCGCCGCCGTGGCCCATGACGACGTTGGGGTGGTCGCGCAGCGGCATCGGGCAGGACCACGCCTCGAGGTCGAGGTGCTGGGTCACGCGGTCACCACCGGCGGCTCGAGGCGACGGAACTGGTAGTAGGCCGCGCACGCGCCCTCGCTCGACACCATCGGCGCACCGAGCGGCGACCGCGGCGTGCACTCGCGGCCGAAGGCCTCGCACTCGACCGGGCGGATCAGCCCCTGCAGCACCTCGCCGGAGCGGCACAGCCCCGACTCCTCGGTGGTGATGCCCGTGACGTCGAAGCGCGTCTCGGCGTCGAACTCGGCGTACGCCGGCGAGAGCCGCCAGCCCGACGCCGGGATGGTGCCGATGCCGCGCCAGGCGCGGTCGGTGACCTCGAAGACCTCGCGGACGACGGCCTGCGCCGTCGGGTTGCCCTCGGGCGACACCGCTCGGGGGTAGGCGTTCTCGAGCTCCGCGCGACCGTCCTCGAGCTGGGTGAGGACGCGACGGATGCCCTCGAGGACGTCGAGCGGCTCGAACCCCGTGACGACGATCGGCACGTGGTAGCGCTCGACGAGCGGTTCGTACTCCGACATGCCCATGACGGTGCAGACGTGGCCCGCCGCCAGGAACCCCTGCACGCGCCGGGTGGGCGACTCCATGAGCGCGGTGATGGCCGGCGGCACGAGCACGTGGGAGACGAGCAGCGAGAAGTTCGTGAGCCCGAGCTGCTTGGCCATCTTCACGGTCATCGCGTTCGCCGGTGCCGTGGTCTCGAAGCCGATGCCGAAGAAGACGACCTGCTTGTCGGGGTTCTCCTGCGCGAGGCGCACGGCGTCCAGCGGCGAGTAGACGATGCGGACGTCGCCGCCCTCGCTCTTCACGCGGAACAGGTCACGGCCCGAGCCGGGCACGCGCAGCATGTCGCCGAACGAGCAGAAGATGACGTCGGGGCGCGAGGCGATCTCGAGCGCGCGGTCGATCGTCGCCAGCGGCGTCACGCACACCGGGCAGCCCGGCCCGTGGATGAGCGTGACCTCGGGCGGCAGCAGCTGGTCGATCCCGTTGCGGATGATCGTGTGCGTCTGGCCGCCGCAGACCTCCATGATCGCCCACGGCCGCGTGACGCGTCGGGCGATGTCGTCGAGCAGCGAGCGGGCGAGCTCGGGGTCTCCGAACTCGTCGAGGTACTTCATGCGCTCAGCCCGCGACCGACGTCGGTCCGGTCGCCGGGTCGCCGAGGCCGAGCTCCTCGTCGAGCAGGCCGACGGACCGGAACAGCTCGAGGGTCTCGAGCGCGGACTTCTCGTCGAGCTTGGTGAGGGCGAAGCCCACGTGGACGATCGTGTAGTCGCCGACGACGACGTCGGGCACGTACGCGAGGCAGACCTTCTTGTGCACGCCGCCGAAGTCGACGTCGGCCATGCGCGTGCCGCTCTCCTCCCAGACCTCCGTGACGCGTCCGGGGACTCCGAGGCACATGTCAGACGTTCCTTCCTGCTGCTGCGACCGCGGCCTGCCCGAGGGCCAGCCCGCCGTCGTTGGGCGGGACGAGCCGGTGGGTCAGGACCCGGATTCCGTGCGCCTCCAGTCTGCCTCGGCAGGCCGTCGTGAGGCATGCGTTCTGGAACACGCCACCCGTGAGCCCCACCACCGCGATGCCGTGCGCCGCACGGACGGCGATCGCTGCGGTGGTCACGGCGTCGGCCACGGCCCCGTGGAACGCGGCGGCCGCAGCCGCCACCGGGACCCCCTCGCGCACGGAGGCCACCGCGGCGCCCACCACCGGTCGGGGGTCGAGCTCCAGCACCCCCCCGCGGTCGTGCACGGGCAGCCGCCAGGCCGGCCCCGCCGGAGCCCCGACGAGGGCCTCGAGCTCCATCGCCGCCTGCCCCTCGTAGTGCACGTCCTGGCGCACCCCGAGCAGGCTCGCGACGGCGTCGAAGAACCGGCCCATGCTCGTGGTCGGCGTGCAGCCGAAGCCGGAGCGGACCATGCTCCCGACCGCCGCGAGCTCGCCCGGCTCGGCGGCCGCGACCGGCGGCAGGTCGTCGTCCCAGGGCAGGCCCGCGGCGTGCAGGTGCGCGAGCGCGGTGCGCGCCGGTCGACGGATCGCGGCATCGCCACCGGGCAGCGGCACCGGTCGCAGATGACCGACGCGCTCCACCCCGTCGTACGAGCCGAGCAGCAGCTCGCCGCCCCAGATGGTGCCGTCGTCGCCGTACCCGGTGCCGTCGAAGACGACGCCGAGCACCGGCTCGTCCGGCGGCACGGCGTGCTCCGCGAGCAGCGACGCGAGGTGCGCGTGGTGGTGCTGCACGAGGACCAGCGGGATGTCGTGCTGCTCGGCGTAGCGCGCGGCCCAGCTGCGCGAGAGGTACGCCGGGTGCGCGTCGGCGACCACGACCTCGGGCTCGACGCGCACGAGCGACGCGAGCGTCGCCTGCGTGCGGGCGAGCATCGTGAGGGTCTCGAGGTTGCCGACGTCGCCCACGTGCTGGCTCAGCCAGGCGCGCCGGCCGGAGGCGAGGCACACCGCGGCCTTGAGCTCGCCACCGACCGCGAGGGAGGGCGCGGCCTCGACCGGCAGCTGCACGGGGAGCGGCGCGAAGCCGCGGCTGCGGCGCACCGGCTGGAGGTCGTCGCCGACCCGGCGAACCACGGAGTCGTCGCAGGACACGTGGATCGGGCGGTCGTGGTGCAGGAACGCGTCGACGAGGTCGGCGAGGCGTTCGTCGGCCTCCGCCTCGTCGATGCACAGCGGCTCGTCGCTGACGTTGCCGCTCGTCAGCACGACCGCGCGCAGCGGCTCGCCGTCGAGGAGCGGGTGCGCGGCGAGCAGCAGGTGGTGCAGCGGCGAGTACGGCAGCAGCAGCCCGATCGTCGAGGCTCCGGGCGCGACTGCGGCCAGCAGCGCGGCCTCGGCGTCGCCGGCGGGCTGCGACGGCAGCAGCACGATGGGCGCTTCGCGCGACGCGAGCGCGGCCGCGACGTCGTCGTCGACCACGGCCAGCTCCGCCGCGGCGTCGAGATCGGCGACCATCACCGCGAACGGCTTGTCGCCGCGCTGCTTGCGGGAGCGCAGCTCGGCGACGGCTGCGGGCTGGTAGGCGTCGCACGCCAGGTGGTAGCCGCCGACGCCCTTCACGGCGACGATGCCGCCGGAACGGATGACGCGGACCGCCGCGGCCAGCGCGTCGTCGCCGTACGCCGAGACCGCGGCGTCGTCACGCCCGCGGAACGACAGGCGCGGCCCGCAGTCGGGGCAGGCGGTGGGCTGGGCGTGGAATCGTCGGTCGGCAGGATCGTCGTACTCGGCCTGGCACCGCGCGCAGAGCGGGAACGCGGCCATCGTGGTGTACGGCCGGTCGTAGGGGAGGCCCGTGACGATCGTGTACCGCGGACCGCAGTAGGTGCAGGCGGTGAACGGGTAGCGATGACGCCGGTCCGCGGGGTCGCGAACCTCGCGCAGGCAGTCCGCGCACACCGCGGTGTCGGGCGGGATGAGTGCGACGTCGGTGTCGCCGCCGTCGCGGCTCTCGACGACGACGAAGACCTCTGCGCCGACCGGTTCCTCGTCGACCGCCGTGACGGCCTCGACCGTCGCGAGCGGCGGGGCCTCGGCGGGCAGGCGGCGCAAGAACTCCTCGACGTCGGCGTCGTCCCCCTCGACGACCACGAACACGCCGCGGTCGTCGTTGCCGACGTGCCCGGCGAGCCGCAGGGACCGCGCCAGGCCGTAGACGTACGGGCGGAAGCCCACGCCCTGCACGACGCCGGTGACGCGCACCGACCGCCGCAGCGTCACGCGAGGTCCCAGACCATGACCCGATTGTTGCCCGAGTCGGCGATCGCGAGCAGGTCGCCCGCGACGCAGAGGCCGTAGGGCCAGCACAGCGAGTCGTCGAGGACGGCGTCCCAGCGGTTCTCGCCGTTGGCGTCCATGTCGGGCTGGGCCAGCACGGCGTCGGCGGGAGCCCCTGCGCCGCTGCGCGGCGCTCGCTCCCACAGCAGCACCCGGTTGTTCGACGTGTCGGCCACGACGAGAGCCTCGCCGTGCAGCTCGACGGCGTAGGGGAAGCGCATGCGCGACGCGCCCTGCGGCCGGTTCTTGAACTCCGACATGGTGGTGAAGTCGGGCTGGCCGAGGACGAGGTCGGGCTCGCGGTCGAGGTCGGGCGGCGGCGTGAACCCGACCACGCGGTGGTCGCCCGCGTCGGCGACGTACAGCGTCTCGTCGTCGCCGGTGACCGCGTGCGGCCAGCGGAACCCGGCCGGACCGAGGACCTCTCCGCGGTTGTCGTCGCGCGCGTCGGCCGACGACTGCCCGAGGACGATGTCGGCCGGCCGCTCGTGCTCGGGGAACGAGGTGCCGCGCCAGCCGAGGACCCGCCGGTTCCCCGTGTCTGCGACCCAGAACGTGCCGGCGACGACGCCGAACCCGAACGGCCAGTAGAACGACGTCGCCGTCGGGTCACCGCCGCGGTTGGGCTCCACGGACTCGAGGTCGGCCTGGCCGAGCACCTGCGCGGGCGCGGCGAAGTCGTGGTCGGGCATGCCGTCCCAGCGCAGCAGTCGGTGGTGCCAGGCGTCGGCGACCACGAGGTCGCCGTCGACGACGGCGACACCCGTCGGGAGGTTCAGCCCGCGCGCGCGGTCCGTGCCGCCGGCGGCAGGACCCTCCGAGAACAGGTCCGGCTGCCCGATGACGACGTCGGCGGGGGCACCGTCGGCACCCGGCCACGAGCGCCAGACGAGCACGCGGTGGTTGCCGGTGTCGGCGACGACGATCCGTTCGCCGTCGGTCCACAAGCCGCGCGGGGCGTACATGAGGCCGGGCTCGGCGGCCGCGGGCGGCAGCGCGAGCGCGCCGGGGGAGGCTCCGCCGAGGCGGAGCACCGGGCGAGGAGTCACGCCGGCGGCCCCACGCGCAGCGACGTGAGCGGCACGAAGGCACCGCCGCCGGACGCCTGCTCCTCGACGACCGTCACACCGCCGGGCATCCGCGCCTGCAGCGCGCCGAGCACCTCCGCGCGCAGCCCGGGAGTGGGCGCCTGGCAACCGGTGCCGAAGGACACGTACGCCGTGTCGCCGTCGACCCGCGTGACGTCGAGCTGCACCGAGCTCGCGGCGAGGTAGGGGCGCAGCTGGTCGACGACCCGCAGCACCTCCATGGTGCGGTCGACCCGCACGATCCCGTGCGCCACGAGCAGCGCCATCACCTCGGGCCGGTCGACGGCGGAGAACAGCAGCTCCTCGCCGCGCGGGTCGGCGCGCAGCACCTGCACCAGCTCGACGAGGCCCGCCCGGTTGAACTCGGTGATCGCCTCGAGGGTCTCCTCGAGCAGCGCCTGCTCCTCGCTGTGGCGCACGCGGTCGCGCAGCTCGTCCACGCGTGCGGCGAGGTCGTCGAACGTCGGCTCGGCCGAGACGTCGGGCGTCGCGTCGACTGCGGTCATCAGGACCTCCGGGTGCGGGTCATGGCTGGAAGGCCATCGTGCGCTGGATGAGCTGCGAGGACTGGCGGACGAGCAGGTCGGCGAACGCGGCGCGCGCCAGGCGGGCGAGCACCTCGGCCACGGGGCCGCCCGGGTCGGCGGGGACCGTGCGCCGCTCGAGCGCGTCGAGGACGAAGCAGGCGCCCGAGGTCGTGTCGAGCAGGTGCTCCTCGAAGAACACGTCGACGAACTCCGACACCCACACGCCCTCCGCCTCGGGGTCGGCGGTGAGCCGCGCGAGCGCGATGTCGGGCCCGCCGCAGCGGTGCACGATGCGCTCGACGTAGTTGCCGGTGGCCTCCTGCAGCAGGAGGTCGAACAGCTGACGCAGGTAGGGCTCCATCACGCACCGTCCCGTCGGGCCCGTGCGTCGGCGACCTCGGCGAGCAGCTCGTCGACGGCCTGCACCCCGCCCTCGTCGCCGGCGGACGCGAACAGGCCGCGAGCGCGGTCGAGCCGCTCGGTCGCGTCGTCGAGCACGCCGAGGTGGCCGAGCGCGTTGGCCTGGTTGGTGAGGATCCGCGCGACGCCGACGGGGTCGACCGCCTCGTCTCGGTAGGAGAGGACCTCCTCGTAGAGCTGCACCGCCTCGTCGAGGTTGCTCTCCTGGTGCGCGCTCGGCAGGTACTGCAGGGCGTTCGCGAGGTTCACCTGCGTCGTCGCCCAGGCACCCGGGTGGGTCTGCGGCGTGAACACCCGCAGCGCGGCGCGGAGCGACGTGACCGCGACGCCGAGCCGGATCCGGTCGCCGTCGTCGCCCATCGGCATCATCAGATAGGCGAGCGCGAGCTGCTGGTTGATGACGGCGAACAGCTCGGGGTGGGTGTCCTCGCGCAGCACCTTCACCGCCTCGGTGAGGTCGGCGACGACCGCGAGCAGCGCACCCTTGTTGTCGCCCGCGAGCTCCTGCCGGGCGAGGGCGCGGGCCACCTGCAGCTCCGCGCGCAGCTCGGTGGGGGCCGAGAGGGGCAGCGCCTTGATCGCGGAGTCGGCCTCCGTGGCCGCAGCCGCCGGATCGCCGAGGCCCTCGCGCAGGATCTCGGACCTCGTGAGCCGCAACGACGCCGACAGCAGCGGCGCCCCGCCGGCGGAGGCGAGACCGGCTGCCGCGTCGAGCTCCTCGCTCGCGCCGACGACGTCGCCCTGCTCGAGCGCCCACGCGGCGCGGGCGCTGCCGATCGTCGCCGCGACCTCGCCGGTCGCCTCGTCGGTGGTCGGCGGCTCGTCGAGCATCCCGACGCTGAACGCCGCGGTACGGGCGAGCGCACCGAGCTCGCCGGAGGTCCTGGCCACCAGGTCGGCCCACGCCTCGTCGCCGCCCACGAGCACCGCGCGGTTGTAGCGCGCGACGTCGTCGTCGCCGTCGACCGCCGCCGCTGCGCCCTCGACGTCGCCGTCGAGCGCGAGCCGCACGTGCGCGAGCGCCGCCGGCCACTCGGCGGGCTCGGTGCCCACGGCCAGCGCCGCCGCCGTCTCCGCCGACCCGGGGCCGTCGGGCACGAGGAGCATGCCCGCGGGCCAGGGGAGGGCGCCGAGCGGCTGGGGGCGGGGGACGTTCAGGGTCACTGCTCTCCTCGGTCGGGATCGGTGCCGCCGTCGGACGTCTCGTCGACGGGGCGGTGGTCGATGCGGTGCGGGGGCAGGAACTCCGACGGGTCGCGGGTCACCAGCCGCGGGATGCAGCGCCGCGCGTTGTGCTCGATGATCCGCGCCGACTGCCGGGCGCGCCGCTCGTCGTGCTCGTCGGCCACCTTGCGGCGTACGGCGCCGCTCGCCAGCACCACGTCGAGGTAGACGATCCACCGGCCGTGCTCCTGCACGACGACGGCGTCGGCGGACAACGCCTCCTCGACGTAGGGGCGCCCGGGCGCCTGCCCCGTCATCGCAGGTCCGCCTCGATCGCGTCGGCGATCCGCTCGACCGCCGCCTCGACCGCCGGGGAGAGCGGGGCTCCGACGTCGAACGTCTCGCCCTCGACCAGGTAGACGGTCACGTCGTCGGGGTACTCGTCCTTGAGCAGCCACTGCGCGAAGCCCAGGGCCTGGTCCCAGGTGAAGCGGTGCAGGTTGCCCTCGGGCGGGCTGAGGTCGACCAGCTCGCTGCCCGGCACGCGGTGGACCACGCCGGGCTCGACCCCCACCTGTGAGGCGTCGACGAGGATCACCCGCCGGGCGCCGCGCATCGCGAACGCGACGTCCATCCCGGCGGTGCCGCCGTCGACCAGCCGCACCCCGTCCGGCAGGTCGCGGTCGGCGAGCACGCGCACGAGCACCGGCCCCGCGGCGTCGTCGCCGCGCAGCAGGTTGCCGCACCCGACGACGAGCGTGTCGGTGGCGGGCGGCTCGAGCACCGGACCTCCTGGGGTGAGAGGGACCCCGGCACCAGGGTGCCGGGGTCCCTCGACGTACGTGGGGCGAACCGCGCAGATCAGCCGCCGCCCATGCGGAACTGGGCCAGCTCCTTGCCGGTCTTCCCGTCGTAGGCGTGCACGGTGCAGACCAGGCACGAGTCGTACGAGTGCGCGACCTGCGCGAGCTCGACGGGGAAGTCGGGGTTCTCGACGGGGGCGCCGATGAACGCCTTCTCCATGGGGCCGTGGTTCTCGGCGCCGTCGCGCGGCCCGATGTTCCACGCGGTCGGCGTGATCACCTGGTAGTTGGCGATCTTGCCGTCCTCGATGACGATCCAGTCCGAGAGGGCGCCGCGCGCCGCCTCGGTGGAGCCGAAGCCCTTGCCCGACTGGGGCTCGGCCGGCTTCTTGTAGAAGTCGTCGTGCAGGTCGATGTCGGCGAGCCACTGCTTGGCGTACTTGAAGTACTTCGCCTCCTCGTGCATCCGCGCGAGCACGCGGGTGAGGACGTTGACGCCAGCCTTGGCGATCATGTCGGCGACGAAGCCGTCGGAGTCCTGGTGCGGCAGCGGGTCGGGCCGGTTGGCCATGATCTGCCGCGCCAGCGGACCCACCTCGAGCGGCACGTGGCCGAGGCCCGGGACGTCGTACCGCGGGGACTTCGCCCACGTGTACTTGCCCTGCTTGCGGCCCTCCTCGGGGTCGATCGGGTCGGTGACACCGTCCCACGGGTGGCGCGAGCCCTCGCCGCGGAAGAACGAGTGCGTGATGTCCTCGCTCACGCGCAGGTGGTCGAAGTCGTAGTACTGGCCCCCGGCGTAGATGCCCGAGCGGGACATGAGGGCGTCGTTGCGGCCCTCGACCGTCGGGTTCGTGTACAGCTCCGGGGACAGGAAGGTGCCCGTCGCCAGGAAGTTGCCGTAGCCCTGGCCGTAGGTGTCCAGCCCGATCTGCTGCGCCCAGCGCGTGAAGAACGCGAGGTCGCTGTTGTGCTGCGACTCGTTCTCGTCGCACCAGGCGAGGAAGTCCTCCCACGTCTTGATCTCGAGGTAGCGGTCGACCGAGCAGCCGAGCCAGTCGGCCTCGAGCCACTCGCGCGCCCAGTGGTCGAGGATCGCGTGCGAGCGCGTGACGTCGGACAGCGTCGGCGCGCTCATCACCCCGCCCGGGATCATGAACGACGAGTGCGGCCACTGCCCGCCGAAGATCGCGTAGACCTCGACCGGCAGCTGGGAGAGCGTGACGCCCTTCTGGTAGCTGGTGCCGACGTACGGCGCGAAGCGGCGGGCCGCCTCCTCGTACAGCGGGGCGCCGGCGTACTGCGCGGCCGTGAGGTCGGGCCCCATGATCGCGTAGAAGTAGCGCGGCACGCTCTGCAGCGTCTCGGTGATCTGACCGAGGTTGCGCACGCGCGTGGCGTTCGGCGGCACGTAGGTGCCCCACGCGGTGTCGAGCGCGTAGCACGCCTTGTACAGGTGGCTGCCGCCGCAGATGCCGCAGATGCGCGGCGTCATGATGAGGCCCGCCTGCGGGTCCTTGCCGCGAAGGATGATCTCGAAGCCGCGGAACATCGCGGCCTCGGTCCAGGCGTCGGTGACGACGCCGTCGGTGATCGTCACCCGGACGTCGAGGTCTCCCTCGACCTGCCCGAGCGGGCTGACGTTGAGGTCCATCGTGGTCATGCTCGGTGCTCTCCTGACAGTTGGCTCGGGCTCGTCAGACGACGAACATGTCCTTCTTGGACCAGTCGGGGGCGACCGCGCGGGACACGCTCGCGAGCGCCATGTAGGACGCGGGATCCATGCCCGTGGGCTCCTCGGCGGGGATAACGCCGGCGATCTTGCGCGTCTTGAAGACGGTGCCGACGGCGAGGTCGCCATGCGGGTAGCCCGGTTCCGTGCAGCCGGTGCACGGCATGCCGGCGCGCGTCTTGGACGACTGCCGGTTCCACAGGATGCGGTTGCACGACGAGTGCGTCATCGGGCCGCGGCAGCCGTACTCGTAGAACAGGCATCCCGTGCGGGTGCCCTGGCCGAAGCTCGGCGGGTCCTGCTTGTAGGCGTAGAACTGCACTCGGGTGCAGCCGGTCTGCGTGAACGACGTGAAGAAGGTGCTCGGTCGCTGCAGCTCGTCGAGCGCGAGGTCGCCGACGCGGCCAGCGGCGAGCGCCACCAGGATCTGGCTGATCCAGTCGGGGTGCGCCGGGCAGCCGGGGATGTTGATGACGGGCAGCCCGAGGCGGGACACGAAGTCCGGGCCGAGGAAGCCGCCGCGCTTGCCGCCGCGGTCGAACTGCAGGCCGTGGGAGTCGCTCGGGTTCGGGGGCACGGCGGGCAGCCCTCCCCACGTGGCGC
>WBZP01003414.1_pt1 | contig 14779 bp, 14 predicted proteins | sample 5204301 | NCBI WGS metagenome assembly WBZP01 (sample SAMN12412401, study PRJNA552823) | activated sludge metagenome | isolation source: activated sludge from nitrification reactor of wastewater treatment plant... | place: USA: Pennsylvania | collected 2017 | reverse complement strand
CCCTGCGCCGAGCTGGTGCTCCAGGGCCTGGAGCAAGGACTGCTCATCAATGTCACCGCCGATAAGGTGATCCGCTTGCTGCCGCCTCTCATCCTCAGCGACGCCGAGGCGGATCGCATCGCCGAGGGGGTCGCCCGTCTCGTTAAGGAATTTCTCGCCCAGGCTCCGCGAGGGGCATAAAGTCATGACCATTCCGGCACAGCAACCCAGACATTTCCTCACCCTGCTCGATTTCAGCGCGGAGGAATTGCGCGCCCTGGTGCTCCGCGCCATCGAGCTGAAAACCAGACTCAAGCGAGGGGAGATCTACACTCCCCTGCGCAGCCGGACCCTGGGCATGATCTTCGAGAAATCCTCCACCCGCACCCGCGTCTCCTTCGAGGCCGGCATGGCGCAGTTCGGCGGCCAGGCTATCTTCCTCTCGCCTCGGGATACCCAGCTCGGTCGCGGCGAGCCCATCGAGGATAGCGCCCGGGTGTTGTCCCGCATGGTGGACGCCATCATGATCCGTACCTTCGCCCATACCACCCTGGAGCGCTTCGCCGCCCATTCCCGGGTGCCGGTGATCAACGGCCTGACCGACAAGTGCCACCCCTTGCAACTCCTGGCGGACATGCAAACCTGGTACGAGCACCGGGGGGACATGCAGGGTAAGACCGCCTTATGGGTGGGGGATGGCAATAACATGTGTTACTCCTACATCGAGGCGGCGATGCGCTTCGATTTCCGCCTGCGCATCGCCTGCCCCGTGGGTTATGAGCCCGAGGCGGCTATCCTGGCGCAGGCCGGCGACCGTTGCCTGATCGTCCGTGACTGTCTGGAGGCGGCGGACGGCGTCGATCTGGTGGTGACCGATGTCTGGGCCAGCATGGGGCAGGAGCAGGAACAGACGCAGCGGAGGCGGGATTTCGCCGGTTATCAGGTCAACGAGGCGCTGATGGCCCGGGCCGCCCCGGAGGCGGTGTTCATGCATTGCCTGCCGGCCCATCGGGGCGAAGAGGTCAGCGCCGGGGTCATCGACCATCCCGACAGCTTGGTCTGGGATGAGGCGGAAAATCGTTTGCATTCCCAGAAGGCCCTACTGGAATTTTTCCTCCACCGGTCGGATTGAGTCTTGAATGAGGCTACGCCGCCTTTTCACCCACCCAGGAACCACCCCCTGGGCGCGATTGATTCGGGGAAAAACAGGATGAGAACGACCAGTAGGCCCATGATCATAAGGCTGTTACAAATATCTGGATTTCTACTTATCTCCGTACTTATGGATTGGGCGGTAGCTGGAGAGACCCGATATATTACCGACCAGTTCAAAATCCCCTTGCGCACCGGCGACTCCGCCTCGCATCGCATCCTCCGCATGCTGAAGAGCGGTACCCCGGTGGAGCTTCTGGACACCAACCCCGACACCGGCTATGCCAGAATACGCACCTCCGACGGCGCCATCGGCTTCGTCTTCGCCTATGAACTCATGAACGAGTCCAGCGCCCGCGACCGCATGAACGAAATCGACACCAAGCTGCAAAGCTCACAAACCGAGGCCGCCAAGCTGGCCGAACAGCTCAATAGCGTGCAGGGTAAATACCGCAAGCTCCAGGAGGACAACACCCACCTGCAGTCGGTGGCCGTGCGCCTGGAACAGGAGTTGGAAGGCATCAAACGCACCTCCGCCAGCGCGGTGCAGATCGCCAACGAGCGCAACGAACTCCGTAAAAGCCTCATCGCGCTTACCCGCCAGACCGAGGATCTCAAGCAGCAAAACCTGGATAAGGAAAGCGAAACCGCCCAACGCTGGTTTCTCATCGGCGGCGGCATGGTCCTGCTGGGGATCCTGCTGGGTCTGCTGCTGCCCCACCTGCGCTTCCAACGTCGTCGTAGTTCCTGGGGCTCCCTCTGAACCCGGTCGGAGGTGGAAGCGCGGATCTCCCGCCCACTGCCGAGCGGCATGGCCTCTGATCCGGCCCTTCCCCGGAGCAGGAATGTGGTGTCGCGGCCCCTCCTGTTTCTGCTCTTCCTCTCGGCCATGCTGCATCTCTGGGATCTGTCGGAGCCCGACAGCGTGGTGTTCGACGAGGTGCATTTCGGCAAGTTCGTCACCGCCTATTGCTGTAGCGGCGAGCGCTTTTTCGATATCCACCCACCCCACGGCAAACTGCTGATCGCCGGTGTCGCCAAGCTGGGCGGCTATCAGGGGGATTTCGGCTTCGACACCATCGGCCAGCCCTATGGCCACACCCCGATCTTCTCCCTGCGGCTGGTACCGGCCATCTCCGGAATCCTGCTGCCCCTCATCCTCTACGGCCTTCTGATCCGCCTGGGAGCCTCTCGGGCGGCGGCCTGGTTCGGCGCCCTGCTGATCACCCTGGACAACGGACTCTTGGTGCAATCCCGCATCATCGCCCTGGACGCCATACTCCTGGTGGGGATCTTCGGCGCCCTTTATGCCTTCCTGACGGCGGAAGATGCCGGGCCTTCCCGACAGCGGCGCCTCTGGTTGATCCTGGCCGGGATGCTCTGCGGCCTGGCGGTGGGCACCAAGTTCACCGGCCTGACGGCGATCGGCTTGATCCTGCTGATCGGGCTGCTGAGGTGGTGGGAACGCCCCACACTGGGACGGCTCATGGAACAACTGCGTCGACTGCCTTGGGTGCTGTCGGCGGCGATCCTCATCTATCTGCCGGGCTGGGCGCTGCACTTCGCGCTGCTGCCCCATCCTGGACCCGGGGACGCCTTTTATCCCCCAAGCGGTGAGTTCCTTACAGACCTGGTCAGGCTGCACCAGGTCATGTTCCAGGCCAATTACGGTCTCGCCTCGCCCCATGCCGACAGCAGTCCCTGGTGGAGCTGGCCGCTGATGCTGACGCCCATCCTCTATTGGGCCAAGGAAGCTGGGCTCATCTACTTTATCGGCAATCCTTTGCTCTGGTGGGGCGCCAGCCTGTTGTTGCTGGTGTTTGGCGTCAATCTCGGCCTGCAACGGGTCTCTGAGCTACGCCTCTGGCCGGAGGACCGCCCACCCCGATCCCTGTGGATCCCCCTGGCCGGCTTCACCATTTCCCTGGTGCCCCACATCCTGATTCCCCGGGTGCTCTTCCTCTATCACTATCTCCCACCGCTGCTCTTCTCGCTGCTCTTCGTCGTCCTTTGCCTGGACCGGGTCGGCTGGATACGCCCGGGCGGCCTCCAGGCCCAGCGACGCTCCTATTTCGTCGCCCTGGCCCTGGTGTTCATGGCCTTCCTGCTCACGGCACCGCTGACCTACGGCGCGGCCTTTTTTCCCGGTTATCTGGAGCTGTTGTTCAGGGTCTTTCCCGGTTGGCGTTGACTGGGTCCAGCGGTCCTCCTTGGCCTCGGATATCGATAGGCGGTTTCCGGGCCAGGGCGATTGGGTCCGGATTTCCGTTCTCTACTGGAGAACAATAGTTCTCAGCATGCGGTATTGTTCTCGAAATGAGAACGATAACTGGCCATTTTCAGGCGAGGCCCGGTTCCCCAGGCTGGCGATGAGTGCTCAATATCAGACCTGATCTCCCGCCTCCCGCCGCAACCGCTCCCGGGCGCGGAGGATGGCGGCGCGGACCTGCCCGGGGGCGGTGCCACCGTAATGGTTACGGGCGGCGACCGAGCCTTCCAGACTGAGTCCGGCGAAGACATCCGCTTCGATCAGCTCGCTGAACCGGCGCAGTTCGTCCAGGCTCAAGTGTCCGAGTTCCTTGCCGGCAGCGACGCAATAGGCGACGGTCTTGCCCACCACCTCGTGGGCATCCCGAAAGGCCAGCCCCTTGCGCACCAGATAATCCGCCAGATCGGTGGCGGTGGCGAAGCCCTTGGCGGCGGCCGCACGCATCCGCTCATGTTTGCCCCTCAGGTTGGGGAGCATGTCGTTGTAGACCCGCAGGCACCCCTTGAGGGTATCGACGGTATCGAACAAGGGCTCCTTGTCCTCCTGATTGTCCTTGTTGTAGGCCAGGGGTTGGCCCTTCATCAGGGTGAGCAGGGACATGAGATGGCCATAGACCCGTCCGGTCTTGCCGCGCACCAGTTCGGGGACGTCCGGGTTCTTTTTCTGCGGCATGATGGAGGAGCCGGTGCAGAAGCGATCGGGGAGGTCGATGAAATCGAATTGGGCGGAGGACCAGAGCACCAGTTCTTCCGCCCAGCGCGACAGATGCATCATCAGCATGGCCGCGGCGGCGCAAAACTCGATGGCGAAATCCCGGTCGCTGACTCCATCCAGGGAGTTTTCACAGGGACCGGAAAAACCCAGGAGGGCGGCGGTGTAATGACGATCTATGGGGTAGGTGGTCCCGGCCAGGGCGGCGGAACCCAGGGGCATGATATTGACCCGGCGCAGGCCATCGCCGAAGCGGTCGCGATCGCGCTGGAGCATCTCGAACCAGGCCAGCAGGTGATGACCCAGGGTAACCGGCTGGGCGGTTTGCAGGTGGGTGAAGCCGGGCATGATCGTGCCCGCCTCCCGTTCCGCCAGATCGAGCAAGGAATGCTGCAAGTCCAGAATTTGCCCGCGGATACCCTGGATCTCGTCGCGCAGATAGAGGCGGACATCGGTGGCGACCTGGTCGTTGCGCGAACGCCCGGTATGCAGCTTCTTACCCGCCTCGCCGATGCGCCGGGTGAGTTCGGCCTCGATGTTCATGTGCACATCCTCGAGGGCGACGGACCAGACGAAATCGCCGCGGTCGATCTCCTCGCGGATGGCCTCCAGCCCACCTACGATGGCCGTGACCTCGGTCTCGCTGAGGAGACCCTGTTGGCCCAACATGCGGGCATGGGCGATGGAACCGGCGATATCATAGCGATAGAGACGGCGGTCGAAGGTCACCGAGGCGGTGAAGGCCTCGACGAAGGCGTCCGTACTCTCCTGGAAACGTCCGCCCCAGAGTTTGGTCGGCGGCGATTGATCGTAACTCATAAGGAAACCCACCAGATGCAGGATAAAGGCTGGATTATAGGCTTGGCCTGGTCGGAGGAAAGCCGATGCTGAACCCGGAGACCGCTTCCCCCTCTCCCCGGACCTTTCTCCCCGATTGCTGCGGCAAGGAGGCCGTCTTCACCGTGGTGATCGGCGGCGGGCTACTGGCGCTGTTGCTGGTGCTCGGTTCCGCTCAGTATCTGGAGGATCCCTGGACCAGCCTCGGCTTCTTGTCCCTCTATGTGCAATGGATCGGTCTGCTCACCCTGGGACTTTGGTGCCTCAGCCAGCGCTGGCTCATCCGCCTCGGGGATACCCTGGGCGGGCTGACGGCCTGGGCGCTGGCCATGCTGGTGACCCTGGGGGTGAGCGAGACCACGGCCTGGCTGTTCGCCGGCTTTCCCGAAATGACCGATTTCGCCGAGGCGGAGCGGGGCATGCGTTTACTCCAGAGTCTCGGCATCAGTGCCGTACTCTTTGCCCTCGCCCTGCGCTACCTCTATCTCAATCACCGTTGGCGACTCCAGCTCCAGGCCGAGACCGAGGCCAGGCTCCAGGCGTTGCAGGCGCGTATCCGACCGCATTTCCTGTTCAACAGCATCAACACCCTGGCCAGCCTCATCCGTTCCCAACCCCTCCTGGCCGAAGACCTCCTGAGCGACATGGCGGATCTCTTTCGCGCCTCGCTGACGGAACGTCGGGAGGCCTCCAGTCTGGGAGCCGAGATCGAACTCACCAAAGGTTATCTGCACATCGAGCAACAGCGACTCGGCGACCGCCTGCGGGTGGAGTGGGACATCGAGGAATTGCCGCGGCAGGCCAAACTACCGCTGCTCATCCTGCAACCCCTGGTGGAAAACGCCGTCTACCATGGGGTGGAACCCTCGCTGGAGCCTGGCCCCATCCGTATCCTTGGCCGTTATCGACATCAGCAGGTGAACATCAGTATCGGCAACAGCCTGCCTCCGTCCGATAGCCCGCGCCGAACCGGCAACCGTCTGGCCCTGGACAACATCCGGCAGCGTCTGGAAGCCCTGTTCGGTCACCACGCCAGTCTGGTGGATAGCCGGGAGGATGGTCAGTACCAGGTACGTCTGACGTTCCCTCACCCCTGGATCGAAGCATGAACATCCTCATCGTCGATGACGAGGCCCCGGCCCGTACCCGTCTGCGGCAGTTGATCACCGACATGGGCAAAGACTACGAGGTGGTGGGCGAGGCAGCCAACGGCTGGGAGGCCCTGAAACAATGTTCCGCTCTGCTCGTGGACCTGGTGTTGCTCGACATCCGCATGCCTGGCCTGGACGGCCTGGGTACCGCCGCCCGTCTGGCCGAACGCACCCCGCCGCCGGCGGTGATCTTCGTCACCGCCTACGAGGAACACGCCCTGCAGGCCTTCGATCGCCAGGCGGTGGACTATCTTCTTAAACCGGTGCGTCGCGAGCGGCTGGCCATCGCCCTGCAACGCGCCCGGAGTCTGACCAGACCCCAATTGCAGACCTTGGAGACCCTGATCTCCGAGGCGACCACCCCCATCCCGGCAGTAACCGAGGCAAAACGCCAACACCTCTGCGTCTCCATCCGGGGGGCCCTGCTCAAGTTAGCTCTGGACGAGATCTATTATTTTCGCGCCGAGCAGAAATATGTCATTGCCCGCTATACCCAGGGCGATGTGTTGTTGGAGGAGTCCCTGAAGGAATTGGAGGAGGAATTCCCCGAACGCTTCGTCCGGGTGCACCGCAACGCCTTGGTCGCCCGGGAACAGATCGAAGCCCTGGAACGGATCACCGAGGGGCACTATCAGATCCGCTTACGGGATTGCCCGGATCGACTGGAGGTCAGTCGGCGCAATCTGGCCGATCTCCGGCGCTGGTTGCGCCTGGGGACGGATACGCTACCGGATTGAGGTTGCGAGCCGCAGGCTAGCTTGCCGATTCGGAGCTAGCCTCACCCTTCAACCGCCTAGATTATGCAACCCAACATTCAGGGCCAAACCAGGGGCGCCATAGCCTAGGCCCTGGTTACGCAGGAGCGGCCCGACTCTGGCTAGGAAATGTCGGGCCACTTCGACTCCTCCCGCTTGATGAACTTCACATTGCGCACCCTTTGACCGGAAACACAAAGGCCGACAATCCGACCTTCGGTGTCCCGCATGGCCTTGACCCGTTGGAAGAACCAGGGGCCCTTGAGGTAATCCGCGGTCAGGGTCGGTTTAAGGATGAAGTCCCGATGTTTGGGATGGGAGGCATGAATCACCCCATCCGCGGCCCGGAGTCGATAGCTGGTCTCAAGCTCGGGACTGTAATACACGCCCTCCCATTCCTGGAGTTCCCGGGCGGTCAAGCTCGGGGGAGGGATCCGTCGGCCACGATAGATCTGGCCCTTTTCCTGGAGCGATAGGGTCTTCATCCCATCCTTTTCGTCTCGATGAAAGGTTATCTCCGTACCGCTGTCGGCGAGGGAAAATACCCGATCCGATTTTGCTATCAGACCGATGTCCGCTCGCTCATTGACACGCAGGGTGAAGGTTTTTTCGATGAGACCGAACCATAGGAGGACATCGGGTCGCTCATTGAGTTGATACCAGCCGCCATAGGCCGTCAGGAGCCGGGGATCGACATCAACGGATTCGCTCGGGATGACGGGCGTTGGGTCCGGTCTGGCGGTCTCTGGTTGCAGAAACAGATCCAGGATGGCCAGGGCCTTGGCCCTGGGATCGGAGGCGGAGAAATTACTGAGCACGACGATGCCGAGATCTTCATCCGGCAGATAACCGAGAAAGGACATATAACCCCCGACCCCGCCGCCGTGATGGATGATGCGATGCCCCCGGTAACGGTCGATCACCAGGCCGGCGGCATAGTCGATGCTTTCTCCAGAAGTCAGTCTTCCCCGCTGTTGTAACTTGGTGATGGCCTCCCGCCATTCCGTGGGCGGCGAGCGCAGCACTCCGATCCAGGTCAGCAGATCCCCCAGGTTGGTATAGATCCCGCCGCTCCCGCCGTAGTGCCACCATTCCTTGGCGCGGAGGAAGCCCTCCTCGACCGAGCCGAAATAGGAGGCGGCGGTATGGGTATGGATAGCTTCGAGATCTTCCCGAAAGGCGGTCCGATACATACCGAGCGGGCAGAAGATCTGTTGTTTCGTCCAGTCGACGAAGGATTCGCCGCTCACCCGCTCGACAATCTCGGCGAGGATGACATGGCCCATGTTGCCGTAAAGAAATTCCGAACCCGGGGGAAAGTTCAGTTCCCGCTGTCGACGTACCAGGGCCATGGCGTCCTCCCGGGTCATGGTGTCGTCGTAGCGCCACCCCCCCATGGCCAGCAAAGACTGAAAATCCCGCAGACCACTGATATGGAAGAGCAGATGGCTGATGTAGATCGGCGTGCCGAAGTCCGGGAAATCGGGGATATGGGTCCGGATCTCGTCATCGAGGCGCAATTTCCCCTGCTCGGCCAGGCGGATGATGGCGAGGGCGGTGAATTGTTTGGCGATGGAGCCCGCGTTGAAGATGGTATCCAGAGTGATTGGAACCTCGTACTCCAGGCTCGCCATGCCGTAGGCCCGTTGCAGGATCACCCGGCCGGACCGGAGAATCCCTACTACTCCGCCGGGGGTCTGGTCGCCGATCCAGTCCCAGAGGATCTGGTCGAGCTGTTGGGCAAGGTGGGGAGCTTTCTCCTCCGCCTGGGGCTGGGACGACCAGAAGAGTCCCCCAACCAGGAGGCCGATGAGCCAGACGAGCCACTTTCTGAGATAAATCGTAGTAGGTCGATGCATCAAAATGATTACCAATTATTTCGTTCGGCCTGAGCTTGTCGAAGGCCAGTAGCGTCGGGGTGCTGGCGGTTCGACAAGCTCAGCCCATCGACCCGCTTCGTACACCGGCTCGGCGATGACGGGCGATGCGGAAGCTCGCGTCCGTCGCCCGAATCCAGCGGTGATTTCTGGATTATTCATCCCGCAAAGGATCTAGAATTTTCACACACCGATGCCGCTTTCCGGGCCCGGTCAGGGACCAAACCCGCTCAGTCATCGGACAGGACAAACACCTCAAGCCTCCGGAAGGAAGGACCATGCGTACGCCTCAGGAACTCTTTTTCGACAGTTTCGACCAGACCCGATTGTTCTACCGCTATTGGCCGGCCCTGTCCGGCGACGGCAAGCGGGCCATCCTGCTCTTCCATCGCGGTCACGAGCACTCCGGGCGCTTGCAGCACCTGGTGGATGAACTGGATCTGCCAGAGTTCGCTTGTTTCGCCTGGGATGCCCGGGGCTATGGTCATTCCCCCGGCCCCCGGGGTTACAGCCCGAGCCTGGGGACCTCGGTCAAGGACTTGGACAGTTTCGTCCAGCATGTCAGCGCCAGCTACGGCATCGCCCCCAGCGACATGGCGGTGGTGGCGCAGAGCGTCGGCAGTGTCCAGGTGGTCACCTGGGTCCATGACTATGCCCCCCGCGTCCGCTGTCTGGTGCTGGCCTCGCCGGCCTTCAAGGTCAAACTCTACGTCCCCTTCGCCCGCCCAGGACTGCGACTGCTGCAAGCGCTGCGCGGCAATTTTTATGTCAATTCCTACGTCAAGGCGCGTTATCTCACCCACGACCCGGAGCGCATCGCCTCCTACAATAGCGATCCCCTGATCACCCGCCCCATCTCGGTCAACATCCTGCTGGCGCTCTACGAGGCAGCCGATCGGGTGGTGCGGGACGCCGGCGCCATCCTCACCCCGACCCAACTCCTCATCTCCGGGGGCGATTGGGTGGTGCACATCCCACCCCAGCGGGAATTCTTCCGCCGTCTGGGATCGCCGATCAAGGAGGAGCACGAGTTCCCCGGCTTCTACCATGACACCTTCGGCGAACTGGAGCGTCGGCAACCCATAGGCCGGGCCAGGGAGTTCATCCTGCGGCTGTTCGCTCAACCGATCCAGTACCCCAGCCGGCTGGATGCGGATCTGCACGGCGAAACCCGGGATGAGTACGACGCCCTGCAACGCCCCCTCCCCCTCCTCTCCCTCAAGGGCCTCCAATATGCATTCACCCGGGGCGGTCTGCGCCTCGGCGCCCTGGTCTCGGACGGCCTGCGGCTGGGCCTGACCACGGGCTTCGACTCCGGCAGCACCCTGGATTATGTCTACCGCAACCAGCCGAGCGGTCGCACCGCCCTCGGGCGCTTCATCGACCGCACCTATCTGGATTCACCCGGTTGGCGGGGCATCCGGGTGCGCAAGCAACACCTGGAGACCTTGCTGCGCCGAGCCATGGAACTGATACGAGCCAAACAGCAGCCGGTGCGCCTCCTCGACATCGCCGCCGGTCATGGCCGCTATGTGCTGGACGCCATCGCCGGCCAGCCGCGCCCGGAGCAGATCCTGTTGCGCGACTTCAGCGAGCTGAACCAACGCCTGGGCCAGGCGCTGATCGAACAGCGGGGCCTGGGAGAGATCGCCCGCTTCGAGCTGGGAGATGCCTTCGACCGGGCCTCCCTGGCGGCGATCCACCCCCACCCCAATCTCGGCATCGTCTCCGGCTTGTATGAACTCTTCCCCGCCAATGCCCAGGTGCGCGACTCCCTGGCCGGGCTGGCGGAGGCGCTGGAACCCGGCGGCTATCTCATCTATACCGGCCAACCCTGGCATCCCCAACTGGAATTGATCGCCCGCGCCCTCACCAGCCATCGCGGCGGCGCCCCCTGGGTGATGCGTCGCCGTACCCAGGCGGAGCTGGATCAACTGGTCGAGGCCTCCGGCTTCCGCAAGCTGGATCAGCTCACCGACGACTGGGGCATCTTCACTGTCTCCCTGGCCGAGCGGTTGGAGTCCTGAGTTGGCGTCAACTCGCCCCTGGAGTGCGGCGGCCGGCTGGTTGGCCTTTCTCGGTCCCTTCTTCTTCCTCAGCTATGGCCTCACCAACTGGCTCAGCAGCCAGCGCCCCGATGTCGGCGTGCTGGTGTTCGACTGGGAGCGGTCGATCCCCTTTCTGCCCTGGACCATCCTGCCCTACTGGTCCATCGATCTGCTCTACGGCCTGTCATTGTTCATCTGCCGCGACCGGGTGGAGTTGGACAACCACGCCAAGCGTCTGCTGGCCGCCCAGATCATCGCCGTGAGCGGCTTTCTGCTCTTCCCCCTGCGCTTCAGCTTCCCGCGCCCGGAGACCGAAGGCTGGGCCGGGTTCCTGTTCGATGTGCTCATGGGCTTTGACAAGCCCTTCAATCAGGCCCCTTCCCTGCACATCGCCTTGCTGCTCATCCTTTGGGTGCGCTATGCCGCCCACCTCCAAGGTTTGTGGCGTTGGTGGCTGCACGGCTGGTTTTTACTGATCGGTCTGTCGGTGCTCACCACCTGGCAGCATCACTTCATCGACCTCCCCTCCGGGCTCTGGGTGGGTTTGCTTTGCCTCGTCCTCTTTCCGGAAGGAAACCGGGGAACCGGCCTCCAACCCCGGACGCTCACCCGGCCGAGGCTGCGAATCGGACTCTACTATGGCCTCGGCGCCCTGGTATTGACCTTCGCCGCCGTCCAGCTCGGCGGCTGGGGCTGGCTTTGGCTCTGGCCCGCTGGCGCCCTGGGGCTGGTGGCGGTCATCTATTGGCTCGGCGATCCTCAAGCCTTTCGTAAGGAGGAGGGCCGCTTGCCAGCCGCCGTCCGCTGGCTGCTGGCGCCCTATCTGCTCGGCGCCTGGCTGAATTCCCGCTGGTGGACGCGGAGACAGGCCCCCTGGGATCGGGTGACTGAAGCCATCTGGATCGGACGCCTGCCGAGTCGGAGGGAGCTCAAGCTTTTTGGGGCCGGCTCCCTGGTCGATCTCAGCGCCGAACTGCCATCGCCAGCAACGGATCTGGCCTATCGGAATGTCCCCATGTTGGATCTGGTGCCGCCGGGTCCCACCCAGATCGGGGAGGCGGTCGCGGCCATCAATGAACTGGCCGGTTCCCGTCCGACCCTGGTCTATTGCGCCCTCGGCTACTCCCGTAGCGCCCTGGCCGTCGCCGCCTGGTTGCTGGCGAGCGGTCGAGCCGAGTCCATCGCCGAGGCCGAGGCCCAGATCCGCCGCGCCCGTCCCCAGGTGGTGCTAAAGGACAGCCATCGCCGGAGCCTCGAAGCATGGCGGCACCAGGATCCACAGCCATGAAACCCGAAACCGCACCCGGCCCGGAGGATCGGCTGGTCATGAAGGCGACGGCGGGGCTGCTGGCAGGGGGCCAAGCACTGACCCTGGCCGCGCACTTCGCCGCCCTCTTCACTGTGCTGGGCTGGTGGCTAAGCCCGTCTCAGACACACCCCCTTATCGGACTGCTCTGGGCCGGTGGCCTGCTGCTCTGGTCGGTCCAGTGCTGGTTGGGGTTTCGTATCGCTATCGACGCCGTTCTGTTCCACAGCCTCGACCCCAGTGAACTCCCGGCCTTCGACACCTGGCTCCAGGGGTGGGGCTGGTCGCCGCCCAGCGCCCCACGTACTCCCCAGCAGCGTGGCGAGGGGGCCTTGAAGCTCCTGCGACGTCAAGGAATTGTCTTGCTATTACAGCTCCTGGCCCTGGTGCTGGGGTCGGTGGTCCAGTTCCTGGGTTGATCCCTGAGCACCGCGTAGCTTTTAGGCGATTGCCGGAAAAAGAAATCGCCTTAGCCTTGCGAACCTGAAGCTGTGGTAAGAAAGACTATGAGGTCGAGCCTGAGAAAGAGGCCGTTGCGGCTGGCCCATCCGCCTCTCGACGCTTCCGGGCCTGGGCGCTTTTACCCAGCTCCGTGTTCTCCTAAGGAGAACAATTACTTTTCTAGCGATCTATTATTCTCATTTAAAGAACAATAAATGGCTCTTTCTGATTGATGCCCGGGCCACCGAGCGCTGATAGTCATCCCTGAGAGGTCTTCCTCTCAGCAGCGAACTCCGGGTCAGCGCCGAGATGGAGGAAGGACGGCTGATCATGGAGCCCGGCTTATGCCCAGGAGGATGCGCGTAAGGGCAAGCAGCGGCTGTGGAAGGAGTTCAAGCTCTGTCTGGTCCAGGCTCAGGAAAGCCGAACGCCAGGGTAATAGTTCTCACCCCGACGCCACCTCTGCAAGGTGGCAACTCAGGTTAATCAGGGGATTTGGCGGTGATCCTGGCGAAAATCGGCGAACCAAAGCTCAAGGCTCGATACATTATCATCACATAGTATGGGTTGAGCGTTCGGACTTCAGGGTTCCGGCAAGATAGGTCTCGATCTTGCTTCTTGTCAGGCCGTTGTCTTGATCGCTGAATTGGATCCCTATGCCCGCAGAACGATTCCCTTCCGCCCCCACCGGGGTTATCCATACTACCTTTCCCGCTACCGGCATTCGCTCCGTCTCATCCATCAGGGATAATAGCATGAAGACTTCGTCACCAAGTTTATACTTCTTGGTTGTAGGAATAAACAGACCCCCGTTCCTTATAAAAGGCATATAGGCATTATATAAGGCATTTATATCTTTAATGGTCAGTGACATGATCCCTTGCCGCAAACCTGGAACGGATGTGAGATTGGTCATTTTGCACTCCTCTTTTCTTCCTTAGCCCAAGAGACAAGTAAGTATTCTAGCGCCAATTGAATATTCATGTTGCCTTCGATAGATTCTTTTATCTGTATGGCCTGGCGTAAGATCCGATGCAGGTGTTTGGGATCAAATCTCAGGGACAAGAGACCCAGCCTGTTGCGGATGTTGGAATTCATAAGATCAGGGGAGTCTGAATCGGCCTGCAAGTGAAGCATATCAATTCCCCAAGAAATTTGATGGTCCATCAGGGTCGAAATATCAAGGTTCATCCAACGTTCGGCCAGGTCGACCGGATCCTCTTGCCCTTGTACAAGCGCCACAAAGGTACTGAAAATAGATGCTTGCTTCCCCTGTGATTCAGAGGACAAAAGTTCATCGGCTTCTAAAGGCGAAATCCGCCGCGGAGAAATAGAATCAGGGCTCAGCCCCGGGCTTCCCCGACGAAGAGGATCTTGTGTAATTACCGGCCTGGGCGGGAGAAAGTTGATACGTTGACAGCGACTGAGAAGAGTCGAGGGTAGGTGATCGATACGTTCAGTAAGCAAGAGGATGATTGTACTGGGAGTGGGTTCCTCCAGGGTTTTCAACATTGCATTTGCTGCGGAAAGGTTGAGCTGGTCTGCCGGTGAGATCATCAGCACCTTGTTTCCGGAGCCGGAACCAAGTCCCTCGCGAGCCATGATCTCACGCACATCATCTATCCGAATTTCGCGTGATTTGCTTTCCTGGTCAGGCTCCAGACGCAGCAGATCTGGATGCAGCCCTGTTTCAAACAGACGACAACCATGACACTGTCCACATGCCTTTCCATAGTTATCAGCGCGCGCGCAAAGCAGGGCCGCCGCCAAAGCGTTTGCGAACAAAGGCATGCCTGCCCCGATTCGTCCAACCATCAATATAGTGTGAGGCAACCGGCCGGCTTGCCTGGCCTTCCACAACCGCCGCCAGATAGGCTCCTGCCATGGTAGGATCTCCTGAATTTTGCAATCAGTACTTATGATCTACTGTCTCTAGGAAATAATTGATAATAGACGCAAGCTGCCTATGGACATGGGGCAAGGATACGGAAGCGTCCACTAGTTTGACACGTTCTGGTTCTCGAGCGGCGATTTCTTGATATCCAGTACGTACCCGTTGAAAAAAGGTCTCATGCTCAATCTCAAAACGATCGAGAGGCGAACGCCCGCGCGCCCGCTCCAAGCCCAGCGAAACTGGTAGGTCGAGAAGCAGGGTTAGATCTGGGTATAGCATTTCCTGGAACCATCCTTCAAGATCTCGGATGCGTTCCCATGAAATACCCCGCCCAGAACCCTGATAGGCATATGTTGCAT
>WBZP01004354.1_pt1 | contig 14780 bp, 32 predicted proteins | sample 5204301 | NCBI WGS metagenome assembly WBZP01 (sample SAMN12412401, study PRJNA552823) | activated sludge metagenome | isolation source: activated sludge from nitrification reactor of wastewater treatment plant... | place: USA: Pennsylvania | collected 2017 | reverse complement strand
CATGTAATACGAACTAGTACCTTTGGATACATATATCTTCAGATCTTTAGCTAAATGATCTTCATGTGGTTGAAGGCTACATACTAAATATTTAGATCCTGACATACTCACCATACTTTTTGCCGCGAAGAATATTCGACATAAGATAGTTATACCAACAGCATCACTCGTAATTTCATCTAATACTCCGATAACTTTTTGCCGGCGAAGAAAATAAGGGAGGAGAAACAATAAATACTGTAGTAACTTTTTCGGCCAACAAAAGTAAGGGAGGAGAAGATAAAGATGTTATCAATAGTAAAAGAAGAAGAAGAGTAGAAGTAATAATAATAAAAAGATAAGGAAGAAGGATAAGGAGAGTAAGGGATAAGGAAGTAAGAAGAGGGAAGATGTAAGATGTATATATAAATATTTGGAGTGATCTAGAGAAGCTAGAATGTACCTATAATAAATTTTTAAAAAATTATTTTTTACTTCTATCTTCTTCCTTACCTGTACCTACATCCTTTCTTCTTTTATGTGATCTATGCTCTTCTTCCTTACTATTACTCCTTACTTAATCAAACTCTAATAATCGTCATCTTTCATGTCAACATCTTTTTTTAAATTATTTTCATCTTTCTTCTTTTTAGTCAAATTCATTCATTTTTGGAAGATCTTTTTTGATGCGATTTTTGACACTTTTGAAAAATTCCTTCCTTATTATATACAAATTCAAAATGGCTAAAAAAAGCATCAAAAAGTGATCACTAGTTACGCATGAAAAACACCAACTCCTAGATAAGCGTCTCCATACACTTTCATCCATCTAACTGTTGTCTCTTTATCACTACATCTAACTCCCTTTACTATTTCTCCTGTGCGCAAAAGGAATGAACTATTAGATGAAGGATTACGGGGAGATACAACATACCACTCCTTATAACCTACTAGATCTGGTAAATCTTCTTCTTTCACTTGTCCACCGGATCTTTCCTATGATAAATACCCACACCCATATAAGTATCCCCATCTCTGTCACAGTAGCGCTTAACAGTGTCTTTATGGTAGAAGCTTATTCCGGTTACCAACTCCCCTGAGTTCATCAGATATTCTTGAACACTTATCTTTTTATTGATGGGAGCATCCGATAACTTCAATACATACATTTCTTCCCCACCTTTTAATGTAGGAAACTCTTCTTCTTTAAGTTTCATCTTCTTCCTTATATATTTCCTTGCCGGCAAAAGTAATAAGAGATCATTTATGTAACACTCCTATTCCCAGATAAACATCACCATCTTGCTGTACCCAACGTACAACAGTCTTCTTATCCCATGTATAGTAAAGACCCTTTACCAATTCCCCGTTGCGTAGAAGAAACGATTCTTCAGATCTCCCAGCTACTACTTTCCTTGTTAAGATGTACATCTCTTGCTTTCCATAAATAGTATTAAGCTCTTCTAAGTCTTCTTCCTTCATACATCTCCCTTTCTTTTGCGGCCAAAGAAAATACCTTCCTTATAATAAGGAAGAAGAAGATCAAAACACTTACTACACATGTCTTCTTCCTTTACCTAAGTAAATCTCTCCTTCCTTTACAGTACAAATAACAAACGTAGGGGTCCACCAAGGAGCTGCTATTACTACTTCTCCAGTATCCAGTAATGCTTCTTCTTCTCGCAGATTGTTATTTATATTCGTAGTATAGTGCCATTCTCCCGAGGCTAATTCAGGAAGATCTTTCTCTGTCATATGTGAATCACTCCGATACCTAAATACTTCGCACCTTCACTATTCACCAGTCTGTTCACAGTTGATTTGAAGGAGACGTAACAAGCTCTAACTAATTCCCCACTATGTAATAGGTAGGTAGCTTCGTCACAAAAACGTGAATCTTTACATTTAACAATATAGTACTCGCCCTTCCTTGTATAAGGGAGAGATACCTCATAATCAATCTTCGCTTCAGAACTCATTGATGAATCCTCCCAATACCTAGATAAGTACCACCTTCTTCATGTACCAATTTATTCACAGAATTCTTATAATTGCAGATACATACTTTTGATAACAGTTCCCCTGTATTTAATAGAACAGTATGTGTAATATAATATGTTCCATCATATGCCACTACATAATACTCTCCATCTTTTTTCGGCGGGAGAAATGTTTCATAGTCAATCTTCTCAGACATGTTCAACTCCAACACCTAAGTAAATATCTCCATCACCACGTACCCACGTTACAACCATACTTTTGAACATTGTACCAATACCTTTTACTATTTCGCCCGAAGTCAAAAGATAGTCTCTTACTGGCATAGTACCAGGACATTTAGTAGATAACACATATCTATCCACATCTATTCGTGATATGTCAGGAAGATCAGATTCTTTCATTTCAGTATTATACCAAGGTTCACCTTCATTATTTCTCACTCGGCAAATGCTATAAAAGATTTAAAAGTAACCTGATTTATATCAAATGTTGTTCTAGCGGGAACAAAAACAGTCAATTTTGATGATTTTTGACTATCTTAAAAGTTCTAGCGGGAACACATAAAATTTCCCGTTGACAAAATACAAAACAATATGTTACCGATAGAATATGGATAACAACCAGATCAAAGCCTACTTGATGTGCTTACTAGATTTCATGTACTACGGTGAACAAAGAGGTAAGCCTTTTATGAGATATAGATGTTACGGATATAGTGAAGATACTAAGTTGATTGTCTTACTACATACTTTGGGCGGCAATGTAACAACCTCGGTATCTAAGGACATAAAATACCATGAATGGAGACTTTCTGGAGAAGAGTTAGATAAGAAGATCAACTATATCTCTAAGTTAAAACAGTATTCATATGTAGCCAAAGATGACTATAACCTCTGGCTAGCTAAACACTTTCATTTTACATATATACCTATTAATGATGCTGTGAAAGTCTACTTGAAGAGAACAGAGGAAGCACCCTTTACTATGGAAGAATCTGCGCCTAAAGAAAATAAAGAGCTACCGACGACAGAACAGCCTAAAAAGAGAAAATATACTATGTTCAGTTAAATGCTTCTAGGTGTGATGTAATACCTTAACTTACGAAAACCATCCTCACTAAGCTTTGCCGGCAACATAAATATAAGGCTGGAGTTTTTAGTACTTATAAGATAAGGGGCGTTATACTTCCTATACGCCATAACGAAGCTACTACCTAAAGGTAAGTTACTATTAACACCTGTAGCACCTATATAGAGCCTGCTATATTGAACAGCATCCATATTCTGAGGAAAGTTATATGACTCCTTTGTAAATACGTGATCTGTCTTAATCCAAGTGCTCCGTGGATAAGAGTAAGTATAATATTCTTCTTCTCTGAAGTTCTTCCTCATCTTCGATGTCCTTTACAACGAGGGCTATTTATATGAATGTGATATAGAAAATCTAGAGTCCCAGGGTTAGACATATTTTATTTTATATTTTAGGTGTATTTTATATTTTAGATGTACTCTATATTTTAGGTAGTATTGATAGCTTCTCTATCTTTTATATTTTAAGTACTATCTAGCTTCTCTATTTTATATTTTAGGTAGGTATTTTATAGCTTCTCTATAAATACTAGATAGCTTCTCTATAAAAAGGTGTTTCATAAAATCACTTTATAAAATTTTTTCTTGGTTATTCTATCTATATCTCTTCTATCACTTCTTCCTTAATCTTTTCTGCGCCGCCGAAAAGTTATAGAGAAAAGTGTAGGTAGAAACTCAATATGCAAAAATTTTTCTAGGTATTTTAAACGTGTCTTTTTCTTGCTTACGTTTGTGTGTGTATGTGTGTTTAACACGTCCCTCTCTATATGAAACGTGCCTCATGCGTCTAGGAACAAAATATCTTTTACTCTCTCGTGAGTAAGTAGTTAGATCTCCTCTACTTCTTTTGATACAGCAATTAATGTTTTTTCTTTCTGCGGCCAATATTTTTTGATGACATCTAGTAGTTACACCAGATATATGTTTTTTGTTAGACATTACATTTGGATATATGTAGTTGTTAACGAGCTTTCCCAGGTGTTCTTTCTTAGTTGGTAGTACGTAATTCATGGTAATTTTGTGCTGGCCAAAAAGTTAAAGGGAAGTGTGGTACCTCCCTATTTTTTAGGTGTTTGGATAGACCCACTGGTGAGACAGTTTGCCTGTATCTGGATCGCAGACAGATCCCCAGCGCCGCTCGTTCTTTTTCCAATGTGGCTTGCGAGAAGAGTTTAGTTTGTAGTGCTTGTATCTCCTCGCATCTGCGTCTGCCTCCATTGCTTCCTTGGCATAACAGGTTGGAAGCGCTTTCTCCCACGGAAAAAGCCACTCCTCACTATTAACCACCAGACCGCGATACGTAACTAGGTCGCCAGATACAACTCTAAGTTTCGCTGCTTCTTCAAGGGTTTTTGCTACTCCTATTACTACACGGTCACACATCGTATAGTAGTTTCTCCTACTTACGACTTTGAAAAGAGTTCCCACGTGGTTCCTACTTTCTCTTGTATTACTTCATCCTCGTGCTCGTGAGGAAAACACTTCCCAGAAGGCCAGCATGAAGGGGATTTCTCCTAGATCAGACTTTCCCCACGCCTGTGCGGCGTACATGGATCGGTTTTTCTGGTCTTCCTGCGATAGCTCCAAGAACGCATTGGCAGTGTGTGCTCCAAGAACACTTGCCGCTCCTTTTATTACTTGAGAAGGAGAGGGATTGTTTTTGAAGTCTACAATAGTGGTTTTTCTTTCCACATCGTAGTGAGCACACGCAAAGCCGACCAATATGCCGTCCTTGTTGTACTGGGTTAAGTCTGGTATCATGTCGAAGAACGTCGCCCTACAGATACAATCCACCGCCCCATCAGCAAAGTCGTGTTTCCTCTCCACTTGGATGACACATTTTTGCTTCTCGTCTCGTTCTATCTTGTTCTCGTCCCTGATGGAGAAATCTCCTTCTCCATCTTCCATAAGTATTAGGTTTCCATAACGGGTTAGTGTAGGTTCTTTCATAGAGTCTCCTTATAGATATTATACCAAGATGTTAACTAAAAAATTCTAAGTATTATTTGGTATTCAACCAGTCGGCTTCGCCAATTCGGCCATCACCAAAGTACATGATATTCTTATATTGCGTCCTATCTAAGGCGTCTTTTTGCCTTACAAGAAGCTGCTTCAACAAAGTATCTTTTTCAACTTGGTTCAGATCCAAACCTTGGGCCAATGCTGCCAAGACTAGTCTACAAGGGACTACAGTGTCCCCAATTGTAGCAGATGCATAATCACTTCCTTTGTCACTATATCTAGCAACTACAGTTCTTCTCTCTGAACTACTTTTACATACATACCAATCAACATCTTTCTCACAATAAGACCCTTTACCTAAATATACACAGTTGGTGCAGTCATGCGTGAACTTTGGCCGCATGGAAAAGGTTCCTTGTTGAGTGAGGTAAAGAGAGGGGAGGTACAACCATAGCTGTTACCAGCAGCCGTACACTTATTGTCATCCCGATCAAGGGCGACCTCCGTTATACACAGATCTACATCCCCTCTCTAGGGAGTGATTTCAGACGAGACTCTATTGGAAACTTAGGTACGCATGTGTACCTCCTACTAATATATTATACCAATAATTATGAAGAAAGTTTCGCTAGGGGGAAGGTCGATTCTCTTTTAGGAAGAGCGTATTTATAGTAACTCCTGTTCTTTGTCTCTATATACTGTTCACTCACTCTTTTATATAGTGGTCTGTTTATTTTATGATTTGATGCCCACAGTTGATGTTTGTTGGCCGGCAAAAAGGCATGAAACAATTGAGCCTTTTCTTTAGCAATAATACATTCAGAAACTTTTTTAGGTCCGACCATTCCATATGCGTACATCCAATCAGTGCGCCATAAAGTTTTGTAGAGTATTTTACAAAATGTGTAACGGGTATTGTGGTCGGGTTTACTTTTAGGCTGCGGCTTTACTATATCTTGCAGGTTTCTTGGACGAGTGTATTGGGAGTTAAGATTTTTGTAGGCCATTTTTATAGCCGAATGTCTCTATATTTGTGTTCTTCTACAAAGGACTTTGGAAGAGTATATTCAGCGATACTGTCTCTATACTTTTCAATTCTGTCTTCTTTATACAAGGGCCTTTGTAGCTGATAATATTTTTTAAGAAGTAAGTAGTGGTCTTTTCCATGAAAAGACACGCTATGAGTAATCTCCTTGCGTGTAATCGTCCTTCCAGCGTCTTTTGGTGCAGCGTATTTATATGTGTGGAACCACTCGTTACTATTTAAACGCCTTTCTATAATTCTCGGTTTTGCATAAGCGTACCGCACACTGTCTCTATAATTATCAGACAGACTTTTTTTACGTACGGCATTTCTTGGGCATATGTAAAAGAACTGAGTATATTTGTAGCTCATTTGTGGCCCTTAAAAGTAGTACGTCGCACCGTACTACTTCACTACTTACTCTTCCGAAGGCGGAGGAAGGTCTGGAATGAACGTAACCCGTGAGACGTGACCCTCTCCTGCACACTTAACTTCTACACCCTCTTTTAACCAAGGAGGTTTTCTTAATTCAGGATACAGTTCAATTTTCGTCATCTTCTCTCAACTCCTCTCTAATTTCTTCTCGAATCTGCATAAGAATTTTTCCCAGCATATTTTTACCTACACCGTTACAAACTCCCCAAAATGTATCATTCCACCAATTTCCTTCTATAAGCTCCATATCACCCGTATCTAATAATCGCTGCATCAAAATAAGATCTCTGAACTTTTGTTTATTTAGCTTAAGCATAATGTTGACCTTTACGTCTTCCCAATCAGATCTCATAGTAATTTTACGGCCCATCAGACGGGCATCTTTACAAGACGTTACAGATCCGTCTGTGTTATAAAGAATCTTTTTACGTTCTTCTATATCTAGCGTTTTTGCCGCTTGAAAAGCATGCTCGGTAGAAGGGTAAATAACACCTTCATATTCAATATCAATCAAATGATAATTTGATAACCATCTATTCTCTTTGGTGAAGTGTTCGATTTTTTCCATTTTCTGATGAACTCAAACTGCCCCAAGAATCTCGGGGTTTAGTGTAGGGTTTGTACCAATATGCGCCGGGACAGCAATACGCAGCTACGTATCTATGAGAATTACTACGTTTTGGAGGAATTTCGGAGAATTTAATATAACATCTTTCGTGATTTGGTTTGTGATACGGCTCTTTTATGAAAAAGTAATAAGTATCAAAACAATCAAATTCTTCAGCATATCCTGAGTACTCTTTTGGAAAAGTAGAAATAAAAGATCGAACTTCTTTGTTCTTCTTTTTGTTAAAGCCAAAAGGTTGTCTATAGTCGTGTGTCATATGGGCAGTGCTCCATTGGTTTTTCTCTCAAAAGTATACTGGCAGTATCGACTCTTTAAAGCTCGTTTAGAAATTGGCTTCACCCGCATGCCGAATGATGGATATAGATACCGCCCCACAACAACGTGTCGTCCAACTCCTGTATACGGAGCGTTCGACCCAGCTACTTCAAATTTATTGACGGGAATATATGGAGACCTCTTTTCTTTGTGAGAAAGCCGCCAGTGAGGTTTCCAATAAAGTTTTGTAAGGGTTTTGATCAAGTGTGTTTCCTTTTGTTATATAGGTAAAGGAAGACCTGAGCAGTCTTCCCAAGGTATTAGCAGGAGACGGAGTATATTACTTTTCTCTCTCCGAGTACTTCGTCACTTTCCTTGTCGGAGAGTGTAGTGAATGTCCATCCCTCCATCACGTACGTTTCAATAAACTCCGTTAAGAGGGCGTTGTCCCTCTCGTTGTACTGGAGCGTCACTTTAATATTTTGGGTGCGCCCCTTATCAATGTCCTCCTTGATCTGCCTATCAACAGCAACAGCCCAGGCTTCTTTGATTTTCTTGATTGTCTCTTGGGCCAATTCTCGAGCAGCTTCGGATGTAATCATACTTCCTCCTTATCTTTATTATACCAATTTTTCATCTCTATTTTTCATCAAGTACGTTTCTGAACTTCTTAGGTAAGAAGACATTTTCTAATTCTTTCGCCGCAGAAAAAAGTGGAGCAATTTCAGCAGGAGAGTACCCAGCAAGTCCACAACCTATCTCAGTTACATAGAAAACATACTGAGTATTGTTTCTAGCAAATTCTATAAACTCGTCTACATACTTCTCTATTTTAGGAATAGTAAGGCGACTTCTAACATCAACAGGTTTGGTAGGAATTCCGTAGGTTCTTCCCATCAAACCTGCACCTTGTCTATCTACGGCGCCAAAAGATTTGGCCAGCAAGGCAGCGCCTTTACTGTGCCTTCCTCCCTCATTACTACCAAATACAAAGATACCGTTGGTACCTAAGTCTTCGATACGGTTAATCCACGGCGTGATTAGCATGTTGGCTCTTTTCTTATTAGCGTTTACCCACGATCTTAGCCATCGTTGGGATAAGCGAAAGTTGCTAGAAAAACACCCTTTAGGCTGGTCGTTTAAGTCTCCAGTCTTATTAAAAGGGTACGTAATATTTTCGTGTACAACTTGTACGTCTGTGTTAGACAACTCCTTATCCAAAATACCTATTCGTATACGTACATACAAAAGCTCGTCAATTTCTATAATGGGGGTATCTCCATTTTTAATTTTCTGTAGAATGTCTTGATACTCTTTTTCCAAATCTCTAGGACGCTCTTTAATAGTCAACATCGCCATCTTCCATTGCTTCTTTAAGCTTTCTAGCCAATTTCACACTTCTACCTTCTTCTAAATAAGTAAGAGGAACGTAGTACATATTTTTAGGTGTTGGGGTTCCTTCTAACGGAGACAATCTATAAAAATCTCCTTTACAGCCCATGGAATACATAAGACCCATTTGACTACTTCCTGTATTGTATCCTTCACCTTCAGTAAATTTTACTACAACTTCAGTTTTTTCTTCTGCGGCCCAAGGAATAAATTTCACCCAAATATTACTACTGTTTCTCTTAACAACAGTACCTTTCACAGCTCTTCCCCATTTACCATCGTAACAACAAGCAACAGTAGAACCTTTAGACAAACTACGTAGCCACCTATAATAAGGACGAGGACAAGTACGGACATACTTTTTATTTAGGCGGCCCTCAAAAATCCAATCAGAAGACTCAACATCATAAAGGCACTCTTTACCCAGTTCAGTAAGAGAGATCCACACAGGGTTTCCCCTTTTATATTTTAGATTAACTACAGTACTAGTGATTACTGCATAGTTAAGTTTAACAAGTACATCAGATACTTCTTTATCTACAACCATTCTATAATTTTCAAAATAAAGAGAGCCTGCATTTACGTGTACTTTCTGTGCCTTCTTAAAAGTTGTTAGAGATTGTGGATTTGTTGGATCTCTTACCAAACCCTTTCTATGGTACTTATCTAGCACCTTTTGTATACTTTCTTCGTGTTCTTTATATGGCCGCATAAAAAATAAGGCACGATTACAACGATTAACAATGTCTTTGACTTTCATACAGTAGTTATACCTAAAAACAAATAAGTAATTTCATTACGGGTCTGTATAGTGCCCTGATTTGTAAGGCTGTTCTATTTCTACCTTATCTTTATATTTTTCGTGCTCTTTCTTAAAGAGCACCCCTCGATACTTCTTCCAGCTTTTTCCAGGATGTGTGTACGCCTCTGTATGATCCTGAATAAGTTCGTTGAAGCTATTAAATACATCATTACACCAATAGGGAATCTTCTTTTTTGGATATGTAATACACACCAATTTATTAGGAGTATTTGGGTACTTCTCGGGAGAATTTTTTTTCTGAGTGTAATGCATAAATCAGTAGTATCCTTTTGGTTTATTATAGTCCCAGCGTAGAGGAGGGCGTTGAATACCTCCTCTAAGAGGTTCTTTACGTTTTTTCAGAACGACCTCTAAAGTACCCCATGGATCAGGTTCCATAAGAGATTTTCTAAACATATAAGGTATACGTGTACATTCAACGAAACCATCAAAAGTACTATAAGACTCCTCTTCCCATATCCAAAGTTTCTTTGGATAGTTACCGAAAGTAGTTTGTGTTTTTTTATTTTGGCGGCGCTTTAAAATTTGTACGGTGTAGGAGTAAGTGTACGTGCGGCTTTTATATAGATACTTTGACACTCACTTTTCCTTTTATAAAAGCTCAAGAAAAAATCCTAAAGCTTTATCAAACATACCTTCTGGCCATGTATCTAATCGCCCGTCCTTATCAATTACAAGTTCACTATTTTTATAAATAACTTTTACATCGTCGCGTTTTAATTCCCCTGACTTAATGCCTACACGAATTCTAGTAAAAAGAATCTCATCTATCTCTACCTCTAAATCAGAGGCTGTTTTAAGTTTCTCTAGAATATCTTGATATTCTTTTTCTACGTCTCTGTTTTTCTCTCTAATGATTAGCATTTAGAAGTCCCTCCAGATCTTTCAAAAATTCCAAGGTCAACGGCTTCCTTTTTCTATCCAACTCCAGACAAGCAATATGGCGAGGGTCATTTTCTAAAGCAGGTTCGACGCCGATACCCACATACTCAAATTGGGAATTTTCGGTACATATAAAGCCTATATTCTTTTTAGAAAAAGTATCTGAACAGTTTTCTACGATTGTTCCATCACGTAATCTGTAGGTATTTCCTCTGTTAGATTGCTTGTTTCTGTATACGTACACTTCTGCGCCAGTTAGAGTTGTTTCTAAGGGCAGGTTTTCTAATTGTTCTTTTGTCATTTTAGTGAAAGTTACAACGGATACACGGGCAACTCAACATATGAAAACACCCTCCTCCACCTTTTCTTACACCTGTTCCCTTACACTCAGAACATGCGTAGTGAAGACATCCTGAAGTGTCTTCAACGGTAGTAGTGGTGTTTTTGTCGTACTCTTTTAACATATCAAGAACTTCTTGGACTTTCTCATCCAACATCGACCAACTCCTCGTCTGAAAACTCTGTACTGAAGATTTCTTCCAAAAAATTATTGTAGATTAGTACCATAATCCCTTCTTCATCTACACACACTATTACATACTTTCCCTCACTAAAATACTCCAATCTAATAATATTATCGTAAGGAGGAGATAACCAAAGAGGAAGAAAAGAGAGTATCTTTACTACTTTTTGCGCCGAAGAAATAATTGTGGAAGAAACAGAAGGCAACCATCTTTCTACTGCATTTGTATGATAATTAAAATCTTCAATATATCGTTCATTCACGGTTTCTATTTCTTTTAGAAGTTCTTCTACCTTGTTCATATAGAAGTTATACCTAAAAGTAATACAGAATATTCAGATAAACAGATCAGGAGTTAATTTTTCCATATTAATACTTTTCCAAACACCTTCAATATTTTTGATAGGTAACACGTACTCAGTTTCCTCTTTATATAGTCGAATTTTGCCCGACCAATAATAAATCCCTGGATTGTCCTCAAGCTCTCTTTGAGGGCACCAGTGCGCATCTTCAGCGGGCCAGAATTGACTATCAAAGAATAACCAAGGTTCAATTTTAGAAAGTAGTTCACTGCCTTTTAATAGCGTACATAGTGTCTTAGAAGGGTTAGCTATGTCGTCACTATCGATATAGAAAATTCCCCACTCGATATACTCTACCATCTACTGGGGCTCTTTTACCTTCTTTTTCTTTTTGCCGGGAGAAGGGGTTTCTTCTCGCTTCGCCATCTTCAACTGATCGACTTGCTTTGGGTCGATCTTATTTCCTCGGAAATCACTGTTCAGGTTATGTGGCTTTGCCATTTCGTGTTCTCCTATCCCTTTGTTGGTTTCGTAAAGACGTACTCCATCTTTTCTGACGAAGTAGTCCAGTATGCCGCTCTTCTACAAACTACTGTCCACCCAGCCTCTCTAAATATGTCTTCAAAATCTAACCAGCCTGTATAAAAAATTTGGTTACTGTTGGTGTACTCTCCATACTTTTCGCCGGCAGAGATAATATCCTCAATTAATTCGGTTTGACTAACAATTGCTTCTTTAGAGATATGCTCCCAGTTTTCTTTAATAAGCTTGTTTACACAACCTATAACAAATTCAGGAACATCTGATGTTAGTTCATTAGGAGAAATCGGCTTCATGCACCTCTTTAGGGAAAGAACGTCCCAGATCTCTTCACAAGTAGGAAAGGTATCAAAACAGGATCGACAGTAATATACTTGTGGACCTTTACCAAATCCGTCTCGATGAATACTCCATTTACTTTCGTGAGGGCCGTTACAAATAGCACACAACTTATTCTTCCTAAAACGCTGGATAATAGGAAGCCACCAAGCATGAGTGGTGTAAATAATAAAGGGAATGTAGAAGAACAAAATAATTGACGCAACGTATTTGTCTAGAGTGCTCATATAGAAGTTATATCAATATATTAGAAGAAATATTCACACATCTTCATACGGAGTAACTACTTGATACTTCACAGTACCAAATAAATACTTCTTTCTCACTATAGTGTAGTATTCATCAGGAATCCAAGTACCTGAAACTTCTATAATTTGCTTCCATGGAGTTACCATATTGGTTCCATATTTATACGCTGAGACGCACTTACATTTGAATTCGTCTGAAGTAACACAAGGAATCCAGTTAGTACAAGTTGCTAACACCATATAGAGAAGAATACAGATACAAACCAGAATAATTAGAATACTGCCGAGTTGTGTCATAGAAAAGTTATACCTAAAAAGTAATAAGAAAATTCAATAGTAGGATGTTATTCCAAACCTAGTGCCAGTTTCTCTTCTCGAGTGAGTTTATTTAATGCGCTACGCTTAAGATCTATCTGCTTGTCTTCTACAAATTCAAGATACGTTTTATAAATCTTTGGCTCTCTTACTTCTCTGACATACGCATCAGTACCCATAGGACCATTTCCTTTTACTGCGGTATCCGCGTCTCCTTTATTACGAAAGTACCCAATAAATACATCAGAGCCTCTTCCTTCAGTCAAGTCAGAGTTTGTGTATGCTTCCCAACACTTGGGATAACATTCAGGCTTTCCACAGTTGGGTGTTCTTATTGAGTGGTCGCACCAACACATTGAAGTTGTCTCCTCAGGCGTATGCATGAACTACGCCCCATTTCTCCTAACCTCTTTTTAGTACATTACAAAGTCCTTACATAAAAGCAAATATTAAAAAATAATATATTTTATCGTCGCTAGTGGGAGCGGTAGGATTCGAACCTACGTTCTCTCGTTTATCCGATGATACGCGGGGTATAATTCCGCTGCCTTGAACCGCTTGGCTACGCTCCCTAAAAGATAAGTGATAGTATTTATATTGTGAGACAGGTGGGGCATGATCCCACAACCACCGGCTTAACTTACCACTATAGCTTTCGCTACCATTTATTATACGGCTGTGGGTTTATCTCATTTAAGAGTCCTGACGGGTAGCCAGGTGACAAGGCAACCCAATTCTGTAAGAATCGGGAAGATGTTTTCCTCGTCTATTCCACCACCATCTTTTTCACGTCTGCCGAAATGTTTGTGGTCTGGACTATGCCTTCATCCTCTGGAATCTCTTCTCAGTAGGACGCGCTCCGTCTAGTCTCTACACCTTCTCTCTTTTGAGAGCTTGGCTCGGCGTTGCCCTCAGCGTTACCTGTTAAGGGTTCACCGAATTTGAAGCGATTCACACAAGGTATTACTACCAAGGTGCTCCTTTTAAAAAAGGCCGATGCTCTACCAATTGAGCTACTGTCTCGTCGGTGAACAATATTAGTATATTACTTGGCGCCCTGTATGGGTAACGATCCCATCTGAATCTTCCGCGTGACAGGCGGACGACCACTCCATGCAGTCCCACAAGGCGTATTTAATGTATCCTTACAAAATAGTTATATCAACAAATAAGTGAAAAATTTCACTATATTTTGCGCCTAAGAAAAACTGGAGCTGGTACGCATTACAACAGAGCCAACAACTCCAATATACTTTCGGCGCCAAAAGTATATCTTCCTGCTGTCTCTTCATTGTAGTACTAAGCGTCTCCAGTATTAGTGTATTTAAGAACGGAGTTGCACCGTCGCACGCCGTCGTGTGTCCTACTGAGGAAGTCTTAAATCATAACCTTCATATAATAGTTATACCAAGGAATTAGTCAAAAATTAACATGTGACGAGGGCGGGAATTGAACCCGCGTGATTTAAGGTTGTCGTGGGAACGCGATTCCCTGCTGGAGTCTTTCAACGAACCTGTGGGAGTTTCACCCAACAGCCCAGCTAGGTTCTGCCGCAACACGCAACCACCAGTTTCTGGCACTTTACCTTTTTCGTTTTAAGGTGCCTCTCCTCTCGGCCACCTCGTCCAAACTTCACACGTACTCTTTTACTATTTGTAACACTTCTTTCACTTCCGCTAGTTCAACACTATCTACAATTGCCATATCTGTTTTCAAAGGATTACTCACGGAGTTATCTACAACTCTGTACTTTACACGATCGACTACGAATCTATTTTTGTATACATATACGTACACAGATGAACGTCTGTACTTGTACACAAATACTTCATAGTCTTCCAACAGATGCGTCCTGTCAGGTATTCCTAGAGTATTTGCTATGTGTAGTCTATTTACGTGGCTGATACTCCCATACCCAGAGTAAGCAAACCATTGTTTTCTTATAAAGAGCAGGTACACCAAGAAAAGTGCTACACACATGCCTACAAGATACAACATCATTTAGTGCTTCGTCTCCTTTTTCTGGCCGCGAAAAAGATCACAG
>WBZP01004353.1_pt1 | contig 14780 bp, 14 predicted proteins | sample 5204301 | NCBI WGS metagenome assembly WBZP01 (sample SAMN12412401, study PRJNA552823) | activated sludge metagenome | isolation source: activated sludge from nitrification reactor of wastewater treatment plant... | place: USA: Pennsylvania | collected 2017 | reverse complement strand
CCGGCGGTGGCCGGCTCGGGGGCACGGGGTGGAACTCCCTTGGCGCAGACCGTGGCGGACTTGGTTGCCATGCTGCTCGAACTCGCCAAGGACCACGATGCCGTGCAAGCGCACCTTGTGCGAATGCAACTGGCCGAACGCCCGGACAAGCTCGCCGCCGGCTTCAGGAAGACGCTCTCGGGCTGCCAGCGTTCGACGACGTTCTACCGAGGTCGCGAGGCAAGCGGGTTCGGCCGCGTGCACGACGGCTGGCTGGATCCGGTGACGCGCGAGAGCGGCCCAAGGACGCCCCTGCCGCCCTCGCGCGTTTCGAGGCCTTCGTCGAGGCCGGTGCAGCATGGTTCGAGCACGCCGACGACTCCGGCGGCTCCGGCGGCGCGATCGGAGACGCCGTGCGTGCGGCCTGACGCCACCGGCTGCGAGCGGCCGCTCGCTGTGAAACCCCGCCCGCGGTTCGGCCCGGGCGCCTGCTGAAGCTCCACCAGGCCGACCCGTACGGCGCCCACGATGAACTGCCGCGGCGCGCCGACCTGCAGCTCGACGAACCGGCACAGCGCGGGCTCGTCGCCCGGCTCGCGTCGCAGCTGTCGCGGACAATGGAGGCGGCGATGTAATGACGGATCGCCCCGATGACACCGGGAGTCATTGCGGCCGTCACCGGCCGAGGTTGCCGGCTACCTCCGCTTGCCGCATTTGCCTGGTTGTCCGGATTTGCTGAGAGGGTGTTCCCTAAATTATCACGTGCGCCAGTCTAGTCGCGCTGAAGCGCCGCGCCGCAGCGCTGGGATTCCAGATCAACCCAGTGGGGGCAGCCGCATGAAAACGGCCCGCTCCGATTTCTGTTTCTTGTGAGAGTGTTCCCTAAATTATCACGTGCGCCAGTCTAGTCGCGAGCATACGCGCTTCGACGAGCCAGACCCACGCCACAGGGGCCCAAGAGGAACGGTCGTGATGGGCCATCAAGCGCCGCGCACGTTCGTTCCAGGCATGGGTGCGCTCGACCACCCAGCGCTTGGCCTGGACGACGAAACCGCTGGGCACGACGTCAGGCCACAGGGGCTGCTGGGCGTCTTGCCAGGTGCCGGTGCTGCGATTGCCGGGATGGCGCACGATCTCCATAGCAAGCGTTGGATGAGCAGCATGGATGGTCTGAACGCATTGGCCGCCATAGGCGCTGTCGGCGTACAGGCGCTTGAGCCCCGGGACTTTGATCATCGCCTGCGCCACTACGGCGGGGGCCGCGTCGCGGTCCTGCACGCCGGCCGAGGTGACGCTGACGGCCAGCAGCAGTCCCAGGGTATCGACCACCAGGTGGCGCTTGCGCCCTTTGACCTTCTTGCCCGCATCGAAGCCGTTGTCGCCGCCTTGGGCGCTGCCGCGCGTGCTCTGCGCGTCGATGATCGCCGCGCTGGGCTCGGGATCGCGCCCCACGCGGCTGCGCCATTGCTGACGCAGCCGATCATGCATGGCCTCGAACACGCCGGCCTCGGCCCAGCGGGCAAAGCTCTTGTACACGCCCAGCCAGGGCGGAAAGCTCTTGGGCAGCAGGCGCCACGCGCAACCCGCACGCCCGACGAACCCAACGTCACCGAGGTGGATCGCTGGCGCGCCCGAACGCGACGACCCGCTGATGCAGGTGATGGCCGCCTGTGGTTCACCATCTTCATCGCCGCGCCCCAGGCGGTATTGACGATCGTCGCTGCGGCTCACCGAGCACCGCGTGCCGCTGGACAGGCGCCGTCCAGCGCTTTGCGTCGGGCTGGCTGGCCCAGCGTGATGGATCTCGCTCGTCGGATCGACGTCGCTTGACTATCGATGCTGGTCGAGCAGGATCGAGTTGCCATCGGGATCCGTGACCACGATGTGCCCCGGCCCCGAGCCGGCCTCGTCGACCGCTTGGTCGATGGCCACGCCCCGGGATCGCAGCTGCCTCTGAATCTCGCGGACATCGGTGAAGCTGGCCAGCGGCTGAGCGTCGCTGTCCCACCCGGGGTTGAACGTGAGCATGTTCTTCTCGAACATGCCCTGGAACAGGCCGATCAACGTCGTCCCGCTCTTCATGATCAGCCAGCGCTGCGCCTGTTCACCGCCGAAGACCGTGAATCCCAGCTTCTCGTAGAACGCGCGCGATGCGGCGATGTCCTTGACAGCCAGGCTGATGGAGAAGGCGCCGAGTTCCATGTGTTCTCCTTTCGTGCCGGGGGGAGTTTAGAAGCTCGATCCCGGTTGCGCCATGAAGGCCAGCTCCTCGCTCGTCGAGCGCCTGCCCAGCGCCGCGTTGCCGTTCGGGTAGCGCCCGAAGCGGTCGATGATGGCCTGTGCCGAAGCTCGAAGTCGTGGTTGTCCTGCGGAGCGTTCTCACGGAACAGGCGCTCTGCGACCTCGTGGATCATCCTGGACTGGCTGTGCATGCAAGGCATGTACAGGAACACGCCAAAGGAGCGTTCCCCGATCGATCGATCGAAGGCCGCATCGATCCGCCACCATCGCACCGGCGATGTCTCCTCGAACCGGAGCCGGAACCGGAGCACGGTCGCGGGCGGCTCACAACCGCCGATCCCGCGCCAGCGGGGGGTTGCGGGCGAAGTAGCGGCGGATGCCGACCTCGAGCGCGCCTACGAGTTCGGCCCGGTAGTCCGGATCGCGCAGCTTCGCCTCCTCCTCCGGGTTGGAGATGAAGGCCGTCTCGACCAGGATGCTCGGGATGTCGGGCGCCTTCAGCACCGCGAAGCCCGCCTGCTCGACGCGCGGCTTGTGCAGTCGCCCGACGCGGCCGATACGCCCGAGCACCTCCTCGCCGAGCTTGAGGCTGTCCTTGATCTGCGCCGCGATGCTCATGTCGGCCATTGCCAGCAGGAGCTGCGCGTCGCGCACGCCGTCCAGGTTGACGCCGCCCACCTGGTCGGCGCGGTTCTCGCGTTCGGCCATCCAGCGCGCGGCCGAGCTGCTGGCGCCGCGCGTCGAGAGCGCGAACACGCTCGCGCCGCGCGCCTCGGGCCGGAAGAAGGCGTCGGCGTGGATGCTCACGAAGAGATCCGCCTGCACGCGCCGCGCCTTGCGCACGCGCTCCTGCAGCGGCACGAAGAAGTCGGCGTCGCGCGTCATCATCACGCGCATGCCGGGCACCGCGTTCAGGCGGTTGCGAAGCGCGAGCGCGATCGCGAGGACGACGTCCTTCTCGCGCAGGCCGGTGGGCCCGATCGCGCCCGGGTCCTCGCCGCCGTGGCCGGGGTCGAGCGCCACGATGACGAGCCGCTCGACGCGCCGGCGTTCGGCCTCGGTGGGCGGTGCAACGGCGGGTGGCGGGGCCGGCGCCGCCGTGATCAGCGGCGACGGTGCCGCCGCGGGGGGCCGCGCGGCGGGCGCCACGGAAGGCGGGGCCGACGGCAGCCGGGGCGGCTCGGCAGGCGCCGGCGCCCGCTCCGGGCCGGGCGCGGGCTCGAGCGCCGGACGGTCGACGCGCGCGATCAGCTCGCCGAGCGCGTCCTGCACCGCCTGGGCGGCGCGTTCGCTCGCCGCCTCGCGCTCGCGCACCAGCGCCAGCAGCGGGTCGACCTCCTGCAGCGGATAGAGGTCAAGGATCAGCCGGTGCTCGTAGGGCGCGACCGGTGGCAGCGCGAACTGTTCGAGACGCACGGGCTGCTTGAGGTCGAAGACCAGGCGCACCGTGCGCGGCAGGTACTGGCCGACGCGCACGCCGGCAATGAAGGGGTCGTCGGGGCGGACCTTGCCGACGATCCGGCGCAGCCCGCCGTCGAGTTCGAGATCGTCGATGTCCACCGCGAGCCGGTACGGCGCCTCGGTGAGCCGGTGCGACGCGGCAAGCGCGCCGTCGGACTCGATCGTCACGCGCGTGTACTCGCGCGCCGGCCACAGCCGCACGGCGACGATGCCGCCGCCGCGCGCCGCCGGCGCCGCCAGCCACAGCAGCAGCGCGCCGCCGCCGCGGCCGAGCAGGGTGCGGCGGCGCAGCCTCATGCGAGCAGCTCCGCGCCGCGCGGCGTGAGCGCCTCCATCACCACGCGCCGCGTGTCGTCGTCCTGCGGCTCGATGCGCACCCGCAAGTCGGGTCGCGGCAGCAGCATGCGTGCCTTCTCGGGCCACTCGGCGAGCTTGAGGCCGGGTGCGGCGAAGGTGTCGCGCAGCCCAGCGTCCTCCCATTCGCGCGGGTCGTCGAAGCGGTAGAAGTCGAGATGCGCGACCGCGGTGCCGTCGGCGAGCGTATAGGGCTCGAGCACGGCGAAAGTCGGGCTCTTGATGCGGCCGCCGACGCCGAGCGCGCGCAACAGATGGCGCACGAAGGTCGTCTTGCCGGCGCCGAGCGGGCCCTCGAGCTCGATCGTGGCGTTGCGCAGGCCCCGGTGCGCGGCCAGCGCCGCGGCCGCTGCGGCGCATGCGGCCTCGTCGGGCCAGTACAGGGTGCGGATTGCTAGGATCTCCGCATGGCTGGGCAACATCGGGTGGACGGTCGCGAACTCGTGCGTGCGTTGCGGCAATGGGCGAGCGCGCTCGGATTCTCCCAGATCGGGGTGGCCGGCATCGACTTGTCCACGGCCGAGGAGGGCCTTCGGCGCTGGCTCGAAGCGGGCTTCCACGGTGAGATGAGCTACATGGCGCGCCACGGTGCCAAGCGCGCCCGGCCGGCCGAGCTGGTGCCGGGTACGGCGAGCGTGATCAGCGCGCGCATGGACTACCTGCCGCGCGATGCGCCCGTCGACTGGAGCGCGCGCGAGGCGGCGCGCCTCGGGCGGCCGCACGAGGCCGTGGTCTCGCTCTACGCCCGCGGCCGCGACTACCACAAGGTGCTGCGCGCGCGGCTGCAGCGCCTGGTCGAGCGCCTGGCGGCCGAGGTGGGCCCCCTGGGCCACCGGGTCTTCACCGACTCGGCACCGGTGCTCGAGGTGGAGATCGCCGTGCGCGCCGGCCTCGGCTGGCGCGGCAAGCACACGCTGGCGCTGGCACGCGACGCGGGCTCGATGTTCTTCCTCGGCGAGCTGTTCGTCGACCTCGAACTGCCGCCCGACCCGCCGGTGGCGGCGCACTGCGGCCGCTGCACGGCCTGCCTCGACATCTGCCCGACGCGCGCGATCGTCGCGCCGTTCCGGCTCGACGCGCGCCGCTGCATCAGCTACCTGACGATCGAGCACCCGGGGCCGATCCCGGCCGCGCTGCGGGCGATTGTCGGCAACCGCATCGTCGGCTGCGACGACTGCCAGTGGATCTGCCCGTGGAACAAGTTCGCGCGGCGCGCCGTGCTGCCGGACTTCGACGCTCGCCCGGGGATGTCCGGCGCCGCGCTGCTCGAGCTGTGGCAATGGGACGAGGCGAGCTTCCTCGCACGCACCGCGGGCACTGCGGTCCGGCGCATCGGCTGGTCGCGCTGGCGGCGCAACCTCGCAGTGGCGCTCGGCAACGCGCGGCGTGCCGCCCTCGCAACCGGCAGCGCCGCGCACGGGCCGGGCGGAGCGGTCCGGCTCGGCACGGCGCTGGCGGCGGCGCGGGACGGCGCCGACCCGCTGGTGCGCGAGCACATCGACTGGGCGCTCGCGGCCGACGCCGTGGCCTGAAGGTGCGCGGCCGGCATAAGCAAAGAACGAAGATGTCGTTGGGCTGGCAAGGCGGGCGCGGCATAGTGCCGGCCTTGCCGCATGCGCCCTGCATGCGCCCTTCCGGGGTCGTCCGATGATGCTCCTGCACCGACTTGCCGCCTTCGTCTCGCTCGCCGTCGTGGCTGTCACGGCCGGCGCCGCGCCACCGCTGCTCGCGCCGGCCGAACTGCGCGCGCTGCTCGACCGCCCCGATCTGCGCGTGATCGACATCCGCGACCCCAAGTCCTACGCGGCGGGCCATGTCCCCGGCGCCGTCTCGGCGCCATACCCTGCCTGGCGCGGCCCCGCCGGCAACCCGGGTGAACTGCCCGACCTGCCCAGGCTCACGGCGCTCGTGCAGCGCCTCGGCCTGACCCCGGCGACGCACGCGATCGTCGTCTCGAGCGGCGCCGACGAGACCGACTTCGGCGCCGCGGCGCGCGTCTACTGGACGCTCGGGGTGCTGGGCCTGAAGGAGCGCTCGATCCTGAACGGTGGCGTGGCCGCATGGGCCAAGGCCGGGCTGCCGCAGGACGCCGCGCCGGCCGCGGTTGCGGCGAGCAGCTACGTCCCGGTGCTCGACGCCTCGCTGCTGGCCACGCGCGGCGAGGTGCGTGCGCGCATCGACGACGGGCAGGTGCAGCTCGTCGATGCCCGCCCGGCCGAGTTCTACCTCGGCCAGACGCGCCACCAGGTGGCGCGGGTGCCGGGCACGCTGAAGGGCGCCGTGAACCTCTCGCACTCGATCTGGTTCGTGCCCGGTACGGCCAACATGGTCCCGGCCGAGGAGGCGCGCCGCATCGCTGCCGCACTGCCCGGGGCCAAGGACGGCCCGGGCGCCGAGACGATCAGCTTCTGCAACACCGGCCACTGGGCGGCGACGAACTGGTTCGCGCTGTCCGAGCTGGCGGGCCGGCCGAACGTCAAGCTCTACGCGGGCTCGATGGTTGACTGGACCCAGGACCCGGAGGCGCTGCCGATGGACCATGTGCCGGGCCGCCTGCAGCAGCTCTGGATCGACACCCGGCTGTGGATGGACCGCACGTTCAAGTGACGCGGGCCACCGCAGGCCCTGCCGTTCCCGCCGCGCCCGTTGCGCATCCTGTCGGCGCGGCGCCCTCGCGCGCGGCGCTGGCCGCAGCCCTGGCGGCCTTCTTCTGCTTCCTGCTGTGGTCCGTCTCGGTGCGCCAGGCGGTGCTGTTCCTCGTGGGCGTCGGCATGGGCGCGGCACTCGCCGGGGCGCGCTTCGGCTTCACGACCGGCTGGCGCGACTTCGCCCAGCAGCGTGACCCGCGCGGCATCGTCGGCCAGCTGCTGCTGCTCGGGGTGGCGGCGACGTTGTCGATGCCGCTCCTGGCCGCCTATCCCGAGCTGCACGCGGCGCTCGCGCCGCCGGGCGCGAGCCTGCTGCTGGGCGCCTTCGTGTTCGGCCTCGCGATGCAGATCGCCGACGGCTGCGGCTCCGGCACGCTCTACAAGGCCGGGCTCGGGGTGCCGCTCAGCATGGCGATCCTGCCGCTGTTCGCGCTCGGCAGCTTCCTCGGCACTTTGCACCTGGAGTTCTGGCTTGCGCTCGGCGCCGTCGATCCGGTGGGCCTGGTCGATGCATGGGGCGCGGGGCCGGCGCTCGCCGTCACCTGGGGCGTGCTGCTCGCGATCGGCCTCTCGGTGCGTGCCAGCGCAGGCTGGTCGCGGCCCTGGCTGGAGCGCCGGTGGGTCGTCGGCGCGGTCGTGCTCGCGCTGCTAGCTGCGCTCAACCTGCTGCTCGCCGGCCAGCCCTGGGGCGTGGTGTACGGCTTCGGGCTCTGGGCCGCGAAGGCGGCCCATGCCGCCGGCGCCTTCGAGCCCGCCGCCAGCGCCTTCTGGAGCGCCCCCGGCAATGCACAGCGGCTGCGCGAGTCGCTGCTGCTCGATGTCACCTCGATCACCAACATCGGCATCCTGGCCGGCGCGCTGTGGATTGCGGCGCGTGGGCGCATGGCCGCGCCGGCGCCGCTCCAGCCCCGGCAGTGGGTGGCCGGCCTGCTGGCCGGGTTCGTGATGGGCTACAGCGCGCGCCTGGCCTTCGGCTGCAACGTCGGCGCGATGGTGAGCGGCATCTCCACCGGCAGCCTGCACGGGTGGCTGTGGGTGCCGGCGGCGCTCGCCGGCACGCTGGTCGGCGTGCGGTTGCGCCGCCGCCTGGGGTTCTGAGCACGCCACCACGATGGGCTCGCGGGTGCTTCTTCGGCTCACCTTCTGGCTCGCGCTGGCCGGCTTCGTGGCCTGGGACCTCGAGCGCGCCCCGCCGATCAACCTGCGGCTCGAGCCGCCACTCGTTGCCGCGGGCTCGGGGCAGTCCGTGGCGGGCGGGCACTGCTCGGCGGCGCGCTAGCTCGGAGCCGGTGAGTTGCACCGGCGCGCGCGGGTGGGCGTGCCGGGATTGCTCGCAGGCTCGCCGCCTCTCAGGCCAGCGCCCGCAGCACCGCGAGCGCGAGCGGCAGACCCACCATCGCGATCAGCGTCGACAGCGTCACCAGCCCGGCGACGTAGCCTCCATGGCCGCCCATTCGCACCGCCAGCACGTAGGCGGTGGAGGCCGTCGGCAACGCGGCGAAGGCGACGATCACCGCCTGCTGTGCCGGCGGCAGGCCGAGCTGCAGCACGAGCGCGATGGCGCCGGCCGGCAGCAGCGCGTGGCGGATCGCGAGCAGCGCGGCGGCGAGCTTCGGTCCCTCGCGCAGTGCCCCCATCTGCAGCCCGGCGCCGGCCGCCATCAGGCCGAGCGGCAGCGCTGCGGCCCCCATGCGGCCGAGGGTCAGCGAGGCCAGCTCGGGCAGTTGCACGCCGAGCAGGTTGCACAGCAGCCCGGCCATGGTGGACAGGATCAGCGGGTTGCGCGCCAGCTCGCGCAGGTAGCCCTGCCCTCCGTGGCGCGCGAGCGGCCAGACGGCGGCGATGTTGCAGACCGGCACGCACACCGAGATCAGCAGCGCCGTCCACGCCAGGCCGGGCGGCCCCGCCACCCGCTCGGCCAGTGCGAGCGCGACATAGCTGTTGAAGCGGAACGCGGTCTGCGCGCCCGAGGCATGCAGCCGCGCGTCGGTGCCGGGCGCCAGGCGCAGCGCGTAGGCGAGCGCGATGCCGCAGCCGATCACCGCCCAGCCGCAGGCCACGAGCGGCAGCGCGGTGCCGGGCTGCAGCGGGTTCTTCACGATGGCGACGAACAGCAGCGCCGGAAACAGCACGTAGTAGACGAGCCGCTCGGCTCCGTCCCAGACCCGGCGGTCGAGCGGCGTGTGGCGGCACAGCAGGTAGCCGAGCGCGATCAGCAGGAAGTCGGGCAGGAGCAGCAGCGCGTCGGCCATGCCCCGAGTCTGCCAGCGCTGCCGGCGGCGAAGGCCGTCGACCGATCGGGTCGATCGGGCGCCGCCCGGGTCCGGATTGACCCAGAATCGCACCGAGCGGGCACACCCGGTGCTCTGCTGTTCCGTCCCCGGTACCTCGACCAATCAGGAGCCGACGATGAAAAAGCGCAACCTGCTCACGCTGATCGGCGCTGCGGCGCTGCTCGCCGCGCCGGCGCCCGGCTGGGCACAGGCCTATCCGACCAAGCCCGTGCGGCTCGTCGTGCCCTTCGCTCCCGGAGGCACCACCGACATCATCGCCCGTGTCGTCGCGCCGGAGATGAGCAAGGCGCTCGGCCAGCAGGTGATCGTCGAGAACAAGGCTGGCGGCGGCGGCTCGATCGGCGCGCTCGAGATGATCCGCGCCACGCCCGACGGCCATGTGCTCGGCATGGCCACCGTCTCGACCACGGCGGCCAATCCGGCCATCAATCCGAGGATCGGCTACGACCCACTCACCGACATGATGCCGGTGACCAACATCGCGGCGACGCCGAACGTGATCGTGGTGCACCCGAGCTTCCCGGCGAAGGACTACAAGACCTTCCTCGAGGTGCTGAAGAAGAACCCGGGCAAGTACAGCTACGCGAGCTCGGGCACCGGCGGCATCGGCCACCTGCAGACCGAGCTGTTCAAGAGCCTGGCCGGCGTCTACATGACCCATATCCCGTACCGCGGCGCGGGACCGGCGCTCAACGACACGGTGGCCGGCCAGGTGCCGGTGATGTTCGACAACCTGCCTTCGGCGCTGCCCTTCATCAAGGACGGGCGGCTGGTGCCGATCGTCGTTGCCGCACCGCAGCGTCTGGCCGCGCTGCCCAACGTGCCGACCTTCAAGGAGGTCGGGCTCGAGCCGGTCAACCGCATGGCCTACTACGGCGTGCTGGCGCCCAAGGGCACGCCGCAGCCGGTGGTCGACAAGGTGGCGGCGGCGGTCAGGAAGTCGCTCGAGGATCCGGCGCTGCGCAAGCGCATCGAGGACACCGGCTCGCTGATCGTGGGCAACACCCCGGCCGAGTTCGCTGCGCAGATCAGGGCCGAGTTCGATGTCTACAAGAACGTCGTGGCCAGGCAGGGCCTGAAGCTCGAGTGACCCGCGGCCGCTCGGCAACCGATCCGCTTCCGACCGGCCCTTGACCGACCTCCCGTCCCGCAGCCGACTGCAGAGCAGCCAGGGCATCGACCGCTTCGTCGACGCGCTGTGGATCGAGGACGGGCTGGCGCCGCTGACGCTGGCGGCCTACCGGCGCGACCTCGACCTGTTCGCCGACTGGCTGGCGGCCGAGCAGGGCCGCGTGCTCGACGCAGCGCGCGAGAGCGACCTGCTCGGCTACATCACCGCGCGCCACGCGGAGACGCGGGCGACGACGGCCAACCGCCGGCTGACGGTCTTCAAGCGGTACTTCCGCTGGGCGCTTCGCGAGCGCCGCGTCGACGCCGACCCGACGCTCAAGCTGCTGACCGCCAGGCAGCCGCTGCGCGTGCCCAAGACGCTGTCGGAGGCGCAGGTCGAGGCACTGCTCGCCGCGCCGGACACCTCGGCCCCGCTTGGCTTGCGCGACCGCACGATGCTCGAGCTGATGTACGCGAGCGGCCTTCGCGTGAGCGAACTGGTCCTGCTCGAGAGCGTGCACCTCGGGCTCGCGGAAGGCGTGGTGCGCGTGCTCGGCAAGGGCGCGCGCGAGCGGCTCGTGCCCTTCGGCGAGGAGGCCCATGCCTGGCTGACGCGCTGGCTCGCCGAGGGTCGGCCGGCGCTGATGAACAAGGGCTCGAACAAGGCCTCGAAGAAGGCCTCGAAGAAGGCCTCGAACAAGGGCCCGGTCGCGCGCACGAGCGACGCGCTGTTCGTCACCGTGCGCGGCGCGGCGATGACGCGCCAGATGTTCTGGAAGCTGGTCAGGCGCTACGCGCTCGCCGCCGGCATCACGGCGCCGCTTACCCCGCACACGCTGCGCCATGCCTTCGCGACCCACCTGCTGAACCACGGCGCCGACCTGCGCGCAGTGCAGATGCTGCTGGGGCACGCGGACATTGCGACGACGACGATCTACACCCATGTGGCGCGCGAGCGGCTGCGGCAGCTGCACGCGAAGCATCACCCGCGCGGCTGAGAGCCTGTGAGGCCGTGACGGGCCGGCGGGCACCGGGTCGGGCTGCGCTCAGCGTCTGTCCGGCGGCGCCGGCTCCGCCCGCTGCGCGTCCGTGGCGGCGGCGGTCGCGGCCGGCCCGGGGGATGCCGATGGCGCGGACGGCAGCGGCAGCAGTGCCGCCAGCTCGCTGTACATCGGCCGCGCGATCAGGCGTGACACGCCCGCGGCGACCATCGCGCAGGCCATCAGGCTCAGCACCATCGCTTGCCCGGCCACCATCTCCATCACGATGATGAAGGCGGTGATCGGCGCCTGCGTGGTCGCGGCCAGGAACCCGACCATCCCGAGCGCGATGAGCGGGATCGCCGCTTCGGGGCCGAGTTCGGTCATCGTGGCCACGTCGTGGCCGATGCCGGCGCCGATGGCGAGCGAGGGCGCGAACACGCCGGCCGGCACCCCGGTCCATGCCGAGAGCCAGGTGGCGCAGAACTTGAGCAGCGTGTACAGGCCCGAGGGGTCGGACTGGCCTTCGAGCAGCGCCCTCGTCGGTGTGTAGCCGGCGCCCGCGGTCTGGCCCGACGTCACCCACCCGATGACGGCCACGGCCAGCGCGCACGCCGCGGCGAAGCGGTACGGATACCGCGAGCGCCAGCGGCTGAGGCGGTCGGGCAGCCCCTGCACCGAGGCGACCATCAGGCGCGCGAACAGCCCACCCGCGAGCCCCGAGACCACTGCCACCAGCAGCCCCGGCCACCACAGCGCCCACGACAGCGACTGCACCTTGAGGCGCCCGAAGTAGGTCTGGTTGCCGAACACAGCCACCGACACCAGCCCGGCGAGCACGATCACCGCGATCACGAGCGAGCTGTGGCCGATGCCGCGACGCCGGGTGAGCTGCTCGAGGCCGAACACGATGCCGCCCAGCGGGGTGTTGAACGCCGCTGCGATGCCGGCGGCGGCACCGGCGACCATCAGGTCGTGCTCGTCGATGCGCGACTGCGGCGAGAGCCAGCGCCGCGCGCCGACCATGAGCCCGGCGCCGACCTGCACGGTCGGCCCTTCGCGCCCGATCGAAAGCCCCGCAAGCAGGCCGCCGGCGACCAGCCCGACCTTGTGCAGCGCGAGGCGCGGCGAGACCAGCCATGCGCGCCGGTCGGCTGGCAGTTCGTCCTCGATCGCCCGCACGACCTGCGGGATCCCGGATCCCAGCGCGCCCGGAGCGAAGCGCCGCGTCCACCACAGCAGCGCCACGGTGAGCATCGGGGTCCACGCCAGCACCAGGATCGGCCCCCAGCCGTCGGCGCCGCGCAGCGCCGCGTGCGCATGCGACGCCGCTTCGGACAGCAGCGTGAAGCCGACCACGACGAGACCGGTGAACGCGGCGAACGCAAGCACGACCGCGTGGTCGGCCCAGGGCAGGCGCGCCGCCAGGCCGCTACGCAACCCACGCCAGAGCGTGAGCGCGGTTCTGAACCTCGAGGGCGCCGGCGCGGCGGGCACCGGGCCGTGCGGGGCGTTCATCCGGGGCATTCTATTTGCACGAATGCGCCCGACGCCCGGGGTGACGCTACATCTCGGCCAGCGGGATGCGCGCGGCGCCCCGGTCGGCCTCGAGCAGCTGCAGCAGCGCGGCCATGTCGGCATCGAGCCGCTCCAGCGTCTGCGGATCCAGGCGGGCCAGCGCCTGCGGCAGCACGCCGGTGAACGGCCCCGGTGCGCGCGCCAGCAGGCGCGCACCGGCACGCGTGACGTGCAGCTGGCTGGCCCGGCGGTCGCTGCCGCTGCGCTGCGAGTCGACGAGGCCTTGCCCGACCAGCGCGCGCACGAGGTTGCTGGCGGTGGTCTGGTGCACGTCCATCGCGCGCGCCAGCGCGCCGACGCCGATGCCCGGCTCGTCGTGCACGACGCTCAGCGCCCACAGCTGCGCGCCGCCCACGCCTGCGGTCTTCTCGACCTGCTGGAAGTGCGTCTTCACGGCATTGAAGACCATGCGGAACCGACGCAGCACGCGCGTCGCCGCCGGCTCGATGGCCGACGCGCTGCCGCCGGCTGCCCGGGGCGCGACGACCGGTGCGGGCGCGGCGTCGACGAAGCGGGCGGGACGGCGGGACGGCACGCACCCGATGATAGGCGTGAAGCGAACGCACAACCCCCTCCCCCCGGAACGCGCCGGGCGCCGGCGCCGAGCGAAGAGGCGGGGCCCGCAGGCCCCGCAAAGTACAACTCCCTTGGCAGCGCCCGATCCCCGCTGGAGATCGACCCCTGCCGGTGCAGTATATGCGTGCAAATGTGTTGGGGTCGATGGCGACGGACTCCTCGATCATGCGGGCGCGTCGAAAGCTGCCACGGCTACGGGCAGGCCCAGGCGCTCGGGCAGCACGTCCTGCATCAGCGCCGGAGCGTTCAGCCCGGCAAGCTGGCTTCCCGCCGTGGTGGCGAGGCGCTTGACTCCCTCGCCCTCGACCGCGTCCTCGCGCGGCGATCTGCAGCTCGAGCGCGGGGATGGCGGCCTGCGCCTGATCGGACTGCGAGTTGATCTGCTCGACTTCGACCTGACCACGCCGCCCTCGAGGCGGAGCTGGAAGCTGCGCTGCGTGTCGCCCAGGTTGGCGGCGGTGGCGCGGGCGATCTCCAGCTTCCGGTCCAGCCCGCGCAGCGCGATGTAGCTGGCGGCCACGCTGGTGGTCAGCGACAGTACCACCGCGCGGCGGCCGTGCTCGCTGGCATAGAGCTGGGCCTGTGCCGCCTCGCTCTGCCGGCGCACGCGGCCGAACTGTTCCACCTGCCACTGCGCGGAGAGCGCGCCCTTGCACAGCGAGGAGTACGGGTCGGCGCCGGCGGCCAGCGGAGGCAGCCCGACGCGGCTGCTGCGGCTTCGGCTGGCATCGACACCGTAGCCGATCTGCGGACAGAACTGCGCCAGCGTGGCCTGCAACTGGCCGATGAACTGCTCCACCCGCGCTGCGGCGGCCAGCAGGTCGCGGTTGTTGCGCAGCGCCTCGTCGATCAGCTGGTTCAGAGCCGGGTCGCCGAACTGCTGCCACCAGCGGGTGTTGGCCAGGTCGGTGGCCGGCTCATGGTCGATGCGCCAGGCCGGCGGCGGATCCACCGTCGCTCGCACGTAGTCCGGGCCGACGGTGCACCCTGCCGGCAGAGCGGCCGCGCACAGGGCGGCGAGGGCCTTCATCGGACCTCCTCCACTTGTGGCACGGGCGCAGCCGGCTTCCGGCCCGCAACGCGCCGGGTCATCGACTCCAGCAGTCAGAAGAAGAAGGGGGCGAAGAAGACCGCCACCAGCGTGCTGGCGAGGATGCCGCCGATGACGCCGGTGCCGATGGCGCGCAAGCTGTTCGCGCCAGGCCCGCTGGCGGTGGCCAGCGGTACGCAGCCCAGGCCGAAGGCGAGCGAAGTCATCACGATGGCGCGCAACCGCGCGCGCGCCGCCTCCTTCACCGCCATGCCGGCGCGCACATGCTCGATCGCTACCTCGCAGATGAGGATGGCGTTCTTGGCCGACAGGCCGACCAGCGTGACCAGCCCGACCTGGAAGTACACATCGTTCTGGAGCCCCAGCGCCCAGGTCAGCAGCAGCGCGCCCAGGATCGCCACCGGCACCGTCAGCAGCACCGCCAGCGGCAGCGTCCACTTCGCGAACTGCGCCGCGAGCTGCAGGAAGACGACGATCAGCCCGGCGACGAATGCGATGGCCGAGGTGC
>WBZP01004352.1_pt1 | contig 14782 bp, 11 predicted proteins | sample 5204301 | NCBI WGS metagenome assembly WBZP01 (sample SAMN12412401, study PRJNA552823) | activated sludge metagenome | isolation source: activated sludge from nitrification reactor of wastewater treatment plant... | place: USA: Pennsylvania | collected 2017 | reverse complement strand
TACAATATCGATTATCTTGAGAAGAGTAAGTATTACCTCAAGTTTACTGCGCCCAATGGACTGGTGGCAACAGGATCGGGTCTGGCACCTGCCAACGAAGACAGCGATATAGATCACAGCAATGGATACAATACCACCCGATGGTTTTCGGTCAATCCCGGAGAAGAAGTGTACAACATTGATGCAGGTTTGAGTTCGGCAGCACTACCGCTCAAATGGATCAACATAGAAGGCAGGGCAGAAGACAGCTATAACGAAATCAGCTGGCAGACAGTTTCGGAAATCAATGTTGACCGCTTTGAAGTACAGACCAAGATGAGGCCGGAAGAAGCTTATTCAACCATAGGATCAATCAAGGCACAAAACAAGGCGTCGATCAATGATTACACATACCGCCACAGTCTGTCAGATATGGAAGCAGATCATTATTACCGAATCGAGGAAGTGGACCGAGATGGTAACCGGTCTTTTTCTGACGAGATCATGGTCATCCGAAAAAAAGCTGGTGCCAGTCTCAGAGCCAGCAAACTGTATCCCGTGCCGGTACATTCCAGTCTGTTTATTGAACCAGGAGATAGGTTGACCCAGTCGGGTCAAACCATTGTTGTGCGCATTTATGATGCGCTGGGTGTAGTGCAAATGGAAGGAAAGATGACCGGAAATGTATTTGAGGTGAGGAATCTTAATCCCGGATATTATAGTGTAGTGTTACAAACGGAAGCATATACCGAAACACATCCGGTGGTGGTGATCAGACCATAACAGATTGAACGATTTGACAACTGGATTGTTTGTTGGACATCAATACTTTATATGGAACCATTGAAGCAAAGAAAAAAAGCGGTCATTACCGGTTCGAGCAAGGGTCTGGGTCTGGCCATTGCCCGGCAGTTGGCAGCGGCGGGATACGACATATTTCTTGGTGGCAGAAATGAAGAAGAACTCAAAGCAGTGGCCGCACAACTGGAACAAAAAAATGAAGGGGTACATGTGGCGTATGCCGTGGCCGACCTTAGCAGCAAGACAGCGGTTTTTGAATACGCAGAGGCCGTAAAACGGTGGTCTTCACACCTGGACGTGCTGGTAAACAATGCGGGCATCTATCTACCGGGAGAGGTGACGACAGAAGCCGACGGAAGCCTCGAAAAACTCATTGAAACCAATCTTTATAGTGCGTATTACCTGACACGGCAATTATTGCCTGCCATCCGAAAAAGCAAGGAGGCACACATCATCAACATGTGTTCTATCGCCAGTCTTGATGCCTATACGGGTGGGGGCAGTTACAGCATTTCAAAATTTGCCTTGTTGGGTTTTAATAAGGCCCTGCGTATGGAATTGATGAAGGAAGGCATCAAAGTGTCTGCCATTTTGCCGGGAGCAGCCTGGTCAGACAGCTGGAAGGGCATTGACCTTCCTTATGAAAGACTGATGCAAAGTGACGATGTTGCACGTGCCGTAATGGCCTGTCTTGCCATGTCGCCTTCCGCCTGTGTAGAAGAAATTATACTGAGACCCCAACTCGGCGATTTATAAGATGGAAGAAAATCGGTTCATTCCTTATAAGGCAAGGGAGTTAAGCCCTGAACAAACCGCAACCGCAGCCAAAAACTTCAGGCTGCTGATGGAGAGCAGGAGGTCACTTCGTTTTTTTTCGGATCGTCCCGTAGCGGCCACCGTCATAGAAGATTTGATCATGGCAGCCGCATCCGCCCCATCAGGAGCCCACAAACAACCCTGGTTTTTTGCGGCTGTCAGCGATGCTGCCATAAAGACCCGTATCAGGCAAGCGGCAGAAAAAGAAGAATACGAAAACTACCATGGTCGGATGGGCGAAGAATGGATCAATGATCTTAAAAAATTTGACACCAATCACATCAAACCCTTTTTGGAAACAGCTCCCTGGCTTATCATCCTATTTAAAAAGCCGTATGATGTTGAAGAAGGTCAAAAAAAGAAGAATTATTATGTGCAGGAATCTGTAGGCATTGCGGCGGGTATGTTGATAACGGCTATTCACCAGGCCGGTTTGGTGACCCTAACCCATACGCCTTCACCCATGCAGTTTTTGAGCGAGATTCTGGGCCGGCCGGAAGAAGAAAAGGCTTTTTTACTTTTACCGGTAGGTTACCCGGCGGAAGGGGCGGTGGTTCCGGATTTGAAGCGAAAAAGTCCGGAAGAGGTGTATAAAATGTATGTGTAATGTGTACGGTAACGTATCTGCCCAAACCATCAGGCTGGTTGCTCACCAACAACCGGGATGAAAGTCCGCTAAGAGCCTCTTCTCATCTCGTAAAAGACAGTTTGGACCAACAGACCATCCTTTATCCCCCGGATGATAAAGGAGGCACTTGGTTAGCCATTAACGATGCCGGCCGACTTGTGTGCCTGCTCAATGGTGGTTTCGAAAAGCACGCCCATCGGCCTCCATACAGGCACAGTCGGGGCCTTATTGTGTTGAATTCAGTCCGTTCAAACGACATAGAATCATACATTCGTAACATAGACCTTGATAACATTGAACCGTTTACGTTGATTGCCATCGACAAAAAAACCTTTATTGAATGGGTGTGGGATGGCCATTTAAGCCATGTCAAACCGTTGGACAAAGAGGCAAATTATATTTGGTCATCGTCCACTCTATACAACAACCGTCAAAAAGAGAGGAGAAACGAATTTTTTCAAAACTTTATATCAAAAAACAAGACAAAGCCTAATGATCTTCTGAGTTTTCACCGAAGCAAGCCATTTGGAGAGCCGGAGACCGACTTTTGGATGGACAGACCGGGGGTAAAATCAATAGCCATTAGCCAGGTGGAATGTGATGGAGAAAAGATGACTTTTAAATATATTAATCTGTTGGAAGAGAGCACATTGGTTTCAGAACTAAGCATTTAAAAAAAGAAAAAAAGTACATATATGGTTTTTCCATTTGAAAAGAGGTTTTTTTGCTGAATTTCTTTGTTAATTGAGTGAAAGACAGTACTTTTGCAACTCTTTTTAAAATTGTCGATTAAAATTGGCGCAATAAAAATCAAAAGATGAAAAGGACATTTCAACCATCACGAAGAAAAAGAGCCAACAAACATGGTTTCAGATCCAGAATGGCGACCAAAAACGGAAGAAGGGTGTTGGCTGCCAGAAGGGCCAGAGGAAGGTACAAACTGACTGTATCTGACGAAAAGCGTTTGAAGTAATTTCAGAAACACACCAACAACACATAAGAGTCCGAATTGGGTTATTTCCCGGTTCGGATTTTTTATTATGGTGAATTACCTGAAGGACACGCTGTCAAAGGTATCATAAAACAGATCGGCAATATCCCCGCTCAAAAAGACTTTCGCCGGCAAAAATTCCTATATTTATCTTTTACAAGTTTTTAAAAAATCCAATTGTCGACCAAAGCGACACAAACCCACGATCCTATGCGCAGGTCATTTACCTTCGAAGACCGACTCAAATCCCGCAAGGCAATATCCATGGTTTTTGATCAGGGGGCCCATCTTTTTCAATATCCAATAAAGGTATTTTATCTCTGTACCCAAACCGCTCCGGCCAATGTCCAAATGGCGGTTTCGGTACCCAAAAAGAAATTTAAAAAAGCAACAGACCGCAATCTTATCAAACGCAGAATGAGGGAAGCGTTTCGATGTACCCGCCCGGAAACCGCTCCGGCAAGCAGCCTGGTTACCATGTGGGTGTATATTGGAAAAGAAGAAGAATCCTACGATAAAATAGCCTCAGCAAGCCGCAAGCTTTGGCAGAAACTTATTACAATCCAATCACATGGCACAGAAACTCAGCAAGAAGGACATCAAGGCGCTTGATAAGGTTCCTTATGAAAAAATCAGACCGTTTCTCAAGACGGGGCAGATTGTTTTTTGCAGTGGTTCCTATTTGTTTTCAGGCATCATCCAGCGACTGACCAACAGTGTTTGGAGTCACGTTGCCATTATTTACAAAGACGAAGAACTGGGTAGGGTATTGGTGCTGGAGGCAGAACCATATATAGGCATCAGACTCATCCCATTATCCAAGTACCTCAACGACTACAAAGGTAAAAGAAGACCTTACAAAGGTCAGATGGTAATAACCTCTTTTTCAGGAGAAGTGGCAGAAAACGCCCATCGCAATATCATTGGATTTGGACTCGACGAGCTTACCCGCCCGTACGATAACTGGGAGATTATTCGCATCATGCTGCGCATCCTCTTTAAAGTAGGCAAACGCGAAAAAAACAGAAATTACATCTGCAGCGAATTGGTAAGAGATTGTTTTAAAAGAGGCGGTTATTTGTTTAAAATGAAAGACAGCTACATCAGCCCACAGGAAATCTGGGAAGATGACAATGTACAATTAAAGTACCGCGTGCTCTGATTGCTCAACAGGCATGGCAATCACGGCATCTCCGCTGCCATCTATGCCAATCAGGTTTACTTGCCTGCATTGGTTGATCATCGTTTCACCTCTGGGAAGAACGACTTTGATATAATTGTCAGTAAAACCCGACATGAGGGAATCATCCGAAGTATGATTTTCGAAGAGAGCGGGTCGGATGGTTGATAAATGTTGTTCATAAAAAGCCCGCTGCTTTTTTTGAGACAGGATGCGCAGCATTTCGTTCCTCTCTCTTCTTACTTCCATGGGCACCCTGCCTTCCATCGCTGCAGCATCTGTGTTGGCGCGCTCTGAATAGGTAAATACGTGCAGATATGAAACATCCAGGTCGTTTAGGAAATGATACGTATCCAGAAAGTCATCATGGCTTTCTCCCGGGAAGCCCACAATAACATCGACGCCAATGGCGCAATGGGGCATCATTTTTTTTATGGCTTCGACTTTGGCCGCATACAATTCGCGTTTGTACCTTCGCCGCATGGCTTTTAATACGGCGTTACTGCCGGATTGCAGCGGCACGTGAAAATGAGGCATAAAGCTGCGGCTGCCTGCCACAAATTGAATGATTTCATCGGTAAGCAGGTTGGGCTCGATAGAAGATATTCTGTATCGGCTTATTTCCGTTTCAGCATCCAATGCCTGAATCAAATCAACAAACAAGGCTTCTTTTTTGGGTAATAAGCCCTCAATTACTTCGGTTCCATTGCCAAAATCGCCAAGATTTACGCCGGTAAGCACCACCTCCCTCACGCCCATGGCAGCAATCTTATTGGCGTTTTCCACTACATTGGCTACGGTATCACTTCGGCTCCTGCCGCGAGCTTGGGGTATGGTACAAAAGCTGCATTTGTAATCACAACCATCCTGTACTTTGAGGAAAGATCTCGTCCGGTCGCCAAAAGAAAAGGAGCCTACAAATTGGTTTACCTGGTGAACGTCTCCGGATTTGATCAGACCCTTGCCGGCATGGCTTAGTTCATCGATGAATTTGAGGATGTTGAACTTTTCTACAGCCCCCAGAACCAGATCTACGCCGGGTATGGATGAAATTTCCTGTGGTTTAAGCTGTGCATAACAACCGATGACAATGATTTTTGCATTGGGGGCATACCGTTGGGCACGACGCACTTCATAGCGGCATTTTTTATCGGCAAAATCGGTGACACTGCAGGTGTTGAGTACGTAAATATCTGCACCCTCTTCAAAATTGACCACACCATAGCCCGCGTCTTCAAACTGACGACGGATGGTAGAAGTCTCAGAAAAATTGAGCTTACAACCCAAAGTGTGAAAGGCAACAGTACTCGGTGTAGACATGGCCGCAAAGGTAATGACTTTTGCCCAAACCGACCAGTAGCGGGCAAAGCGGTGAGATAAAATGACGGACACATGACTAAAAAGCAGTAAGTTTGAATCCAGAATTGATGTAAAAAGAAGAAATCGGCCTTGAATTCCTCCAAAACGATAGCCATTGTGGCCAACAGCACCTGGAACATCTACAACTTCAGGCAAAACGTCATTCGCAAGTGTATAGAAGAGGGTTTTAAGGTGTACGTGCTCGCTCCCATCGATGCCTACATAGAATACGTTGAAAATTTTCCGGAGGTCGTACACATCAATTTGCGCACCCTGGACAGAGACAGCACCAACCCCATCAAGGATTTGCTGCTGGTAGAAGAGTTGCGGAGAAAGTACCGCAAGATAAAGCCCGACCTGGTGGTCCACTACACCCACAAGCCCAATATTTTTGGCACCATCGCCGCGAAACTCGCAGGAGTGCGGTCTGTTAGTGTAGTAACGGGGCTGGGTTATTCCTTTATCAACCGGGGTTTTATCAATGTAGTAACCGAGTGGTTGTACAGGCGAACGGCGAGATACAGCAGCAGCATGATTTTTGAAAACGAAGACGACCGCGACCTCTTTGTGGAAAAGCAGCTGGTAGATAAAGAAAGGGCCTATGCGGTGAAGGGCTGCGGGGTTAATACAGCCTATTACCACAGAGAAAATCCGTTTTCGCCCGACCCTCCGGTCTTTACCTTCATAGGCAGATTGCTCAAAGACAAGGGTATTCTGGAGTTTGCTGCTGCGGCCCGGCATTTTCACGAAAAAGGTTTGGCCGCTTCCTTTTTGGTTTTGGGAGACTTTGACCCCGAAAACCCGTCCACTATTGACAGGGATACTTTACTGGATTGGATCAGTGAAGACACGGTAGACTACAAGGGCTTCGTCAACGACGTAAGGCCCTTCTTAGAAAAATCGACATGCATCGTGCTTCCTTCATATCGGGAGGGCATGCCACGTATTGTTCTGGAGGCCATGGCTATGGGCAAGCCGGTGATTACCACGCGAACAGCCGGATGCAGAGAGACGGTAGAAGAAGGAGTCAACGGTTATCTGGCAGAAGCAAGAGATGTGGCAGATCTCATCAATGCCATGCAAAAATTTTGTGCACTCACGCCGGCACAAAGAGAGGCCATGGGTGCCAAAGGTCGCGAAATGGCTATAGCCATTTTTAGTGACAAAATCATTGCAGAAGATTTATTCCGGATTTTTTGTCTTTCTCTGACATGATGGCACTGTGTATTTTGGTGTCTGTGGTGTATGCCGCCATGATTACAATACTCTTGGTGTTTTCAATTGAACCGTCGAAAAACAAAAAGAAAATCAGACACGAACAGAAGCGGTTTTCTGTGGTGGTAGCGGCCAGAAACGAAGCAAGTACGATTGAGGCGTGCATCACATCGCTGCTACATCAGGATTATCCAAAGGATTGTTATGAGGTCATTGTGGTAGACGACCACAGCACGGATGGCACCCTTGAAAAAATGGGTGTAATGGCCGGCATAAAGGCGGTCTCACTGGTCAAAGAGACTGGCAAAAAAGCAGCATTGGCCGAGGGCATAAGCCGGGCAAAATTTGAATACATAGCCGTCACGGATGCGGATTGTGTAGTAGGCAGACAATGGCTTGAAGCCCTCGATTATACGCTCAATCTAAAGCGGGCAGACCTGGTCACCGGACCGGTTAGGGTGGTGCCCTGTGATCAAATCATCAGCGCTTTTGAAGCGATGGATGCTGCCATCATGATGAAAGTTACAGCCTTTGGCATTTATAGCCAATCTTACTTTTTGGCCAATGGTGCCAACATGGCTTTTAGTAAAAAAAGTTACCAGGATCTTGGGGGATATCAAAACCACCAACACTATGCTTCCGGTGATGATGTATTTTTATTTGCAGAAGCAGCGCGACGAGGTTTGGCAATTGCCTATGCAGCGCAAAAAGAAGCGATGGTCACTACCCGCCCCCAGACAGGATTCCAGTCGCTGATGAACCAGCGAAAGCGATGGGCAACCAAAACCAGGGCTTATGCTGGCCGCGCCATTTGGTTGATCCAGGCGACAGTAGCCGCCACGCAGTTGTGCTTGTTGTGCATGGTAATTCTGGGCTTGTTTTATCCGTCTGCATGGAAGGCGGCGTTGCTATTGATTGTTGTCAAGTGGACAGTAGATTTTGTGGCCCTTTGGAATGCAACCGGATGGCAACAAAACCGACAGGCGATGAAGTTCTTTCTGCACGGACAAGTAATATACCTGTATATGATTCTATATTCAGCGTGGCACGCTCTCTTTCCAGGACAGTATGAGTGGAAAGGCAGGGAGGTGAAATAGGATTGGATATAAAAACTTTGGTTTTCCTATCCGTTTTCAAAGATTCGATACGAACAGGGCTTGTTATAGTTAAAATAGCAGGAAAGCGGTTGTGGAGAAATGACAATAAAAGGGAAGTTGTTAAATCAAAACCGATAAAGAAGACAAGAACGATTCAATCACCTTACAGGGTGATTGTACATGCTGACAATAACCACTATGTTTGTAATAAAATTAGATGTGGAAAAAGCTATCATTCATATTGTAGAAGACAACAAGGTCATTCGCGAGAGTGTAAGTAAATTTATATCATTTCATGAAGAATTCAGCATGGGAGAAATTGCGGTTTCTGCCGACTCTTTTTTGTCTTCAACGATACCCATACAAGATGAATCCATCCACATTTTATTACTCGACATAGGATTACCGGGTACATCCGGGATCGACGCCATACCCTTGATCTTGGACAAATATCCAGAACTCAACATTGTCATGCTTACCACTTATGAAGAAGAAGATCTAATTTTAAAAGCGCTGTGCAGTGGGGCCTGCAGCTACATTTCCAAAAAAGCAAGGCTGGAAGACATCGTAGAGGCCTTGAGAATCGTGGCGAAAGGAGGGTCATATATGTCGCCTTCCATTGCAAGGGAAATAGTCAACCACCTCATGGGGGGCAGGGTCAGCAAGGCCACCATTCTGAGTGACCGACAAAAGGAAATACTGGAGAGATTGGTGGATGGTAAGAGTTACCAAAACATCGCAGCCGAACTTTTTATTTCAGTAGAAACGGTGCGTACCCACGTCAAAAAAATGTACAAGGTCCTCCACGTAAATAATAAAACCGAGGCCATTACGCAATACATGCTGGGTTATATTAAATAAATGAATAAAGGCAAAAGAGTAGTTAAAACGACTACAGTCAACAAGAAAAGTCAATTGTTTTTTATAAATGCCGGATAAGTTAAATAAGCTATTTTTGTATAAACAGCATTGATTTGACCCTCAGACAATACATCGTTGTGTGTTTTGTATTGCTTTTTACAGGCATAGCCAGTGGGCAGGATACAAGCTTTAAAATCATAGACCCGGAATTCGAGTTGAAAATGGTAAGGCTCAATTCCACCGAGGATCTTGGCCAGTTTAATGACATTATTGAGGACGATGAGGGTTATGTCTGGTTCAGCAGTGCCACCGGCATGCACGTTTTTGATGGCAACAGAACCATTACCTACACCGGAAACAAAGGCCAATTTGGTTTTGCCACTGACAGCATATCACGACCTTTTATTTTTTTAAATAAGGCCGGAAATCACAGGTTGTGGATTCAGCAGTCGGGCAATCGACTAGTGCAATTCAACACCCAACAAAGAAACATAGAAAGTGTAGACGATTTTTTTCAGGAAGAGGACAAACAAATATTGTCAAGCCATAAGAGCCAGGGAGGGCCCTTGTATCTATTTTGGCACAATAGCAAAGAAAAATCCATAGCCCTGAGCAGGAAAGGAGATGGGAAAATAATTCAAACTTTATTTACGGCACCCGTTGAGAATCTTGGTGGATTGTTTACAAAATTGATGGGAAAAGAACTTTGGGTATTCAAAAATGGATACTTTTCGAGATTGGACCGGGAAGGAAAAATAATAAAGAACTATGAAACCCGGTTTCAAATCAACAATGCTGTAAGTGTTTGGGCCGGCGACACCTCTTTTTATTTTATAGACCAACACACCTATACCATTTTTAAGTGGGACCGGACGTCGGATGAATTATTGCCCTTTTTAAAAATCCCACCAACGGTCAAAGCCGGCTTATCGGGTCTATGGATTGAGGGTGATAAAGTGTACATTGCCGATAATTTGTATTTGTATATATTAAACACAAAGGACAGAACACAGCAAGATTTGTCAAAAGATTTTTTAACCCTCATCAAAAATGAAGCGCACGGTGGCCTGGGCGTTAATTTTCTAAAATTCACCAAAAGAAAGGACGGCACACTGTGGGTCAGTAATTTGAGATCGGTGCTACAAATCAAAGAAAAACCCCCTTTGCCAACGCAGTTTAAACAACCCATAATCGACAAAGCACTGCTGTCCAGCACAACCAGCTGTCGTGCTCTGGCTGAAGACAAAGACAAAAACATCTATGCAAGCTATTACGGAGGTATAGCCATGAAAAAGCCCGGTGATAATAGCTTTAAAGCCGTTGGAAAATGGCATGACTTGATCAACGAGGCCAAGGGCACCTATTCATTGAACGTGTGGAACAACCACCTCATATGGAACAATGTCATCATTGACTTAAAAGACAACAGCAAACAATATGTGGGGCTTCCTCACAATGCAGGACATTGTAATCAATGGATACAAAACGATACATTGTGGGTTTATATCTGGCACACCCCGAAGCTGTACTGCTATGATTTAAAAAGAAAGCGGCAAACCGAAACCAGGCTCAAGACACAAATCACCGGAGATGGCACCTATTATTCAGCCATCAATGACATCAAAATGGATGAAAGAGGTCAACACTTTTGGATCAGCAGCACCTTTAAGGGTATACAGTTGGTTTCAAAAAGCGGACAACTACTCAAACAATTTGACCAAAAAGGGCTGCATACAGCAGACAACGACATTCAGGAAATAGAAGTAGATGGAGATCAATTGTGGTTTGGCTGTACCCTGGGCCTGGGAAGGCTCAACATCCTTACGGGAGCCGTCAGCATTTTTAAGAATCCATTTATTAACAGTGAAAATATAATGCAAAACCGCACCATATTTTCTATCTTACCCGACGAACAGGGTAATTTGTATTTGGGCAGTAGTTTCGGGCTTTTGTATTTTGATACCCGGGCACTGCAATTTTACAACCTGGTCAAGGGTCACCCTTTGTCGGAGATAGAATTTAATAAAATGGCCACCTTAAAAGCCAGCAATGGCAGGTATTACTTTGGCAGCACCGACGGCCTTTTTTCTTTCATGCCCGATGAGCTGCAATTTGTACAGGCGTCAAATAAAATAAAGCCCTTAAAACTGATCAGTACGGCTATTTTTGACCTGCAAAAAGAAAAATTCAATTACGAATACCGCCACCTCAACACCCTCCAGGAATTGGTGCTCCAACCAACAGAAAGCAGTTTGGAGCTACAGTTTTCGGTTCCCGAATATTCCAATGAAGTATACTACAGCTATCGAATTAAAGAGCAAAGCAAGCAGTGGACGGCTCCGAAACTTGACAATAAAATATTTCTGTATGGACTAGAGCCCGGCACCCACACGTTGGAGGTGAGAGCGTCGACCGGCATTTCAGAAAAAGAAGCAAGTCTGTATACGATCACGATCATAAAAAAACAAGTGTGGTACAAAAGGGCATGGGTGATTGCCGTTTTCACCCTGCTGTTTAGCTCACTGGTATTTGTTTTCTTAAGATACCGCTTCAATCAAAAACTAAGGAGACAAAAAGAACTGGCGGACTTGCGTACAAAAATAAGTGCCGACCTACATGACGAAGTAGGCACCCTGCTTTCGGGCCTGGCCATGCAAAGCCAGATCCTGGCCATAGAAGCAAATGAAGAAAACAAGGAAGTACTCAACGAAATTAGCAGCATGGGCAGAGAGGCCATGGAAAGAATGAGGGATACCGTGTGGGCCATAGACAGCAGGAAAGATAAGGTGGAAAACCTGATAGACAGAATGCGGGATTTTGCAGAAAAAAACCTCCCTATTAAAAAGATGACCCATGAGTTTGTGAATCAGGTAGAGGACGCCAAAAAATTTATCGACCCGGAGAGGCGGCAAAACATCTATCTCATTTTCAAAGAGGCCATCACCAACATAATAAAGCATAGCGATGGAAGTCATGTAATGATTTCACTTTCAGAAGACAGAGGAAGATTGAGACTCATGGTAAAAGACAACGGCAGCCAGAAGCCTCAAACCAGGTCAGACGGACAAGGATTGGGCAATATGAAGATGAGGGCCCAAAAAATAGGCGGAGAGCTCACCTTCGGCTTTGATCATGGTTTTGTTGTGGAGTTGTGGGTTTAGATACTGAAATGGTATTTATTAATTTTACGAAAAAGGATTAACGTAGGGTGAAAATCAAATTTTCTTGCATCGGGTAGCGTTTGTTACCACTTTCCTTTTAATAGAAATATAATGTGGCTGTCAAAATTGTGTTAAGACACCCAAGGATACTTTGTGATTTTGTTGATAAAATTCAGGTGTGCTCAGGTTTTTACTGGCTTCATAAGAAAGATAAATCTTAAAGTTGGGCAGGCCGGCTTTGAGGATAACACAAGGTTCAAGCATCAGATGATTGGGATGATTGGTGAGCATATCGATATAGGCCGGAGGACAAAACCGCGATTGGACGGTTTCGTAGAAATGAACATATGCCATTTTAAGGGACACCGCTGCTTCGAAAAACTTTGATTTATAAGTAAGCCCGACCATTTGACTGTACCTGCGAAATTTAGAACCCAGTTGATAGTTTTCCGTATTGTACTGCGTGTGTGATGATCGGTAGGCAAAATTGCCATAAGCCACAAAAAGACAGTGGTCAAAAACAAAGCGCCTTCCTTTGTCAGGCCACAGATAGTAGCCCAGGCCTAGCTCGCTCAGAGTTCCGTTTCCATAAGTGGAAAACAGGGGCGATGTTTTGTTTCCCGAATAAGAGGTATGACCAACTGCGATGGTAAGGTGTTTGGCGGGTGTGTGGGCTGCAAAAGCTTCGAGTCCTGTTGACCGATGGGTGGCTACAAAGCCCGCGTTGACCCGCGTTTCAATGGTTTTGGTAAAGGCCGGCATTTGTTGAGGACCGGGGGCATAATAAACAGGACTACAAGAAAACAAGGAGAACAGGAGAAAATAAAACGAGACCAGGAGAACTGCGTTCGGCTCCCCCGATCTGTTAAAATCGCATGAAAAATGCCAGATATTATAGCGTTCTGAGGCAATAAAACTTTTCATTCCGTTGGGCTGTGTTGTTCGGCAACGTTGGCAAAGATATAGGGATAACAAGCCAAGAATGTTGTACAAATTGTATAATCAAAAAATTTTTTTCTACCATTTTTCCAAAAACACCCTTAGTCTCCCTGAAAACCCGTTTAAGTGTGGAATAAATGTCAAAAGAATACAATAACACATAAAAACCGCCGCGCAGAGACAGAACTTATTTTATTTTTTACATAAAATGCAAGAGTAAGGTGGGCTTAGTTAAAGAAAGGGAAAAGAGATGGAAGCCAAAATATTATCATTTATTTCTATAATCCCCCTATATTCCGTCAGAATATTTACAATAACAGCAGATTACTAAGCATAAATATGGCAAAGTATTTGTATTTACATATATTTGTTGAAACAATACCTGTTTACGTTTTTTATAAAAATTATGGACCCAACTCAAAAAGCACTATTTCAAAGCATCAAAAACCTTTTTAAGAAGGAAACCTTCTCCCTGGTGGATGAAGTGAGTGAGGTGTTGCATGTGGAAAAGGGAGCCTCTTACAAAAGGATCAGCGGGCATACCGCCTTAAAAATTGATGAAGTTGTCAAGCTTTGTCTTCACTACAACATTTCGTTTGACTCCCTCCTGGAACAAAACTCGGGGCTTAACCAGATCAGTTTTGTAACCGAACATGTAAGTATCACAGCCAGTACCCTCAAAGAATTTTTACTCTCCTTTGGCCGAACCTTTGACTCTTTGCGCAGAGGGAGAGACAATGAAGTGATTCTACTGGGAAACGAACTACCCATGCCCCATTATTTTGATTTTCCGCGTCTGGTGACTTTTTTGCACCACATGTGGCACCACGAAAAAGGGGGTTATCAGAAGGCACAAAAAAAACTGGAAACGCTGCAAATGCAAGGAGAAAACCTGCAGCTGGTGAGTTATCTGAGCCATGAGTTCAACAACCACCCAACCACAGAAATTTGGGGCCCGGGGGTATTTAATGCGGCCTTTCACCGCTTAAAGCTGGGACACCGAATTGGCATCATTAACCAGGAACAAACCGAAGAATTGTACAAAGATTTTGGAGATCTTATCGAACACCTGCGAAAGGTAGCTGAAACCGGACATAAATTTAACCCGGAGAACGGTCGAGCCTACGGAGAGGCTCAGTTGCTGATCAACAAGTATTATTTTGGTGGATCTCAGGTATATTACAATACCGACGGCTACGAAAAAGCTTTCATCAGCACCGAATATCCCGACTTTATTCATACCAACGACCCCCGGTTTACCAGCAGGATCCGGGAAAAAACCTATAACTATAAGGCATTTAGCGTCAATATCAGCAAAGACAATGCCTTGGAACGAAGTCAGTACTTCAGACACCAAACGACAGAATGGGAAAAGCTGGGTCGGGACCTGGAAAATCAAATGTAAATACCTCGCGGCTAAGTGCGTAAAAATTTTCATTTTTGCACTTCAAATGAAAATCATGAAACGTATTCTGTTTTTGGCAACGCTGTTGTTTACCACTACTTTTTTTTCCTGCAGCAAGGAAGAGGGAGAAGAAGATATTCTGGACTATTTAAAAGAAAATAACCTTACTGCGCAAAAGACCGACGACGGACTGTACTACATTATAGAAGTTCCCGGTAATGATTCCAAGCCAAAGATAAACAGCAACATCAGGGTAAAATATGAAGGCAAGTTGCTCAACGGCACCACGTTTGACCAAAACGATGATTTTGAAGTAAACCTTTCCAATGTAATAGCAGGGTGGAGAAGAG
>WBZP01004351.1_pt1 | contig 14785 bp, 13 predicted proteins | sample 5204301 | NCBI WGS metagenome assembly WBZP01 (sample SAMN12412401, study PRJNA552823) | activated sludge metagenome | isolation source: activated sludge from nitrification reactor of wastewater treatment plant... | place: USA: Pennsylvania | collected 2017 | reverse complement strand
GTGTCGCCGATCGGCGCGATACACTTAAAGGTACCGATGATGTCGTTGTTCGGTGCGTTGGTGATGCCGTCCTGCTTCCACAGGTATACGTCACCATTGGTTGGCTCCAGCTTGGTCGGACACAGCGTGGTGCAGGCACCCTTGGCATCGACCGACCACTTGCTCTGGTCGCGGCCGGAGCAAGCGAGCTTCTGCAGCTCACCGTCATTGCCTTTATAGGAATCACAGCCAGGAATGTTGAGGTTGCCGGGCTGGAACGCGGTATTTGGAGCCTGCTGCGCACCAATGTCCGTGCTGACGACACCGACGTGGTAGTTCGAGCCGCTCATATCGATCTTCTTGATGAAGTTGTCGATGGCGGTACCGAGCTGCTTCTGCTTGGGCGACATGGATGGTGAGGTGTCGACCACGAACAGGATGTCAACGTCCTGCTTGGCGCGGGTGTTGATCGGAACCGCGTCCATCTTGCCAAAGCAAGAGGACAGGATTGCGGCAGCTTCAGTCGGAGTTGCACCAGGAGGAATTGGACACGTTCCGGCCAGATCCGGCGCGGTACATGCTGAAATGGAAAGAGAGACTGCGGCGGTCGCCAGTGCGCGTGTAAGCGTCGAGCGGATCATTGGATTCTCCTTGCCCCCAAAGAAGTCATCGTTGCAGATCCCTACGGCACTCCCGTAGTGGTCTCTGCATATGGTCTAGGTACTTTGTCCCGATCGTACCAAAGACCTTACAACGTCTGTCGCGATTGAATCTAGATTTTCTGCGTGACCAGATGCTGTCGCATTACGCACACTTAGGAGTGCCCATACCACTGCACATGGTGTGTTGTTAGCGTCGGAAGAATCGGATATCTGCTGTACAGATGGGAGTGTTCAGCAGAGTGCTTGACCTAGACCTACATGAAGGCAAATGGGGCCAATGGGAGTCTTGTAGGAATACGATAGGAGTCGCTTCTATGGCACTCCTTTGAGGTGATGAACGGCTCACTGGCTCGCAGCATTCGACTGGCAGGGTGTGTTCATGACGTAGCGCGAACGTCTTGGTGTAGACCGGCAAAATTTGCCTGTACCTTTCAGGGCTTACCATGACAAGATGAGGCGATCTGACGGTTGTAAACATTGGTTCCCATAGACCCCCGGACCACCCCCGGCATGAGGACACCCGGAGACTACGATGAGTGAGGAGACCGCAAACAACACCGAGGCTGCTGAGCTACCACCGTTCATCTTGGAACAGGGCAAGCGGTTCTCGCAGTCCATCATGTGGAAGCTCACCCGAGACTTCTACGAGCAGAGGGGCATCAGCGCATGGGACTCCGGAATCGTTCCATCGTATGTCACGAGCAACCCCTTCATTGCCCATGCCTATGCGCAGGTGGTCTGGCAGTACGTCCGTGACTGTCTGAGTGATCGTGCAAGCTGCCGCATTGATCCCTCTCAGCCAATCTACATCGTCGAGCTAGCGGCTGGACATGCACGTTTTTCGTACCTATTCCTGAAGAAGTTTTTATCGATCAAGAACAGCTCCTCCCTGAAACATCTCGACATTCGCTTTGTGATGACCGACTTCACAGAGACGAACGTCAAGTCGTGGGACAGACAGAAGCTGTTCCAAGAGTATGTTGGGCAAGGCGTACTTCATCTGGGATTGTTCGACCTCGAATGCGATGACTACATCCGGCTGTATCCATCGGGACAGCTACTGTCGCAGGAGTCGATCAAGAATCCGCTCATCATCCTGGCCAACTACATCTTCGACTCGCTCCTCCAGGACTTCTTCCGCTTCGAAGGGGGCAAGGTGAGTGAGTGTCTGGTGACCACTCGCCACAGCGAGCCCCTGGGTGATCAGCCGGTCAATCCCGAGGTGATGTCGAATTTCCATCTCGATTGGGAGATGAATCCGATTACACCGGACGGGTACTACGGAGACCCTGCGATTGAGCAAGTCCTCAGCGGCTATCAGACGCGTCTGAGCGATACAACGCTGGTGTTTCCGGTCGGTGCGATGCGGACCATCCGTAGGCTGTCACGCATCTCGGGCAACCGACTCCTCATCTTGTCATCGGATAAGGGGTACACGCACGAAGATGAGCTGTTCTACATCAATGGTCAGTACGTGCAGTTCCACGGCGCGCTGTCGACCATGTCGAACTACCATGCCATGGGACAGCTCGTTCGCTCGCTTGGTGGACACTACCTGGCGACCAATCAGCGGCAGATGAGTCTCAAGACCGTGGCCTATATCATCGGCGGCTCAGCAGAGCAGTTCGCAGACACCATGACCACGTTCCGCGAGCACATGGATGTCTTTGGTCCCTACGACTTCTACACCTTGCTAAACAGCGTGCGTACGTCAGCTCCCAACCTGCCGCTAGAGGGGGTGATGGAGCTTATGCGCCTGTCCAAGTACGATCCTCAGGTGTTCTTCGACTATGAGAAGACCATCTTGGACAGCGCCCATTCACTGAGCGAAACCCAGCGGGTGGAGCTGATCATGAGTCTGGAGCAGACCTGGACCAACTTCTATCCGCTTGGGCGTGATCTTCCGTTCGAGCTTGGACGCGTCTATCTATCGCTCAAGCGGCCTCGGGACGCGCTGCGTTACAACCAGCTCTCGATGGACATGTTCGGTGAGCATCCGGTGACGTTCTGCAACATGGGAATTTGTCACTACCAAGCGGAAGACACCGCCAACGCCATCATCTGTTTTGAAAAATCGCTGGCTCTCAATCCCGACTACGGGCTTCCCAAAGCCTGGCTCGCCCGCATCGTGGCGGAACAGCACCGCTACGCCGACCGCTAAGCCCGCGATCTGTTCCCATGGCTGCGGCCTGTCTGGTCGCAGCGCGGGACTCCCAACCAATCGCCGTTACAGAATCGTGAGCACAGCACTGACGCTGGCCGCCACAGCGAGCGGAATCGTCAGGTTGTCATCCACGTTCGTCGAGAATATCTCGACTATGGCCCCGGTAAGGGCTGCCACCATGGCCACGATCACCTGAATGTGGACCGGGGCCGGTAGCAGCAGGCTCGCAACCACAAACGCAATCACGGACGCCGCCGCGACAAATCCCAGGCTCCCTTCGAGTGATCGACCAGCTCGCAGTTGGGTGCGACCAAAGCGACGACCCACGAGTGCGGCCACCGGATCACCAATGCCGAGAACGGCCACCGCCAGGGCCGATACCGCAGGTTTCGAAAAGATCGCCAGTACCATCAAGGCTGTCGCATACCAGGTCGAGGAGTTGACTCGGTATCGCTCATGGACGTGCGCCACCGATCCGAAGAACGCCATCAGCCGCTCATTGGTGCGAGGGCTGAGCCGACGGGCGGCTTCCAGGATCCAAGCCGGGGTGAAGAAGGCGGCTGCTGCTGCAATGATCCAGCCACGCGAGGGTGCGAGCGAGATCACCAGCAGTGCCAGCATCGCCGAGCTGACGTGGAAGACGTTGCGATTGTAGTTGGTTGGGCGAAGGCTGGGGGCGGGCAGGGCAGCGCTGCGTAGCCACGAAGCCAGCGCTTCATAGGCGGGATGGACCTCGCGCTGGAACGCAGTCCAGAAGGCGCGAGCGGAGTCCGTCTCGTGCTGCTGGGCGCGATCGAGTGCGGCCCCGAGCTGCGAGAGCTGCTTTTGCAGGCCATCAGCAGCGCCGCGTGCCGTGTCTTCGTGTAAGGCATCGCACAGCGACCTGACCCGCACCACAATCCGTGCGAGCTGGGCGCGGGCGTCGGCTTCAATTTCTTCCCGGAAGGTCGCAGGATCGACTCTACGAAGCAGGGAATGAAGTTCGCTCGAGGTTTCGAGCGTGGCCATCGAAAGGGGAGAGCTTGTCACCGGTCCAGTGAACCCTGGACCCTGTCGCAGCAGGATCACAAGATTGTCACCGTTTGGTCATGACGTGAGCTGAAGCTCTGCGTACAGCCCGAAGTGATCGCTTGGAAACACTCCATCTGGGTTCGGGCGGTCAAGGACGATGCGGCAGCCGTGGACGACACCACGACCATCACGGCTCGGCGGGCCTGCGAAGATGTAATCGAGTCGGCGATCGTTTTGCAGAAAGCGCAGCCGCTGCGTGTAGGGGTTGCGCCGCGACCACGTAAATCCATGATCGAACGGCCCATCGCTACTGCACAGGAAGGCATCCTGGTAGTAGGTCCGCCGTCCGGCCAGGGTGTGCAGCCCACGTAGAAAGCGGATCTCATCGCTATCCGGCGTGGCGTTGAAGTCTCCCATCAGCAGCAGCAGCTTTGGACCCCCCGCGATCTGCTGCGCCTGTTCTTTGAGGACTCGGTCTACCGCTTCCACCTGCTCTTCGCGGGCAATCCCATCGGTCATTCTGTAGTGCAAGTGAGTCGTCGCACACAGAACCACTCCGTGCGGAGTCTGTAGCTGTGCCCACAGCAGGATTCGCCGCTCGTCCGGTCGTGGCTGTGGCAACTCGATGTGCTGGTGCGTCGCAATCGGATGGCGTGACAGGATGGCCAATCCCTCTACTCCACCACCCCATTCCGTGGCCGGAGCAAACACGTAGGACAGTCCCAGCGCCGCAGCGAGCGTCTGCGCGGTATTGGGAAGCCGCTCGGGAATTTCGCGAACCTCTTGCAGCGTGACTACATCAGGGGACAGCTCGCGTAGCTGCTCGGTGCAGAGCCGAAGCCTCTGTTCGAGTGGCCCTTGCTCACCCCATAGGTTCAACGTGATGGCCCGGAGCCGCGAGTTCCCGGTCATTAGCACCTCCGCGCCGATGGCCCGCCGGGTCCGTAGTAGATGCTGCGCGAGTCGACCGTCTCCCACACCGTGACCGAGTACAGCCCACCTAGCTGCGGTGCCAGTCGATCGTAGATGAATCGACCAATGAACTCACTCGTCGGGTTTTCCAAACCGGCCACTTCATTGAGGAGCCGATGATCGAGCGAATCGATGACTGGCTGCACTACCCGATCGAGGTCGTAAAAGTCGATTAGGAACCCGGTCTCTTCATTGGTCTGTCCACCGATCACGACATCGATCTTGAACGAGTGACCATGCATCCGCCGACAGCGATGACCGTCCGGTACTTTCGGCAGGAAGTGCGCCGCTTCAAAGCGGTACTCGCGAACCAACTCCACGTACATCACGACTCCAATTTCATGATCAGCAGGGCCAAGTGCCGCGTTGCGCCTAGTTCGTGCCGTGGCACTTCTTGTATTTCTTGCCACTGCCGCACGGACAGGCGTCGTTTCGACCTACAGATGCGACGGGACCGCCAGCCTTGGCCTGGCTGCGAAGCTGCCGCTGCCCGGCCAGTAGGGGGGATACCTGCTCGCGCATAAAGCGATAGCGATTTTCATACATGGTCACAAGCTGCGGCTGGGAGGCCAGCAAGTTGGCGACCAGGACAAACAAGCTGTTTGGATCAACACCCGTGGATGCTTCCAGCACCGCCGGCTCTTTCTTAGGCAGCGAGTAGTTGACGACCCCAATCTTTTGCACAGTATTGCCGGCCCCCGGAACCACGACCGTCCACACGACGCGCTTACAGTCGCACTTGGGCTCGATGCAGTAGGCGTCCTGCAAACCGATGGTGACCTGGGGCGCGGGCTTGGCTTCTTGGGCAGTCCCGTCCTCGCTCGGCTTTTCATCCGAGGTCATGGTGAACAGCGGAATGCCCTCGGCGCGGAAGACGTGCTGCCACAGCACCATCTCGCCCGGCTTCACCCCGGACCAGTCGTAGTAGCGGAAGTGGAGGTTTTTGCCAAACTCGCGCACGTCCGCGTAGTGCTTGCGCATCTGCTCGATCGCGCCGTTACCAAGAAAGCTGCGGACGTTCTTGCGTAGCGCTTCCCGTGCGGCACCGCCCTGGTTGTCGAGGAAGTCGACCCGCATCGTGCCTAGATCGACCGACATCACCACGCCGCTGATGCGGAGGTGGCCGGTTGCGCAGTCACAGGCGTGGTCGCCGCAGTAGAACTCCTCGGCGAGCTGGCCATTCACCTGGAACGGCGGATCAAGTTTGAGCTGCTCGGTCTCGGGAACATCTCGGTAAGGAATCAGAGCCATGGCTGGTTTGTCTCGGGGCTGTGGTGTTGTCGGAAACGAGCGGCGTTTACGCTTCCCCGCCGAGCAGGATTCGCTCGGCAAGGGCGCTGCGCTCTACAGAAAGACAGGTCTTGGCTGTGGCAGCTTGCTCGGGAGCTGCACTGCGTCCTTCGGCGTGGGCTAATTCTGCCTCGTAGATCGAGCGCAGCTCGCGGTAGCCTTCGTCGAGATCGCGATTTAGAACCAGGTAGTGATACATCCGGTAGTGGCCCAGCTCGTCATGGGCCTTGCGCAGACGGGTGGCGATGACCTCTTCACTTTCGGTCTGACGACCCCGCAGGCGAGCTTCCAAGATGGCGAGTGACGGCGGCAGGATGAAGACCAGCCGGGCTGCTTCCGCAAAGGCATCCAGAATGCGGGTGGCACCCTGGTAGTCGATATCGAGCAGGATCTTGAGGCCGCTGGCCAGTGCTTTACGGACCGTCTCAAGCCCGGTACCGTAACGACGACCGTGGACCCAGTTCCACTCGGCGAAGGCACCCTGCTCGGCCATCTGAGTAAAGGTGTCATCGCTCACGAAGTGGTAGTCCATGCCGTCCCGTTCACCAGGGCGGGGTGGTCGCGTCGTATACGACACCGAAAACTGTAGCTCGTTGTGCTCGGCCAGCAGTCGTCGACAGAGCGTGGTCTTGCCGGCGCCGGAAGGCGAAGACACCACAAAGAGCAGGCCGCCGCGCTGCACGCTCATGGGTTACGCCTCATCGCGGGAGCTTACGTCATTGTCTGCGGTGAGCTGGTTGCTCGTGGTGCCATTGGCAGCGACGCCACCTCGCTCCAGACGCTCAGCGACAGTCTCGGTCTGAAGGGCTGACAGCACGATGTGGTCCGAATCGGTAATCAGGATCGAGCGTGTGCGCCGACCTTGGGTTCCATCAATGAGTCGTCCAGCCTTACGCGCTTCCTCTTTGAATCGCTTCATCGGGGCCGACTCAGGGCTGACGATCGCCACCACCCTTTCTGCGACCACTGCGTTGCCGTATCCGATGTTCACTAGCCGCACGATGAGACTCCGCTATTCGACATTTTGAACCTGCTCGCGGAGTCGCTCTAGCTCCGCCTTCATGGCTACGACCCGCGCCGCCACCTCCGCCGACTGGGCTTTAGAGGTCAGGGTGTTGGCCTCGCGGTTCATCTCTTGCATCAGGAAGTCGAGCTGTCGACCGACAGGCGCTTGGCTTTCGCATAGCCGCACAAACTCGTCAAGGTGCGCTCGTAGGCGGGTCAGCTCCTCGCTGACATCGATGCGATCGGCGAACAGCGCGACCTCCTGGGCGAGGCGTTGCTGATCGACGGGAGCCTGGCCATCGAGGAGCCGCTGCAGTCGCTCAGTGAGCCGTCGCTTTTGCTGCTCGGGGGTGAGCGCCGTCATCTTGGCGACTTCTTCCCGCAGACGCGAGATCGTCTGGAGCCGACCGAGCAGATCGACCCGCAGCGCTTCACCTTCTCGAGACCGGCTCTGGTCGAGCTTCTCCAGCGCTCCTTCCAGGAGCGGTGCAAACTGGGTCAGGTAATCTTCGGTACTGCTCATCAGCGAGTCCCCGGTGGCCATCACCCCCGGCTGCGACAGCACGAGCTGAAAGAGCCCCGGCTCCACAAGGACATTGATGCTGCCCATATGGCCTAGCTCGCCTGCCGCTTCGCTGATGGTTGCAGCATAGGCCCGTAGCAGATCTCGATCGAGCCGAACCCCAACCGTGGCTGTCTTCGCTGTCGTCTCACTGAGCGTGATGACCAGGCTGCCGCGATGTACCTTTTTACGGACCACCTCGCGCAGAAGCTGGTCGAGGAGTGGATCGGCAAGGCCAGAGGGCAGCCGCAGCTTGACCTCTAGGAAGCGGTGATTGAAGCTGCGTATCTCGACGGAGAAGTGGCGGCCCAGGACTTCGCCTTTGGCTCCGCCGAAACCGGTCATGCTGTTCATGCTGCGTCCTTCACTGCATCTGCAAACCAGCGCAGCGTACGGCTCAAACCCTCTGGAAAGCGAACTTGTGGCACATAACCAAGTAGCGCCTTGGCTTTTCCGATGTCGGCCCATGAGTAGCGGACTTCGCCTTCACGGGCCGGGAGAAACGCTGGCTCGATGCTGCGACCGGTCAGGCGTGATAGCTCGGCCACCAGGTCGAGCAGGGTCACCGATTCCCCACAGCCGATGTTGATGATCTGGCCCGCGACCCGTTCCGCTGGGGCGCTACAGGCGAGCAAGTTCGCCGACACCACGTTGTCGATGTAGCAGAAGTCCCGTGACTGCTGGCCATCACCGAAGATGCGTGGGCTTTTTTGCTGCAGGACGGCTTGCACGAAGTTCGGGATCACCGCCGCATACTGCGACGTCGGATCTTGCCGTGGCCCAAAGATGTTGAAGTACCGCAGCGACACCGTCGGGACGCCGTAGATGCGGCTGTACACCACGCCGTGGTGTTCACTGGCCAGCTTGGCTGCGGCATAGGGCGACTGAGGGGATATCTCGTGCTCTTCGCGCTTGGCCTCGCTTGGGCGAAGGTCACCGTAGGCCGCACACGACGCTGCGATGACCACTCGCTTGACGGACCTCTGTCGTCGCGCCGCATCCAGCACTTGTAGGGTTCCACCAGAGTTGATGCGGTCGCACAGGATTGGCTGCTCGACTGACCAGGTCACTGATGGCATCGCGGCCAGGTGTAGCACGTAGTCGACCCCGTGCATGATTCGATCGAGCAGTGGACCATCGAGAATGTCCCCTCGCCACAGCTCCGCTTGCTTGGGATGGTCCGCGAGCAGCTTCGCGACGTTGATGTGCCGACCGGTACTCAAGTTGTCGAGGATGCGAACCTGCTCTCCTTTTTGCACCAGCGTATGGGCCAGGTTGCTGCCAATGAAGCCGCATCCTCCCGTGACCAGATAAATCGACATCGCTCGCAGATAACCCGAAGCCAGTCACGGACGCAACAGGAACGGCTGGTTGCAGCCGTTGTAGGGCGTTGACAGGGCACGGTCCTTTGAGGGCACTCTGCTAGCTAGGAGGTCGGCCTTGCGCGGTATGGTGAAGCACTTCTTTCGGCTCATGGCGTGCTCGGTGCTGCTGACTGCGGCGTCGCCAACGATGGCGAAGCTGAGGGGACCGCAGTCTGAGTCAGCGGTGCGAAGTGAGCCGGTGCTGCCGATGCGACCGACCGCGTCGAATGAACCGCCCCGGCTGTCAATGGACGACTATGCACGCAAGGGATCAGGGCGGCTGACCCCACAGGCACGGGCCCAAGTGCTGTCGTACCTGACCGGTATGGCGCTGCCGCATCGACCAGCGGTGGATGGTGCAGGTCGGCTGAGGCTGTTGGTTCAGCAGGTGGCTGGTGCTCCCTCCCTGCGACAGTCAGGCTTTGCCTCCTCAGCCCTGAGCCGCACGGTTTCCGAGGTTGCGGTGACTGCCAGCGAGTTGCCTCGCCTACTGTCGGAGCCTGGACTGACCCGAATCGATGGGCTGCATCGGCTGCGACCCCTGCTCGATCAATCGCGGAGCCTCATTGGCGCGACCGCGCTGAGTGATCAGTATCAGCTACGCGGCAAAGGGGTGCTGGTCGGCATCGTTGATACGGGGGTCGACTTTCGCCATGCCGACCTGCGCGACAAGCTCGGTAAGACCCGCATTGGTTATCTGCTGAGCCGAACCGAGCCCCGCGATGGTCGGCATCCCGAGTTTCCCGATTACGACGGGATGCAGATCAGCACGGCGAAGGATCTGGATGAGGTGCTCGACCTCGAGGCAAAGGGAATGCAGCCTCCGGTGCCGATCCGTGAGACCGATATCAATGGCCACGGTACCCATGTTGCTGGCATCGCCGCCTCCACCGGACTGGCCACGAGCGGTCGATTCGCCGCAGGCCGTTACGTCGGCGTCGCTCCCGAATCAACCCTGTGCATTGTCAAAGCGACCCGCGATGAGGTGTCGTTTGATGATGCTGACATCCTTCGTGGGGTTGGCTTTTGTCTCGATCGCGCAGCGGAAGCCAAGCAGCCCATTGTCATCAACTTGAGCCTGGGCAGTGACGGCGGGCTGCACGATGGCAGCAGCCTGCTCGAGGTTGCCCTGGACGAGCTGTTCGCCAATCGATCCGGTCGGGTTCTTGTTACCGCCTCTGGTAACTCTGGGGACTACGACCTCCATGCCAGCTCATCACTGCTGAGTGGCACGCACGATGTCACGCTGCATATTGGCCATCAGAACGTCTCGGTCGATCAGAGCATCGTCGCGCTGGAGCTGTACTACGATGCCAGCGCATCTCCCCGGGATGGCGGCGCAGCCGACTTGATGCTGACCTTGCGCTCCCCGAGTGGTCGTCGGTTCGAGGCCCCGATGGGCCAGACCTTGCAGGCCAAGTTCGAGGATGAAGGGGAGGCCTTGATTGATGCCAGCGACTTGGCCATGACCGGTCCTCGCGGTGTGCTGGTGACCATCAGTGGCAAGTCCGGCGCTGTGCCGCCCAAGGAAGGAGATTGGCACCTAGAGCTGCGCGGAAAGACTCGTCGCTATGACCTGTGGCGAGTGGAGCAGAGCGAAGACCTCGATGTCGGGCTGCGTGGACACCTGGATCCGGACGGCTATTTGGGTATCCCCGCCTCTGCCGCTTCAGCCATTAGCGTGGGGGCGCTGCGCAGTCGTCTTTCATGGCAGCGTGCCGATGGCAAACAGGCCTCCTTCGATCGCGAGCTAGGCCGGGTGTCGACTTTTTCTTCGGGTGGGCCTCTTGGTAACGGCGGTTTTGCTCCGGATGTGTTGGCACCGGGGGAGTTCATCCTCTCGGCTCTGTCCTCAGCCGCCCTTCAGAGCGATTCACGCTCCTCGTTTTCGCTGCCGCATGACCCAGGCCTGCTCATCGCCGACGACAGTTTGCATGGGGTGCTGCGTGGTACCTCGCAGGCCTCACCCCACGTCGCGGGGGCGGTCGCGCTGATGTTAGAGGTGGCACCAAGCCTGACGACCACCGAGGTGCGTGAGCTGCTGCGCACGACCTCACAACTGCCGGTCGGACTTGGCTATGGTCCTCGTCGCGGCTTCGGCCAGCTTAGCCTTGAAAACGTCTTCCATCGTCTGCGCGGCGAGAAGCTCTATCCGCTCAGCCCTCTGCTATCCGACGTTGGTGTGAATCGCGACATCGCTGCGCCCGATGTCGATACGGTGACGGTCACCGTGACGCCTCGTGATCTCCTGGGGAGGCCGCTTGGGCCTGGACTGCCGGTTTCGATCGTGGCTGATCGTGGGGCCTGGGTCAGCGATGTGCGCGATGAGGGACATGGCCGCTATGAGCGGACGCTGCTGTCGCAAGGGCCTCGTGGCAGCCATGCCACCATCGAAGTTCGGGTGGGCGGAGTGCTGCTGAATCAGCAGCCACAGGTGTATTTCGTTGGTGAGCGGAGCGAGATTGGTCAGCCGTTTGTGATCGGTGCTTGCGCCATGTCGCAAACCCACGGACACAGGGAACCACCGGGAGGGCTCTGGATCTCGGGCGGCTTGCTGGTCGTCCTCGGGCTCATCGCTCGATGGCGACAGGAGATGCGCGGCTGCCTGCGGCTGTTGCTGCCGAGTCTGTTCCTGCTATCGGTGGGTTGTTCGGAGGGCGCGCTCGATGGTGTGCCGTCCAAGTTCGGCGAGACCGACAAAGGCGGTGACTTCTTCTGGGCAGTGCGCGAGCAGCTACTGCATCCCAGCATCGTCATTCACCTGGGCAAACAGCAGGCCGAGCTGCTGGAGGGGGACACGGTGGTGGCACAGTCGTCGATTTGTAGCGGTCGCTCCAGCCACAAGACCCCCAAAGGGAGCTTTGCCGTACTCGAAAAGGTTCCGCAGTACATATCCGGGCGCTACGGCGACTTTGTCACGGACATGGGCGAGGTCGTGCTTGCGGGTATCGACAACCACGACCAGCTACCGCCCCCCGGAACCACCTTTCGTGGCACGCCCATGCCGTATTTCATGCGGATTTTTGGCGGAATTGGCATGCACGCTGGTCCGCTGCCGGGCTTTCCGCAGTCACATGGCTGTGTGCGGTTCCCCCGCTTGTTCGCTCAGCGCCTGTTCGAGATGGTGCCGCTGGGCACCAAGGTTCTGGTCGTAGACTAGCGGCTAGTCTTCATCGGTCCGTATCGTCACGTAGCGCTGTAGCTTCTCCAGCATCTCCGGGTCGGGCTTTTGAAACACCAGCAGTCGCCATAGTTGTCGCTCGCTTGGTGTATTGGGGGCCACGACCTCCGCCGCCCCTCGGGCCAGTAGCCGCAGCCCGCCGTCCCATTCCTCGGCAAACAGCCGGGCCAGTTCCCCGGTTGGCGGTGGCAGCGTCAAGCGGACTTTCAGCGGTCGACCGCACAGTTCTTCGGGAAGCGGCGAACGCAGGCGCAGCGCCGACTCGCTGACCCCGATGGCCAATCGGAAGCAGCGAAGCTCTCCTTGTAGGGCTGAGATTTCGACGGGTACACACAGCGGCGCGAGGTCCATACGTCGCCTTGTGTGCCACAATCGCTGGTCTGTCGGCAAGCCATCCCCTCGCTTTGCCCATGGTCCAACCCGCTGACGGCCTGGGGTGACCCGCTCACTGCCTTGGTGTCCCGTGAGGGGCGCGCTATCATGGCCGCTCACTTCATGCCCGAGGGAAGATCCGATGCTGTCGAAAGTCCGTCGCGCTGTGCTGGGTGGCCTGTCGCTGCTGTGGGGCGGTTTGCTGTTCGGTAGCTACGCCACGCAGCCCCCTTCTGAACCTTTTGGCAATCGCATTCCCAAAGCACTTGCCTTGTGTTCATCAGCGGCTGTGCTGGTGTCCGCCTGGCTGATTCGCGGTGCCCGGCGGACCGGACCAGCGGCAGACTACAGCCATCAGATCGCCAAAGGCATGACCTGGGGCTTTGTCGGGGATCTGTCGATGCTCGTCTCCGTCCCGCTTGGCATGGTGACGTTTGGAATCGGCCATATCGAATACGTACTCGGCATGCTCCGGCTCGCCAAAGCCGAAGGGCTCGATTCGAAGCTGATTCGTTTGGGAGCCTGGGCGACCTGGCTTGGGGTCGGCGTCACCGCCTGGTATATCGTCGTTCGCTCGGGGCCAAAGGGCGATTCTGCGCTGGCCTGGATCGCGCTGCCGTACACGCTGCTGTTGGCGAGTACCGCTGGGGTGGCCACTGGGTTGGCGTTGCAGGGAGCGCGGTATCTACCGCTGGCACTCGGCAGTGTACTGTTCTTGCTATCGGACTTGGTGATTGCGATGCGGATGTTCCATCCCGACCTGTTTGCTCAGATTCCTGACTCGATTCGTGGGGACTTGGTGTGGCTGACCTACGGTCCGGCGCAGGCACTGATTGTCAGCAGTGCCCTGGTGGCCAGCGACAAAGGTGAGCCGCGATGAGCGAGCATCTACCTCGGCCTGCTTCCGTGTTCGCCAAAGTGTTTGGCGAGCCAGCGACCACCCGGGCATCGGCACCGGGCCGCGTCAATCTAATCGGAGAACACACCGACTATAACGACGGACTGGTTCTACCGACCGCCATCCCGCAGCGGACCTCGGTGGAGTTGTGCTTGGCTCAAGATGGCCTGGTATCGGCCTATAGCGATGAGCTGTGCCGAGACGATCAGGTGCAGTCCTATCGATTGGGACAGGAAGTCCGGCAGGGTGACTGGCTAGACTATGTGCGCGGCGTGACCTGGGTGCTTCGACAGGAGGGCCTGGGTGAACGCCTCCGGGGCTTCAAACTGCGTGTCTCTTCCCAGGTTCCGGTGGGCAGTGGCTTGTCGTCGAGTGCGGCGCTCCTGGTCAGCCTGCTGCGGGGACTACGGATTGCGCTCGCACTGCCGCTATCGGAGGTGGAGTTGGCGCGCCTGGCCCGTCGTGCTGAGGTGGAGCTGGTCGGTGCTCCGGTTGGCATCATGGACCAGCTCGCCTGCGCCCTGTGCGGGCCGGGGGCTGCGCTGCTGCTTGATACCCGATCTCTGGCGATGCAGACGGTACCGCTGCCGCCTTCGCTGGAGCTGGTGGTGATTCACTCAGGAGTGGTTCACAGCCATGCCGCAGGCGACTACCGAACCAGGCGGCGCGAGTGTGAGCAGGCGGCGGTACAGCTTGCGGTGAAGTCGCTCCGCGACCTGGGGCCTGCGGATTTGTCCCAGATCATGTCGCTGCCCGAACCACTGGGTCGGCGGGTCCGCCATGTCGTCATGGAGAATGCTCGCGTGCAAGCAGCGGTGGCGGCCCTGCAAGCTGCTGATGGCGAGCTGCTTGGGTCGCTGTTTCGGGCCTCTCATGCCTCGATGCGTGACGACTACGAGGTCTCGGTACCTGCGGTGGACCTGCTCGTCCGGATCGGCGAGCAAGACCCCGCGATTCTGGGGGCTCGGCTGACCGGCGGCGGCTTTGGTGGCTCGGTGGTGATGCTCGCTCGGTCCGGCCAAGCGCGGGCTGCGGCCCTTCGCATCGCCGGCCGGTACCAAGCCCAGAGCGGTCACCAGCCGACGATCTTGGTTCCTGGTTGAGCCGAAAGTCGTTTCACCCCGGTCTGCCGCCCCCCACAACCGGATCACGAGGAGTTTGTGGGTGGTCAAGACCAGGCCCAAACTGGGTCATGAGGGGCTTTGCCTCAGAACCCCTACTTTGAGGCGAGGTTTTGGGGCAAGAACCGAAACGCCTCGGAACCCTGCGGGGGGTTTTGAGGCAGGTACGAGAGGTTTTGAGGCAACTCTCGCGACTGAGTGGAG
>WBZP01004348.1_pt1 | contig 14792 bp, 10 predicted proteins | sample 5204301 | NCBI WGS metagenome assembly WBZP01 (sample SAMN12412401, study PRJNA552823) | activated sludge metagenome | isolation source: activated sludge from nitrification reactor of wastewater treatment plant... | place: USA: Pennsylvania | collected 2017 | reverse complement strand
GAGTGTCCCGGCGGCGGTTTCGCAGTACGCATCATCCGGCGATCGCAATTATTCCGCGCAACCCCGACGATTCCGCCGGGCGCCGGGGTTGCGGGTTGTTCCTCCTGCTCCCGTTACTGCCGTTTCGAAAACCCCGGCTAAACATCATTGGAGTTGCAACGGTCACCACCCCGATTATTCAAATCGCCAGGGGTGGTCCGACAACGGTCATTTCATGGTCGGAGAAAAGTTTGGCGCCTTCTTCCGGTGACGGCTGCCCTTTGAAAGCAGCCACCTGCCTGAAAAAGTCCTCCATTTTGCCCGCGGGCTGAAAGAGGAAGAACATTTTTCCCTTTTCCGAAGTCTGTGCAAAAGCGTGGGGCACTTTCCGGGGCAAAAAGATGGTATCCCCAGCCTGGAGATGATGGATCTCTTCTCCTACCTTAAACGTGTATTCCCCGCTCACAATAAAGAAGATTTCATCCTGCTGGTGGTGGATGTGCAAGGGGGGACCACCCTTCGCATTCCCGGTGTATTCAAAAATGGACAGTCTCCCGTCTGTGTCCTTACCGGATACTTTGATGTCGTTGGGACTGTTCCCGCCCAGCACCGTTGACTCATGGAACCTGCTTTCGCCGGCTTTTACAACAAACCCCCGGGGGTCGCCGGTTTCCCGGGATAACACCGGTTGCCCGAAGGTCAAGGCCGGAATGGCTGCGGCCGTGCTGGCAATAAATTTTCTTCTTTGCATAGTGAAATATTTAAGATTTCCATGCAAATAAAATAAGCGGGGCGGAGAGGATGGTGGTAAAAACGCGACAATCTTCAGTAGGTATCCGCCTGCCCGAACAAACGTTCCGGGGCGTTCAGATCGATGGCGTGAAACTGGTTGGGCGATAAACCGGTTAAATCCCTGTAATCCTTTACCAGGTGCTGGTAGTCGTAGTACCCGCAGGCAATGGCAATACTGAGCCAGTCCCGCTGCGGATGGGTATTTTTCATCCGGAATGCATTTTCAAACCGCAGTACTTTTAAAAAATATTTGGGGGAAATACCCATCCGCTGTTTGAACTGCCTTTCAAACTGCCGGGTTGACTGGCAGGCGGCTTTGGCCAGGGCATCCACACCCGGAATGGCATCGCTGTTGAATAAACCAGCGGTGGCGATGTCCAGCGGATGGAGGCCGCCGGATTTTTTCCGGATCTCGCCTACCAGGAAAGCCTCCACCACCTGTATCATCTGCTGGTACGAGCTGCAGTCGTTGATCTGGTCATTCACCCGGCTGATTTCCCGGGAAAAAACAGTCTGGGCGTCTATGTACTGGTTGGTGAGGTACTGGGAAGGAATACCGGTGAGTCGGTATAAAGCCCCCGGTTTAAACACCACCTGTATGAGTAAAAAATGATTGCCCACCAGCCTGTTGGTCACTTCCGTCTGCTGCCCGAATAACACGGCGGAAAGGTTACCGCTCTGTATCCCGCTGTGCTGGTATTCCACCGTTTCAAAATCCCGGGCATAAAAACTCAGGCAATGTTCCGGCCGGGGCGGATAGGCTTTGGCAGGAAGGCGCCCGTCTGCCTGATACTCGTAATGCACCAGCCGGAAGGTGCGGATGTATTCCGAAACCAATAAACCCGGCTTATACTCCTGCAGTACCATGTGGGAATGCTTTGTCTGTCAAAAGCGGTGAACAAAAAGCGCCGGGGTCGCGGGTTGTTCCACTTACTCCCTTTGCTTCCCTGCACGAAAAGCCCGTATAGACATCATTAGAGTTGCAACGAGGTTTTACCAATGTGTCCCGGCGGCGGTTTCGCAGTACGCATCTACGGGCGATCGAAATTATCCCGCGCAACCCCGACGATTCCGCCGGGCGCCGGGGTTGCGGGTTGTTCCTCTGTGTCACGGCGGCGGTTTCGCAGTACCCATCATCCTGCGATCGCAATTATTCCGCGCAACCCCGACGATTCCGCCGGGCGCCGGGGTTGCGGGTTGTTCCTCTTCCTCCCGTTACTGCCGTTTCGAAAACCCCGGCTGAACATCATTAGAGTTGCAACGGGGTTGTACCAATGCATCCCGGCGGTGGTTTCGCTGTAATGATCTTCCGGCCATTGAAATGATGCCGCGCAACCCCGACGTTTTCCCAAATGTACAATTGTCTGCCTCAATTGCCGCTTAAGCGGGTGTCAGCGGTTCGTTGTTTCTCATGCGATTTCTTATAATAACCTTGTTCATATTTATGTACAATCTCCAGGATGCTCCCAAAACTATTGTCTCTCAAATTGCAAATGGCCAATGCACCAGTTTTTGTTTCCGGATTAAAATAGATAAAAGAATAAACACCGGTATTACCTCCAAAATGTAACCGATATCCTGTTGCAGTAACAGACCAGAAAACACCCATATTAAATGCACCATTAAAAATGCTGGAATCAGTTTTACGCAGATTTTCACAGGATAGCTGTGGGGTAAAAAGCGTTTTATACGCATCCCGATTCAATAACTTTCCCTTCCCGTCAAAACCGCGAATCATTTCAATTAAATATTTTGCCAGGTCATCTGCATTCGTTTTTAATCCGCTGACCGGATAGTTGGTCATATAATATTGGGGGTGTTCAGTGACGGCTGTTGCATTATTTTCTTCATTGGGAGCATATATTTTACTGACAAGTGCTGGATCAAGATCGTCAAAGTTCCAGGCAGTATTTGACATTTTCAGCGGATCAAATATGTATTTCCTGGTAAACGCTGTAAAAGACATATTTGAACGTACTTCAACAATCCTGGCGGCTACAGAAGCACCGAGATTTGAATAGGTAAAATAACTACCCGGTTCTTTCTGTAAAAAAGAGCTGTCGCTATACCATTTTTCATTGGGCTGTGTGAATTTTCTGATATTCTCATCCAGGGATATTTTTTTGCCCAGCCTGAACCAATTGATATTAGGTTGTAAATAGGCAGGGAGGTGATCATAATTACCTTCTTTTTCCAGACAGATATCCGCTTCCCCAACGGTATAAGGTTCAAAATAATCTCTTAAGGTGGAGGTATGGGTAACCAAATGCCTAACTGTTATCTCTTTATATGGGAAATGTGGGTTAATAATCCGATAAGGCAATATTGAATGGATGGGTTCATCCAATGCCAGTTTTTTTTGTTCAACCAGTTTCATAATGGAAAGCCCAACCAGCGTTTTGGAAATGGAAGCCACCCAGTTAATGGTTTGAGCGTTATATGCTTTTTTATTTTTAAGATCAGCATATCCAAATCCCTTTGAGTACAGCAGCCCGCTTTCATCCACAATAGCCACTGAAAAACCGGGGATTAAACTTCCTTTTGAAAATGTTTCCAGGGCGGTCGTAAGACTGTCTTTAAAATAGGCTGTTTTATCAGTTTCCGGATGAACCGCACTGTTTCTAATTGTTTGACAGTTTGAAAGTAACAAACAGGAAATGATCAGTAAACCAATGGATTGGGAAATTGACATATTGCTGCATTTACACTTACGGCGAAATATGTCATACGTTTAAACAAAATGAAAGTTACAGGTATGGATTTTTAAATGCTGCACAACCATCACGGCCAACGGGAAATCATAGCTGCGGTGGTGCAGGGAGGATTCCGCAGGGCCGGCGCTGTAAACCCCTCAGGATTGGTGAATGTGCATTACAGGATTAAGTAGCATAAGCACAAAGCGCTTTTAGCAATAGCAACTAACCTGCGTTCTTTTTTGTCTTGAAACAAAAAAATTCAAGGCTGCAGAAAAACAGCTAACATGTACGGTCTTTCGCTACGGCGAAAAAGCTAAACATCGGCAGCATTTCAGCTTTCTGCGAATACGATGTTGGTGGTACTTTTATTGTTCATCCGTTCTTTCATAATATTTGACAATATCTGCAAAATCGTATATCTGTTTCCAATAATCTGCAAGACTTTTGGGTTTGGGTCGCCAATCAGGGTCTGGCAAATTCTTAGAGGCTTGTTGCCAATTAATATCATTGAGAAACATCGAATCAATAGTACAAGATGTTAATTTTTTTATTGGTTTGAGAAATATGTAGCCATCATAAAAATCCGAAAGCTTAAAGTTTGGATAGCCCATTGAATAGTAGCTGCTGTCAGAAAGGTTGCCCAAGGGAGTATTATTTAAATCAAAGCCAATAGGATTATTGGATAGAAGATTCATAATTTTCTCAATTTTTCCGTTCGCAGGTGATATTAACAAGGGCTTTTTATTAGGATAATTATTAAATGGCTTGTGCAACAAAACTGAAAATACCTTATTAGGATATTTAGCGTAAATCAAGTTGCCAAAGTAATTACTATCGAATCTCACAAAGTTGGGAGATGCAAAGTCATAAAATGGAAATTTATACTTAGTAAATGCGTGAACATCACCGGTAATTATTAGAATTTTTTGCTTCTTTTTGATTATCTCATTCTCTACAATTTTAAATCTAAAAAACTCAACATTTCCTTTATGAAATACACGTTTCATATTTTCGGGTGTTCTTTGCCCTGAAAAAGATGTCCAATCATATTTATAGCTTAAATTCAGTATTCTGAATTTTCTTTCATTCTCTTTCAAAGTTTTATTAAATGACCAAGCTAATTTATAAATATCCATATACTCCTTGAATGCCCACCCAGGATTGTAATTAAACATTAACTGTCTTGCTAAATTCTCATCGTAGTTTTCTGCCGTTACAATACTATCTAATACGTCCTGATCCTCATACGCTCCGAATTCCATACCTATAGCAAAAATTCCTTTTTTATAAAGTAGAGGTATTAAATTCCCTACTAAATCAAGATTTTCTTTAACTCTATGATCTTCGGCAAGGAGAATAACATCAGCATTCGTGAACTTATCAAGTACATAACTTTGAGGAGACATATTTTTCTCCTTAAGATAACTTAAAGAGCTGTCAATAACTGACTGTTGACCAAACAATACAGATGTCAGCAAAAAGCAATTGATAAAAAGAAAAAAGTATTTCTTCATTTTGGTATCTTAAAAATTACCGATAACGGGAAAGCAATGCAGCTGTGGGGGATTTAGGATTCTGTTCGCCCGGTACTGTCTGCCCGTCAGGATTAGTGAACATGAATGATTCGTGATGCCGGACTTTTCTGTTTGCCGGCAGCTGAGGCCGCTGAATGATATGCAGCTGAAGTTGAGCTATTTGTGCGCTTAGCATGCATGCAGTTCCGGCGGCAGGAGTTACAGTTATTTAGTAGCCTGGTAGCCCATGCTGACACCGATCTTTTCAAACGCCGCATCATTGGGTTCCCACAGTTCAATTTTGTTGTTTTCGATATCCAGGATATGAATAAACTTTCCGTAGTCATAGGTTTCTACGGTGTCCAGGATGGTTACGCCGCTTCCCTTTAAATCTTTCAATAATAGTTCCAGGTTCTCCACCCGGTAATTAATCATAAAATCCTTCACAGAGGGATTGAAATACCTGGTTGTTTCCTTAAAAGGGCTCCATTGGGTAAATCCCTTTTTGAGCGTATCAGCGCCCTGGCGCCATTCAAAAACACTTCCGTATTCATTGATACTCAAACCCAGGTTATCCCGGTACCATTCCCTTACCTTTTTTGGATCCTTGCATTTGAAGAAAATACCGCCAATGCCGGTGGCCTTTTTATAGCTACCCTCTTTGGTTGCTTTTTCCTGGAGGAGACTTTTCAATCCGAACCCGGAAAGAAACGAGCTGCTGGCGATGGCGAGTATGAATAAAGCCTTTTTCATGGCAGCAGTTATTTTAAAGTGATGGCTGGTTAGAGTTTAGTGCTATTGGGAAGGCATGGCGTTGTGCGGGACTTTGGTTTACTTCCTAAATGCTTTTTCCGTTAGGAGTTTTTTAAATTTTATTATTCGTGATGCCTGGCGATTTCTGTCTGCCGATAGCTGAAGCCGATTAGCGATTTATAGCTGAACTATTCGTGTTCGCCCGCATAGCGTGAATGCAGTGTTATTTGCTGTTATTGTATTTGTTTAAACTTTGGCTTAATGATATATTTTTCATCGATACAGTTCTTAGTGCTTTTTAGAACGTTTCTCTTTTAGTACTTCAATAATTGGAGCGTTTGGTATGTCATTAGGAATAATTGGGTTGTCATTTTCTGAAATTACCACTCTTTCAAAATCATTAATTCCTATTGTCCAAGCATTGATAAATTTTAACTCCGTTTTTAAAATCCCTAAATCAGGATAAGGCTTCACCTTAAGATCCTTGTCAATTTCTGCAGGTATCAAAACGTATTTTTTATAATGCTGATAACCTGCCATAAGATTAGTCAGATTAGTATTTTCTTTTGGTTCCATTTTATGAAACCGAGATGCTAAAGAAACTAGGTTCCCATCTTTCATTTTATTTTTATCAACCTTCTTGCTGATTAATATTTTATACCAATTAGGATTCTCTTGATTTATTCCTTTAACTATCGTTAAAGAGATAATTTCACCTTCATCAACTCTTCCAAATTCTTTTATCCATCCTTCAAATATTTTTTTTGCAGCCTCTCCATTTTCAAACCCAAGGAAAATAGCAAAAGGGATTGTGGGATATACCACAAAGCCAAACCCTTTCCATTTTGCTGTATCCCACAAATGACTATCTATAACTGTTTCAGCTTTTAAATTCCTATGTGTAATTCTATTCCAATCGGGTTTTTGTTCAATATTCGTTTCAGGAATTGCCTCAATCGATATAGGCGATGACGCTCTTTTAAGTTCATATTTTTTTATGCTATCAGATTTCCAGTCTTCCAAAAAGAACTTCGGTTTTGCTGTCAATATATTTGTTAGAAAATTCCTGTGTTCTATTATTAATGAAAGCCTCTCATGCACTTCGTCATTCCTGTATAGGTTTGTAAAAAAATCTTTATAATCTTTAAAAACATAATTGTTCCCAATAATTTGCGGTAAAATTTCATCCATTAGATGAGCAATATCCTGTCCCTTGTATGGATAAGTTTCATTAATCGATAAGTTGAAAACATTTTTGTTATCATATGTATAGATAAAAAAACTATCAATACTTTCATAAGAAATATGCAAGGTAATTTTCTCTGACAAAGGGAAAACCACATCAAACGCCGTAGCTAAAAATGATTCTAAATAAGCAAGAATAGTTTCACTTAAAATTAGGAGTTCTTTATTACGAGCAAATTTCACAATAAGTTTAATTCCCAGCACATTGGTTTCTATAGAAATTTCGTCATTGTCTAACAAATTTGTATCGTAAATAATTTGTTCTACAAATGGTTGATTAGCGAAGTTGTTATAATACTCTGGAAATTTTTCCTTTTTTAAAGAAGTTTTAGCTTCATCTAATTCAATTAACTCAACATTCCCCAATAAGTATTGAACAGCGTCGCTACTTAGCCATAAGTTATTATTATTTAAAATATCAGGTAAGTAAGTGAATGTGTGAAATTTCTCAAACGGAGCATTTAGTAGCCTAATTGCGAGACAAGCATCTATTTTGCTTTCTGTTGGCAATTCTTTTTCATCATATTTAATATCGTCCTGCAAATATTTTTTGAGTACATCAAAAAGTTCATACCAGCACAGTACTATCGGCACTCTTCCAATAAAACTCTCATTTTGTAAAATAGCTTTTATACTTTTTAAAAATCTAGGATTAAGTTTCCCTGTCGTGTAGAAATTATTAGCATGAATATTGACGGCTGAAACCAAAGCATTATATGATGCCCAGTATAAATCGAGCTTTGAATAAGCATCACTCAAAAGCATAAGACAATAATAGAATTTCGCTTGAGTTTCTTCCTTTGCCAATTTCCTAGCGGCTTTTCCAAAATAAATCAGGCTCTCTCTGTTGTAATTATTTTCTAATTTTGTTATACCCCTATTCAGGTAAATCTCGCCTGATGATGATTCAGAAACTCTTACAGCTTCAATTTCTGCAATCACATCAATTAAATTATCGAACTCTTTATTGTTTGGAAGCAGTTGCCCATATATTTCTATTATCTCTTTTAACTGCTCAAAAGGAATATCCAAGTGTTGTTTACTTGTTTCGAAGTACTCTTTTAGTTTTATTAATTCTTCCGAAGCGACTGCTTCATTTTTAAAGTTGTTTGAAATGATAATAAACGATAAATAAAATTTTGATAACAGTGCGGTTGAAAGTTTATCTTTATTAGTACTGCATTTTGTAAGGAGCGAAATAAAATCATTTTCTTCGCCTATAAAATCAATTGCGATTTGATTATGAGCCTCTTCAATGGTTGAAACTGTCCGAAGTATATTGTATAAGTTAAGATATAGTTCAATATTATTTAGATTGGGTCCATCTGATACCAGTTTTTTTAACTCAAGATATTCTGAGACGAAACCACTATAATCATCGTACCAATGAATTAAAGTCCACGCTGATTGGTAATGAACCCTGATTTTGAGCTGTGAGTTATCTAACTTATTCGCAAATCGCTTTGCCCTTTCAAACTTACCAATCACATCTGTTTTGGGCAGTTCCAACATTCTTGATGTTATGGCACTCTCCAGGCAATCTTCAATTAATTGAAAATCTACTTCAAAAGTTCTGTTAGTAGAATTTATTCTTTCTTCTAAATCCGATAGTTTAGATATTCTTTCAGAATCATTTGCCCCAAAAACTTTTTCTTCTACATATACTCTTGATAGATTTAGAGTTTCTATCACGTCATTCAATAAGTTGTTACTATAAACTTTTTCAAGTATCCATTCTTCATCCAAGATTACTAATTCGGTTGCATACTCTCTCTTTATTTGTTCTTGTTTTTCCTTTCTATCTCTATCCTTAATTTTTTGATTAGAAAAGAAATAAATTTTAGTAAAGCCTCTTTGGGTATTAACAATACTTTTTACATCAGAGTTTAATTTTCCTTTCCAATCTTCTTTGGAGCTTATAGCAAATGCCCATTTCTCATCTTCATTCCATTTATTATCGCTGATAAACCAACGATCAGAAATAAAATCTGAAACTGGATAAGTTTCAATATCCGTTTTCCCGTCTCCACCGCCTGTTGGACCAACCTGTGGAATTAGATTCGGCGAAATTAATTTTTCAGCTAGCTTTCTACACAAATTCACAAAGCTGTCATGTTTTAGATTTGTAGAAATTTTACTGATTTCATAATCTAACTGTTCTCTTGGTAAAATTGCCTTTGCTACAATCTTTGAGTCAGAAAAATATTCGGGTCTTCTTTGTCTATAAAATTGCGAGGGGGTTGTAATTTTTTTGTCGTTCATTAACTAATAATATTATAATTAGTACAACTGTCTATAAATATACTTAATCTGCCTTTGCTGATTTAACTATTATATTAGATGGTTGCTCAGCTTTGAGTTGTGGGTGGGCTTTGGTGTTCAGTAATGATATTTTGTTAAAATGTCGAACAAATGATAATAGACATTCATCAGCCGGGGTGTATGGCCATGCGTTAGCATTTTTAGCTCTTTGTAAGGTTGGCTTTGTGTCAAGGCTTTGCGTGCCTTGCAACGTGCCAAAAATAGCGTGAGGTCGTGTCGGAAAAGTCATGGATGCTTAAATGTTTACAGGATGTCGTTTAGAGTGACGTACAACAGGAAAACATTGCAGCTGTGGGGGATTTAGTATTCTGTCCGCCCGGTACTTTCAACCCGTTAGGATTAGTAAACATGATTAAATCTTGATGCTGGGCGTTTTCGGTCTGCCGATAGCCGAAGATGATTAATGATTTGCAGCTGATGTTACCGTGTCTGCCCCCATAGCTGCAATGCAATGTTAGCTGCTGGTTTTCTCTTTGTCATCTGATTTTAATGGTTCAATTTCATTTATGTCACTTTGAACTCCTTGCTCTCTAAACCTAGATGCTAAATTTATTTGAATGATTTCTCTTTCCTTTTTCCAAAAGATAACTGCTAAAAAGGCAATCGTTATTTGAACTTTTAATTCAAGAGAATCATCTTCAGAATTCCACTTACCCTTTATATTAATGTTTTCTGGTGTATTTATATCTATAATTGAGGCAAAGGTTTTAATCTCATTATTTAGTTCCTCTAGTTTATACTCTTTTATTTCTGATTCTTTTAAATCTTTATGTTCGATTGACGGCAGTTCGGATTTATTGAATATAAAAATCACATCCCTAATATCTGTTGCTGGAATTTGTTTTATAATGCTAGCGTATTTACTGGACGCTAAAACCTGGTTATATTCATAACTTATATTTATTGCAACAATTATTGCGTCTTTATTATTTGCAATTATCTTTTCTATTCCGAGTAATATGTTGTCGGTGTTAAGTAAGTATCTTTTTGTACTAGCAACAAGAAACGAATTAGGAATAAAACTTTCAATATTATATCTGGCAACTTGCTCTGCAAAAATTGTATCATAATTTAAATGAGGAATATCATCGTCTGTAAACGCAGACTTTGTCATTAACGTTCTAAGACCGGAAACAGAAAGTTTTAGTTCATTATCCTTCTGGTCTTCATTAATTGAAGTAAAAATATCATCATAATTTTTGAAAGAAGCTGTTATTATAGCATTTGTACTTTCTTTAAACTTTTGAATCTTTTCCTGAGAGAGCGGAGCATTTAACTTTTGCTGCCCGATTTTTTCTGTAATAGCAGTTTTTAAATTGGCTTTATTGCTTTCTGCTAGTGATGACCACCTTAATTCAGCGATTAGTTCATCGTTTTTAAGTGTATCTTTTAGGCATCTTTCAAAATAATTTACACTGTCAAGCCAGTTGTTTAACTCAATCACATTGTCTGGTAATTGAGGTAAAGCAGTATGATTTTGATAAACGTAATAAGTGTCCAAAGAGTATTGCCTTAAAAAAAGTAAAGTGAGATAACTGCAAATCCAAAAAGTTATTTGTTGACTATTACCTAAATTATCAAGTTCAGGGAAATAATACTTTGTATCCAAAGGTGCTCGTCTGGACTTAAATTCGTTCCTGAAATCCTCAAACCAAACAAATATTTCAGTCATATTATTTGGTAACAATGGGTATCGTGGCGGTTGTGATTGTGTGTATTGAAATATATATTTAAGAGATTTATATTGTTTACGATAAAATAGAAGACCCCCTAAAGCGTAATGAAATTCGAGAAAATCATTTCTTTCTAGATTTCTCTTTATAATCTGCTCTTTGTTTTTAACCTCATTGGTTTCAAAATCATAATCCTCATGAATGTACTCTAAGCGAAAATCAAAGTATTGACTAACGTTAGCCCAATACATTCTGATGAATTTTTCTTTATCACAAATGGTATATAGGTTTCTCCATACCCAATTATAGGTTTCAGCAGAAATTATGATGTCTTCAAAATCTTCACCAAATAGCCAAATGCCACTTACAGCACGATGTTCTATTGCTAACAATTTTCTATTTTGGTTATTGGCAAGTTCAACATTTAACCTATTTACAAGAAAATATAAATCCACAGGATAAATTAAAGGTTTTGATTTGTCATGTTTCTTGCGAATTGAAGAAAACTCTCTATAATAGAATTCTAACAAAGTTTTTTGCAAGTGTTCGTCTTGTTTTTCAATTGCATAAAAAGTCAATTCATTAATGGATTTTAAGTGATAGGACTTTAACTCGGTATCACCTACCAATATGTTGTACTTCGAAACTATTCTTTTTAATAAAGAAGTAGACTTACCATTATACAGAACAACTTTGTCCAGCCAAATAAAGAAGAATATAGTGAGTAGAAATGTGGCTGTCAATACCAATAAATTAGCCGAATTATTTATGAACCAATTATCCCATCCAAAAAGAGGGTTGGCATTTAAAATTAAAGAAAGGAAGGTAATTATTGTTATATAAAGCGTAAGCTTGAATGTTGAGATCTGATAGATTCGTTTTCTAAATTTAAATTTTATGGGAATTTGGGGGAACTCGTTGTCGAAAAGGTTTGAAATATATTGAGAACTATACTTGTCTCCTATGTTGGATATTTTGTCTACAATAATTGGGTAAGCAATTCCTAGAATAGCAATATCAATAGCTACACAAATTTCTACTATATATTCTAGTTTCATAATGTTAGTCAGAGTGTGTCGGTTAAGCTTGCAGCTAACATCAGCGCTTCCCGCTACCCAACAGCTCACCGACCACTACCAACGCTTTCAAAATCAGCTAAGGATGTAGTGTGAATCTGATGATACAAAACAAATTGTGAAGAAGCGTAAACACTCCATTTAAAGTTAAAATAAATACGGAAAGAGAGATAAGCAGTCAGCAGATATTTTTAAACAGGCGTTATAGAGGTTGGATAAAATCGGGGTCTGTATTCCAACCGGGGCAGATCGCCATTTGAAATTTCCGTTTGGGAAAAGAAGCCAGCAGAACGGCCATAAAAAAACAAACCCCGGCATTTACTGCCAGGGTTTGTGCCCAGAACTGGATTCGAATGCTGACGCTTCGGTCAGCATCCCGACTTGCCTCCGGCAACGTCGGGACCAGCACTTCCTTGCCCATGACTATACTTTTTAATGAAATTCTTTAACCGTTCCCTGGACAAGTTTTTCAGTTTCTTTTCCAGCGCCATTGCTCCCGCCCTGTTGGGCTTTTCTGTATACCAAACCATTTCCCACGGCAAATATGGTTTTGTCGCTTTTTCAGATCCGCTGTTATGCCTTTGCAAGCGGTCATTTACATCATTGGTCTGGCCAATGTAAAATCGGTCATGGCCAGTCGAATAGAGGATATACACGTAGCAGGTCATAAAAAACAAACCCTGACAATAACTGCCAGGGTTTGTGCCCAGAACTGGATTCGAACCAGCACATCCTTGCGGACGCTGCGACCTGAACACAGTGCGTCTACCAATTTCGCCATCTGGGCAGGTCTCCCGAAAGGCCTTTTGAACTTTTCGGGCTGCAAATATAGAAGATTAATTCAAAAAATCACACGGAAACATTAAAATCTCTGAGGGCATCATTCAGGCTGGTTTTTAAGTCGGTGGAAGCCTTGCGCTGGCCAATGATCAGCGCGCAGCCCACGCCATACTCCCCTGCCGGAAATTTTTTGGTATAGCTGCCCGGGATCACCACGCTCCGCGCCGGTACCCGGCCCTTGTATTCCACCGCCTCCGGTCCGCTCACATCAATGATCTTGGTAGACTGCGTAAGCACCACATTGGCGCCCAGCACCGCCTCCTTTTCCACCCGCACCCCTTCCACCACAATGCAGCGGCTCCCGATAAAACAACCATCCTCAATAATCACCGGCGCGGCCTGCAGGGGCTCCAGCACGCCACCAATGCCCACACCCCCGCTGAGGTGCACACCCTTCCCGATCTGCGCACAGCTGCCCACCGTGGCCCAGGTATCCACCATGGTGCCCTCATCCACATAGGCGCCGATGTTCACATAAGAGGGCATCAGCACCACATTGCGGGCAATATAGGCGCCGTAGCGGGCCACCGCATGCGGAACGGCCCGCACTCCCAGCTCCGCGTACCCGCTTTTAAGTTTCATCTTATCATAAAACTCAAAGGGCGGCAGCGTTTGCGTTTCCATCGGCTGGATGGCAAAATACATCAGCACCGCCTGCTTCACCCACTCATTCACCTGCCAGCTGAGCTGTCCGTCCGCTGCAGTTACAGGCTCGGCTGTACGAAGCCTGCCCTTGTCGATTTCCTCTATCACGGCACGCACTGCGGCGTCATAGGCAGGTTGCTTCAGCAATTCCCGGTTGGACCAGGCTTCCAGGATCAATGATTTCCATTCCATATCAGTGTTTGGCTTGTTTTTGCAGCAGCAGCAGCTTGCTGTATTTTAAGAATGCCTCCTGCGCGCTCAGCCGGGCCATGATGAATCCCACAGCCCCGTCCAGGATGCCCAGGCGGATGATATAATTCACGAAAAATGTAAACACCGGGCTGAACAGCATTTTAAAAAAAGTGCCCCGCTTCCCCTGCTCAAAGTACACCTGCGCGGTGAGGCTGGTGTAGCGGTTGATGGAGGCCAGGTGCTGTTCAATCGTGTCTTTACTGCGGTGTTCAATGTCCCCTTCCAGGTGCGTACGCCGCGTGCCGGGCGGTATCTCCAACGTTTCATGCACCTTGCGCACATTCCATTTCACCTCCCGCCGGTTATAAATCCTTGTTTTTACATAGGGATAATAACCACCCCACCGGAGCGGGTAGCCGTAATAGATATTGCGCATGTTCATGCTGTACACCCCCTGCAAGCCCTGCTTTTTCGCCTGGTTGATGGCATGCTGCAGGGCCGGCGTCAGTGCTTCATCGGCATCCATGCTGAGGATAAAATCGTGGGAAGCCAGCTGGGCGGCCTGGTTCTTCTGCTGCCCGTACCCGGCCCAGGGCTGCTGGTACAGCTTCACCCCAAACTGGCGGCAGATATCCGGGGTACGGTCGGCCGACATCGAATCCATCACAATGATCTCATCCGCCACCCCCTGCAGGGAAGCCAGGCAGGCAGGTATCTTCTTTTCTTCGTTGAAGGTGATGATAACGGCGGTGAGTTTGTGCATGACTCTGCAAGATACAAACTACGAAGAAGGTTCAAAAGGTTTAAGAGGTTCAAAAGGTTCAAAAGGTTGGCTTCGTAGGGTGTTCCAGTTCGGTATTCAGTTCGCGGATGGCAGGAGGACGTCGGGACGCTTCAGCGACCTGACGTTTTTTTATTGTTAGCGTATGGCGGGAGAAAAGTTGACGGTTGATGGTTGACGGTTGACGGGAAGAACATTCTAAGAAGTTCCCAATTCAACATTCATCAATTGCTCTTCTCTTCGTGTTTCATTGTGTCTTCGTGGCTCCTATGTTTACAAAGTAA
>WBZP01004347.1_pt1 | contig 14793 bp, 15 predicted proteins | sample 5204301 | NCBI WGS metagenome assembly WBZP01 (sample SAMN12412401, study PRJNA552823) | activated sludge metagenome | isolation source: activated sludge from nitrification reactor of wastewater treatment plant... | place: USA: Pennsylvania | collected 2017 | reverse complement strand
TCAACCTACGGCGTCCGCGCCCAGGCGCTCGGTCGTGACGGCACGCTGCTCGACGACTTCGCGTTCTCCGAGGACGGTCCGGTGCTGCACGTGCGCAACGCGCCATCGCCGGCGGCGACATCTTCGCTCGCGATCGGCGAGCTGCTCGCCGATCGCCTGCCGGCCGCCGTCGGTCCCGGATAGCGACGCGGATCGTCGCTATCCGGGACCAACGCCGCGGGGACCGTCAGCGCCGGCAAGCAGCAGTTCGGCTACCCGAAGGTCGAGCGGAGTCGTCACCTTGAGGTTCTCCGGCGGGCTTTCGACGACGACAACCGTGCCGCCCGCCGCCTCGACAAGCGAGGCGTCGTCGGTCGCGGCCGCGAGCACGTCGTCTGGCTGGTCGAGCACTCGTTCGAGCACGTCTCGACGGAAGACTTGCGGCGTCTGAACCGCCCACAGCGCCGTGCGGTCGAGCGTGCGCTCGACGACGCGGTCGCTACCCGCGACCTTAACGGTGTCGGTGACCGGCGCCGCCGCGACCGCGGCGTCGACACCCGGCTGCGCGGCAGCCGCGAGTGTCCGCTCGACGACCTTGTCCGTCACAAGCGGCCGCGCCGCGTCATGGACGAGCACGAGTTCGGCCGCCCCGGCGACTGCCAGCGCGGCCCGCACCGAATGCGACCGCTCGGCGCCACCGGCCACGCCGACGACGCCCTCAGGCAGCACGTCGGCGCCGGCGCCGGGCGGCAGCGCCACGATCACCTCGCCGATCGCATCTGACTCGCAGAGCACGGCGAGCGACCAGTCGAGCATCGGCCGCCCGGCGACAGGGACGAACGCCTTCGGCACGTCCGCCCCAAGCCGCGAGCCGGAGCCCGCGGCGACAAGCAGAGCGACCGCGCTCAGCGTGCTGCGGCCAGGCGCTCGGCCGAAGAAGTCAGCAGGTCGTCGAGGTACGCCTCAGCTTCGTCCTCGTCCTTCTCGAGCGCGTACATCAGCTCGGAGGCGAGGATCTTCTTGGCGCGGGTGAACATCTGCTTCTCGCCGGTCGACAGGCCTTTGTCGTGCTCACGCAGCGCGAGGTTGCGGACGACCTCGGCGAGCTCGTAGATGTCGCCGGTCTTGATCTTGTCGCGGTTGTGCTTGAAGCGGCGGTTCCAGTTCTTCGGCATCTCGGACATGTCGTCCTCGAGCACGGCCAGGACCTTCTTGACGGTGTCCTCGTCGATCACGCGGCGCAGACCGGCGATTCCCGCGTTCTCGCACGGGACCATCACCGTCATGTCGTTGTGGAGGATCTTGATCATGAGGTACTCGCGCTCCTCGCCCTTGAAGAGCTTCTTGAGCTCCTTCTTGAGCACCTGCCCGGCGCCGTGGTGCGGGTACACGACGTTGTCGCCGACCTCGAACTCGATGTTGACGATCTCGACGACGTCGAGCTCTTCGAGCAGCTGGTCTTCGGGGGCTTCGGTCGGCATTGCTCTCCTCCTGGTTTGAACGGTCAGCGAGCGCGCTGCGGCGCCCGGGCATGGTGAATCGCAGTCATGTCTGCAGGTAGCGGTCGACGAGGTTGATCTCCTGCTGGCGCCGCATGCTCTCGCGGATGTCGCGGGCGCGGAACTCGCCGACGCCCTCGACGGCCGCCAGCTCCTCGTCGGATGCGGCGATCAGGTCGTCGAGACCGCCGAACTCACGGATCAGCTCGCTGATCGCGAGCTTGGGAAGACGTGGGACGCGGCCGAGCACGCGGTGACCGCGCGGCGTCACGGTGTGGTCGAGCGTGTTGACCTTGCGGTCGTAGCCGAGCAGCTCGGCGAGTTTGCCGAAATCGAGCAGGTCCTGCTGGGGGAGGACGGCCAGCTGCTCGATCGCCGAAGCGAAGATCGACTCATCGGCGCCTTCGGCGAGGTAGTCCTCGACGAGGGCGGCGCGCTCGGCGGCGACACCGACCATGACCTCCTCGAGCTGCATCTCGATCAGCCGGCCCTCGGTGCCGAGCTCGACGATGTGCCGTTCGATCTCGACCGCCATCCGGGTCACGAGCTCGGAGCGCTGGAGCACGGTGAGCACGTCGTGCAGCGTCGCGCCGCCCTCGAACTCGAGCGCGGTCAGGCGCGTGGCGACCTGGTCGAGCCGGGCGCGGTACTTGTCGATCGTCGCGAGCGCCTGATTGGCCTTCGCGAGCACGACCGGGATGTCCTCGAGCAGGTACTTCTGTCCGTCGATGAACAGCGCCACGACCTCGCGGCGCTGGGAGATCGCGATCACCATCGCCTCTGTCTGCTTGGAGACGCGCTCGGCGGTGCGGTGGCGGGTGCCGGTCTCGAGCGTGAGGATCGTCGGATCGGGCGTGAACTGCACGTTCGCCATCCCGATCTTCGTGGCGTTGACGTTGAGCGTGATGCCGCCGTCCATCTTCGCCACCTGGTACAGCAGCGCCGGCGTGTAGTCGACGTCGAGCTTGATCCCGCCGGAGTAGAGGAAGCTGAGCTCCTCCTCCTCGCCGATCACGATCAGGCCGCCGGTGCCTGCGTGGAGGATGTCGTCGAGACCCTCGCGGAGCGGAGTGCCAGGCGCGACCATCTCGAGCGCCTTGACGAGGCGCGGATCCTGACGGGTTTCGAGCTCATGCCCATCCCCGGATCGCGCGACCATTTCAGCAATCATACCAGGGGGTCTGCGATCAGGCGTTGTGCCTGAAGGCCTTGCGGCGCAAGGGATTGCGGCCGCTCAGACGGCCTCGGCGGCGCCCGCGAGCGCCGCGCGGAGAGCACGCCCGATCGTGCGATGCTCGCCCGGGTGGATGACCGGGTCGAGCCCGAACTTCGCAGCCTCTTCGAGCCGGCGTTCCGCGTGGCCGACGCTGCGCAGCTCACCGGTCAGGCCGAGTTCGCCGAAGCAGGCGAGCGGCTGCTCACGGCTACCGAGCGGAACTCCACGGGCCGCGCTCGCGACGGCGAGCGCGACCGCGAGGTCGGCGCCCGGCTCATCGACGCGGATGCCGCCGACGACGTTGACGAAGACGTCGGCGCTCCCGGTCCCGAGCTTCGCGTGCCGCCCGAGGACCGCGAGCACGAGCGCGAGGCGGTTGCGGTCGATGCCCGTGCAGACCCGCCGCGGCGGCTCGAGCTCGCTCGGATGGACGAGCGCCTGGACTTCGACGAGCAGCGGCCGCGAGCCCTCCATCGCGCAGAGGACGACCGACCCCGGTTTGCCGGTTGCCTCGCCGACGAAGCGTGCGCTCGGGTCGAGAACCTCGACGAGGCCGCCCTCACGCATCTCGAAGACGCCGGTCTCGTTGGTCGAGCCGAAGCGGTTCTTGAGCGCCCGCAGCGTGCGGTAGGTCCGTTCCCGCTCGCCTTCGAACTGGAGCACGGCGTCGACGAGATGCTCGAGCACGCGCGGCCCGGCGATCGACCCCTCCTTCGTGACGTGGCCGACGACTATCACGGCCGTCCCGAGCGGCTTGCACGTCCGCATCAGCTGCGCCGCGACCTCGCGGACCTGGCCGACCGACCCGGGGGCCCCGGTCAGGGCGCTGTCGCTCAGCGTCTGCACGGAGTCGATCACGCAGACCGCCGGCCTGATCGACCCGATCGCGGCGAGAACGCCGCCGAGGTCGGTCTCAGCCAGCACGGGGACGTCGAGCGCGCGACAGCCGTCGGTCTCGAGGCGTTCGTGGCGGAGCCGGATCTGGGCCGCCGACTCCTCGCCGGAGACGTAGAGCACACTCCGGCCCGCACCGGCGAGGTTGCCGAGCGCCATGCCGGTGAGCGTCGACTTGCCGATGCCCGGCGCGCCACCGAGCAAGACGAGCGAGCCCGGGACGAGTCCGCCGCCGAGGACGCGATCGAGCTCACCGACACCGGTCTCGAGCCGCTCGGCCTGCTCGCCGCGGACGTCCCTGAGCACGATCGGCTTCGCGGCTACCTCGGGGACACGGACGCGTCCACTCGGAGCCGCCTGCGGCGCGCGCTCCTCGACGAGCGTGTTCCACTCGCCGCAGCCCGGGCATTGCCCCATCCAGCGCGGCTCGGAGTGGGCGCAGGAGCTGCAGACGTGGATCGTCGCCGGACGGGCCATCGGGAGCCGAGCGTACGGTTCGGCCCCGACAGATCGGCTCACCGGCGCCGATAACCAGGAGAGATGGCAACCGCACGCCACCGTCTGCTCCTGCCGGCCCTGCTGATGGCCTCGTGGTGCGCCGCCGGCGCGGCGGCGGCGAACGCCGCGACGATGCTCGAGACGAGCGAGCAGAAGATCGCCTCGGCCGTCCGCTTCGAGGGTGTCGGCTGCGAGCGGCCTGCCGAGCAGATCGTTGTCCTGCCCAAGCAGTCAAAGGCGATCACGCCTGAGAGCCCGCTCGCCGGAACCAAGCTGTACGGCGCCGGAACGAGCGAACCGATCGCCATCGTCAAGCGCGTCTACTACGCGCCCGGGATCATCACATGGGAGGTCGCAGGCACCGGGTCGAGCTGCGTGACTCCCTCAACGTGGCAGACCGGCGTTGTCACGCTCAGGGCGACCGTGACGACCGTCCGGCGGGTCCTGACGCGCGCGACCGTCATAGCCCGTGGCGACCGGATCTGCCGCGCCGGCTTCGCGAAGGCGAACCCTGAGCTCAAGGGCATCGACTCCGCCCCCTTCGCCGAACAGGCCGAGCGCTACCGCCGGATGGCACGCGAGCTGCGCGCGATGAATCGTCGCCTCGGCGCGCTGCAAGTCCCGTCGGAACGGAAGACGGCGTTCCGGTCGTTCCGCAACCGGATCGACGATCTGCAGCTCGCGATCGGCGAGGCGGCGAGCGCGGCGTCACAGCGTGACCGGACCGGCGTCAGTGACGCGAGGCTCCGAGCGCTCACCGCGGTCGGAGATGCGGTGTCCGCCGCGCGCCGGTACGGCTTCCGCGGCGCCTGCGCGGCCTAGTCAGTCGAGGAACTCGGCGATCGCCTCGACGGGCGCTCGCTCGCTCACCGCCGCCGGTTGCCGCAGCGGCCCGAGGTGGATCAGGCCGACGATCTGCTCGTTCTCGCCGATCCCCAGCGCTGCGCGCCCTTCCGAGCGCTCCAGGACCGCGGGGGTACGCCAGTAGTTCGCGAGCCCGCGGGCGGTGGCGCCCAAGAGCAGCGCGTACGCAGCGCAGGCAGCCGCCATCAGATCCTCGCGGCGCTCCGGCTCGCTCGCTCCGGGTGCGCTCGCGCAGGTGACCGCGATCAGCGTCGGGGCCCGGTCGAGCTTCTTGGCCCGCACGACGTCGCCCTCCGCCGCTTTGAGCCGCTCGACGGACTGCGGGCCCAGGACCCTGAACCGCCACGGGTTCGTGACGTGATGGTTCGGCGCCCAGCGCGCGAGTTCGATCAGCTCGCTGACGACGTTCGGCGGAACACGCTCCGCGCCGAAGACCTTGTGCGTGCGCCGCTCGTAGATCGCGCTGTCCAGGTCCATCCCGGCAATGTAGGCGCCCGGCCGCGTGCGCTCTCAGGCGATCCCCAGACTCCGTCGAGCTGGGCTTCAGCCGCACGGACGATGGTTCTGCCCATGACCGATCGACCGAACACCAATCGCAGAACCGCACGGCTCGTCTCTGCAGGCGTGCTCGGCGTCGCAGGCGCCGGCGCGGCCGGCGCGATCGCGTACGGGGCCGCAGGCCAGGGCGCGCCTGCGGCTACCACGACGACCGAGCAGACGCCGGCGGCCGTCCAGCCGGAGACGACCGATCAACAGGCCTACCCGGAGCAGGATCCGGCCGCAGGTTCGTACTACTCGGCGCCCGACGACGGGACCAGCGACCAAGGCCTGTCGGGCGGAGGCGGCGCAGCTCCCGACGCGGGGACCGGCGCGTCGTGAACGCCTTCGCATCACCGCCGTTCAAGGCGATCGGGACGACGAACCGCATCCTCGCGACCGACCCCGAGCTGCTCTACGACGCGATCGCGATCGCGCGGGCCGAGCTCGAGCGTCTCGACCGGGCCGCGTCGCGCTTCCGGCCCGACTCGGAGCTCTCTGCGATCCATCGCAGCGCCGCCGCCGGAGACACGGTCGTGCGCCTCAGCCCATGCCTCAACGCCGTCCTGGCCGCTGTGCTCGAGGCCGCGTCCGAGACCGGAGGCCTCGTCGATCCGACCGTCGGCCGCGCGCTGATCGACGCCGGCTACGACCGGGACTTCGCAGCACTCGACCCGGACGCCGCCGGCCCGGCCCGCGGGCCGATCCTCGGCTGGCAGCGACTCCGGCACGACCGGCGGGCCGGATTGCTGGCGCTACCCCACGGCACGGTGATCGACGTCGGAGCGGTCGGCAAGGCCGTCTGCGCCGACCGCATCGCCAGACGGCTCTCGCAATCCCTACGGGGCGGCTTCCTGGTCGACCTCGGCGGCGATATCGCGATCTCGGGTGACCCGCCCCCCGGCGGCTGGGCTGTCGCCGTGCAAGGCGAGGACGGCTTCACGCGCGACGTCGTCCGGACCAGCCGGCTCGCGCTCGCCAGCTCGTCGACCGAACGCCGCCGCTGGCGGACGGCCGATGGAGAGCTGCGGCACCACATCCTCGACCCGCGCACCGGCGCGCCGGCCGATCCCGTCTGGTCGCTGGTCACCTGCGCCGCCCCGACCTGCGCCGCTGCGAACGCCGCCGCCACCGCAGCCGTCGTGCTCGGCGACGCGGCTCCCGACTGGCTCGAGGAGCGCCGCGTCGCCGCACGGCTCGAGCGCGCCGACGGCATCGTCGTCGCGACGTCGCGATGGCCGGCAACGACCGGCACCGAATGCGAGGCACTGGCGGCATGACGACCAACGAGCTGCTCTGGTACCTCTCGCGCGGCTCCGGGCTCGCGGCGATCCTGGTGCTGACGATTGTGCTCGTGATCGGAACGTGGGGCCCGGTCCGCCGGCAGGAGCGCCGCCGCGGACGCGGCTCGATGACCGGCCCGGTGCTGGCCGAGGTGCACCGCATCCTCGCCCTAGGCACGATCTGTTTCGTCGCCGCGCACGTTCTGACGGCGATCGTCGAGACCTACGTCGACATCGACTGGGCCGCGCTCATGATCCCGTTCAGCTCGGGCTACGAGCCCTTCTCGGTCGGCCTCGGGACGCTGTCGTTGAACCTGGCGCTCGCGGTCGTCGCGACCGCGCTGCTCCGCAAGCGCCTGCCGAGCGGCTGGTGGCGCGTCGTCCACAAGGCCGCTTACGCGCTCTGGCCGCTCGCCGGGATCCACGCACTGCTGCTGAGCGGTGAAGAACCGGCTTTCGTCCGCTGGACGATCGCCGCCTGCGTCGGCCTCGGGACGTTCGCGATCGCGCGCCGCGTGATGAGCGCCGGCGAACCGGGGGCGCGCCCCGCCGCGGCTGCGCGGCAGCCCACCCGGGATCCGGCGCCCACCGCGTCGGTCACGCCGCTGCCGCCGCCCGGCGGGCGGCTCTGGAGCTCGTCCTAGGCCTGGTCGCGGCGCTGCTCGACGATCTCGCGCAGGTGCTGCACGAGCTCGGGCGCCGACTTCTCGAGCCGCTTGATGTCCCAGCCGGTCAGCGTCACGAGCAGCATCGACGAGGTGGCGACGACGGTCGCGTTGCGCTGATCGCGCTCGAGCACGCCCATCTCGCCGATCACGTCTCCTGGCCCGAGCTGCGCGATCTCGGCTCCGGCGCGGGTAACGCGCGCGGTTCCCTCCTCGATCGCAAGCACGTCGTAGGAGTAGTCGCCCTCGCGGACGAGCTCCTTGCCCTCGGGCACGCTCACCTCGGCGGCGAGGGCAGCGATCTGCGCGAGCTGGTCGTCGCTGAGATCAGCGAACACGGGGATCTTCTTCAGACGTTGTGAGTCCACGCCGCGGACGCTACCCGAACGCTCGGGGGGCGCGTGTGATTCTGGTTGCGGGATGATGCGCGAATGGAGATCGCACGCACGCCCGACGACCGCTTCACCGACCTCCCCGGCTGGGAGTGGGAATCGCAGTACGCCGAGGTCGGCTCCGGTGATCTCGCGCTGCGGATGGCCTACGTGGATGTCAGCCCGGGCGGGTCCGATTCCGCCCGGACCGTGCTGCTGCTGCACGGCGAGCCGACCTGGTCATATCTCTACCGGCACATGATCCCGCCGCTGCTGGGCGCCGGCCTGCGCGTCGTCGCTCCTGACCTGGTCGGCTTCGGCCGCTCGGACAAGCCGGTCGGCCAAGACGAGTACAGCTACCAGCGCCACGTCGACTGGCTGCGCGAGCTGCTGTTCGACGTCCTTGACCTCCGTGACGTGGTTCTCGTCTGCCAGGACTGGGGCGGGCTGCTCGGCCTGCGACTCGTCGGCGAGCACCCGGGCCGCTTCGCGGCCGTCGTCGCCTCGAACACGATGCTGCCGACCGGCGACCATGACCCCGGCGATGCATTCCGCGCCTGGCGCGACTACGCGCGGACGACCGAGGAGTTCGGCGTCGGCAACATCGTGAACGGCGGCTGCATCAAGCAGCTCTCACCCGAGGAGATCGCCGCCTACGACGCGCCGTTCCCCGACGACCGCTTCAAGGACGGCGCGCGCATGTTCCCCGCGCTCGTCCCGACGACCCCGGACGATCCGGCGTCACCCGCGAACCGCGCGGCGTGGGAATCGCTCGCGACGTTCGGCGGCCCGTTCGTCTGCGCCTTCGGTGACTCGGATCCGATCACCGGCGCCGCGGCGGGCGTGCTGCCGAAGCTGATCGCCGGCGCCGCCGGCCAGCCCCACGAGACGCTTCCGCAGACCGGCCACTTCTCGCAGGAGGACGCCGGCCCCCGCCTCGCAGAAATCGTGATCGATACCGCCGCGCGCCTCTGAGCTTCGTCGAGTGTGCGTTGAGTTGCGCATAGCGCAACTCAACGCACACTCGACGGTGGGTCGGTCTACTCGGCGGAGTCGCTGGCGTCGTCGGCGGCTTCGTCGGACTCCGCACCGACCGCGACGGCCTTCTTGCGCGTCTTCTTCGGCGGCACGACCGACAGCGTCACCTCGGGTTCGCCGTCCTCGACATCGTCTTTGGACTTGTCGACCATGACGGTGCCGCCGGGCATCAGCTCGGCGCGGAGGACGAAGTCGGCGAGCGGATCCTCGATGTAGCGCTGAATCGCACGACGGAGCGGACGGGCGCCCATCGCCGGGTCCCAGCCCTTCTCGACGAGCAGCTCGCGCGCGTCGTCGGTCAGCTCGAGCTGAAGCTCGCGCTCGGCCAGCGACTTGCGGATCCTCTGCAGCATCAGCTCGACGATCGTGGTGATCTCGTCCTTCTGCAGCTTGTGGAAGACGAGCACGTCGTCGATCCGGTTGAGGAACTCGGGGCGGAACGCCTTCTTCAGCTCGCCCATGACGCGACCCTTCATGTCGTCGTACGACATGCCGGTCTCGTCCTCGGAGACAGCGAAGCCGAGCGGCGTGTTGCGCGCGATCTCGGAGGCACCGATGTTCGAGGTCATGATGATGATCGCGTGACGGAAGTCCACGGTGCGGCCCTGCGAGTCGGTCAGGCGACCGTCCTCGAGGATCTGCAGCAGGATGTTGAAGACGTCCGGGTGGGCCTTCTCGATCTCGTCGAGCAGCAGCACCGAGTACGGCTTACGGCGCACGGCCTCGGTCAGCTGGCCGCCCTCGTCGTAGCCGATGTAGCCGGGAGGCGAGCCGACCAGGCGGGACACGGCGTGCTTCTCCATGTACTCCGACATGTCGATGCGGATCATCGCGTCCTCTTCGCCGAAGAGGAACTCGGCGAGCGTGCGGGCCAGCTCGGTCTTGCCGACGCCTGACGGTCCGAGGAAGATGAACGAGCCGGTCGGACGCTTCGGGTCCTTGAGCCCGGCGCGTGAGCGGCGGATCGCCTTCGAGATGACCTCGACGGCCTGGTGCTGGCCGATGACGCGCTTGTGGAGTTCCTCCTCCATCCGCATCAGCTTCTGGGTCTCGGCCTCGGTCAGCTTGACAACAGGGATGCCGGTCCACATCGAAACGATGTCGGCAACCTCGTCCTCGCCGATCTTCGGGCGCTCGGCGCCCTCGATCTCGCCGTTCTCCCACTGCTCCTCGAGCTCGCGCTTCTTGCCGGCCAGCTCGCGCTCTTTGTCGCGCAGGCTCGCGGCTTTCTCGAACTCGGAGGCCTCGATGGCGGACTCCTTCTCGCGGCGGGTCTCCTCGATCTCCTCCTCGAGCTCCTTGTAGACCGGCGGCGACGTCATCGACTTGATCCGCATCCGCGATGCGGCCTCGTCGATCAGGTCGATCGCCTTGTCGGGGAGCTGGCGGTCGGAGATGTAACGGTCGGCGAGCTCGGCGGCGGCTTCGAGCGCCTCGTCGGTGATCTCGATCTTGTGGTGCTGCTCGTAGCGGTCGCGCAGGCCCTTGAGGATCTGCACCGTCTCCTCGGGAGACGGCTGCTCGACGCGGATCTGCTGGAAGCGACGCTCCAGCGCGGAGTCGCGCTCGAGGTACTTGCGGTACTCGTCGAGCGTCGTCGCGCCGATCGTCTGCAGCTCGCCACGGGCGAGCGCCGGCTTCAGGATCGAGGCGGCGTCGATCGCGCCCTCGGCGGCGCCGGCGCCGACGAGATTGTGGATCTCGTCGATGAAGAGAATGATGTCGCCGCGCTGGGTGATCTCCTTCATCACCTTCTTGAGGCGCTCCTCGAACTCGCCGCGGTACTTCGAGCCGGCGACGAGAGCAGCGAGGTCGAGCGTGTAGATCTGCTTGCCCTTCAGCAGCTCGGGCACATCGGCGTTCGTGATCCGCTGCGCGAGCCCCTCGACGACGGCGGTCTTGCCGACGCCGGGCTCACCGATCAGGACCGGGTTGTTCTTCGTGCGGCGCGAGAGGATCTGCATGATCCGCTCGATCTCGGTCTCGCGACCGACGACCGGGTCGAGCTTGCCGTCGGAGGCGAGCTTCGTGAGGTTGCGGCCGAACTGGTCGAGCAACTTGCTCGACTTCTTGCCCTCGCCGGAGCCCGACGCGCCCGAGCCGGCGCCGGCTGCGGCGCCCTGGCCGGAGCCGGACTGGCGGCGGCCACCGGGGCCGGACAGCATGCGGATGACCTCGTTGCGGATCTTCTCGGAGTCGGCGTCGAAGTCGAGCAGGATGCGGGCGGCGACGCCCTCGTTCTCGCGGACGAGGCCGAGCAGGATGTGCTCGGTGCCGATGTAGTTGTGACCCAGGCTCAGCGCCTCGCGGAGGGCGAGCTCGAGGACCTTCTTCGCACGCGGGGTAAAGGGGATCTGACCGGACGTGACTTCCTCGCCGGAGCCGACTATGCGCACGACCTGTGCGCGCACGCGCTCGACGGTGATGTCGAGGGACTCGAGGACGCGGGCCGCGAGACCCTCCTCCTCGCGGAGCAGGCCGAGGAGGATGTGCTCGGTGCCGATGTAGTTGTGCTTCAGCGTGCGCGCCTCTTCCTGGGCCAGGACAACGACCTGGCGGGCACGTTCTGTGAATCGTTCGAACATCGGGGACGTCCTTCCTACGGGAATGCCGGAGGGTGCTCTTCCCACTCTCTTCGGCCCTGCGCCGGTATTCCTAAGCCGTGCGCAGAGTCCTCCAAGCCGGAGGGAGCAGTCTACCGCGGGCGGTTCGGTCGCCCGACCGGGACCGACCGACCAAGAGGCCTTGCCGTGAGCGGGTTTTCGGGGTCGCCGAGCGGCATACTGCAGGCGTGACGAGCGCGCCCCTGACCGTCCGGCGAATCCCCGATCCGGCCGAGCCGGTCCCGGCCGTCGCGTGGCCGACCGTCGCGCTGCTGGCGGGGACGGCGACGGTGCTGGCGGCCTCGTGCTGGCTTGGGCTGAGCGGCACCTGGCCGCTCTGGGCGAGCGTGCTGCCGAACGCAGTCGGCGCGTACCTGATGTTCACGGTCGCCCACGACGCCACGCACAGCGCGACCTCGAACCGGCCGCGGCTCAACAAGCTGATCGGCTGGCTCTCCACCCCGTTCTTCGCCCCGCAGGCGAGCTTCCCCGTGCTGCGGTTCATCCACATGCAGCACCACCGCTTCACGAACCACGGAGCCGGGATCGACCCGGACGGCTACACGATGGCCGGCCCGGGCTGGCAGCGGCCGGTGCGCTGGGCGACGATCGATCTGCACTACCTCTGGTTCTACCTGCAGCGGATCGGTGAGCGGCCGCGGCGGGAGCGGATCGGCGTCGCTGTTCAGTGGATCGTCGTCACGGGGCTGATGGTTTGGGCGATCGCCGCCGGCGGACTCGTCCCGCTCGTCGTCCTCGTCCTCGTGCCGCAACGACTCGCGATCCTCTGGCTGGCGTACGCGTTCGACTACCTGCCTCACCACAGCCTGACGGCGACGCCGAGCGAGGACCGGTTCAGGACGACCCGCAACCGGATCGGGCTGGAGTGGCTGCTGAGCCCGCTGCTGCTCTACCAGAACTACCACCTCGTCCATCACCTCCACCCGGTCGTCCCGTTCTACCGCTACCTGCGTGTCTGGCGGCGGAACGAGGATGACTACCTAGAGCACGACCCGGCGCTCTCGACGGCCGGCGGCAGACCGCTGACCGTCGAGGAGTACCGCGAGATCCGGCGGCTGGCGCAGCATGACCACTGACGCCGTGCGGCCGTACCCCGGCGACTTCTCCGGGATGCCTCCGGTCGCCTACGAGCCTTCGGAGGACGGCGATCCCGACCCGGGCGAGGTCGTCTGGAGCTGGGTGCCGTTCGAGGAGGACCACACGCGCGGCAAGGACAGGCCGGTCCTGATCGTCGGCCGTGACTCAGACTGGCTGCTCGGCCTGCCTGTGACGAGCAAGGACCACGACCGCGACGCCGCGCAGGAGGCGGCCGAAGGACGGCTCTGGGTCGACATCGGCGCCGGCGCCTGGGACCCCAGCGGCCGTCCGAGCGAGGCCCGCATCAACCGCGTCGTCCGCCTCGCCCCCGCGGCGGTGCGACGCGAGGGCGGCGCCCTGCCGCGCGAGCGCTACGGCGCGGTCGTCACCGCGATGCGCACCGCGCTGGCCTGACCGCAGCACACACCGCCACCCCCAGCAGGCCAGGTCGAGTGTCGCGTTACCCGTGCTCTGGCACGGGTAACGCGACACTCGACCCCAGAACCGGCTTCGGTCCGTCCGATGTCTGACGTTGGCGGGGGCGAGTTTCGAGTGCGGCAGGCCTATGACAGGCATGCGCGCGCTTGTTGATCTCGCCAACCGACAGCACGGGGTCGTCTCCCACGAACAGCTGATCGGTCTCGGCATCCACGACGAGGCGATCCGTCACCGCTTGGCAGCGGGCTCGCTCGACCGACTGCACCACGGCGTGTACGCCGTCGGCCATCGTCGTCTCGCCGGCTCAGGCCGGCGGCTCGCGGCGGCGATGTCGATGAACGCCGGTGGAGCGATGGTCGCTCACTACTCGTCCGGCCATCACCACAGCCTCACCACACGCAAGCCGAGCCACGGCCTGATCGAGGTCGCGGTGCCGTCCTACCGGGGTGGGAACCGCACCGACGTCAGGGTGCTCCGGCTGGGATCACTCACGGACAAGGACCGAGTCGTCGTCGACGGCGTTCCATGCACCAGCGTCCCGCGGACGCTCGTCGACCTCGCAGGCGTCCTCAGCGAGCACGACCTCGGCAAGGCGATCCGCGAGGCAGCCTTCCGCGGCATGCTCGATCTGCCGACAATCGCCGGCGTCATCGCCGGCGTCAGCCGCCCGCGCGGCGTCGTCCAGCTCAGGGAGCTGCTCGGCCACGAGCCGGCTCGGCACTGCGACAGCCTGCTCGAGCGTCGGGTGCTCCAGCTGATCCTCGACGCCGGCCTGCCGCACCCGGTCCTGCAGCAGCGGTTCGTGATCGGCAGCCCAGCGGAGACGATCTACGCCGACTTCTGCTGGCCGGAGCTCCAGCTCGTCGTCGAGGCCGACGGTCCGCACCACGAGCTGCCGTCGTTCCAGGCGCGCGACGCCTACCGCGACGCCGAGCTGAGCGCCCAAGGTGCCCTCGTCCACCGGGTGCCGCAGCGCGCGCTCGACGCCGACGCGCGCGCCGTCGCGGCAACCCTCGTCGCGGTCTACAACTCGCGCGCCGGTGCCTAGCCGCCGGTCGAGTGTCGCGTTACCCGTGCCAGAACACGGGTGACGCGACACTCGACCTGTTTGCGGGCGAGCGGCTACGAGCGCATCGCGGGGAACAGCAGCACCTCGCGGATCGAGCGCTGGCCGAGCAGCATCACGACGAGGCGGTCGATGCCGATACCGATCCCGCCGGTCGGCGGCATCCCGTGCTCGAGCGCAAAGACGAACGACTCGTCGTACGGCTGCGCCTCGTCGTCGCCCTCCTCGGCGTAGCGCACCTGCGCTTCGAAGCGCTCGCGCTGCTCGTCGGGGTCGTTCAGCTCGGTGAACGCGTTCGCGAACTCCACCCCACCGGCGAACGCCTCGAACCGCTCGACCACTCCCGGCGCGCCCGGCTTGTCCTTCGCGAAAGGTGAGAGCGCCTTCGGGTAGTCGATGACGAACGTGGGCTGGATCAGCGTCGGCTCCACGGACTTCGAGAACAGCGCGTCGCACAGCTGCGGCCACGCCTCGACTTCGACGCCCATCGCGGCCGCCAGGCCGGCGGCATCCAGGGCCATGACGTCGATCCCCGTCGCCTCACGGATCGAGTCGACGAAGGAGATGCGACGGAACGTGCTCCAGTCGATCTCGCCCTCGTAACCGGCCGCCGCCGCCAGCCGCGGCATCAGCGCCTCGACCCGCGTCATCACGTCCTCGTAATCGGCGTAGGCCTCGTACCACTCGACCGCGGTGAACTCCGGGTTGTGCTTGTGCGAGACGCCCTCGTTGCGGAAGTTCTTG
>WBZP01001523.1_pt1 | contig 14793 bp, 9 predicted proteins | sample 5204301 | NCBI WGS metagenome assembly WBZP01 (sample SAMN12412401, study PRJNA552823) | activated sludge metagenome | isolation source: activated sludge from nitrification reactor of wastewater treatment plant... | place: USA: Pennsylvania | collected 2017 | reverse complement strand
CCCGAGCGCTCGCCTCGATGTGGCACGATCGCGACGCGGGAGGTCGTCATGGACTTCAGGGAGCCGGTCGTGCTCGGTCGAACCGGACTGCGGGTCGGCCGCCTCGGCGTGGCCTCGGGGTACTGGGCGCCGGCCGACGCGATCGAGCTGGCCTTCGAGCACGGGTGCAATTACTTCACGTGGGGCACCTTCATCAAGGGCCGCTCCCCCCACATGGCCGAGGCCATCCGCCGCGTCGTGGCCAACGGGCAGCGCGACCGCCTGGTGCTCGGGATGTTCAGCTACGCGCACCGGGCGTTCCTCACCGAGCGCTTCTTCGTCCGCGGCCTGAAGGCGCTGGGCCTCGAGCGGGCCGACGTCCTGCTTCTCGGCTACTTCGGACGCCGGCCGTCGCCGTCGGTGATCGACGGGGCGCTGCGGCTGCGGGAGAAGGGCCTCGTGCGCTTCCTCGGCCTCTCGGGCCACACGCGTGCCCTCTTCCCCGAGCTGCGCCGCGAGGGCCTCTTCGACGTCTTCCACGTCCGCTACAGCCCGGTCAACAGCGGCGCGGAGGTCGATGCCTTCCCGGGACTCGCCGGCGAGGGCCGCCCCGGCGTCGTGGCCTTCACCGCGACCGCCTGGGGCGGCCTGCTCGACGCGAGAAAGGTGCCCGCCGGAGACGCGCCGCTCACCGCCGCCGACTGCTACCGCTTCGCCCTCTCGCATCCCGCCGTCGACGTCTGCATGACGGGAGTGCGGACCACCGCCCAGATGCGCGACAACCTCCGCGCTCTCGACCTCGGCCCTCTCGGCGCCGACGAGATGGCCCGCGTCCGCAGGATCGGAGACCACCTCTACGGCAAGCCGCGACGTCCGGCCGCCGCCTGAGCCGCGGCGGCCCGGCCGGGCCCTACCTTCTCGGGGGGACTCGCGACGTCCTCGGCTCGAGGGCCGCGGGGACGCTGCTCCTGTTGGCGATCCCGGTGGCCCCGCAGGCGGGCGCGCCGGGCGCCAGGCGATGGTAGGTCTCTTCGAGCGGACCGCCGATCAGGGCGATGATGTCGAGGTCCGGAGGCGTGACGAACGGGATCTTGTCGCCCGCGACGGCGTCGAAGTTGTAGTAGACGTAGTAGACGTTCCAGGTGAACTTCAACGTATCGCAGGCGAGGAGCTCGACGCGGCCGGAGACGACGTCCATCTCCGGGAGCCCCGGATCGACGCCCAGACTGTCCGCGGCCTCCTCCGTCAGTCGGTACATGCCCATGCCGTAGGCCTGGTAGTGGTGGCCAAGCTTCCCGATGCGGCCCGCGAAGCCCGTCGTGCTGTAGGCGCCGAAGTCCGCCCACTTGAGGGCCTGGTGGAACGAGACACTGTACTGGCCATCGGCCGTGCGGCCGACGTCGAGTTGCCACGCGATGTAGGGATTGCTGCCGCCGTACCAGACGCCCGTGAAGTCGCAGGGCCCCTGTGCGCGGGTCGGCTCCGCCACTGCGGCCGAGACACCGAGGAGCAGGGCAGCAGCGAGTGTGATCGTCCGCGTCATCATGGATCTCACCTCCGAGGACGTGCGCATCCACCCCGACCCGGCGCCACCGTCGGCCGGGCGGTCTATACTGGCCGCCGTCGCCTCGCGGAACGCCACTGCCGCGACGGTCGCCCCAATCTAGTGCGCCCGGCGCCGGCCGGTGATCACCCCGCGATCACGAACAGATGACGGGCAGGTAACATCTCGCACCGTTGAGGCTCTCTCCCGAGGGTTCACTGTGCCGAACCTGCAGGCCGGCGGCCGCGGCGCCGTGCGCTTCGGCGAGTTCGAGCTGATTCCTGCGACCGGGGAGCTGTCGCGCGACGGCTCGCGTGTTCCGCTGCAGGGCCAGCCGCTGGGCGTCCTGATCGTGCTCATCGCCGATGCGGGGAACCTCGTGACGCGCGAGCGCCTGCGCGAAGAGCTGTGGCCCGGCGGTGTCCATGTCGATTTCGAGCACGGCCTGAACACGGCGGTCCGGCGGCTGCGCGAGGCCCTCGGAGACAACGCCGATGCGCCCCGTTTCATCGAGACACTGCCCCGGCGCGGCTACCGGTTCATCGCCCCCGTCTCGGCAGCGCCGGGCGGCGAGCGCGCCGCCCCCCTGTCCGCGGCGGTCCGGATCGCCGGGTACCCGAACGGCTATCCGCGGGAAGCCGGCGGTACGTCCTCGCGGGCTTCGGCTCCGGCGGCTCTCCCGACACGGCCGTCCCGGCGGGCCTTCGTCGCCGTGGGCGTCCTCGTTCTGGCGGTGGCCGTCCTCGCCGGGCTGCGGCTGGTTCGTCGCACTCCGCCGCCGTTGCCGCGGCTCGTCCGGCTCGCACCGGCCCGGGAGGCTCTCGGCGCCAGCTTCTCGCCCGACGGGGGCCAGGTCGCGTTCCAGTCTCTGGGAGAACAGGACGCCGAGTGGCACGTCTGGGTGAAGATCGTCGGAGACGTCGAATCTCGACGCCTCACCACGGACCCGGAGCCCGAGTGCTGTCCCGCCTGGTCTCCGGACGGGAAGCAGATCGCCGTGGTGAAGGGACCGCCCGGTTCGCGGGGCGTCGAGCTGGTGTCGCCCACCAGCGGCGCCGGGCGACGCCTGCTCGAGTTCCCGGTCGCGGACCTGCTCTCGTGGTCTCCCGACGGGCGCTGGATCGCTGCGGCGAGGGAGCGCGCCGCGAACGAGACGACGCCCGATTCGGGAGGCCTCCACCTGATTCCGTCGGAAGGCGGCGAACCGCACGCGGTGACCTTTCCGGTGCCGCCGCGGGCCCACCAGTTCCCGGCCTTCTCACCGGACGGACGACAGCTCGCCTACGCGGCGTGCGACGTCGCGGAGAGCCACGCCGATTGCGACGTCTACGTCCTCCCGCTCGATCCGCAGGCGCGACCCCGGGCCGCGGCGCGACGCCTCACGTGGCGGCAGACGTGGATCTTCGGCCTCGCCTGGACCCGGGACGGTCGCTCGATCGTCTGGGGCTCGGGCCTCGAGCTCAACTTCCTCTGGCGCGTCCCGGCGGACGGCAGCTCGCCGCCCGAGCGGGTGGAGCTGGCGGGGAACAACGCCTACGCCCCCTCCACCGCGCGGGGCCAGGACCGCCTCGCCTTCTCGCGCACGCTCTTCGACTCGGTCATCTACCGGCTCGCGCTCGGCGGCGCCCCGGCGCCGCTGATCGACTCCGCATCACGGGACCTCAATGCGCAGTACTCGCCCGACGGCCGGCGCATCGCCTTCGCGTCACGACGCTCGGGCGACCGGAACGAGATCTGGCTCGTCGACGCCGACGGCGCGAGCCCGACGCGGCTGACCCGCGGCTCCGCCCGCTTCCGCGGCTCCCCACGCTGGTCGCCGGACGGGCGGACGATCGCCTTCGACGCCTGGAGCGACGAGGGGCAGTGGGACATCTGGACGATCGGCGTCGACGGGGCGGGCCTGCGGCGGGTCACCCACGACCCCGTCAAGGCGCACCTCCCGAGCTTCTCCCGCGACGGCCGCTGGATCTACTTCAGCTCCCACCGGACGGGACGCGAAGAGGTGTGGCGCGTCGCCATCCCGGGCGGGCAGGAGGAGCAGGTGACCCGCACCGGCGGCACCAGCGCCTTCGAGAGCCCGGACGGCCGGACCCTCTTCTATCTGCGATCGGCCGGCGGCGCGTTGCTGGCGCGGTCGCCGGGGGGCGGCGCCGAGCGCACCGTGGCCGGCTGCGTGAACCTGTCGAGCTACGCCGTCGCGCCGACGGGGATCTTCTACGTGTCCTGCAACGTCGCGGACGCGGCCGCCCGCTCTCAGCACGTGCTGCACTACTGGAACGCCCGGACGGGGCAGGACGGGGTGGTCGGCGGATTCGAGGCGCCGATGACGCTGAACCTGGCCGCGTCTCCCGACGGCCGGACCCTCCTCTACGATCGCAGCACGCCCGGCTCCGATCTGATGATGATCGAGAACTTCCGCTGAGCTGTCCGTCAGCTCGACGATGCGGCCGCCGCCGAGGCCCCCTTTCTGGTGGAGCACTCGGCGAGCAGTGAGGGCTGATCGCGAGGTCCTGCGACGCAGACCGCGCGCCGCCCATCCCGCCCTGCTAGAATCCGCCTCGATCAACAAGCAGTATGGGCATCGGCGCCGGCGTCCGTCTCGGACCCTACGAGATCGTGGCCCCCCTGGGCGCCGGGGGAATGGGCGAGGTCTGGCGCGCGCGCGATCCTCGTCTGGGCCGCGACGTGGCGGTGAAGGTCCTGCCGGCCCGGGTCGGGGCCGACCCCGACAGGCTCCGGCGCTTCCAGCAGGAAGCCCTGGCCGCGGGCGCCCTGAACCATCAGAACCTCATGAGCGTCTACGACATCGGTGAGCACGAGGGCTCGCCGTATATCGTCTTCGAGCTCCTCCAGGGCAAGAGCCTGCGCCAGCGGCTGCTCGAGGGGCGGCCTCCGGCGCGACGCGCCGTCGAGTGGGCGGCCCAGGCCGCGCGCGGCCTGTCCGCGGCCCACGACAAGGGCATCGTGCACCGCGACGTGAAGCCCGAGAACCTGTTCGTGCTCGGAGACGGTCGGATCAAGGTGCTCGACTTCGGCCTCGCCAAGCTGGATCCAAGGTGGGGCGAGGGGGACTCGGGCTCGGCCGTCGAGACGCGGTCGCAGCTCACCGACCCCGGCATCGTCCTGGGCACGGTGTCCTACATGTCGCCCGAGCAGGTGCGGGGAGCGCCGGTCGACTCGCGGTCGGACGTCTTCTCTCTGGGCGCGGTGCTCTACGAGATGCTCACCGGCCGGCGCCCTTTCGCGCACGAGACCGCGGCGGAGACGATGACCGCGATCCTGAAGGACGACCCGCCCGACTTCACCACGTCCGGCGTGCAGGTGCCGCCGGTGTTCGAGCGGATCGTCCGCCGTTGCCTCGAGAAGGACCCGGCCGCCCGTTTCCGGTCCGCCCACGACCTGGCCTTCGCGCTCGAAGCCGTGGGGGGAAACGGCGAGTCGACCGCGGCCCTGGCGCTGAATTCGCCCCGCCGTCCTCGACGTCTCGTGGTCGCTCTGGCGACGGCCGCCGCCGTCGTCGTCCTCGCCTGGGCGATCCTGCACCGCCCCCAAGCCTCGGCGGAGCCGCCGTCGTATCAGCGCCTCACGTTCCGGCGCGGCTTCGTACACTCGGCTCGGTTCGCGGCCGACGGGCAGAGCGTCGTCTACGCCGCCGCCTGGGAAGGCGCGCCCTCCGAGGTGTTCCTCACCCAGCGGGGGAGCGGGGAATCACGGCCGCTCGGCTTCGGCGCCGCGAACCTCCTGGCCCTGTCCGCCAGGGGAGAGCTGGCCCTGGGCCTCGAGCCGAGGTTCCTCATGACCGTCCTGACGCCGAGCGTCCTGGCCCGGGCGCCCCTCACGGGGGGCGCCGCGCGGCGCCTGCTTCCCGAGATCAACGCGGCCGACTGGGCTCCCGACGGATCCACTCTCGCCGCGGCCCGGCTCGTTCCCGGCGCGGAGGGTGCTCGTGTCGAGTTCCCCCTCGGAACCCCGGCCTTCGAGAGCCCGCAGGCCGTGGGCAGCCTGCGGGTCTCGCCTCAGGGCGACCGCCTGGCCTTCTTCAGCTATGGCGAGCCCACCCGCCTCATGGTCTACGAGGGAAAGGCCCCACCGCGGGAGCTCGTCACCGGCCTCGACCTGCGCTCGGCCGGCATCGCCTGGGCGCCGTCCGGCCGAGAGATCTTCTTCGGGGCGGCCCGCGGCCTCGACGAGGGGTCCCTGCACGCGGTGGACCTCGCCGGCCACGAGCGCCCTCTCCTGCGTCTTCCCGGAGGGCTCCGCGTCCAGGACGTTTCCCGGGACGGGACGTTCCTGCTCACCCACCTCCGTCTCCGGCGGCAGATGCGATTCGGCCGCAACGACGGATCGCCCGAGCGGGACTTGTCGTGGTTCACGGATTCCCAGGTGAACGACATCTCGGCGGACGGCCGCCAGATCCTGTTCATCGAAGCCGAGATCGGCAGCAACGACAACGGGCGCCCCGTCTTCGCCCTCTATCTTCGCCCGGCCGACGGTGGCCCGGCCCTGAAGCTCGGAAGCGGCTTCGCCCTCAACGGGGCCGTGCTCTCCCCCGACGGCTCTCGCGTGCTGGCCGTCAACTCGGGGGCGGGCGATCGGCTCCTGCTCGTGCCCACGCGCGAAGGGGAAGCGATGGTGCTGCCCGCGGGGCCGGTGAAGGAATACGGGCGTGCGGAGTGGATGCCGGACGGCCAGCGGCTCCTCTTCTCGGGCAATGACGGCGAGGGCTGGCAGATCTACCTCCAGGACGTGGCGTCCGGCCCGCCGCGGCCGGTCACTCCCAGGGGATTCCTGCAGGCGCGCGCACATCCCGACGGCCGGAGCTTCGCCGTACTCGGACCGGAGGCGGGAAGCCTCCTCACCGTCTCCCTCGACGAGGGCGCGGCTCGGCGCAGGGTGCCGGGGCAGCACGAGGGCCGACGGCTCCTGCGCGTGAGCCGCGACGGGCGATCGGTGTTCGCCTGCCAGGACAACGCGGCCCCCAACCACCTCTTCCGGATCGACCTCGCCACGGGGGCCGAGACCCTGCTGGCCACGCTCATGCCTCCCGACCCGGCCGGGGTGTGGAGCATCCAGCCGGTCGTGGCCAACGCCGACGGCGCGTACGTCTATACGGCGCGGCAGGACTTCTCCGACCTCTACGCGGTCAGCGGGATCAAGTGAGGCGGCCGCATTCTGCTCGGGTGACCAGCGAATGAATTTGCGACACCGGTGTTCGTCTCTGCTGATGGCCGGCGCGTTGGTCCTCGCCCCCTCGTGGGCACGGGCGCAGACCCTGACCGGCTCGATCTCGGGGGCCGTGCGCGACTCTCAGGGCGCGCCGCTGCCGGGCGCCACCCTGTCTCTCCTCGGCGACACGGGGACGGCCACCACCGTGACCGACGCGGAGGGCCGGTACCGCTTCCCGCTGGTGGCTCCCGGCGCCTACCGCGTCCTCGCGGAGATGCCCCGCTTCAAGTCCGTTCGGCAGGAACGCCTCGCGATCAGCATCGGCCGCCGGCTCGAGGTGGACTTCAGCCTCGACCTCGCGCCCCTCACCGAGAACCTCGACGTGCGTCCCGAGTCGGCGGTCGTGGACGTGTCGGCCAGCGCGAGCCCGCAGTCGGTTTCGCAGGATCTGCTCTTCAACATGCCCCTGGGCCGCCAGCTTTCCGCCGAGCTCATGAACAACGCTCCCGCCGTCAACGACCAGTCCGCCTTCGGCGGGCCCCAGCGCGGGAACGGCGTCTATCTCGACGGCGTGAGCATTCGCACGGTCGGCGGGGGGAGCGCCGACTTCGTCGTGCTGAGCTACAACTCGCTCGAGGAAGTGCAGGTGCAGGGGCTGGGTGCGCCCGCGGAGTACGGCGCCTTTCGGGGCGCCGTGGTCAACTTCGTCAGCCGCTCCGGCGGCAACAGGCTGACCGGCCTGGCCGACGTGCAGTACACCTCCCTGGGACTCGCGAGCGAGAACACTTCGCCGGCCCTCGTGGCGCAGAACCCCTTCCTGGCCAGGCCCTCCGGCACACGGAAGCTGCTCGACCTGAATGCCCAGCTCGCGGGCCCCCTGGTCAAGGACCGCCTTTTCTTCCTGGTCAACGCCGAGCGCTACGAGATTCACCGGGTGGTGCCGGGACCGGTCGCCACGAGCGAAGAGGTCTCGCCCCGGTTGTTCTCGAAGCTGACCTGGAAGCCCGGACAGAAGGACACTCTGAACGGGATCCTCCAGTGGCGAAACACCGACACCACGGGGCTCAGCGGTTTCGCCCCCGAGGTCGCCACCGCCCTGGACCTGTCGGAGAACGAGCACACTCAGGACCGCGTGTGGAGCCTGCAGTGGCAGCGGATCATCGGTCCGCGGACCTTCCTGGAGGCCCGTTACCACGGGTACTCCTCCAGGAACGAGCTTCAGCCCCTGCGGAGCGCGCCCGTCCGGTACGACTTGGTGACGGGAGCGTACTCGGGCGGGGGGGGAGTGCTCTTCCGCAACGACCGGGGTCGGCAGAGCCTGAACGTGGCGATCACGCACCACGCCGACGACTTCCTGAACGCGGGCGCCCACGACTTCAAGTTCGGCCTGGAGCTCGGGTCCGGCCACGACCACCCCGTCTCCGCCTACTCGGGCGGGCTCGTCTACTACGACTACGGCGGCCAGCTCTACCAGGCCACCAGCTACTCCTCGGATCTGGCCCAGAGCAACCGTCGCGCCTCCGTCTACGTCCAGGACACATGGAAGGCCGGATCGCACCTCACGCTGACGCCCGGTCTGCGGTTCGACTGGATGCGCGGCGGCGCCCAGGATCCGAGCACCACCCTCTACCGGGCCAGCCCCATCTCGCCGCGGCTGGGCGTGGCCTTCGATCCGAAGGCCGACAACCGCACCGTCCTGCGCGCCTTCTACGGTCAGTACTACGAGGAAGTCCTCGGGTCCTACTACTACGAGCTGGTCCCGGGTCGCAGCGACTACGTGACCTACGACGTCACGGGAGGATCCCCGGTCGAGATCGATCGTTTCCCCCTCGTCGCCGCCGGCTATCGAATGGACCCGAGCATCCGCCACCCGAAGGTCGTGGAGTGGAGCCTGGGGCTGGAGCGCGCCTTGGCCGGCGCCACCCGCGTCTCGGCGATCGCCGTATTGCGCACCGACGAGAACTACATCGCGTCGCTCCTGCCCTCGGCCCGCTGGACCCCGACCGAGGTGCCGAACGCCCTTACCGGAGGCACGCTCACCGTGTACAACTGGGCGAACCGCAGCGCCTCCGAGGACGACCGGATCAAGACGAACCCCGAGGGTTTCGTCTACCGGGATGCCCAAGGCAACCCCCTGGGGACGGCGCGAGCCGGGGCGCGCTACCGCGCGTTGATACTGACCCTCGAGCGGCCGTTCCGCAGAGGCTGGCAGGCTAAGGTCTCCTACGTCCTGTCCAGGAACAGCGGGACCGTGGACCCCTTCTTCCAGGCGGCCAGTGGCCGGGAGAGCCCGATCTTCAACACGCCGACCTTCGCCCTCGTGAACCTCGACGGCGAGTTCACACCCAGCCGCCGTCACGAGCTAAAGGCTTTCGCCTCCTACGTCATCCCCCGCGTCGGCGTCGCCCTGAACGCCTACTACCGCCTGATCAGCGGCCGAACCTACGCCTACACGCAGCTCTACTCCTCCCGGCAGGTCAACTACTCCTTCGGCCGCGAGCCGTTCCTCGAGCCCAGAGGCAGCCGTCGCTACGATTCCCAGAACCAGCTCGACCTCCGGCTGGAGAAGGTATTCAGGAAGGGCAACGGCCGAATCGGCGGCTACGTCGACGTGACGAACGTCTTCAATGCGGCCGCGGTGACGGGGGTGGTGACGCGCGTGCCCAAGCAGACGGTCGAGAGCGTCGACCTGCCCTACGGCACGCCCACCGTGCTCGCAAGCCCCCGCCAGGTCATCCTCGGAGCTCGCTGGTCGTTCTAGCCGCGGGTGGAGCCGACAAGAGGCCGCGACGGCAGCATCCCGCGCGGGTCCGCCCGGCGGCTTGACATGACAAAGCGATGAAAATACCGTTCTGACATGGCGACCATGGTCCAGATCCGAAACGTGCCCCCGGAGCTGCACCGGCGGCTGAAGGCCCGGGCGGCCATCGAGGGCCTGTCGATGTCCGACTTCGTCCTGCGGGAGATCCGCAAGGCGCTCGAGCGGCCCACGCGCCAGGAGATCCTCGACCGGCTGCGGGCCCAGCCGGTGCGGCGGCTGCGCCGCGGCGCGGCCGAGATCGTCCGGGCCGAGCGCGACGCGCGGTGATCGTGCTCGACGCCTCGGCCCTCGTCGAGCTCCTGCTCGGGACGGCCGCGGGGCGCGCGGTGCTGGACCGCATCGCCTCGCCCGACGTCTCGCTCCACGCGCCCCACCTGGCGGACGTCGAAGTCGCGCAGGTCCTCCGTCGGCTGACCCGCGACGGCGATCTCGACCCCGGCTCGGCCGGGACGGCGCTCGCCGATCTCAGGGCGCTGGACCTGGAGCGGCACTCTCACGAGCCACTCCTCGAACGCGTCTGGGCGCTTCGGGACAACCTGACCGCCTACGACGCCGTCTACGTGGCGCTCGCCGAGGCGCTGGACGCGAAGCTCCTGACCTGTGATCGGCGCCTGGCGCGCGCGCCGGGGATGTCCCGCCGCGTCGAGCTGGTCGGGTAGGGGAGAGTCAGATCCTGGGTCTTGCGCCCGCCAATTCAAGATTCAAGATCTGACCCCAGCCGTCACCAGATCGTCACGCGCTCCGCGGGCGGCAGGAACAGCTTGTCGCCCGGCTTGACGCCGAAGGCCTCGTACCAGGCGTCGACGTTGCGGACGACGCCGTTGGCGCGGAACTCGCCGGGGCTGTGCGGATCCGACAGCAGCCGGCGCCGTTGCTCGGCCTCCGCCACCCGCTCGCGCCAGACCTGGGCCCAGGCGAGAAAGAAGCGCTGGTCGCCGGTGAACCCGTCGACGACCGGCGCCTTGCCGCCCTGCTTCTCGGCCACGTACCTGCGGTAGGCCGCATGGGCGACGCCGAGCCCGCCGAGGTCGCCGATGTTCTCGCCCAGGTTCTGCCGTCCGTTGATCCGCGTGCCCGGCACCGGCTCGTACTGGCTGAACTGACCGACGAGGCCGGCGGTGCGCTTCTCGAACTCGCTGCGCGACTTCGCCGTCCACCAGTCGCGCAGCCGGCCGTCGCCGTCCGAGCGGCTGCCCTGGTCGTCGAAGGCGTGGCCGATCTCGTGGCCGATGACCGCGGCGATCGAGCCGAAGTTCACCGCCGCGTCGGCATGGGGATCGAAGAACGGCGGCTGCAGGATGCCGGCCGGGAAGGTGATCGAGTTGCGTGCGGCGCTGTAGCCGGCGTTGATCTCCTGCGGCGGATAGGCGAACTCCCACTCGCGGGTGCCCTCGGCGAGCCGCTTCAGGCTGTCGGCGCGCTCCCACTCCACGAGGCGGTTCATGTTGCCGACGAGGTCGTCGGGCGCGATGCGCACGGCGGAGCGATCGTGCCAGCGATCGGGGAAGCCGATGTAGCTGGTGATCTTCGAAAGCTTGCCGAGGGCCTCCTTGCGGGTCGGCTCGTCCATCCAGTCGAGCTTCTCGATGCGCTCGCGATAGGTGGCCCGCAGGTAGCCGACCATCTCCGCGACCTTCGCGCGGTCGGAGGCGCTGAAGTGCAGGGCGACGTAGATCTTGCCGATCTCCTCGCTCAGAACGGCGTTCACGGCCGCCACGGCCTCGAGCTCCGGCGAACGACGCTGGGAGACGCCCTGCAGGGTGCCGCTGTGGAAGTCGAAGCGCGCCTGCACCCACGGCTCGGAAAGGTAGGGCGCCCAGAAGTCGAGGGTACGGAACACGAGGAAGGACTGGAGGTCTTCCACCGGCGTCTCGGCGAACAGCTTCGACACGTCGCGCACGGCCGTGTCGGTGACCACCTTGACCCGCGTCTGTCCGCCATAGCCGGACTCGGACAGGTAGACGTCCCACGGGAAGCCCGGCGCGTACGCCTTCAGCTCGGCCGGCGTCATCACGTGGTTCATCCGCACGACGTCGCGCATCTGGAGCGGGCTCCACTGGCGCTTCGCGATCTCCATCTCGAGCGCGAAGACGGTGGCGGCGTGGGTGTCGGCGTCCGCGAAACCCGCCCGGCGGAAGCTCTCCGCCATGTAGGCCCGCAGCGCCTTGCGGTAGCCCGCGTAGGGCTCGCCCTCGGTCAGGTAGTAGTCGCGCGACGGCATGGTCATACCCGCCGCCCCGACGATGGCGATCTGGCGGCGCGGATCGTCGGAGTCGGCGCTCACGCCGCTCACCACCACCCCGCCGAGCCACGGCCAGGCCATCACCTTCGCGAGGTCGTCGCGGCTCTTCAGGCCCCCGAGGGTCGCGAGCGTGCTCGCGAGCGGCGTCAGGCCGAGCGCGGCGCGCTTCGCCGTGTCCGAGTGCGACCGATGGAAGTCGGCGATCATCCGCTCGGGCATGCCGGGCGCGGCGTTGCTCTCACGCGCCTTCCCGATGATGGCCCCCACCCGCTGTTCGGTGGAGAGCAGGACCTCGACGAAGGGGTCGATCGAGGCCATGCCCGGCGGCACCTGCGCCGTCTTCAGCCAGCCCTCGTTGACGTAGCCGAAGAAGTCGTCGCCCGGCCGCACGGTCCGTGACATGCCGGTGGTGTCGACGCCCCAGGCGCCGATGGCCGCCTTCTCGTCGGCGAGCGCCGCCTGCACGGGCAGGAGGCCCACGGCCGCGATCGCGATGCCGGCGAGGAGCCGTTTGGTCATCTCTCGTTCCCCCAATCTGCGGATCGGCCGGTGCGGGGCGCGCATGGCGCCCGCTCTCTTCCTGGCGGAGGCGAGACGCTATCGCGAGCCGCTGCGCCGCGGCTATCCGAATCCCGCCAGCGCAGGGGCGCGCACCTCCTCTACCTGGCCGGCGAGTGCGACTACGGCAGGCGCGATCCCAGGCGGGAGGGCATCTCTCACGGCCGGCTCCGCGCGGTCTCCGTCCGTTACGTCGCCAACTCCGGCATGTTGCTCGAGGTGGCGGGCCGCCGGTTCCTCGTCGACGCGCCGATCCGGCCGGGCCTCCCGCCGTACGCCACCAGCGACGCGGAAGAGCAGCGTCGTCTCGAGTCCGCCGAGCCGCCCTACGACCGCATCGACGCCATCCTGGTGACGCACGGGCACGAAGAGCACTCCAGCGCCGACGCGATCGCGGCGCGCGCTCGCGCGCGAGGCGCGGACGCGCGTCGTATCGTCGCCCGAGGTCGTCGAGCGCCTCCGCCGCGCGGCGCGGGCCGTGGCCGCCGACCGCACGCGCGCGGTGCTGCCCCGGCCCGGTGAGTCGGAGACGATCGGCGTCGGCGGCCTGGCGGTCCGCGTGCTGCGACTCCGTCACAACCCGAGCCGGCGCACCCACGAGCAGCACCTCGCGTTCCTCATCGGCGACTCGGCGCCCGTCCTGCACGTCGGCGACGCGGACCCGGTCGCCGACAACTCCTCGGTGCTGCGGCGATTGCCGGCGCCGGAGGTGGCGATGCTGCCGTTCTGGTACGTGACCGACGAAGCCAACCGGTCGATGGTCGCCTCCGTCATCCGGCCCGGCCGCGTGGTCGCGATGCACGTGCCCCGGCCGACGCGTCGCGGATTCGCTCGGAGCTCGCCGGCGCACCGTTTCCGATCGTGCTCGCAGACGAACCCGGTCGCCAGACGCCGCTGTCGGACTGACCCGCAGCCCGAAGGGCGCAGGACTCGTCTGCGGTGCGGGTGCTGCCCCGGGCCGGGGGAGGGAGGGTCAGATCCTGGCCGGCGCGTCGGGCATGCGCCGATTCAGGATCTGACCCCGGCCGTCACTGCTTGTCGTAGAAGACGAGCTTGAGGAACGAGTCGGCCTTGAGCGACGCGCCGCCGACGAGGGCGCCGTCGACGTCGGGGAGAGCCATCAGGCCCTTGACGTTGTCGGGCTTGACGCTGCCGCCGTAGAGGACGCGCAGGACGTCGGCCACCGTCTGGCCGTGCTTCGCGGCGATGCGCGAGCGGATGAAGGCGTGGACCTCCTGCGCCTGCTCCGGGGTCACGACCTTGCCGGTGCCGATCGCCCACACGGGCTCGTAGGCGATGACGACCTTCATCGCCTCGTCGGCGGAGACGGCGTTCAGGATCGCGTCGACCTGGCGGCCGACGACCTCCATCGTCTTCCCGGCCTCGCGCTCGGCGAGCAGCTCGCCGACGCACGAGATGGGCATGAGGCCGTTGTCGAGGGCGACCTTCGTCTTCTTCGCGACGCCCTCGTCGGTCTCGGCGAAGTACTGCCGCCTTTCCGAGTGGCCGAGGATCACGTTGCCGACGCCGATGTCCTTCAGCATCGCCGCGGAGACCTCGCCCGTGAAGGCACCCTCCTTCTCGAAGTGCATGTTCTGGGCGGCGACCGCCACCGGGCTGCCCTTGGCGGCTCCGACCACAGCGACGAGCGACGTGGCGGGCGGGGCGACCAGGATGTCGCTCGGCGCACCGGCGGCGCCCTTCTTGATCTCGTCGACGAGGGCCACGGCCTCGGCCGTGGTCTTGTACATCTTCCAGTTGCCGGCGATCAGGGTCCTGCGCATTTCGTGTTGTCTCCTACTTCTCGCTCAGATAAGTGACGCCGGGCAGGTCCTTGCCCTCGAGGAACTCGAGCGACGCGCCGCCGCCCGTCGAGACGTGGGTGACCTTGTCGGCGAGGCCGTTCTTCTCGATGGCCGCGACGGAGTCGCCGCCGCCGACGACCGTGATGGCGCCGTGCGCGGTCGCGTCCGCGAGAGCCTGCGCGATCGCGAGAGTGCCCTTCGCGGTGTCGGCGATCTCGAAGACGCCCATCGGCCCGTTCCACACCACGGTCTTCGCGTTCTTCACGATCTCCGCGAATTTCGCGCGGGTCGCCTCGCCGATGTCGACGCCGATGTCCGAGGGGCCGATCTGGTCCCACGGCACCGTCTTCAGGGTGCCGACCTTGCGTGCGTCGAAGTCGAATGCGTCGGTGACGACGGTGTCGACGGGCAGCACCAGCTTGCCCCTGCCCTTCTCGAGGAGGGCCTTCGCCATCTCCACGCGGTCGTTCTCGACGAGCGAGCCGCCGATCTCCTTGCCCTGCGCCTTGTAGAACGTGAAGGCCATGCCGCCGCCGATGATGAGCGTGTCGACCTTCGGCAGGAGCGCCTCGATGACGTCGATCTTGCCCGAGACCTTCGCGCCGCCGATGATCGCGACGAAGGGCCGCTTCGGGTCGTTGACCGCGTCGCCGAGGAAGTCGAGCTCCTTCTTCATCAG
>WBZP01004057.1_pt1 | contig 14794 bp, 12 predicted proteins | sample 5204301 | NCBI WGS metagenome assembly WBZP01 (sample SAMN12412401, study PRJNA552823) | activated sludge metagenome | isolation source: activated sludge from nitrification reactor of wastewater treatment plant... | place: USA: Pennsylvania | collected 2017 | reverse complement strand
GGTGCCTCCGGGCAATCTGAAGATGAAGCGGAGATGAAGCGCGGCCTCACGCAGCGTTCAGGCGCGATTTGCAAGGCTGTGGAATATCAGTTGTCCGCCCGATTTCATGATCTTCTTGGTGCGAATTTTTTCAAGCCCGCATGAACCCGAAGCCCGCGGCAGGCGACTGATGGATTGAACGATCAACCCAACACTTTCCCAACATTTCAGGAGACCGATATGACCACCAAGATCATTCTCGCGCTCGCCGCCGCTGCTGCCGTTTCGTCCGCCGCGATCCCCGCCAACGCCGGCGACGTGCAGGGCGATGCCCTCGACTGTCAGGAGCTGTGGGTGATGCGAAACCAGATCTACAAGGACGCCGGCTTCTGTTTCACGTCGCAACGCGCGATCAGCTATTTCGGCAACGGCGGCTGCGTCTATCACAGTCAGTCGGAAGTTCCGCTCTCCGACCAGCAACGCCAGATCATCAAGATGATCAAAAAGTCCTCAGCACGTCAGAGCTGCTAAGGTGTTCTAGGGATGTCATGACGCGGCAGGACCGTTCGAGGCGGTCCGCCGCGTGCCCTTACGTGAATATGAACGGCACCTGCAAACCGGGTTCAGAGCGGGTTCAGCCGCGTCCTTATAGTGTTCGATCATGCCGCGCAGCCAAGTGGGCCAGAGGCGGTACCTTGAACAGATCAGGACGGACCCCCGATGTCGACATCTTCCTCCAAACTGCTCCTTAGCGCTCTTGCGACCTTTGCTGTGGTGTTACCGTTGGCGAGCGCCGATGCCGCGGAACGTCCCGGCCGCGGCAAGCGCGGCGACGGCAACAGGCCAGCCGTGACCAAAACCACGGGAACCTCGACAAGTTGGAAAAAGCCCGGCGCGACCCGGCCGTCGGTCACCAAGCCCACCGTTACGAAACCCGTCGTTGCCAAGCCTGTGGTGACGAAGCCGCCGGTCACCGTGACGCCGCGGCCGGTGGTCAACAAGCCCGTTCCGTACGGCAACACTCATGCCGGGTCATCCCGCAATCATGATGACGGCCATGGCTATCGCCAGCACCATCGTAACGTCTATCCCTGGGGCCTGCGCGGCGTGCGTTGGCTGAAGGATGCAGACGACGATCGTCCGTCGCACCATCGCCGCAAGCGTTGGTGGTCGCGCAGCTGGCGCTGATTGAAGCACGGTCTCGGAGTTCAGAAGGGCCGCGGCACACCGCGGCCCTTTCCTTGCGCGGGATCAGGCACCGTGACTGCGATGCCACATCCATACGAATGGGCGTTGCGCACGTGCGACTTTTAAGTTTCGATTAAGCATCAAAACCTACTCTGCCCCTCAGCGCTTAGTGCTTGCTGTGCGGGGATCACCGATGAGTGGTTTGCAGTCGCTTCCAATTCAAGAAGTTTTAGGTCGTGGCAGCATCAAGGACAGCGATGTCCAGCGCTTTCGCCGCGTTTTTTACGAAGACGGCATTGTCGCTGCGGATGAATGCGACTTGCTGTTCAAGCTGAATTCCAGCTGCGATATCCAAGATCCCACGTGGCCGCCGTTTTTCGTCGAGGCGGTGACGGACTATATCGTCTTTCAGGAGAGGCCGCAGGGCTACCTGACCGCCGACAACGCGCACTGGCTCATCGAGCGGATCGCCAAGCCCGGCAAGGTTCTGTCAAAGACCGAATTCGAACTGGTTGTGAATGTGCTGGACAAGGCCCGTTGGGCTCCGGTCAGCCTTGCCAAGTTCGCACTTGAGCAGGTCAAGGCCGGGATCACGACCGGCGCCGGGCCGACGCGTCAAGGCAAGCAGGGCGATATCGGCCGCATTACCGACTTCGAGGTCGATGTACTCCGCCGCATCCTCTATGCATTTGCCGGCGACGGCCATGTCGCCATCACCCGCGAAGAGGCCGACGTGCTGTTCGACATCGACGAGGCCGTCGCCAGCGCCGCCCCCAACCCGGGTTGGACCGATCTCTTCGTCAAGGCGGTCGCCAACGTCATCATGGCCTCGTCCGGCTACGCTGTCCCCTCGCGCGAGGAAGCGTTGCGCCAGGAAGCCTCGCTTGATCAGCCGGAGCAGAAAACGTCGGTCCTGGCATTTCTGCTGTCCATGGTCCGCTCCAACCTGTCATCGGTGAAGGACTCGTACATGGACCAGACCGCCGAGGAGCGGGCACTGGCCCGGCTTGAGCATCAGCGCATCGAGATCATCACCAACGAAGCCATCACCGAAGCGGAGGCGACCTGGCTCGCCAACCGGATCGGCCGCGACGGCCGCCTGTCGCCGAGCGAGCACGCGCTTGTTTCATACCTTAAGAATGAAAACCCGCGCATGCATCCAGCGCTTGTCGAGGCCGTCGATCGCCTGGGTCGCGCCGCTTAGGCCCGCCCGCACGTAGGCGAATTGCGCAACGCCCGGCCATCGTGCCGGGCGTTGGCATTTGAGATGGGCCTCTCACGCAGGCTCCAAGGTTTCAAATGATGGCTGGGACGCTGGGGTTTAGGCCCTCATCTGCATATGGCCTGCCGCTGCGGCGGCTCATCGCGGTTTTGCACCTTAAGTGCGGCTGCGGAAGAGGTTTACGGGACCGCGATGAGCCTCTAGAACGGCTTCCGGTTTCCTCAATGACCCGTATCGTTAACGACCCAATGCCCCCGGGAAGGACAAGGCCTGCCGATGTTCAAAAAGATCCTGATTGCCAACCGTGGTGAAATCGCCTGCCGCGTCATGAAGACGGCACGCAAGATGGGGATCAAAACGGTGGCTGTCTATTCCGACGCCGACCGCGATGCCCTGCATGTCGAAATGGCGGATGAGGCCGTGCACATCGGCCCGGCGCCGGCCGCTCAGTCCTATCTGTTGATGGACAAGATCATCGCTGCCTGCAAGGCGACGGGTGCGGAAGCGGTGCATCCCGGCTACGGTTTCTTGTCCGAGCGCGAGGCATTTCCAACCGAACTGCAGAAGAACGGCATCGTCTTCATCGGCCCCAACGCCAAGGCGATCGCCGCCATGGGCGACAAGATCGAATCCAAGAAGGCGGCCGCTGCCGCCAAGGTTTCGACCGTGCCGGGCTATATGGGTGAAATTCGAGACGCCAAGCACGCCGTCGAGATCTCCAACCAGATCGGCTATCCGGTCATGATCAAGGCCTCGGCCGGCGGCGGCGGCAAGGGGATGCGTATTGCCTACAACGCGAAGGAGGCCGAGGAAGGCTTCCAGCTCGCCCGGTCGGAGGCCAAATCCTCCTTCGGCGACGATCGCTGCTTCGTCGAAAAATTCATCGAAAATCCGCGCCACATTGAAATTCAGGTGCTGGGCGACAAGCACGGCAACGTTGTCTACCTGGGCGAGCGCGAATGTTCGATCCAGCGCCGGAACCAGAAGGTTCTGGAAGAAGCCCCCTCGCCGCTGCTGGACGAAAAGACCCGCAAGGCCATGGGCGAGCAGGCCGTGGCGCTCTCTAAAGCTGTCGGCTACGATTCTGCCGGCACGGTTGAATTCGTAGCCGGTCAGGACCGGTCGTTCTTCTTCCTGGAGATGAACACCCGCCTGCAGGTCGAACATCCGGTGACCGAACTGGTGACCGGCGTCGATCTCGTCGAACAGATGATCCGCGTCGCGGCCGGCGAAAAGCTCCCCTTCAAACAGTCGGACATCCGGCTCAACGGCTGGGCCGTCGAAAGCCGCGTCTATGCCGAAGACCCCTATCGCAACTTCCTGCCCTCGATTGGACGGCTGGTGAAGTACCGCCCGCCGGAAGAGTCCTCAAAGGACGGTTTCACGGTCCGCAACGATACGGGCGTGTTCGAAGGCGGTGAAATCTCGATGTTTTACGATCCGATGATCGCCAAGCTCGTCACCCACGCCCCCACCCGTGAGGAGGCCATCGACGCCCAGGCCAACGCGCTGGACGCCTTCTATATCGACGGCATTCAGCACAACGTGCCGTTCCTTTCGACCATGATGCAGCACCCGCGCTGGCGCTCGGGCAAAATCTCGACCGGCTTCATCAAGGAAGAGTTCCCCGACGGCTTTAAGCCCAAAGCGCCGGAAGGCGATGACCTGCAGACACTGGCAGCCGTTGCCGCCGCAATCGATCATATCGGCAATTCGCGCCGCCGCGGCATTACCCACCAGATGGCCGGCCAATCGGTCCGGTTCGCCAAGCGCCGGGTTGTGAAAATCGCCGACAAATCGGTACTTCTGGAGGTCATGGGCGCCTATCCTGGCCCCTATTATGTGTCGCTGCTCGACGACAAGGGCGCGTCCAAGCGGACCATGGAGATCACGTCCGAGTGGTGGCCGGGTGAACCCGTGTTCCACGGCACAGTCGCCAGCCGGACGGTCGCAGTGCAGGTTCGGCCGATCCACAATGGGGTCAACCTGTCCTACCGCGGCATCCAGGCCCCGGGCTACGTCTATACCCTGCGCGAGGCCGAGCTTGCGGCACTGATGCCGGAGAAGGTCGCGGCCGACATGTCGAAATACCTGCTTTGCCCGATGCCTGGTCTCGTCAAATCGATCGCGGTCGGCGAAGGTCAGGACGTCAAGGCGGGCGATGCCTTGGCCGTGGTCGAAGCCATGAAGATGGAGAACATCTTGAAGGCCGAGCGCGACGGGAAGGTCAAAAAGGTCAACGCCAAGGCGGGCGACAGCCTCGCCGTCGATGCGGTGATTCTCGAATTCGCATGATCGCCGAAACGCATTAACGCTCTGGAATATAAGTATAAAATCAGCCCGCCGATGGCATCCCATCGGCGGGCTGATCGCATCCGGCCCATGCGAAGACCCAGCGATTGCCGCGTTTCTTTCGTGTTGAACCCATTCAGGGGGCGCTACCGGCGATCGGCGAGGTATCGAACTTTTCGATCCAACTTCGGGTCTGCAACGCAGAGCGTCCGTGGGCCGAAGGCTTCGCGGCAACTGAACACGCGATCTTTGAATGTCGCAGGCCGAGCGCCGTGATGGGCATCACTGAGTGCGTTGAAAAGTTATGCACAGCATTGTTGCGAGGCTTCGGCGCGGTCCAATTGGGTCACCAATGCCGCGATCGGCGTCTCGGCGAGACGCCGCGATGGCTCTGGCGCAGCCGTTAACAGCGAGCACAAAATCATCTCCAACACGAGCGCGGGCAGCCTCCAAGCCTGCCGATCAGCCGCGCGCGGGTTGCAAGGCGCATTGAGCGGTGTGCCGGGTGGCCACCTGCAGGCCGGGCTCACAAAAGCTGGCAGAGCCGGTGCGAATGGGATGTGAGGGCGCTGCCGGCGCCAGTCCGTTCACCGGTTAACGGACGCGCAACGGCCTGAGGCGCCAGCCGCACCTTCCGGATGGATTGTGGCGCCCTCATCCATCATGGCGATTGAACTTTGAAGCATCCCGGCGCAACCGTTCCAGGATCGGCTCATAGGCCTCTTCGTTCCGCGTCTCTGGATAAACCATATAGACCGGGTAGACGAATTTGCGGCTGCGTTTGGGCTGGCGCAGGCGGCCGCGCGCCACGTGCGAACGGATGAGGCGCGAAGGGAAATAACCCGAACACTCATTTTGAAGCAGGTAATCCAGGCCTAAAGGGCCCAGTTCCATCGACAGCGCCGGGTTTGCCAGTTCGGGGAAGGCAGCGGCGTGATCTTGCAGGAAATCCGCGCCCCAATCGACCAAAAGGTAGTCGTTCTGGCCGCGCCGCGCGCCCTGTTTGGTGCTTGAGACGAGCACGAACTCCTCATCAAACAGGTGCTCGATGGTGAGGCCGGGCGGCGGCGAGGGCCGGTACATGATGGCGATATCGAGCGTGCCTTCAATCAATCGCTGGGTCAGTAGGCTGGTTAAGCCACCCGTGGCCGACACCGCGATGCCGGGGATGTCGGTCCTGAGCCCCGAGATCCACTTCATCAGGAAGCCTGTCCACAGACTAAGAGGAGCGCCGATTGAAACGTGGTCGGGATGCTTGTCGGCGAGACTGACTTGAAGCTGCGCCTGGCTCCATACCCGCACCATGGCGAGCGCATGCTTTTGAAAGAGCTCTCCGGCACCCGTCAGTTCCGCTCCGGCCTTCGATCGTGTGAAAAGCGGGCGGCCCAACAGGTCTTCAAGACCTTTGATTCGCGCCGACACCGTCGATTGGGTGATGTTCATCTTGCGCGCGGCGTCGATGAAGCTGCCGGTTTCAGCGACGATGAGGAACGTGCGGGCGAGTGTGACGTCCATCGGCCTCTCCTCTGACACCGAAACGTGCCAAAATCGATCTATCGAAATTTTCGATAGTAACTACCATCAAAATTCGTTTGCGCATGGACTTGAATCTCATCATTGTCAAATCGACTCGACTCGGGTTGAGTCAATAGACGTAAATGCGTCTATCGAAGATCAAAAACGGAAGGACGACTCACAATGGCTAAAGCTGCTAAGAAAGCTGCCAAGAAGGCTCCCGCTAAGAAGGCGGCGAAGAAGAAGAAGTAATTCGTTTCTGCCGCGATCCCTGGAGCGGCTGTAATGTGCTTTAGAGCAGTTACGGTTGCAGCGATCGCAGCTCTTCTTATGACCTCGACCGCACATGCGGTCACGGTCACCAACCGCGGCGACAAGGAGGTCAAACTCACTGTCATCGAGGGTGAAGGCAGGCAAGACAATGTTCTTGCAGCCGGCAAGGTGCTCGATGGGGTCTGTCAGAAGGGCTGTATCATCCGCCTCAACGACAGCGAAAAAGACGAGTACGAGCTCGAGGGCTCGGAAACCGTCTCGGTCGAGGAGGGTTTCCTGTACTACGATGGCCAGGATGCAGCAGGCGCGCCGCCAAGCGGCAGCACCGGTCCTGCAGAGGGTGCCAAGTCGAAGTAGAGGGCGATTGCGGTAGTGCATCAGGCGCTCGTTTCCGAATAGGAAACGGGCGCCTTTCTCTTTTTGGGGCCGTTTTTTCAAGGTTTTACTGGTCCAAAGACAGTCCGGCACGCCACCGGTGCGCTCAATCGACAGAAGTCTGCGATTGCGGCGGGTCTGCAAACCGCACCGGTCCAAAGACTTTTTGGAAGGCGTGCCTCAAGGCCAGGTCGGCGTCAGCCATTGTGACCGGCAGGCCCAGATCGGCAAGCGATGTGACACCGTGATCGGCGATCCCGCACGGCACGATCCCGCGATAGTGCGTTAGCTCCGGCTCGACGTTGAGACTGATGCCGTGAGTCGTGACCCATCGGCTGACCCGGAGCCCGATGGCCGCGATCTTGTCTTCCCTAAATCCCGTCGCGGTTCGCCGGGTGACCCAGATGCCGACCCGTCCGGGCCGGCGCTCGCCCTTCACATTGAAGGCGTCAAGGGCCGTGATGATCCAACGCTCCAGATCCGAGATCAGCGCACGGATGTCGCCGCCGCGGCTTTTCATATCGAGCATCAGATAGACGATCCGCTGTCCGGGGCCGTGGTAGGTGTATTGGCCGCCCCGGCCTGCCGGATAGACGGGGAAGGTCGCGGTGTCGAGAAGATCGGCCGGCTTCGCGCTGGTCCCGGCGGTGTAGAGCGGTGGATGTTCGAGGAGCCAGGCGAGTTCGGCTGCCCCGCAATCCCGGATGTCGCTGGCGCGGGCCGACATGATGCTCAGCGCGGACGGATAGTCGACTGGCATATCAGAGATGGCCCAATCGACTGCGCGTATCGAACCGGTCATGTCGCGCGAGCCTCACTGGCGGGAAAGGGAGCAATGTCAGCGGCAGGAGATGCCGGGCCCTGCCGACGATCGGTGTCGTTTTTTGTGCCCTATATATAATGTGCAGGACGGCGTGCCTGCCAATGCAGGAGATCGCGCATGCCACCGGCAATCCCCAAATTCCGCACTGAATCTTGAGGGGACCCGTCTTGGCGGCCGTGCGGAGCAAAGTGCCGCTTGCGTTCGGCTTTTTGCTCTGTTAGGTGGGGCGACCTCTGCTGGTGAGGGTCGCTTCGGCGGCGTCATCACTGGTATTTTGGTGTCTCAAGACACCTGGCCTGCGGTTGTGGCGGAATTGGTAGACGCACTACCTTGAGGTGGTAGCGGGGCAACCCGTGAAGGTTCGAGTCCTTTCAACCGCACCATATTTTTGACGCTGAGCCGCCTCGCCAACTCTGCGAGCTGTAGGCTTGGCTGAGGACGGGCTTCAAATCCATCCTGCCCCCGTTGAAGCCGCAGACGGCCGGGCTGGATTGCCATCGTCGCGCCAGCTCCAACTTTTGTCAGGACAAAACGGGCCCGCGCGCTCTTTCAGGGTCGCGGCATCCATTCAATGGACCGGCTTTCGCGGGCCCGATGCTGGATTGTGCCTGATCTGCGCCGTCCACCCCCCGTCCCGTGTGGAGGGCGCCGTATCCAACTTGATCGTGACCGGCACGGCAGATGGCACCAAACCGCGCGATGCGCCATCCGCCGCCGCGCTCGCTGGTGGCGACGTGGCGGCCGGAGCGGCCTTCTTGCTGAGGGCAGGAAGGTGATCGTTGCGATTTCGGGGTGCCGGGGAGAGTGCCGTGACATCCATGACGCCAGTGCCGGCAGAGGTGTCGTGAAGCTTTTCGGGCGGGATCGCACCGTAGAACGGCAGCATTGCCGTCTCGGTTTGTTTGCCGCGAAGGGCCTTTGCAACCTTGGGCGCAAATTCGGCGACCAATTCGGCAGCGGGTGTCGATGGACGGGCCGCTGTCACGTGCACCAGCTTGTAACCTTTGGCCTTCAGCTGAGAGAGGATCTCCGGCAGGGCCTTTGCCGTTGTCGGCTTGATGTCGTGAAACAGGATGATGCCGCCCTTGGTCCGTTCCACTTCGGCAATCGTGTGGTCCACCAGACGTTTGGTATCGCTGATGTAGCTGTCGTTGGTGACCACATCGACGGTGAAAGAGGCGATGTGCCGTGTCGCAAGATAGGATAGCAGCCTTGGGGAATCAGCCAGACCTGTGAAGCGGAAGAACGGCGTCACCGGTTCGCCTGCTGCGGCGGAGACGGCAGCCAGACCGCGCTCGATATCCGCCTTCGCCGCATCCTCGGACATTTTCGGCAGATTATAGGGGTGCGAATAGGTGTGGCTGCCGAGCGTGTGGCCGCGGACCACGATGTCCTTCACGGTCGAAGGGTATGCGATCGCCATGCGGCCAACGGCAAAGAACATGGCTTTGGCGCAGTGCTTGTCGAGCGTATCAAGGATCGATTTCGTCACCCACGGCATCGGGCCGTCGTCGAAGGAGAGGACGATTTCCTTTCGCTTCAAGAAATTCGGTTCTCGCACTTCATCGGTCAACGAGCCAAATAGCGGGCCTCCGGTCGCGTCCACCTCGACGATACGGCTGACCGGCATCGCTGCCGCATTGGGGCTGCAGCTGGGTTCGGCCCCAGCAGCCCCTGCCGCCGGAAGGGCGGCAATGGCTGAGAAGCAAACGGCGGCGAGCGAACGTGTGACGTGTCGCAAATCAGTCTCCATGCGAGGCCCCAGGAGGGCTAATCCGACTTGTTTGCGGATTCGCTAACGCCGGCAAGGTTCACCGGCGTGGAGATGGTTTGCTCATTTGTGCGGGAGTGGTCTCAATAATTGAAAATGCGCATCTGCCAGGGCAGTTCTTCCTGCGGGGCCTTCGCGGGCTTGGCCGGGCGCGGCTCAGGCGCTTTCTTCACTGCCGGTGTTGGCGGGGTCCAAGGCAGCACCTCATCTGATTCGCTGACCTTGGCCGTTGAGCGCTTACCACCCTTTGGCGGCGGCAGCGCGCCGACCGCTGATTTTCCTGGCGGAGCCATGGTCCACACCATGGTCCGGTCGGCCAGCGGCTCATCGGCCTTCTTGCTTGCCTTGGCCGCCACGGCCTTGCTGGCGCGCTCATCGAACTCGGCAATTGTCGGCGCCGCAGCTTTGGGCACCATGTGCACGACCTTAAAACCGCGCTTGTGAAGCTCGTCGAGCAACCCCTTCATGGCCCCCGCCGTCGATGGCTGGATGTCGTGCATCAGGATGATGCCTTTGCGGCGCGCCAGAAGCTGCGACATGATTTTCTTATGGACGGTCTTGGGATCGCGGGTCTGATAGTCCTTGCTGTCCACGTCGACCAGGAACATGGCGATGTTGCGTGACTTGGCGTACTGCGTGACCTGACGGCTCGTTGCCAGGAATGGGAAGCGGAAAAACGGGGCAATCGCCGCGCCGTTCGCCTTTGTCACTGCAGACAGGCCCGCCTCCAACTCTTGGCGGCCCTTGATCAGGCTCAAGGGTCTCAGATTTTGATGCGACCAGGTATGCGAACCGATGGTGTGACCGGCGGCGGCCACTTCCTTGACCATGGCCGGGTCGGCGGCGGCCATGCGGCCGACCATAAAGAACGTGGCCTTGGTGCAGTGGGCGGCGAGCGCCTTCAACACCGGGCGCGTATAGTGGCGCAGCGGACCATCGTCGAACGTGAAAATGACTTCGCCGTCTTTCAGGAAGTCGTTGGCGCCGTTGCCTTGGCCGCCGAATTCAGGTCCGCCGGTTTCGTCGATCTCGACGACGCGGGAAATGCCGAGTTTGTCGGGATCGGTGGCGCAGGCTTCGATGTGTGGTGTCACAGAATTGGCGCCGGCGGTCTCAGCCTCCTGCGCATAGGTGTGGGGCCCGGCTGAAATGACAGCCAGGAGCCCTGCCAGCAGCGGCGCGACACCTTTGCGCATGATCCCCACGTCAACCCCTCAACGCCGTATACCACAATAAAAATGGGACCGTGCCAATCCTCTGGTCCTCACGGTCCCGAATCCTTCATAACCGCTTGCAGATGCTAGGCAACAATTGGCAAAGAATTGAGGCCAATCCATTTCACGAGTGTTGTGGTCTCGTGACACTTGGTTGTGGCACCATCGAAAAATTGTGATGCGCGGCAGTTTCCAGCGCCGGTAGTGGCCTGACGGCGTGTTGCAACTCTGAGGGAATGAAACGGGACGGATCTGTGGCCGAAGAGCTTGAAACCGGGCCGGCAGCGGCCAATGCAGACCGTTCCGCCACCGACCTCGTCGGGGCGGTTGATGCTGCGCTCGCCAGCGGCGACGCCACCGCCGCCCGCGATATCGTCAAGGACCTCAAGGCCCCAGACCTTGCCGACGTCCTGGAGTTGCTCGAGCCGCAACAAAGCGTCGCACTGATCCAGGCGCTGGGGCCGGCCTTCAACTACGAAGTGCTGTCGGAACTCGACGAGACGGTCCGCGACAGGTTGTCGGAAGCGTTGCCCAACGATCTTCTGGCGAAAGCCGTCGCCGAACTCGACACCGACGACGCCGCCTACGTCATCGAAAATCTGGAAGAGGCCGACAAGCAGGAAATTCTGGCCCAGGTGCCCTCGAGCGACCGTGAGGCGATCGAGCGTAACCTTGAATATCCCGAGGAGACGGCCGGCCGTTTGATGCAGGCCGATTTCGTTGCCGTGGCTCCGTTCTGGACCGTCGGCAACGTCATCGACTACATGCGTGAGACGCCGGATCTGCCGGAACATTTCTCGGAAATCTTCGTCGTCGATCCAAGCTACAGGGTGCTGGGGTCTGTCGATCTGTCGCGTCTGCTGCGTACCAAGCGCGACGTCAGGGTCGAAGAGATCATGGACACAGAGCGCCACCTGGTGCTCGCCACCGCCGACCAGGAGGAACTGGCCCGTCAATTCGAGCGCTACGACCTCATGTCGGCGCCCGTGGTCGACGAGAACAACCGCCTGGTCGGCGTGGTCACCGTCGACGACGTTGTCGAGGTCATTCAGGATGAAGCCGACGAGGATATGAAGGCGCTTGCCGGCGTCGGCGATGAAAGCCTGACCGACAGTGTTTTGAAGACATCCGGGTCCCGCGTGCCGTGGCTGATCGTCAATCTGGGCACGGCAATTCTCGCCTCGTTCGTCATCAAGGCCTTCGATGCGACCATCGAGCAGATGGTGGCGTTGGCCGTTCTGATGCCCATCGTCGCCTCGATCGGCGGCAATGCAGGCACCCAGACGATGACCGTCACGGTGCGCGCGCTGGCGACGAATGAACTTGGACGGGTCAACGCCTCCCGCGTCATCACCCGCGAGGTGTTCGTGGCTCTCATCAACGGATTGGTGCTCTCCACCATCATGGCGACTGTCGTTTTCCTATGGTTCGGGTCGGGCAAGCTCGGCGGCGTGATCGGAGCGGCGATGATCTGCAATTCTCTGGCTGCCGGCCTTGGCGGCATTCTGGTGCCGCTGATCATGCACCGGCTCGATCTCGATCCGGCACCGGCTTCGGGCGTCTTCGTCACCATGATCACCGATATCGTCGGTTTCTTCGCCTTTCTGGGTCTGGCGACGATCTGGCTTTTTTAAGGGGCAAGCCATGAGCATTCTCGTCCGGCCGTTTGAAGCGAAAGACGAGGGGCGCTGGCGCCAATTGTTTGATGGCTACGTCCGCTTCTATCAGGCCGAGGTGCCAGCCGAGGTCGTCGAATTGACCTGGATGCGCCTGTTGCGGAAGGACGACAACATGGTGGGCCTTGCCGCTATCAGGGAGACAGGGGAAATGGCTGGATTTGCCGCGCTCGTTTTCCACCGGTCGACGTGGTCACCGACGTTCTACTGCTATCTGGAAGATCTGTACGTCGATCCGGCCGTCCGCGGCCAAGGCATCGGCAGGGCCCTCATCGAAGCGACGTATGCAGAAGCCGACCGGTGGGGTGCGACGCGCACCTACTGGGCGACGCAACACGGCAATGCCGCCGCGCGCTCGCTTTACGACCGCGTCGCACACCTGACCGAGTTCGTGCAATACCGGCGCTGAAGAGACTCGTGTTGCCAACATGTCGTAATCGGTGACTATAAGTCCTGGTTTTGCATGAGTGAGCCAACGACCTCTTCCACGGGCGTGATATGAATGGTGACAAGCGGCTGAAGCACTTTCGCCAAATTCTTCTTTGGCCGGTGCAGCTGCTCCCCCTCGATGCGCAAGCGACGATTGACGCCCATTGGGAGCGGCTCATCGACCCCGCGGGCAATGGCCCTTGGCATGAGGTGGATGACGAATTTGGCGATCCGGCCGAATTCCAGGCCCGGCACTACAACGAATTCGTGACCTTCCTGCCCCAGGCGCAGCGCTTCCTCTACGGCCAGGGGATCGGCAAGCGCGTCGGCAAGTGGTACGGCGAAAGCCCGATGCGGGTGATGCGCCGCAACGACATTGCGCAGGCGCGGGTGACGCTCAGTGAAGGCGATGCGCCGATCCTGCTCGATATCAAGCACATCGATCTCTACTTTTTCTTCGACATCGATATTGTCATCCTGGCGCTCGAAATCTTCCGGGACGACATTGCCTTGCCGACGGCGCAGCACTTGATGTTCCGCTTCGGCCGCGCCTATCCGGCGTACTGGGAGGCCAACGGGCGGGGCGGGCACTGCCCCTGGAAGGTGGAGTGGCTATCGCCCGGCGGCGAGGTCATCGCCGTGTCCGACTACGAGCGGCGGGAGAAGTATCTGTCGTTCGTCTGCCAGCACCGCGCCCCGGCGACGGCGGCGCACTGGGACCAAATGCTGGCGCCGATGGTGCTTCATCACAGCGACAAGCCCGGCGACGTCCGCTATCGCCAACTCGAATACTACCGGATGCCGTACATGGCGTTTCTCGCGCTGGAGGACGGCACGGTTCTGTCGCGGTCCGACAACATCCGCCTGGCGCTGGGCAACGAGCCGGCGGATGAATCCGATCTGCCGTATTCAGAAAGCTATCTGGCCGATTTCGAGAGGCGGTTCTGCTACGATCGCTATTTTCTGAAGGCCGGGGGGCAGGACGTGTCCGGCACACGCTTTCTGGCGGGTGGCAATACGCTTGTGGTCATCGGCCGGGCGGACGACCGGTTTTTCATGGATGCCGAGCATGGCGTGCTTGCCCGCTTCCGCCATCAGCATTTTCTGATGTTTCTCATCGCCCACTTTCAAAAGGCGGCGATCCGAATGTTTTCCGACCGTCTGGTCGGCGCCGTCAGCCGTCTTGACGTCACCGACGCCAAGGCGAACCGGGCTTTCCGCCGTGAAACGCGCGATGCGCACGAGAATTTTCTGCGCTTTTCCCATCGCTACTGGTTGCAGGAAATCTCCAACCAGGCGCAGACGCGCGAACTGTTCGAGATGACAAGGAACCAGCTGAAGCTCGAGAATATTTATCGCGAAGTGCGCGACGAGCTGCACGACATGGATCGTCTGCTGGAAGAGGAGGCGGCGCGCCGCCAGAACGACACGGTGGTCAGGCTGACCGTGGTGACGACCTTCGGTCTCATCGGCACGGTGACGACCGGCTTTCTCGGCATGAACCTGTTTGCGTTTGCCGAACAAAGTGCCCCGGCCAAGGTCGCGATTTTCCTCCTCGTGTTCGTACCGACGGCCGTTCTGACGCTGTACACCGTCATGAAATCCAAGCGCCTATCGGATTTCCTCGATGCCCTTGCCGACGAAACGCGTACCTGGAACAGCCGGATCCGCGCTCTGCTGCGGGTCTGGGCCGGGCGAGGCCGCAACGGCCCATCAGCTTGACGGCACGTCGAGCTTGCGCGTCAGGTTCTCGAATTCGCGGCGCAACTCGTCGTTCTTGAAGATCTGCTCGAAGCCCAGCGCCTCGAGCCGCTGGATCGCCTCAAACGAGGCTGCGCTTTCCTTCATCAGATTGCGCAGCTGCACGCTCGCTTCGACGGTTTCGAAGGTGTTGTCGGCAATCTTCAAATCGTGAACGGCCTTGATGCGGGCCTTGGCGATCTGTTCACGCTGCTGTTGAAGGTAGCGGCGGTAGGCGGTTGCAGCATCTTCCGCGAGCTTCTGGCTGTCGCGGTTGGCCTCCAGCGCCCGCTTCTG
>WBZP01004344.1_pt1 | contig 14798 bp, 8 predicted proteins | sample 5204301 | NCBI WGS metagenome assembly WBZP01 (sample SAMN12412401, study PRJNA552823) | activated sludge metagenome | isolation source: activated sludge from nitrification reactor of wastewater treatment plant... | place: USA: Pennsylvania | collected 2017 | reverse complement strand
GAGAGTAGTAAGAAAATACTAAACTGGATAGGAAATAGTGTTTACTACGATTGAATGAGTATATGGAACTATACTAGCTGTATAAGATAGAATAAAGACAAGATAAAGAAATAAAATTTATATGTATAGTCATCGCGCGCGAGGGTCTTTTCTTATCTTTTTTTAAGAAAATTCAATAGCTTAAAATTAAAGTAATAGTTTGAAGCACTATAGATACCTATTGGTTTGAATTAAGATAAAAGATTAGTCTATGATTGTCTTGAAAACAATTTTTAAAGGTGCAATTCCTTTTTTATCTTATTATGTATATATTACGTTGAATTACTTCTACTAATCATAAAGACATTGGTACTTTATATTTTTTATTTGGTATGTGAGCAGGTTTTATTGGATTAAGAATAAGATTATTAATTCGTTTAGAACTAGGTGTTGTAGGTCCTTATTTAGGTGATGAACATCTTTATAATGTCCTTGTGACAGCTCATGCTTTTGTTATAATTTTTTTTATAGTTATGCCTATTTCAATAGGTGGTTTTGGTAACTGATTAATTCCTTTAATATTAGGGGTTGCTGATATAGCATTTCCTCGTATAAATAATCTTTCATTTTGATTATTAATTCCTTCATTCTTGTTTTTATTACTTTCTTCTATTTTAGATGCTGGGGTTGGAACAGGGTGAACTGTTTATCCTCCTTTAGCAGATTCTAAATACCATACTGGGATCTCTGTAGATTTAGCTATTTTTAGTCTGCATCTTGCAGGTATTTCTTCTATTTTAGGGAGGATTAATTTTTTAACTACTATCATTTGTTCTCGTACTACTAAAATAATTTCTATAGATCGTTTACCTTTAATACTCTGGGCTATTTTTGTTACGGCTATTTTATTAGTTACATCTTTGCCTGTGTTAGCTGGTGCTATTACTATGTTATTAACAGATCGTAATTTTAATACTTCTTTTTTTGACCCAGCAGGGGGTGGTAATCCCATTTTATACCAACATTTATTTTGATTTTTTGGTCACCCAGAAGTTTATATTTTAATTTTACCTGGTTTTGGTATTGTTTCTCATATTATTTTAGCTTATTCTTTTAAAAAAGAAATTTTTGGTTATTATGGTATAGTTTATGCTATAGTTTCTATTGGTTTATTAGGGTTTATTGTATGGGCTCATCACATGTTTACAGTTGGAATAGATGTTGATACTCGTGCTTATTTTACTGCAGCTACTATAACAATTGCAGTCCCTACAGGAGTAAAAATTTTTAGATGGTTAGCTAGACTTTACGGAAGGAAAAATATTACCACTTCTGTGCCTTTATTATGGGTGAAAGGGTTTATTTTTCTATTTACTTTAGGGGGGTTAACAGGTATTATGCTTTCTAATTCTAGAATTGATGTTCTTTTACATGACACTTATTATGTTGTTGCTCATTTTCATTATGTTTTAAGGATAGGAATTGTTTTTGCTGTTTTTGCTGGTTTCTTTTATTGATTTCCTGTTTTTACAGGCTTAGCTTTAAATGAATATCTTGGTACTATTCATTTTTATTTTACTTTTGTTGGTGTAAATTTAACTTTTTTCCCACAACATTTTTTAGGTTTAGCAGGGATGCCTCGCCGTTATTCTGATTATCCTGATTGTTATTACGTTTGAAATAAAGTTTCTTCTCTTGGTTCTTTTATAACTGTTCTTTCAGTAATGTTTTTTATTGTAATTTTATGAGAAGCTTTTGTTACACAACGTTCTACTATGTTTGTTTATCATAATTCTGTTCACTTAGAGTGACATTCTCGTTTACCTATACCATTTCATTCTCATATAGAAGCTGTTAAAATCTTCTATTAATGTACACAATAACGATGTTAATTTTAGCTGCGGACTAAAATAGTGTGGTGTGACTCCACATGTGTATAAGATTTATAGTTTAATATAAAACAATTTATTGCAAGTAAATAAATGGGTTCGCCTAAGTCTTGTAGTTATGTCAGAAAAAATGAGTTATGTTGATGTCATAAAATATATCTTTACAAGGTTAACTATGAATATGTTTTTGGTTGTTATTTTACTGCTTAGTATATTTGTGTTTGCTAATTCTTTATACTATTCTATAATTCTTTTATTTACCATTATTTATTTACTATATTTCTTAGTTTCTAATTTATTAATGAGAACTCTTACTATAATTATATTTTTAATTATTTACATTGGTGCTATAATAATTCTTATTGGGTATGTGTGTGCAGTTTCTCCTAATATTATTACTTCTCCCTCTTTTAGTTACTTTTTAATATTATTACTTCTCCCTCTTTTAGTTACTTCTCCCTCTTTTAGTTACAATTCTTTTAGTTTATCAAATAACTCAATAGTAGATTATTTTTATAGGCATTATGGTTCTTTTCTTTTCTTTCTTATTATTTTTATGCTATTTTTTATACTTTTATTAGTTACATCTCAATACGTTACACCTATAGGCCCATTTCGTTCAACTTCTAAATAATGATTTTGCTATTTATGATTTTAGTTACTCTTTTTTTATTAAAAAGAAACAACTTATTACTATCATTACTTATTTTAGAGATTGTTAGATTTATGACAATTTTTTATTTTGTTTATATGTTTTCATCTTTTATGTTTAGAGATTTTTTGGTAGTAGTTTTTTTTGCTGTTTTTGTTATAGAAGGGGTTATTGGCTTATCAGGTTTAATTAGAATAGTAAGATTTTCAGGTTCTGATTATATTAGATCTAGAAGTTTACTAAAATGTTAGTTTTAACAGTTTTAACAATTATTTTTTCAATTTTTCACACATCTATTTTCACCTTTCCTTTATTTCTATCTTTTTTCATATTTTATTATTTGTTAAGATCTAATTTTAGGTTAAATTTGCCATATCTTGATTCTTTATTTGTTTTTGATGAGCTTTCTTTTTTTATGACCTATATAACATTATTTGTGATGTTTATTTCATTTCTATTTATTCCTACTTTTAGCCGCCTTATGAATATCACTTTATTTTTTATATTTCTTTTTTGTTTTATAGTGTTTTGTACTAACAATTTATTTGTTCTCTATTTTTCTTATGAGTCTTCTTTGTTACCTATTTTGTTTATTATTATTAAATGAGGTTCTTATCCTGAGCGTTCTCTTAGTGCTTTAATACTTTTAATTTACACATCTATTTTCACCTTTCCTTTTATTTATGTTATGTTTTATATTTATAGTAATAGTAATACATTTAATATATTTTATTTAGATGGATTCAATTTAAGACTTTTATCTACCCTTATTATTTTTTTTACTTTTGCGGTAAAATTACCTATTTATGGTTTACATTTTTGATTACCTATGGCACACGTTGAAGCTCCCACATTTGGTTCTATAATTTTAGCTGGTGTTTTACTTAAGTTGGGTGGTTTAGGTTTAATTCGTTTATCTTCTGTTTTAAATCTTGAAATATTAAAATCAACAACTATGAGTTATTTTATAGTTTTCTTAATTATTTCTACACTAATTTGTTGTTTTCAATCAGATTTTAAGCGTTTGGTTGCTTATTCTTCAGTTTCACATATAATAACTATCCCTCTAATACTTTTTGCTAATAATGTTTGCTCAATCAAAGCAATTTTAATATTAATATTTTTTCATGGTTTAAGATCTCCTATTCTTTTTATATTAGTTGGTTTACTTTACTCAATATTTGGTACACGTCAGTTAGTAGCTATGCGAGGGTTAGTATTACTTTCACCAATTTTAACTTTTATTATAATTCTTGCATTCTTTTTTACTTTATCAGCTCCACCATTCCCTTCTTTTATTTCAGAAGTCTTTTTTATGTTATCAACTATAAATATAACTTATTATTTAATTTATTGTTTTTTAATTTTTGCATTTTTATCTTTAGTTTATAATTTAAATTGACTTTCATCTATTTTATTTTCTTATAGATCCAACACTATTATAACTGCATCTTTTTTATATTACAAGCACTTTTTACCTTTAATTGCTAGGTTTATTTTAGCTTTTAATTTTTCATTATTGACTTTATTTTTATATCAACATTTTTAAAAAAAATTAAGATTTAATTAACTATCATTATTGTGTTGATTATGACATCTTTATACTACCATATTAGTTGATTCATTTTTTTTAGCTCTTTAACATTTATTAGTTTTATTTTTTCTATATATATGAGTTATTTAATAACTTCTTATTATTTCTCTATTAATTTGTTTTCTTTTTGGTTTTTAGACATAAATGTTTCTTTTTATTTTGATTTGATAAGTTGTTGATTTACTACAACTGTTTTACTTATTACTACTGTTATTATAATTTATTCTTATTTTTATATAAGACCTTATTCTAAAACAAATTATTTTTTATGACTTACAATTTTATTTGTTTTGTCTATACTTCTAGTAATTAATATATCTGATATTTTTTTTGTAATATTAGGTTGGGATGGTTTAGGTTTAATTTCTTTTTTTTTAATTGTTTATTATCAAAATCAATCTTCTATTACTTCTGGATTATTTACTTTATTAATAAACCGTATTGGGGATTCATTTTTTTTAGTTTCTATTGTAATCTACTTTTACTTTAGCCCTAATACTTTTTCTTTTAGGTCAGAAACTATTTCAACTTTTTATTTATTTTTTATATTGGTGACTTTTATAACCAAAAGAGCTTTATACCCATTTTCTCCTTGATTACCATTAGCTATAGCAGCTCCAACTCCTATTTCAGCTTTAGTACACTCTTCAACTCTAGTTACTTCAGGTTTATTTTTGATAATACGTTTTTCTTATATTTTTTATTCATCTATTTTATTAATAAAATTGCTTTTAATTTTAAGAATTTTTACATCTTTTTATGCTGGTATGAATGCTATTGTTGAAAAAGATTTAAAAAAGCTTATTGCTTTGTCTACTCTTAGACATTTAGGATTTATTGGGCTATCATTTTCTTGTGGGTTCCTTTATTTAGCATTTTTTCATTTATTAACTCATGCATTATTTAAATCATTGTTATTTATAACAATAGGTGATATTATAATTAATTTATCCCATTCACAAGATATTCGTTATTTATCTATAGGTGTAAAATACACACCATTCTCATGTTTTATTATATATGTTTCTTTATTAAATTTATTAGGGTTACCAAGATTAAGTGGTTTTTTTTCTAAAGATCTTGTTTTAGAAACAGTTAATTATAACTATTTTTCGTTTATACTTACAATTATCTTGTTTATTAATGTTTTTTTTACTTATTATTATACTTATCAATTATTTTTTTACTCTTTCCAATCTAATAAACTATCTCCATATTTAAATTTTCATAGGCCAATTCTAACTCATACTATTCTTTTGTTTTTAATAAGGGTTTTTACTTTATTATTTGGTTACTTTTATTTAAGATTGATTAATCCATTTGTGTTATTTGTATCAGTAAATTTTGTAAACAAAATATTACCATTAGTTATTAATTTTATAGTGTTTATTTCTCTCTTTTTAAATGCCAAACTTTTTAGATTTATAAATAAAAAAACCTCTTACTATTTTTCTAATATAATATTTTTATCAAATATAATAATGAGGTTTTCTTCTAATATATTTTATGTTTTTAATTTTAATATAGTAAAGTCTTTAGAACTTGGGTTTATAAATTATTCTATCAATAATTATTTTTCTACAATATTTTCTTTTATTCAAACTGTTTTTTTAAATTTAAGAATAACCCAACCATTAAAACTTTTATTTATATCAATTTTCCTTGTTATATTTATAGTTATTTTATTGTAGCAAGCTTTGTTTAAAATCTTGCTTTTCATGGCTTTATGAGGTCAACTAAATTTACAAGAGGGTATAAGAACAATTATAGAGCTTTTAAATTATTTTCATGACTATATAATAGTTATTTTAACTATAATTTTATCGTTTGTTACATATATTTTTCTTTATGTAATTTCTACATCTTACCTTGATAAATATACGATAGATTCTCATATTTTAGAAACAGTTTGAACTATTTTACCTATAGTAATTTTATTATTTATAGCATTCCCTTCTTTATATTTATTATATCTTATAGAAGATGTATCTTCACCTTCAATTTCTGTAAAAGTTGTGGGTCATCAATGATACTGAGAATACCAATATTCTAATTCTTGATTTAACTATGGTTTTGATTCTTACATAGTTTATGAAAAATCTAATGCCGCACTTTATCATTCTTTAGATGTAGATAATCGTTTAGTTTTGCCTACTCTAACTAATATTATATTTTTAGTTACATCTGCTGATGTTCTTCACTCTTGAACTGTGCCTTCTTTAGGAATCAAAACTGATGCAATTCCTGGTCGTTTAAATTATCTATCAACTATAACTTCTTTTTCAGGTGTGTATTATGGGCAATGTAGAGAGATTTGTGGCTCAAATCATAGATACATGCCAATTGTTTTAGAATTTATCCCTACAAAAGAATATTTAGATTATATTTATAATTGTTTACAAGAATAATATGTTTTTAGGCCCATTTCTTGCTGTTCAAACTTCTTTCTGGCCATTACTAGTTTCTTTAATTCTATTTTCTTTAATATCAAATATAGTATTATATATTAATTTAAAAGTTTCTTTATTTATAGTTTTAATTCCTATAATTTTAACAATTTTTATTTCTTTTCTTTGATGGAAAGATGTTAATCGTGAAAGAGTAATTGGTTATCACACTCATAAATTAGAGGTTAGATTACGAGTTGGAATATTATTATTTATTTTATCTGAGGTTTTCTTTTTTGTTTCCTTTTTTTGAGCTTTTTATGATGCAGCACTATCACCTACTATTGAATTAGGTATAACTTGACCACCTAAAGGCATTATACCTTTATCAGTTTACTCTGTACCTTTATTAAATACTATTATTCTTTTATCTAGAGGTATTACTGTAACTTGAGCTCATCATTCTATTATAAATAACTTTTTTAATAAGTCAGTTTACTCTTTATTTATTACTATTTTACTTGGGGTGTATTTTTTATATATGCAATGATTAGAATATTCAGAAGCTCAATTCGCTATCTCAGATGGTATTTATGGTAGAACATTTTTTATGGCTACTGGATTTCATGGTATACATGTTCTTATTGGAACTTCTTTTTTATTTTATGTTTTTATTAGGCTTATTATAGGTAAACTGCTTTATAATCACCATTTTTCATTCGAAGCAGCAGCTTGATACTGACATTTTGTTGATGTAGTTTGACTTATTTTATTTATTTCTATCTACTGATGAGGTAGACTTTAGTGTAGCATAATATAATTATTTAAATTAATTGTTTATTTTTTTGATATGCTTCTAATTCCTAAAAGGATTTAACATTACTATTTTTTATGTTAGAGTTTATTTTTTTTTAAAAAAATATTAATATTTTATTATTTTATATAATTAACATAGTAAATTGCCACATATACTAGTAATTTTTACCCTAAAAATAGTCAAAAAAATCTAAGGGTGGAATTTGTACTTCCACCAGGTGTACCAAAATGGCCATTTTCAACATGCCCCCACTGAGGTAAACTAGTTAATTCCAGTTTTGTCGATTTCTGAATTTTTTATGTTAGGTAAAATTCAACGATTTTATAAAAATCTTGTTTTATTTTTCTTTAAAGTGTGATATTTAGATATCTAGTAGGTTGTTTTTTACACACTAGGAAACCCTTCACATATGACCATTTTTGAGCAAAATCTTTAATAAAAGGAAGAAAAAAGAAAGGACCCTACCTCTTATTTTTTTTAAAAAAAAGGACCCTAACTTTTACTTTTTTTAAAAAGGTTAAAATCCTTAGAAATTTATTTTTTTAAAAATCTTTAAAAATCTATTTTTTTTAATATATAATTAGTATCTTTTTTTTCTACTTTAGTAAAACTATAGGTTTTAAACCAGTGAATTTTAATTTCACTTATTAAATTTTTTAATTTTAGTTTTAGCCTCCCCCCCCCGAGGTGAGATTCATATGGAGATCTTTGTAGAGCGCATTAGCTAAAATGCTGGTTACTACATTTAATGTATTTACCTACAAAGTTTCACAAGTTACCATAATACTTCCATATGTCAGCACGGTTTCAGTTGGTGTAACGGCCTCTAGAAAAAAATTGTGTGTCTGTTAAAACTTAGGTTTTATTGGACGGATTGTTAAGATAAGCAATCTTGAGATTCTACTCCCCTTGACCAAATCGTATACATGCTAGGTAGTTGAGAAATTCGCATGTGAAGTTTTTACCCAATATTTTTTGATTAAAAAAATTATTTTATTCAAGTAAAAGAGCATTTTGCTTGTTTAATTTAAGTGTTGGTGGCAAATGTTGGTTTAACCTTCGGCCAACTGTAATGTATTTTACTAGATCCTTTAGCAAGAACCCTAGTTTAGCCTAGTTACAGTTTAAACAGAATTTAAACCAGGTTTTAGTGTAATTCTTTTTACTTTAAAAAGAAGCGTATTATTTAAATGGAATACTATGACTATCCCATTTTACTTCTATTTATTTAGACTTAAGTAGAATCTGGAATGTAAAAATCTGCCTACTAGAGTAAAGTATATTTAAACTTGATTTTTTCTACTTATACTTTACTTACTTTAATTTTTTAGATCAAATTAAAAGATGTCTTTTTCGGACTAATCACCCTACTAGACATGCGGTTTGTGGAGGATAAAATTGTATTCACCTCACGTGGTTGCTGATAGTGATGAAAATTCTAGGATAAGAGAGCTTATCACTTTTCTTCACTTCCCTATCAGTTTCAACTATCAACAAGTCATCTATATTATTGAACTTACTAAGTTTATATGAAAATAACTAAATTACTACAATATTATAAACAATATTTTTTAAATCTTAAATGTTCTCTGTGAATGATGGAAGTATGGAAGTAGTAATTTGTTATCGCTCTGCGAGACTTTCGGCAGGATTAGCCCCCTGTTTTTAGGTAGTGGAGAAGACAAGTTATTATGGAAGTACCGCTTCAAACCTAATAACCAAAAGAGCTAAAAAACTAAATCTTTTAAGAAATAAGAAATGTTTATATTTAGAGTTTAAAATCTCAAGGTCCATTTTTAAGTTACAACAATGCGAGATGGGCGCATGAAGGATAGAGCTGGGTTAAATTTCTAAACATTTGTTTAGATTATAACATGTACCATAAAATAGACGTAAAAAACGTTCGGTGGAATTGAATCGTTCAGTTTTCTTTGGTGTAGTTGCCTTAGTTTACATTTTTAAATTGACGTACGTTACCACATTTTGGAGTGTTATTTCCTGGTACCTTGACCGTGTAGAGGGACACTAGAGTGTGTCATAAGGTCCAATGGGATCGCCTAATTACTCATTCAATGGTTTCAAGTTGTCGAGGACTTATGTTAACTTGAGAGTCTCTATTTTGTAGTTTAGTTAGAAGTAGTAAAATGTTAGTAAGGAATATAGATGGATTTATGCTATAGTTGTTTAAGATTATATAAAAACCAAGCTATCAGAGCTGTCTTGGTGTATATGGTTTCATATACATTCATGCTTAAGGATTTCTTCTTCGCAGCTAGTGGAAGGGTTCTGTTTATGGTTCGACTTATATTCGCATCCAGTCAAGCCGTCGTAGTATAATCTTAAATGTTCATAGTGTAACTCAATTAATATCATGCATCCAATAACATTATTGTTTAATAAAATTCTCTTTTTTTTAATATACTTATTATTCAATTAACAATAATGCGTATCATATATACTGGCAATATTAATCATCAAACTTGTATGTTGTAAACTTTTAGACAAGAAGCCCTAGATATTCAGGTAACTGTCTGACAATTTACGTGAGAAAATAGACTCTGCCCCTTGATCGTCTTAAAACGTCTATTGGACCCCCCCCCGGCTTGTTCTTCTTTTTGGTAGTCCGTCTGGGAATTCTAATGGCAAAAAGTGTATCGAAGGCCAGGTGTGGTATAATTTTTAGATAACATCTAAATCTTATATACATGCCCACGAGGGATCGTGAGATGAAACTGTGATTAGTCGAAATCTAAATACTCCTCTCCCTAATATGGGTATACCCTTTCTTTGAAGTTACTTTGAAGGATTGTATGTATACTCATAGCAAGTATTATTGAATAATCTTCATATGTCTTCTATTTAACTAGCTCCAAAAATGATAGTTATTTAGTTGGCTAATAAAGGTATTTTTTTTAAAATTATCTATTTTTTACTTATTTATCTTTTAAAAAAAATAACCCTTTGAAGATTTTCAATTTTACTTGTAAGGTTAGAAATTGGCAATGGGATCTATTGCGAAATTTCTAGGGGGGGGGAGGTCGACTTTTCCGGACATCTTTGGTTTTTCTTTCCTTTTTGCTTTAGTTTTTCCTTTCGGATGAAGTTTTCTTCTTAAGTCTTTAGGACTAGACAAAGGGGTCATAGACCATCTTGGTCAGCTTAACAAGCTGCTGGTCTAGAAAATGTTTATCATCAAACTTAAAAGATGAAAACGTCTCCTGTAAACTATGTCTGTTTTTCTTTCGTGTTAATAATGTTCATCATCGATTACACTTAAAGGTAATTTATTTACTGGTGTGTTAGCTAAAACTTAGGTTTATGCTGCATATAATAATCTGTATAAGATTTGTACTTTTGTTTACTCACTGATATTAAAGTATGGAAGGTGGTGTGTACAAAGAGTAGATAGTTATTATAAAAGTATTCAAGCCTATATAAGTTAGTTATCATCAAAGTATAAAGAGTCAGATAGAATAAGTGAAATAGCGAATAAGAGAGTAGTAAGAAAATACTAAACTGGATAGGAAATAGTGTTTACTACGATTGAATGAGTATATGGAACTATACTAGCTGTATAAGATAAGATAGAGATAAATAAAAGAAATAAAATAAAGAGTCAGATAGAATAAGTGAAATAGCGAATAAGAGAGTAGTAAGAAAATACTAAACTGGATAGGAAATAGTGTTTACTACGATTGAATGAGTATATGGAACTATACTAGCTGTATAAGATAGAATAAAGACAAGATAAAGAAATAAAATAAAGAGTCAGATAGAATAAGTGAAATAGCGAATAAGAGAGTAGTAAGAAAATACTAAACTGGATAGGAAATAGTGTTTACTACGATTGAATGAGTATATGGAACTATACTAGCTGTATAAGATAGAATAAAGACAAGATAAAGAAATAAAATAAAGAGTCAGATAGAATAGATTTAACAAGGTAGTATGTGAGTGGGTAATAATTCTTTGAACGTTAGTGGATAAAGTTTACCACGAATAGATGCTGAGTGTAATAGAATTCATATGTATAGTCATCGCGTGCGAGGATCTTTTCTTATCTTTTTAAGAAAATTATCGATTAATTATAGTAAAGAACATAGTATATTATTATATTTAGTTTGGGGCTAAAAGATATCACGTTGTGATTGTTCTTATAGTTTATGTAATATAATTAAATATTTAATTTTTTCGCGATTAATATGAAGAGTTTCTTCCATAAATTAGTAGAGTTAGCTACGAATGTCTTCTAAATATTCTTATAAGGTGCAATTCCTTAACTACTTGTTAAGTTAGTATAATTAGTACGTGGTGTTGTGATCGCTAAAGTATTTAAAAGATACTTAACTTAAGAGTTAATAAGATAATAAAATCTCTAAGTCTTTTAAACTTATCATGCTTTGTAAAGCTTAACTTGTATACAATAGTATAAGTGTACATTAGATTTTGGATCTAAAAGTATAAATTTTATTTATTTGTATAGGATAGTTTGGCAGAAATATATGCTTATAATTTAGGTTTATACTATGTTAAAATTAACAACTATCTATAAATGGTGAAATAAACTAATTTAAGTTATGAGATTCATACTCTTATCATGCCATCAAGCTTTCACTAATGGCTTAGATGTTTAGGCCCTAAGTTAAACATAGAGTTTATAAAATATATAAAACATATTTAATTTCTCTTAATTAGTTAATTTAGAATTTTGTTTAAGTTTGAAAAACAACAGATTTCTCTTTTTAAACTTCCAAATCGAGTGCCAGCAGGCGTGGTTAGACTAAGTGTTTAGTTTAACTCTATATCTATTATTAATTATAATGTTTTAATTTACTAGTAAAATAGGTTTATTAAAAAAACAATTTATTTTTTTTAGACAAGTAAAAGACAAGGATTAGATACCCTTTTATGCTTGTTGAAAATCAAAGTAATAAATTATTTTAAAAATTTAAAAAATCTGGCGGTATTGAAAGAACTCAGAGAAACCTGCATGTTAATTGGATGAACCACCATTTTAATTCTTAATATATAAGTTACCTGTATGTCTGTTTAGGTTTTTATTTGATTTGTTGCCACAAATAAATTTATTTTTTTTTAATTCAGGTCAATATAGGGATATTATTAAGTCATTGTGGGTTGCAATTCAGTTATTTTTAATAAAATAAATATTTTATTTAATTTGGATTTGATAGTAAAAACATCTTTAGTGTTTTAAAATATCTTTTTCTTTAAGTACAAATCGCCCGTCACCTCTATTATAAAATAAATTGAGTAAGTCGAAACAAAGTAGGTTGGCTGGAAGGGTAACCTGGTAAATGCTGAATTAGTTAAAGTTATAACATCTAATTTGTAATTAGAAATTGATGAATTTCATTTAGCTTACTCAAATCTTAGTGTAATAAAACACATAAAGCTTACACCTTTAAAATGTACTATGTACAGGTTTAAATGTTAATTATACTTTGAAGTTTAATCACTACATTAGTGTTTTTTTCTTTTGTTTTCTTTAGTTATTTTGTATTTTCATCACGTTTTGAAAGCTTAAAATCGTATATTGTAGAATTTTTAAGTTCTATATTAAAAACTAATGTTACTAAATTTTTATTCTTACTATTATTTATTTCTTTTTTAACAATTAATTTAATTGGTAATATCCCAATAAATAATATTCCTACTCTATTTTATTCACAAACTGTAACTATTTCTTTGCTATTTTGAATTCCTATTATAGCTTGTGTTCTTATAACAAATTTTAAAGGCTTTATATCTCATATATTACCTTATGGCTCCCCAGCAGCTTTAATATTATTTTTACCTTTAGTCGAAATTTTTTCACAAATTATTCGTCCTTTTACTCTTATGATTCGACTAAGAACTAATTTAGCAAGAGGTCATATTATAATGTATATGTTTTCTTATTTTACTCTTCTTTCTTCAACTCTTGCTCCTTTTATTCATATTGTTTTATCTGTTTTACTTATTTTAGAGGTTTGTATTTCTATATTACAGGCATATATTTTTGTTTCACTATTAGCTCTTTATGTGAATGAAACAGTTTAGTTATCTTTATAGTATAATATAATACTTTAGTTTGTCATACTAAAAATTCTAGTTTAATAGATTTAGATTATTTATACTTTACTATTGGTTACTATAATAATAGAAATATTTATACTATTTGTTCTTTTAGTATAAACTAGAATAAAAATAAAAATAAGTTTTTGAAAACTCTAATAAATAACAAAGTTCTTTTTTTAATTACCTTTTGTATAATGAACAAACAAGAAACTACAATTAATTTATGTTCCCGAAACTAAAAGATCTACTATTTAAAGTTTAATTTTGTAGCATTAAAATTAATAATAATTGGTAGTTACTAAAACTTAGTCGATTTTAGTTATATCTGGTTTGAATTTTTATTGTATTAAACAATCATCATATAGATGTAGAGGCTACTTGGTTAAGCTAAGTAGTATTAAAAGTTAAATAGTTTTAATAAAAATTAAACAAGATTTTAAAGAGATCTTTAATTTGTGTCTTTATAGCTATAAATTTAATCTATCTTAATTTTTTAATTACACTTTATTTAAATTCAACTAAAATATAATTTATTATTTTATCTATAATGTTTGTATTATTAAATTGTCTGTTTATTATATAATCAACTTAAACTAATTAATTATAACTCGGCTAATATTTCTATGACTGTTTATTAAAAACATAGCCTTAAGAATTATTTAAGGTATCTTCTGCCCATTGACAATTGTTAAAAGGCCGCAGTACTCTGACTGTGCAAAGGTAGCGTGATAATGTTTTTCTAATAGGAAATCTGTTCAAAGAATGATACATAGAAAATCTATTGTTTATTTAGTTCATTTAAATTGAATTACTAGTGAAAATTCTGGTAAGTTTATAAAAGACGAGAAGACCCCACAAAACTTAATTTAAACTAGTTTATTTGCTAATAAAATTTAGATGGGGACTCTTGAGTAAATAAATAACTCTAAGACCTACTATTTTAATCTATGAAAAGCTACTTTGGGGATAACAGGGTAAAACATTTAGAGAGTTCTTATCGATAAATGAAAATACTACCTCGATGTTGGATTATTTTATCTTTTATATTGTAGAAGTATAAAAAGTTAGTCTGTTCGACTATTAAAAAATTACATGATCTGAGTTTAAACCGTTGCGAGACAGGTTGGATTTTATCTTTATGACTTTTACTTTTTTTAGTACGAAAGGAATTAAAAAGACTAATAATTAGTGATTATTTAGTATAATAAATATTTTAAACTGTAAATTTAAAGATGCCTTTATGGAAGTAATCATTACTATTTTTTTATGTTAGAGTTTATTTTTTTTTTTAAAAAATATTAATATTTTATTATTTTATATAATTAACATAGTAAATTGCCACATATACTAGTAATTTTTACCCTAAAAATAGTCAAAAAAATCTAAGGGTGGAATTTGTACT
>WBZP01001915.1_pt1 | contig 14803 bp, 13 predicted proteins | sample 5204301 | NCBI WGS metagenome assembly WBZP01 (sample SAMN12412401, study PRJNA552823) | activated sludge metagenome | isolation source: activated sludge from nitrification reactor of wastewater treatment plant... | place: USA: Pennsylvania | collected 2017 | reverse complement strand
CTCGGAGTTGAAGGCGAAGGTCAAGAAGGCCAAGACAATCAAGGGCAGCGACATGCAGGAGATCGCCGTCCTTGAGAAGCAGATCAAGGACGCCGAAGCGAAAAAGGACGACGTCAAGCACACCATCATCCAGGAGATGGACCGGCTGCTGGCGTGGAAGAACAACCCGGAGGCTGCCGCGATGGGCCCCGGTGAGCTCGGCCAGGTGAAGAAGAAGGACGAGGTCTGGGAAGTCCCGAAGGTGCAGATCCCCTGCGCCGACGGCAACATCGTCGTCTCCTACTCGGAGATCAATACCCTGCCGGACCTCTTCGGCAACCCGGAGGCCATCGCGAAGACGCCGAAGTCCAAGGTCCTCGGCCTCCTGCAGGGCGTCCGCCAGCAGGCCTACATCGAGCTCGACAACATGTACAAGGAGCTGTTCGGCGAGAGCCGGAACGTCCTCCACAACCGCATCCTGCCGGACGGCGACTTCGAAGGCGCCCGCGGGCCGCGCGCCCAGGCCGTGGTGGACAAGGCGTACGAAATCCGGATGGAATCCCAGGTCAACTCCGACACCACGCGGAAGGGCGAAGAGAGCGACGCCTATTTCGCGGCACTGGAACGGAACGCCTGCCACTTCTTCCCGGAGAACCGCGTCCAGTGGACGGGCTACCACAAGAAGGCCCGCGACCTCGCGGACCAGGCCTCCGGCGAACGCGAAGCCGCCGATTTCCTGAAGGAGGCGGGCTGGTCCAAGGAAGCGGAGACCCTGGAGGCGCGCGCCAACGACCTCGGCAACCAGGCGATGCTCCAGAACGCGTTCGGCGAGCATTACCTCCAGGACGCCTACGCCGGCGGCCACCTGGTGAACAAGACCGCCATCATGCAGTGGTTCGTGCAGTGGCTGGACCAGAACGGCGGGCTCGGCAGCACCGACCTCGGCGAAATGCAATTCGCCATGGCGAAACACGCCGCCAACCAGGACCTCACCTCGAACCCCCAGGCGCTGGACGACAAGATCAAGCGTGGCGAGCTCAGTTCCATGGGCGAAGCGAGCCAGTCCGTGGGCATGAACACCAGCCCCGAAATCGTGTTCATGATGAAGTGGCGCCGCCTCGCCGTTGCGGACGAGAGCAAGCAGCTCCTGACGCCGAAAGACGCCGTTGACGCGAAGCTGGATACGCGGGACAACGCCCGGAACTTCATGCGACTGCTCGTCACCGCCGGCTTCGCGGACCGGGAGTTCGACGAGATCACCGGCCAGCGGTTCTTCCGGCTGAAGGACAAGATCCTGGACTCCGCCAAAGGCGCCATGTTCGCGCCGTACGAATCGACCCAGGCGAAGAAGGAAGGCCCGAACTTCGAAGAAGAGGCGGCCGAATTCAACCTCGCCTCCTACAACCAGTTCCTCTCCAACGCCTACATCCAGGGCGCCACCAAGTTCTTCCACGACAAGTACTGCAAGGAAGGCCTGGAGGTGGTCGCGGCCAACGGCGAGGCCATCACCAAGGTGTACGGTGACAACAACATGCTGAAGGCGGGCGGGCAGAAGGGCGTGCTCTACTCGGCCACGACGTCCAAGTGGTCGCGCGAGGCGATCTTCGAAAAGATCGCTGGCCACTCGGAGAAGGCGCACACGCTCGAGGAGATCCTCGGCCGCTTCCCGGCCCAGGCGAAGGAGAACGGCGGCGCCGCCATCTCGCTCGATGACTGGAACGAACAACTCCACCAGCGCGGACTGAACGGCCTGTTCGCCGAAGCCCGCAGCTACGGCGCGAAGGTGCTGTCCAAGGCGAAGCCGTCCGGCAGCATCTCCGGCGGCGCCGCGATCGACATCCAGCTGCTTTCACAGCAACTGGAAGCCGAAAAGCCGCCGCAGCACGACGAGGGCACTTTCTAGGGGTGAGGCGATAGGGGTGAGGGGCTAGCGGTGCCGTCTCGCGCGGAACTTTCGAGCCCTCAGCGAAGTTAGAGAAGCATGAGCCAAAGACTCGCGATTGCGGCGTTTCTTCTTGCGGCGATGGCCGTCGTCGCGGCCGGCTGTTCCCCTCGAAGCGGCGGAGGTCCCAGGGCCACGCCGACCGCGGGCGCCACCGTTGTCGTCGACGCACCGATCGAGTCCATTGATATCCTCGTGCGCGAGAGCTTCCCTCCCGGTTACACGGCCCACATCGTGTCCGGGCTGCCCTCGGGCTGCGCGAAATTCAACATGGCGGCCGTCGTCGAACGCACCGGCAACCACATCGCTGTCAAAGTCACGAACACCATGCCCGCGGACTCGCACACGGCCTGCACCGCCATCTACGGCTACAAAGAATCGAACGTCGACCTCGGCACGAACTTCACCAGCGGCCAGACCTACACCGTCGACGTAAACGACAAATCGAAAAGCTTCACAGCCCAGTAGCTCACCCCTACGGCCTACCCCCTATCGCCTACTCACGGCCGCCGGCCCGGTATGGGAGCAACCGGGCCCGGCGGCGAGTCCGCGCTCTGGGGGAGAGTGCTCGCGGACGCGGCCATCATCGCCCGGCGGCGGCGCGCCGCTGGTGAACCCTCCGTGACAGGCTGGGGGCAGTGCGGAGACAACGGGTGCTCACTGGGCCACGAGCGCCTTCCCGTTGCGCCGCGGTCTTCTGCATGGCGGCACGAAGCCTCACCTTCCTTCGCTCCATCCCGTACAGTTCGGCGCACACACGACTGAGGAGCACGCATGGCAATCCAGGACATCCCCGCGCCTATGACCGGGACGATTCTCGAAGTCCTCGTCACGCCGGGCGAGAAGGTCAACTCCGGCCAGGAGCTGCTCGTCGTCGAGTCCATGAAGATGGAGATTCCCATAGAGAGCCCGGCCGCGGGCACGGTGGTGGAGGTGTTGGCCGCCCCGCAGCAACGCATCGAGGAGGGCGATACCGTCCTTCGCATCGAGGTGTAAGCATGGCCAACGAAGCGGAACGGCAGCGCTGGAGCGACCCGGGCCAGGTGGCGAACTGGCACAAGCGCGAGCGCTTCACCAGCCGCGTCACTCCGTACGTGCTGGCCGCGGCCCATCCTCAGCCCGGCGAGCGCGTCCTCGAAATCGGCCCCGGCACGGGCACGCTCGGCCTCGAAGTCGCGCGGATCATTGGCCCCCACGGCCGGCTCACCGGCGCCGACATCTCCGAGGGCATGGCCAGGCTGGCGGCCCAGCGGGCCCGCGAAACGGGCGCGAAGAACGCCACCTTCACGGTCGCCGACGTGCAGACCGCTTCGCCGCCGGGCGGGCCGTTCGACCTCGTCGTCGCGCAATTCAGCCTCATGTTCTTCGATGAGCCGCTGGCGGCCTTCACGAACATCCGGCGGCAGCTCAAACCGGGCGGGCGGATCGCCTTCGCCTGCTGGCAGGAGGCGCGACGCAACCTGTGGCATGCCGGCGCCCCGCTCGCGCCGTTCGTGCCCCGGCCCGCGCCGCCGCCGCCCGGAAAAGCCCGCACCGGCCCCTTCTCACTCGGGGACTCGCTCGCGACTCGCAAGCTGTTGGCGGCCGCCGGGTTCGTAGCGATTCATCGTGCCAGGCGGAGCCTGGTCGTGAACGTCCCCGCCGACTCCATCGCTGACGAGCAGCAGATTCACTTCATGGGCATCCCGGAAGAGCTCCATGCCGCCGCGCGCGAAGCCTACGCCCGGCACTACGCCCAGTTCCGGCGCCCGGACGGGCTGAGCCGCTTCGAACTCCACTTCCAGGTGTTCACCGCCCGCAACCCATAAACGGCCGCTGGGGCCACGCAAGACGAGCCAATCGACCCTGCGAGAGGCGACTCGCGAGCGGTCTACTACAGGGTGAACCGGCGGACCATGCCGCCGGGGTTCCCCGCGGAGCGCATGGCCGGGAACCTGGAGGTCTCGCGGGTGCTCAGTCACACAAGCCCTCACCCCGCGCGGGAAGCCTGGCACTCCGCGCTCTCCCTGCGTATCCCGGCGCAACTGCTCGTCTCTTCCGGCATCGTGATGTTCGCCTGGTACATCGTCATGGATGTGACCGCCAGCCTGCGCTACGACGGCTACAGCTACACGGACTGGACCATCAGCGAGTTGTCGGCGATTGGCGCGCCCACGCGTGGTATGTGGATAGCGGCCGGAGTGGTCTACCAGATCCTCGCGTTCGCCTTCGCTTTCGGTGTCCTGCGCATGGCGGGCCGCCAGCGGACGCTCGCCATTGCCGGCTGGATCCTGCTCGTCGCGGCGGTCGTGGGGCCGTTGTGGTGGTTCGCGCCAATGCACCAGCGCGTGGTTCTCGCGGCCGGCGGAGGCGACTGGCGCGACACGATGCACCTCGTCCTGGCGGGCGTCAGTTCGCTCGAGTTCTTCGCGGTCATGGGCGTCGCGGCCTTCGCCTTCGGGCGCGGGTTCCGGGCCTACACGTTCGCGGCCATCGCCGTCATGTTCGGCTTCGGCATGCTCATGAACACCATGGTCAACGACGTCGCCGATAACGTGGACACCCCCTGGCTCGGTATCTGGGAGCGGATCACGGTGGAAGGCGCGATGCTGTGGCAGGCTGTCTTCGCAGCCGTGCTCATCCGCCACGGCCGCCAAACCTGAGCCAAGGACCGGGCCCACTGCGGCTGAGCCAAGTCCACAATCCCCAATCCGAAATCCAAAATCGGGTTACCCTACGTCCAACGCCCTCACACCTCACACTCCGGACCTCGTACCTCCTATGGCTGACCGCATCTCCTGGTTCCCCATCGCCGACCGCGAAACCTGCGCCCCCGAAACCCGCGCTTTCTTCGAACAGCTCGAAGAGAAGCTCGGATTCGTCCCGAACGTCTTCCGCGCCTTCGCCTGGCGCGAACCGCGCATGCTCAAGTGGCGCGCCCACTTCGACGACCTGATGACTCCCACAGACGGCCTGGGCAAGGTCGAACGCGAGATGATCTCGGTTGCCGTTTCGATGCAAAACCAGTGCCTCTACTGCCTCACCAGCCACGGTTTCGCCCTTCGCGCGCTCCTCAAGGACCCGGTCAAAGGCGACCGCATCGTCCTCGATTACCGCCGCGCCGGGCTAACCGAAAAACAGATGGCGATGCTCGACTTCGCGGTCAAGCTCACCCTCGATCCGGTTACCGTTGCCGAAGAAGACATCGACGAGCTGCGCGCCATCGGCTTTAGTGACGAGGATGTCTGGGACATCGTGGAAGTGACGGCGATGTTCAACTACACGAACCGGCTCATGAGCGGCATCGGCGCGATGCCCAACCCCGAGTACCACGGCATGGCGCGGTAGGCCGCCCGCTGGCGGACCCTACCCTGCCGGATGGTTCACGTCAGCACGTAGACCAGCACGCCGCCGACTGGCACGACAATCCAGACCAGCGCCGAAAGCACGATGGCCAGCAGCGCGAACGGCTGCGAATTGTCCCGCGGCGGCCTGCCCGCCTCTCCGACCGCCTCCCACAGCGCCGCCAGGGGCTGCGCCGTGATCAACCGGCATCGCCGGTGCGCCACTGAAGCCGCGCTCAGGAGCACGGAGCTGAGAAACGCGAACAGCAGCACCAGCACCACCAGCAGCGACGCCAGCACGGGCCTGGCGAAGAAATTGATGCCACCGAAAAACTGCGCGGCGCTCGCCAGCAGCGGCACCGTCGCGCCACCTGCAATGAGCACCGGTGTGCCAACGCCACCGCCCGCGAAACCGGGCGCCACGCGGTCCATCTCCACGCGGACCTGCGCCAGCATCACCCGCTCAGGCGTGCCACGAGCGGCCTGCGGCTCCCGGCGCGTGTACAGCCGCCGCATGGCGTTCGCCGCATCGTTCGCGAACCCCTTCACGATGTAGCTGGCCACGAATTCCGCGCCGATTTCCGCCACCGGCTTCAGCGGGCCGAACTTGCCCGAGACAGCCGGGTTGCGCGAACCCTCACGGTCCAGCACTTCCAGCGACCGCGCGGCCAGCCGGTGGGCCGCGAGAAACTGGTCCGGCAAAGCCAGGACTGAAGGAGCGGCCAGTTGCGCCGAAATCCGCGCCTCTACCTCCCTCTCCCCGGCGAACCGCGCCATCGCGGCGTCAGCCGCCGACTCCGGGTTCGAAGTCAGCAGCATCCGTGTTCGGTCCAATTGCTCCGAAAGCTCATCGAACAGCGAATCGCCCGGCAGGCGATCTTTCAGCGCCTCCAACGGCGACGTGCGTTCCGGCCGGCTATCCACCACGCGCCCGAGTCTACAGGCTCCCACCGTAACTGAGCCGCGCACCGGTCCGAACTGCGCACGGCAGTCAGCCGGTGCCCAAACCCACACCAACGCCCCGCGCCAGCCGCCCCTATTCCCACGTCGCACCGGTCCGAACCGCGCACGGCAGTAAGCGGGTGCCCAAACCCACACCAACGCCAGCGCCAGCCGCCCCCATCCCACCGCGCCACCGATCCGAACCGCGCACGGCAGTAAGCGGGTGGCCAAACGCACACCAACGCCCCGCGCCAGCCGCCATCATCCCACCGCGCCACCCAACTGAACCGCGACCCCTCGGGAGCGGATCGCCACCCCGGCGACCAGGCCAGGAGCTGCCCGCCCGTCGGCGGTCGCTTCGCACCGATCCGAACCGCGCACGGCAGTAAGCGGGTGCCCAAACCCACACCAACTCCCCGCGCCAGCTGCCCTATCCCACCGCGCCACCCAACTGAACCGCGCACGAAGTAAGCGGATCGCGAACCGGCGACCCCGCCACCCAACCCTGACACCTGAAACCTCAAACCTCAAAATGTCGATCCCCTCACCCCGCATTCGTCGATACAGTGAAACCCACACCGGCCACGGGCCGAAAGGACACCACCATGACCCAGTACCTCGTCGCCATCTACCACCCCGACGACTACGACCCCGCCAAAGAACCCGCCGAAATGCACCGCGACATCGACACCCTCAACGACGAAATGGTCGCCGCCGGCGTCCGTGTCTTCGTCGGCGGCCTCGCCCCCGCCCGTACTGCCAAATCCGTCCGCCGCAACGGCCCCAAACTCGTCGTCACCGACGGCCCCTACATCGAAACCCGCGAACACATCGGCGGCTTCTGGGTGCTCGAATGCGCCACCCTGGAAGAGGCGATCGCCTGGGGAGAAAAAGCTGCTGCCGCCTGCCGCACCCCGGTCCAGATCCGCGCCTTCAATTAACCCGCCGCTGAGCCGCGCACGAAACAAGCGGCGTCTCAGCGACGCTGCCGCTCAAATCTGCTACCTTGGTGACCCAGGTACCCGCCGCGTCACCAGGCCAACCCCACGGCTGTCGCGCCCACAATGAACTTGGCCGTAGTCTGCCGACGAAAAAGCACTTCTCCACACTCGTCAGGCCCTAAACTCCAAACACATTTGGCAATGCGGCCTCGGCAAATGCCCGCGCCGCCACGTAATCGGCCTCGGAATGCTCGAAGGATTGAACATCGACTAGTTCGATCTCCGTTGGTTGGGCGCCGTCAGCGGCGACCTTAACAAGGACTTGGAACTCGGCTTGCCCATGTCGCAATCTTGAATCGATTTCACGGCACATCGAGGCATCCCGAACAAGCATTCCGGCAGCCATCGTGCCCAGCCCGTGCGCTCCCGCGACACTGAGGATGAAGTCTCCGCGAGTGAATGCGTCCTGATTCAAGAAGTTTCTCAGTCGCGTCACCAGAAGCCAATCCGACACTAGAACGCCGTTGTCATTGGTCGCCGGGGCGTCGAGTGCGCTCCCGCCCGCATCCGCCACGTTCCAGTTCGGCCGATCGACAAGTTCCCCCCCGATATAATACTTCGCAGGATTCACGTCAGCCGCGTTGAGGAGCCAATGATACGGGGTTTGGATCGGGTGGTTCGATGTTCGGCTGAGGTGATCAGGAGCGCCTTCGTAGCCGAACATGACTCTGGAAAGACCATCCGAGGCAGGGCTGCCAGCGGTGACGACGGACCGGCGCAGCGAAACCCGGATCTCATCCTCAGTCGGTGAGACGGGCCGAGAGCCTAGATCGCCGGGAAGCAATCGAGAAATCGCTGCAATATCAGCTGGGTGAGCGGGGTGCCCGTCTCGCAGGAACTGGTTCTGGAGCCGATGCTCGCTGCCAGCCTTCCAGCTAATCTCTTGCGGATTGTTCCAGAGCCAGTCGCGAAGGCCGTTCATGCCCTCCTCAGGAGGAAGCGTACGCAGCGTTGGTGCGAGCGTGCTGTGGGCGATGATCCGCCCCGCGTCGGGGAAGGCTAGAACCGGAAGAAGGGCCGCCGAGACTCCGAGGAGCGCCCGACGACTCACAGTGCCAGGCCGCAAAAGTTCCAGCCCTCTACGACGTTCGTGATCGGGCATTGAAAGCAGTTCAAACCACTGCAGAAGTTTCCGTTCCGTTGGGGTTGAGGGCCGGCCGCTCCCACGAGGTTTGGCCTGTTCGATGAGGCCCACATACGCCGGACTGAGACCTAGGGCTGCGGCAACTTGGGTCTGGCTCATTCCGAGCACGACGCGACGGTCCTGCAGTATCCGCCCCAGTTCAACCGCCCCGGAATTGTTAAACGGTGACGTCATGGTCGTCGAATCGGCTCCGTGCCCGGGGACGCCGTCCGACCCCAATCACAGAATCATGGATCAGGACAAGTTTGGCTACAAGGACATTGTTCCATTCAGTGGTAAACTCTGAGTTAATTCTGCAGGGGTAGTATCTATCGGTTTCTGCGTCTAGACGTGTCTTGGTTGTTGACAGATTCGTTAGCCCTGCACTAGAGTTCCGGGCACTCAAACGAAAGGAGCAAGAAATCGCAGACAAGAACGCAAGACCGTCCAGGCAACCAAGGGTTGTCCATCGAAACGCTGGTCGGGTGCCGTTGAATTCGAACGTCGCCAGCACCCGACCAGAGCCAATACGACCCGTACCCGAAAGAAGGCAAAAGGTCATGAATATTTTCGACACGTGGCGTCATAAGCGCCAGCGCTCGATCCCCTTTTACAACAAGGCCGTGGTCATGCTCACGCTCATGATCGTCGCGGTCGCCATCGCTGCCGGGGCCAAAATGGCCAATGCCGCGGATTGGCGACTCAACGCAGCTTCCACGTGGGCAAAGGCCCAGGTCGGCTCGACCCAGTGGAACAGGGCCGACGGACCATATTGCGCTCAGTTCGCTGTGCAGGCGTATGGCATCAACAGCACGAGCGAGGCGGTCCCCGGCGTCACGGATGCCTACGGCTTGTACCGGGCGATCGGCCGACCGGCGTCGCCGGGGCGGGCCGGTATGCTCGTGTTCTTCGCACCGAACGCGGGTAACGGGAACCACGGCCATGTGGGAATCTTCATTGGGAGCCACCCTAGATATTCAGGCAGCGACTGGTTCATCAGTGTGACGAACTCCAAGGTGGAATGGGCCAGGACCAGCCAGTGGGACCGCAACATCGCGAAGATGATCGGCTCTGCGTATCCTCCCGCCTCCTGGCCGGGGCGCTTGGATTCCAGCCCGATCAACTATTGTGCCCCGGGCGAAGGGTTGGGCGGGGGTGGCGCGACGCCCGCCCCTACGAATTCCGGCGGAGGTGCTGCGGCGACGCCCACCCCGTTCGCCTGCAACGTGATAACGGACGGAGTGACGCTGCACATGAACACCGGACAAAGCGGCCCTTGTCAGTCTGTTAGGGTGAGTGACGGGTGCGTGGAGCTCACCGGGAGTCTCTCCCGGACTGCTTCCTCGATCACGAATCCAGGTAATGGATTTCACGTAATTCTCTTCGATGCTCCTTCGTGCGGGGGAACGCCAGGCTACTTCGATACGTCCGTAGCTGACCTTGGGCCTAATGGCTGGTCCGACCGTGCGGCTTCGGCCCGCATCGAAACGCACAAGGACACCAGTTGCCCGATGCCGCTTCCCGGGGATGGGTTCGTCGCCTACCGTGATGTGACCGGCACCGGCGGTGGCTGCCTCTGGTGGACCGGAACTGCCGTGATCAACGACCTTGCGAGCATCACCTGGGATCACGCGATTCATCGCGTGGAGGTCCGTGGCACCGCGTTCAATCGACTGGCCATGCGCCTCTGGACCGGGATCAACCGCACGGGCACATCGTGCCTCATCACTTCCAGCCAGGCCGACACGCGCGACTGCGGCAACAATGCGTTGTCACTGGAGATCATCGAGTACACGAGTTCCGACATCCCGGCCCCGGCCGGCGAATTGAGCGGCAACATCGTTCCTCAATCCAGACTGGACCGTCCCGCCGCCGAAGCCGCTGATGGCAACCTGCTTACTCAGACCTCAGCGGGTGCACTCGGGATCATCTTGCCGCGTGTGACGAGCATCAGGAGGGTCGTGATCTTCACCTCCGGGTCGAACATGATGCGCGTGAACTTCTCGAATTCGAAGACGATGCTGTCCGACATGACCAGCGGGGGGCCCAACTGCGCGGTTCTGGAGTTCGATCCCCAGGAGGTTACCTGGATTACCCTCGAATCCACCGATGGTGGCGCGCCGCACATCCGTGAGGTGGAGGTATACGGCCAGTACGGACCGCAGAGTTCTGCCAACGGGTGCTCGATCGTCCGGCAGGTTCAGCTCACCAGCGGCGCTGGCCAGCCGCCGATAGGCGTCACGGCGAATAGTGCGTACGCCTGGACTGGCGGATCGCCGTACGGTTCCTGCCGACCTGAGACAATCGCCCTTGTTCCCTTCAACGAAGGCAGCGGCAACGTGGCCCACGACATCTGCGGCAACCACGACGTGAGTCTGACCAACGTGACCTGGGGTGACGGGCCGTTTAACGGCTCAAACTCCGCCGTCTTCAATGGGACGAACAGCTTCGGGACTATGGCGGCGTCGACCGACTTCAACACGAGCCTCTTTACGATCGAGATGGCTATCTACCGGGGAGTGGGCGGGACTGGTCACGGCGGCTCGCAGTCCCTCATCAACATCGACCACAAGGGCCAGCGCGGGAGCATGTTCGACCTGAACCTCGGGGAAGACTATCTGGGCGCCGGCGCGTTCTGCCAAGGCTACCTCGGGACCACACCCGTCGGTGGCGGCTACCATCAGCCACTGACCGGCTGGACAACCGTCTCATTCACCGTGGACGGCGCGACCATGAAGTCCTACCTGAATGGCGAGCTCGATCGCTCAGTCCCGTTCTGGGGTGCCAGTTGCGACTCCACGATCGCCTCTCCAATCACCAGCGGCCCGATGATCATCGGCAAGAACCGGGTCAACAGCGACTTCTACGTGGGCCGAATCGCCTGGCTCCGCATTTCGCGCGCCGCCTACACCCAGTTCCCCGCGAGGCCCTCCTCCGCCCCTGTGACTACGCCCACGACTATCACCCCGACGGCGCCGGCTACCCAGACCGCAGTCACGGCCACTCCCATTCCGCCGACCCCGACCCCGACCCCGACTCCGACCGGAACGGCTGCCCCGAGCGGCTGGTTCTTCGAGCGTTTCATCACCGGAGCCGTGAACTGGTTACTCCGTGGGGCCGCCGTCGCTACGCCACGGGACAACGACTTCGCAATGAAATTCTCGGTCCCCGCGGGGGGCGACGTGGAGATTTCGCGCTCCGTGCACACGGCCGTCCTCTACGGATTCTCCGCAATCAGACTGCAGATCAACCTCCAGTGTGCTCGTATCTTGCCGGGCGATGCCTCAGCGCTCTACCTGGACCAGGCTGGGGACTGGAAATATGTGGGTCTGGCTGACTACGTGGTGCAAGAACGATGCGGCTGGCAGGCCGTTACAGTGCCTATCTCCGACTTCGTCGGCTTCAACCAGAACGACCCGGTGCCGCACATCGGCTTCCGGTTCTGGTCGCCGATAGCTATCGAAGTGCTGATCGACGATATCGAGTTCGTGAGGTAATCGGCCAGCCAGTCGGTTCGTTCGAGGCCCGGCGCGCACAGCGTCGGGCCTCTTTGCATTTCTCCCACAGCGCCCACGGCTGTAAATGCATCTCCCTCGCCGCAGGTTCGATTTAGGCGCATCGGGGCGTGGTTCGGATTCTCCAGATTCTCGTGACGCGAGGAGGTGGACGTGCTCGCAGCAACCTCGCGACTGTCTGCACCCATTTGAACATGCGGATGAGTCGGACTCCCACCAGCAAGTAGTCCGCGTCCGACGGGTCAAGGAGCCCAACGCGCCGGATCCCGGTCGCGCACGATCGTTGCGTCGTACGGTTGGTCGAAGCCGATGTTGTAGGTCACCCTCGTTGTTTTATCGACGGTGACCCGGTCCTTCCCGTCTATTAACGCAAGGCGCGTTGCTCGCGCCCCTGGCGGCACAAGGCTCGCTTCCGGAAGTGCCGCCAGATCCTCCGGAGTCCAACCGGTCGGATTCGTCTTCGCGCAACTCGCGCAGATTAGAGCGAGGATGACGGCCGGCAGAAGCAGGCTAACGCTCGACGTGAAGTGGCCACGCATGACTACCCCGCTTCCCCGGGCGTCCGCCGGGCGTATCTGTCTGTCCAGATTCAACCTGTCCAGATTCAACATCGGCAGTCGTCACGGCCACAAACAGCAACCAACACCGACCTTCATCGAACCGCGCACGAAGTCATCGGACCGCGAACCCGGAGACCATCCCCCGTCCATCAATCGCGAATCGTGAATCGCAAATCAAAGACGGGGGCTGTCCACCTCCCGGCAGACAGCCCCCTCGTTCGCGTCAATCGACGATCGTCAATCGACGATCCCTAGACTTCGCGGAATTCGCCTTCCACGGTGCCTTCCTCGGCCCCGCCCCGTCCTTCACCGGAAGGACCGCCCGCGAACCCGTCCGCGCCTGGCTCACCGGGGCCGGCGCCCGCCGCGCCGTACACCGCTTCGCCGATCTTCGAGAGCGAGCTGCTCAGCGCCTCCGTCGCGCTTCGCATCCGGTCCGCATCGTCCGACTCGATGGCGGACTTCACGTCCGCGATCTTCGCCTCGACATCGGACTTCAGGTCCGCGGGCACCTTGTCGGCGTTGTCGCGCAGCGTCTTCTCCGCCTGGTAGGCCATCGAATCCGCCGTGTTCTTCAGTTCGATCGATTCGCGCTTTTTCCGGTCGTCGTCCGCGAACATTTCCGCTTCGCGCTGCATCTTCTCGATCTCGTCCTTCGAAAGACCGCCCGAAGACTGGATCGTGATCTTCTGTTCGCGCCCGCTTCCCTTGTCCCGCGCCGTCACGTTCACAATGCCGTTCGCGTCGATATCGAACGTCACTTCCACCTGCGGGATGCCCCGCGGCGCCGGCAGGATGCCGTCGAGGATGAATCGCCCCAGCGACTTGTTGTCGCCGGACATCGGCCGTTCGCCCTGGAGCACGTGGATTTCCACGCTCGGCTGGTTGTCGGCCGCGGTGCTGAAGGTCTGGCTCTTCGCCGTCGGGATCGTCGTGTTGCGCTGGATAATCGGGGTCATCACGCCACCGAGCGTCTCGATGCCCAGGGTCAGCGGCGTCACGTCGAGCAGGAGGACGTCCTTCACGTCGCCTTTGAGCACGCCGGCCTGGACGGCCGCGCCGATGGCCACCACTTCGTCCGGGTTCACGCCCTTGTGCGGGTCCTTGCCGAAGTAGTCCGCGACGATCTTCTGCACCGCCGGCATGCGCGTCTGCCCGCCGACCAGGACAACCTCGTCGATGTCGCCGGGCTTCTTGCCTGCGTCCGCGAGCGCCTTCTTCACCGGCTCCAGCGTGCCCGTCAGCAGGTCGCCGACGAGCTGTTCCAGCTTCGCCCGCGTCAGGCTGATATTCAGGTGCTTCGGCCCGCTGGCGTCAGCGGTAATGAAGGGGAGGTTCACGTCCGTGGACTGCGCGCTCGAAAGCTCGACCTTCGCCTTTTCGGCTTCGGCCTTCAGCCGCTGCAGCGCCTGGCGGTCCTGGCGCAGGTCGATGCCTTCAGCCTTCTTGAACTCGTCGATCAGCCAGTCGATGATGCGCTGGTCGAAGTCGTCGCCGCCAAGGTGCGTGTCACCATTCGTGCTCAGCACCTGGAAGGTGCCTTCGCCGATTTCCAGGATGGAAATGTCGAACGTGCCGCCGCCGAGGTCGTAGACCGCGATCAGTTCGTCGCCCTTCTTGTCGAGGCCGTAGGCCAGCGAGGCCGCCGTGGGCTCGTTGATGATGCGTAGCACCTCGAGGCCCGCGATCTTGCCGGCGTCCTTCGTCGCCTGCCGCTGCGCGTCATTGAAGTACGCCGGCACCGTGATCACCGCTTCGTTGACCGGCTCGCCGAGATACGCCTCGGCGTCAGCCTTCAGCTTCTGCAGGATCATCGCGCTCACTTCCGGCGGGCTGTACTGGCGTTCGCCCAGCTTCACCTGCGAGTCGCCGTTCGCCGAAGCCGAAACCGAGTACGGCACCAGCTTGAGGTCTCGCTGCACCTCCGGGTCATCGAGCTTCCGGCCCATGAAGCGCTTGATGCTGTAGACCGTGTTCTCCGGGTTCGTGACGGCCTGGCGCTTCGCCACCTGGCCCACCAGGCGCTCGCCACCCTTCGTCACCGCCACAATCGAGGGCGTCGTGCGCGCGCCCTCCGCGTTCGGGATAACGACAGGCTCCCCGCCTTCCATCACAGCCATGCAGCTGTTCGTCGTCCCCAGGTCAATGCCAATTACCTTAGCCATATCGTCCCTTTCTAAGCCGTTAGCGGTTAGCTGTTAGCCGTTAGCCACCCGTCGTTCGAAGTTGGTCGTTTCACGAATCGTGAATCGTGAATCGTGAATCAGGCGCCCTCGCCGACGATGACCATCGCCGGGCGGATCACCTTCCCCTGCAGCTCGTACCCTTTCTGGAGCACGTGCAGCACCTTGCCGTCTTCGCCCGGCTGCTTGCCGACCGCCTCGTGCCGCGCCGGGTCGAACGCCTGGCCGGAAGCTT
>WBZP01004342.1_pt1 | contig 14807 bp, 12 predicted proteins | sample 5204301 | NCBI WGS metagenome assembly WBZP01 (sample SAMN12412401, study PRJNA552823) | activated sludge metagenome | isolation source: activated sludge from nitrification reactor of wastewater treatment plant... | place: USA: Pennsylvania | collected 2017 | reverse complement strand
CATGCCGATCGACGCACAGCCGATCAGGTAATCGTAGCGGCGGGTCCGCATGAACTCGGCGATGCCGTGCCACAGCAGCATCAGCGCAGCGCCCTTGCGGTACGCCGGGTCGATGCAGGCGCGGCCTATCTCCACCATCCGCGGCTTGAGGTGCACGAGCCGCGTGAGGTCGAACTCGCCGTCCGCGTAGAAGGTGCCCAGGCGCGCGGCACGCTCGGCGGTCAGCAGCCGGTAGGTGCCGACGATCCGGCCCCGGTCGCTGTCGCGAACCACGAGGTGCTCGCACCAGGGGTCGAAGATGTCCGCGTCGCACTCGGGCTCGCGGCTGTCGAGGCGCGCGCCCAGTTCGCCGGCGAACACCTGGTAGCGCAGCCGCTGTGCGGCGCGGATGTCGCCGGGCGTGGTCGCGAGCGCAACCTCCAACCGCTGGCGCGCGCTGCCGGCCGCCTCCCGCGTGCCCGCGGAGGTCCCCTGACGTTCGCTCGTGTGCTCGATCATGAGCACCGAGCGTAGCGACGCAATGCGACCGCAAGGTGAAGGCGAGGTTGCAACCCCGTGACTGCGCCGCGCCGCAGCGCGTCACGCGCCGGCAACGTCGGGATGCGAGCATGCGGGGGCTGCCCGTGCGTCCTTCCTGTTGCGGCAGCGCCTTCGGGCCGCCGGTGTGCATCCCCGGCGGCCCGCGTTTTTTCCGCCGGCCGGCCGCGGAAACGTCATCCGTGCCGTTCGCCGCCTTCCTCGCCGCCGGCCGGCACCGGACTGCCCGACGCTGTCGCCTCGGGATGCGTCGTCGGCGATGCCGCGCGCAGCACGCGCGGCGCGGGAACGACGATCCTGAACTCGCTGCCGCGACCGGGCTCGCTGTCGATCTCGAGCTGCGCCTGATGGCGGAGCAGCACGTGCTTGACGATCGCGAGCCCGAGTCCGGTGCCGCCGGTCGCACGCGACCGGCTGCGGTCGACGCGATAGAACCGCTCGGTGAGCCGCGGCAGGTGCTCGGCGGCGATGCCGATGCCGGTATCGCCGACGGCGACGACGCCGCCGCCGTCGGGCCGTCCGCGCCACGACAGCCGGACCGTGCCGCCGGCCGGGGTGTAGCGGATGGCGTTGCTGAGCAGGTTCCCGATCGCACTCGCGAGCTCGTCGCGACTGCCGCGCAGCGACACGGCGGCGGCGTCGCCGGGCTCGACGTCGACAGCGTGCTGCCCGGCCGACAGGGCACGGGCGTCGGCGGCGCGCTCGTGCAGCAGCGGCGCCAGCGCGAACTCGACGTCGGCCGGCGGGCTCTGCTCGCTCTCCAGCGCCGACAGCGTCAGCAGGTCGTCGACCAGCCGCTGCATGCTGCGCGCCTGCTCGTGGATCAGGCCGAGGTAGCGCTCGCGCTGGCCGGGCGCGAGGTCCAAGTCCTGCAGCGTCTCGACGAAGCCCGTGACCACCGTCAGCGGCGTCTTGAGCTCGTGCGAGATGTTGGCGATGAAGTCGCGCCGCATCCGCGACACCGCCTCCAGGCGGCTCACGTCTCGGCTGATGACCAGCCGCTCCTCGGTGCCGAACGGCACGATCTGCACCTGCAGCGCGAGCCCGGGGAGCCGCTGCGACTCGACGGTGACCGAGTCGGAGAAGTCGCCCGCCTCGAGGTAGCGGAGGAACGCCGGCTGCCGCGCGATGTTGGCGAGCGGCTGCCCGCGATCGTGGTCGAGGTCCAGGCCCAGGTGGACGACGGCCCGCCGGTTCGCCCAGCGGATCCGGTTCTCCTCGTCGATCACCACCATGCCGTCGGGAATGGCCTCGGCCGCGTTCTGGAACCGCTCCAGCGCGAGCTTGAGGTCGCGTTGCCGCGCCGACCGCAGCCGGACCCGGCGGTGCAGCGCGGTGAACGCCGCCGCCCAGGCACCACTGCCGGTCGGCACCGGGGCGTCGAGGGCAGAGGCCGACCAGTTCGCGAGCGCCCGCAACCCGAGCAGATGGTGGTAGAGGATCGCGCCCCAGCCGGCGGCCAGCACCCCGAATCCAGCCCAGGGGCCGGCCAAGTAGCCAACGACGAGCGCCAGCACGAGCACGCCCGCCGGCGGCAGCAGCCCGGCGACGAGCAGCGACTTCGTCGGCATCGGCCCGGCCGCGTCGTCAGCGTGCCGGCGCGGCGAGCCGGTAGCCGGCGCCGCGGACGGTCTCGATCATCCGGTCCTCGCCGAACGGCTCGAGGGCGAGGCGCAGCCGGCGGATGTGGACGTCGACCGTTCGCTCCTCGATGTAGACGTGGTCGCCCCAGACCTGGTCGAGCAGCTGCATCCGCGTGTGGACGCGTTCCGGACGCGCCAGCAGGAACCGCAGCAGCCGGAACTCGGTCGGGCCGAGCGCCACCGGCTTCCCGCCCGCCGTCACGCGATGCGTCGCCGGATCGAGCCGCAGCCCACCGACCTCGAGCACCTCCTGCGCCGCCTCCGGCGCGCGTCGTCGCAGCACCGCCTTGATCCGCGCCTTGAGCTCCCGTGGCGAGAACGGCTTGGTCACGTAGTCGTCCACCCAGGCCTCGAGACCGGCGATCTTGTCGGCCTCCTCGCCGCGGGCGGTGACCATGATGATGGGCAGCTCGCGCGTCCGCGGGTCGGCGCGCAGCACCCGCGCGAGCGCCAGCCCGCTCTGTCCCGGCAGCATCCAGTCGAGCAGCACCAGGTCGGGCAGCGTCTCGCGCAGTTCGCGCTGTGCCGCCTCGGCGTCGGTCGCCGTGACCACCCGGTAGCCGGCGTCGGTGAGATTGACCTCCAGGAGTTCCAGGATCGCCGGCTCGTCCTCGACGACGAGGATCACCGGCGTCATTCCTGGCTCACCTCTGCGCGCAGCTCCGCCGCGTTGATGTGGCGGACGTCCTTGCCCTTCACCAGCTCGACCACCGCCTCGGCAATGTTCTTCGCGTGGTCGCCGATGCGCTCGATCGCCTTCGCGATGAACACGATCTCCAGTGCAGGCGAGATGTTGCGCGGATCCTCCATCATGTAGCTCACCAGGTGGCGGACGATGGACTCGAAAGAAAGGTCGATCCTCTGGTCGCGCTCGACGACGTCGGCGGCGGCGGCGAGGTCGAGGCGCGCGAATGCGTCGAGCGCGAGCTGCAGCATCTCCTGGGCTTCGCGCAGCGCGCGCGCGGCGTCGAACTGGCGGACCCGGGCGAGGGTTCCCCCACCGTCCGATTCGCTCGCCTTGCGCGCGATCTTCTTCGTCTCGTCGCCGATGCGCTCGAGGTCGTTGACGATCTTCGTGACGCCCAGGATCATCCGGAGGTCGATCGCCGCCGGCTGCCGCTTGGCGATCACCTGGCTGCACTGGCGATCGACCTCGCTCTGCTTCTGGTTGATCTGCAGCTCCACCGCGCCGACCTGGTCCATGGCATCGGCATTCTCGCGGTCCTCGAGCGCGTCCAGAGCGCGGACGATCTGCGTCTCGACCAGCCCGCCCATCGCCAGCACGCCGCTGCGCAGCGCCTCCATCTCGGCGTCGAACTGCTTGTGCGTGTGTTCGTTCACGTGCTGTGTGCTCCCGTTGGCGTCGTCAGCCGAAGCGGCCGGTGATGTAGTCCTCGGTTTCCTTCCGCTTCGGCTTGAGGAACAGCGAATCCGTCGCGCCGAACTCGACCAGCTCGCCGAGGTACATGTACGCAGTGTAGTCGGACACCCGCGCCGCCTGCTGCATGTTGTGGGTGACGATGGCGATCGTGTAGTCCTCCTTCAGCTCGGTGATGAGCTCCTCGATCTTCGCCGTGGAGATCGGGTCGAGCGCGGAAGTGGGCTCGTCGAGCAGCAGCACCTCGGGCTTCACCGACACCGCGCGGGCGATGCACAGCCGCTGCTGCTGGCCGCCGGACAGCGCCATGCCGCTCTGCTTCAGCTTGTCCTTCGCCTCGTTCCACATCGCCGCCTTGGTGAGCGCCCATTCGACGCGCTCGTCCATGTCGCGCGCCGACAGGTTCTCGTAGAGGCTCACGCCGAACGCGATGTTGTCGTAGATCGACATCGGGAACGGCGTGGGCTTCTGGAACACCATGCCCACCTTGGCGCGCAGCAGGTTGAGGTCGACGCCGCTGTCCAGGACGTTCTGCCCGTTGAACAGGATCTCGCCGACGGCACGCTGGCCCGGGTACAGCGAATACATCCGGTTGAGCGTGCGCAGCAGCGTCGACTTGCCGCAACCCGACGGGCCGATGAACGCGGTCACCCGGCGCTCGGCGATGTCGAGGTTGATGTCCTTGAGCCCCTGGAACTTGCCGTAGAAGAAGTCGAGCTTGCGGATCGACATCTTCGGCGGGGGTGCGGCCTCGGTCCTGCCGAGCGACGCCGGCGAGGAAACGGCGGAGGTTACGTAGTTCATTGGCTGGGCTCCGGAATCAGCGGACTGCGGACTGGCGGAACACGCTGCGCGCCAGGATGTTGATGACGAGGACGGTCAGCGTGATCAGCAGCGCGGCGGCCCAGGCGAGCGATTTCCAGTCCTCGAAGGGGCTCATCGCGAACTGGAAGATGACCACCGGCAGGTTGGCCATCGGGCCGTTCATGTCGGCATTCCAGAACTGGTTGTTGAGCGCCGTGAACAGCAGCGGCGCGGTCTCGCCGGACATCCGGGCGACCGCGAGCAGCACGCCGGTGATGACGCCGCCGCGCACCGCCTTCAGCGTCACCCGCAGGATGACCTTCCACATCGGCGCGCCGAGCGCCACCGCCGCCTCGCGCAGCGCATTGGGGACGAGGTGCAGCATGTTCTCGGTCGTCCGGACGACGACGGGAATCGCGATCAGGCCCAGCGCGAACGACCCGGCCCAGCCGGAGAAGTGGCCCACCTGCATCACGTAGACGGTGTAGACGAAGAGCCCGATGACGATCGACGGCGCCGACAGCAGGATGTCGTTGACGAAGCGCGTCAGCCGCGCGATCCAGCCTTCGCGGCCGTACTCGGCGAGGTAGATGCCGGCGAGGATGCCGATCGGCGTCGCGAGCAGGGTCGCGGAGAGCACGATGATCGCGCTGCCGTAGATGGCGTTGGCGAGGCCGCCGGCGGAGCCCGGGGGCGGGGTCATCTGCGTGAACAGCGTCGGCGACAGCGCCGAGAACCCCTTGAGGAACAGCACCGACAGGATCCACAGCAGGAACGCCATGCCGAAGGCCATCGTGCCCAGCGACAGCGCGAGGTTGACGCGGTTGACGAGCAGCCGGCGGCGATACAGGGTGGTCATCGCGCGCCTCAGGTCTTCTGGCCTTCGCCCTTGGCCAGTTGCGCGAGCAGCAGCCGCGAGCAGGCGAGGACGACGAACGTGAGCAGGAACAGCACCAGGCCGAGCGCGACCAGCGACGCGCGGTGCACCGGGTCGGCCGCCTCGTTGAACTCGTTGGCGAGCGCCGAGGCGATCGAGTTGCCGGGCTCGAACAGCGACGCGCTGATCTTGTAGGCGTTGCCGATGACGAAGGTCACCGCCATCGTCTCGCCCAGCGCCCGGCCGAGGCCCAGCATGATGCCGCCGATGACGCCGACCTTGGTGTACGGCAGGACGATGTTCCAGACGACCTCCCAGGTCGTCGCGCCGATGCCGTACGCCGACTCCTTCAGCACGGGAGGCACGATCTCGAACACGTCGCGCATCACCGACGCGATGAACGGGATGACCATGATCGACAGGATGAAGCCGGCCGACAGCACGCCGATCCCGTTGGGCGCTCCCTGGAACAGCGGGCCCAGGATCCAGAGGTCGCCGAACACCGCGGTCAGCGCCGGCTGGACGTAGTCGCCGAACAGCGGGGCGAACACGAACAGCCCCCACATGCCGTAGATGATCGACGGGATCGCGGCCAGCAGCTCGACGGCGGTGCCGAGCGGCCGGCGCAGGATCGTCGGGCACATCTCGGTGAGGAACAGCGCGATGCCGAAGCTCACCGGAACGCCGATGACCAGCGCGATCGCCGAGGTCACCAGCGTCCCGAAGATCGGCGCCAGCGCGCCGAAGTTGCCGGTGACCGGGTTCCAGACGTTGGTCACGAGGAAGGCGAAGCCGAACTTGTCGAACACCGGCACCGCCGCCCACACCAGCGCGCCGATGATCGCCAGCAGCAGCGCCAGGACGAGCAGCGCGAATGCCATCGTCGTGCGCTCGAACAGCCAGTCCTGCCAAGGCGGCGCGCCGCGCCGCGCCGGCGGCGGCGTCGGCTCGCGCTCGGCACGGATTTCATACCCGGAACTCATGGCGGAGGGCAAGGCGGCAGTGGTCGTTGGCGACGACATGGTAACCCCTGAAAAAGCCGACCGGCTGCGCGGAGGCGTCCGTCGCAGCCGGTGGCGGCTCGGAAGACCGGATGAGAAGGCGGCGGGATCGGCCCGGCGGAATCAGTTCCAGAGGGCCTTGCCGGACGCGTCCTTGACCTGCGCCTTCCAGGCATCGGCCACCAGCCTGGTCACCGCGTCGGGCATCGGCACGTAGTCGAGCTCGACGGCCATCTTCTGGCCGTTCTTGAATGCCCAGTCGAAGAACTTCAGCACCTCGGCGGCGTTCGCCGGCTTCTCCGGCTTCTGGTGGACGAGGATGAACGACGCACCGGTGACCGGCCAGCTGGCCTTGCCCGGCTGGTCGGTGAGGATCTGGAAGAACCCGGGTGCGCCCTTCCAGTCGGCGTACGCGGCGGCGGCCTGGAACGTCTCGTCGTCCGGCTGGACGAACTGCCCTTCGCGGTTCTGCAGCTGGGCGTGCGCCATCTTGTTCTTCTTGGCGTACGCATACTCGACGTAGCCGATCGAGCCCTTGATCCGCTGCACGTACGCGGCCACACCCTCGTTGCCCTTGCCGCCGACGCCCTCGGGCCAGGCGACCGCGGTGCTGGAGCCGACCTTGGTCTTCCACTCGGCGCTCACCTTGGACAGGTAGTCGGTCCACAGGAACGTCGTGCCCGAGCCGTCGGAGCGCCGGACGACGGTGATCGGGTCGGCGGGCAGCTTGACGCCGGGGTTCAACTCGGTGATCGCCTTGTCGCCCCAGGACTTGATCTTGCCGAGGTAGATGTCGGCCAGCACCGCGCCGGTGAAGCGCAGCGCGCCCGGGACGACACCCTCGATGTTGACGATGGGAACGACGCCGCCGATGATCGCCGGGAACTGCATCAGGCCCTCCTTCTGCAGGTCCTCGGCCTTGAGCGGCATGTCGGAGGCGCCGAAGTCGACCGTCTTGGCCTTGATCTGGGCGATGCCGCCGCCGGAGCCGATCGACTGGTAGTTGAGCCCGATCCCGGTCTTCTGCTTGTAGGCGTCGGCCCACTTGGCATAGATCGGGTACGGGAACGTCGCGCCGGCGCCGGTGATGTCGGCGGCCGACGCGTTGGCGATGCCGAGCGCGAGCGCGGCGGCGGAGACGAATCCGCGGATGACGAGGGTGCGCATAGCCGGGTCCTCAAAGGGAAGCGAACCCGCGCATTGTTGCGGCGGCACATGACAGGGCGATGACAGCCCCGGCCGGCCGCGTCCGGGACGGGCCCGGCGACGACCTACCCGAAGACCGACTCGGGCCGAACGAAGCCGTAGCCCAGCGCCTCGGCGACCGGCTCGCAGGTGACCTTCCCGAACGCGATGTTGAGCCCGTTGGCGAGGTGCGGATCGGTGCCGAGCGCCCGCTTCCAACCCTTGTCGGCGAGCGCCAGCACGAACGGCAGCGTGGCGTTGTTGAGCGCGAAGGTCGACGTCCGGGGCACGGCGCCCGGCATGTTGGCCACGCAGTAGTGGGTGACGCCGTCGACCACGTAGACGGGGTCGGCGTGCGTCGTCGGGCGCGAGGTCTCGAAACACCCGCCCTGGTCGATGGCGACGTCGACGACGACCGACCCCGGCTTCATCCGCTTGACGAGTTCGGCCGAGACGAGCTTCGGCGCGGAGGCGCCCGGGATCAGCACCCCGCCGACGACGAGGTCGGCGGCGATCACGTGACGCTCGACCGCGTCGCGCGTCGAGAACACCGTGTTGAGCGGCCGGCCGAACTGGCGCCACAGTGCGCGCAGCACCTCGGTGTTGCGGTCGAGCACCCAGACGTCGGCGCCCATGCCGAGCGCGATGTCGACCGCGTGCGAGCCGACGACGCCGCCGCCCAGGACGACGACCTTCGCCGGGTCGACGCCGGGGACGCCGCCAAGCAGCATGCCCAGCCCGCCGTGCGGCTTCTCGAGGTAGTACGCACCGGCCTGGATCGACATCCGCCCGGCGACCTCGGACATCGGTGCCAGCAGCGGCAGCCCGCCCGTCGGCGAGGTGACCGTTTCGTAGGCGATGCACACGGCGCCCGAGGCCACCAGGTCGCGGGCCTGGTCCGGATCGGGCGCGAGGTGCAGGTAGGTGAACAGGATCTGCCCCTCGCGCAGCATCCTGCGCTCGACCGCCTGCGGCTCCTTGACCTTGACGATCATCTCGGCGGCGTCGAAGACCTCCTTCGCCGTGCCGACGACCTTCGCGCCCGCCTTGCGGTACGCCTCGTCGTCCATGCCGATGCCCTGGCCCGCGTTGTGCTCGACGATCACTTCGTGGCCGTGGGCGGTGGCCTCGCGAACGCTGCCCGGGACCAGTCCGACCCGGTTTTCGAGCACCTTGATTTCCTTGGGCACGCCGATGCGCATGGGGCTTCCTCGCGGGATTGGGCGGCGGCCGCCGTCAGGTTCGTGGCCGCTCGTACACTACAGAATTGGGGGTGGCGAGCCGGCGGACGCGCCGCGACCGCCGGCAGCGCAGCGCGGTCAGCGGTCGAACTCGCGCGTGACGAGGTCCTTCTTCGCTTCGTACACCTCGGGGTCGAGCGCGTCGCGGACCGAGACCATCCCCAGCACCCGGCCGTCCTCGACCACCGGCACGTGGCGGAATCCGCCTTCGAGCATCAGGCGCAACGCCTCGACGAACGGCTTGTCGGGGTGGATCGTCTGCGGGCTGCGGGTCATCACGTCGGCCACCTTCGTCGACCCGGGGTCGCGCCCGGCGGCAAGGACGCGGAACAGTGCGTCGCGTTCGGTGAACACGCCCTGCAGCGACGCGCCGTCGGTCACCAGCACCGCGCCGACGTTCTGGTCGCGCATCAGCCGCGCCGCGTCGGACACCACGGCGGCACCGACGACGGTGACCGGTTTCTGCCCTGCAACCATGGCGCGCAGAGGACGGATTTGCATCGAGTTTCTCCCGGGTTACATGCCTAAGACGGCGCTATTGGGCACCTACTCCGGTGCGCTCGTCAAGAATCGGCACCGAAACGAGGCGACGTCCGGGCGGTGCGCGCCCAGTGCATCGCCCCGACCGCCCGTTTGGCGCGGCGACACGGCCGGCCCCCGGGAGACCGGGCGGGGGTGTACGATCGTCGCCTCCGGTGCGCAATCGCCGACAGGACATCCGGGAAGACGACATGGGACACGCCGAACTGACGCTGCGCGAGGAATCCACCACGCGGCGGATCTCGCTCGACGAATACTGGATGCCATTCACGCCCAACCGCGACTTCAAGAGCGATCCGAAGATCGTCGTCCGGGCCGAGGGCATGCACTACTGGACCGACCGGGGCGAGGCGATCATCGACGCCGCGTCCGGATTGTTCTGCTGTGCTGCCGGACACGGCCGCCGCGAGATCAGCGAGGCCGTCGGGGCGCAGCTCGCCCGGCTCGACTTCATCGCGCCCTTCCTCCGCGGTCACGGCGGGCAGTTCGAGTTCGCGCGCCGGCTGGCCGAGATCACCCCCGGCGACCTCAACCGGATCTTCTTCGTCAGCAGCGGATCCGAGTCCGTCGACACGGCAATGAAGATCGCGCTCGCCTACCACCAGGCAAGGGGCCAGGCGGGACGGACGATGTTCGTGTCGCGCGAGCGCGCCTACCACGGCGTCAACTTCGGGGGGGTGGCGCTGTCGGGACTGGTCAACAACAGGCGCCGGTTCGGTCCCGGGCTGCCCGGCATCGTCCACATGCGGCACACGCACCTGCCCGAGAACCGGTTCACCCGCGGCGAGGTGACCCACGGCGTCGAGCTCGCCGAGGACCTGCAGCGCGCCGTCGCGCTGTTCGGCGCCGAGAACATCGCCGCCTGCTTCGTCGAGCCGATCGCCGGCTCGACCGGCTGCCTCGTGCCGCCGCGCGGCTACCTCCGGCGGCTGCGCGAGATCTGCGACCAGCACGGCATCCTGCTGGTGTTCGACGAGGTGATCACGGGGTTCGGCCGCACCGGCCAGGCGTTCGCGGCGCAGAGCTTCGACGTCACCCCCGACCTCCTCACCATGGCGAAGGCGCTCACCAACGGCGCGGTGCCGATGGGGGCGGTCGCCGTCAGCGAGCGCATCCACGACACCGTGCTGGCCGCCGCGGCCGACGGCGCCATCGAGTTCTTCCACGGCCACACCTATTCGGGGCACCCGGCGGCGTGCGCGGCAGGGCTCGCGACGCTCGACATCTACCGCGACGAGGCATTGTTCGACCGCGCGCGCGCGCTGGCGCCGTATTTCCTCGACGCCATGTTCGCCCTCGCCGACATTCCGGTCGTCGCCGACATCCGCGGCTACGGCCTGCTGGCGGGGATCGACGTGCACGGCGACGGCGTCGCCGGCCGCCGCGGCCACCTGCTGCAGAAGAGGCTGTTCGAGAACGGGCTGCACCTCAAGACGACCGGAGATGCCGCGATCGTCGCCCCGCCGCTGATCGCCGAGAAGGCGCACGTCGACGACATCGCCGACATCCTCCGGCGCACGCTTTCGGCGCTGTAGGGGCGCCGTTCGGGCCGCTACGGGGCAACGGACCGCCGCCGGCTGCCGCGCGCACCGGTGCAGGGCCCTTCCATCGGGACGGCGTTGACACCCCGCGACGCGGCTGCGAGGCTGCCCGCATGGGTGCCCACCCGCACTTCCAGCGTCTGGCCAACGACGCGCGGCTGCTTTCCCCCCTCGCCGCGGGCTTCGTCTACCCCTGCGACGCCGAGTCGCTGCAGTTCGCTCTCTCCGGCGCGTTCGCCGGCTACCTTGCCCCGGTGCTCGTCGGGCCGGTGGCGCGGATCCGCGCGGCCGCCGAGGCGGCGGGACTCGACATCACCCGGCTCGAAGCGATCGACACCGCCGACGACCGCGCGGCCGCAGCGCAGCACGCGGTGACGCTGGCACGGCGGGGCGTCATCGCCGCGATCGTCAAGGGCACGATCGGCATCGACGAACTGCTCTCGCCGGTGGCCGCGCCCGACACCGGGCTGCGGACCGACCGCCGCCTGTCGCACGTCGCCGTGCTCGACCTGCCGGGCCGTCCCGGACCGCTGCTGGTGGCCGACGCGCAGCTCAACGTCAATCCGAACCTGGCCGCCAAGCGCGACATCGCGCTCAACACGCTCGCCTTCGCCGCCGCGCTGGGCGTGCGGCGCCCGCGGTTGGCCATCGTCAGCGCGCTGGACGTCGTCTCGCCGGCATTCCCGTCGACGGCCGACGCCGCGGCGCTGAAGTCGATGGGTGCGCAGGGCCTGCTGGGCGACGCCGTGGTCGACGGCCCGGTGCTGATCGACGCCGCGCTGGGCGTCGACGCCACCCGGACTGCCGCGGGCGAAGGCGCCGGACGCGCCGACGCCGTCCTGGCCCCGGGAATGGAGACCGCGGCGATCCTCTGCCGCACGCTCGCTGCCGTGGCCGGGGCGTTCGGCGCGGGCCTGGTGCTCGGTGCGCGGGTGCCCATCCTTACCCCCGGCCGCGGCGACTCGCTCGAGGTGCGCATCGCCTCCTGCGTGCTGGCCGCGCTGTACGCGGCGTCGCACCGTGCGGTGCGCGAGCCCGCCCCCGACATCCCGCTGCGCCCCCCGGCCGGCACCGGGCCGGCGGCCGGGCTGCCGGCGGGCAGCGCAGCCTGACGCCGGACTGCTACCTGCGGCGCACGCAGTCCATGTAGTAGCGGACGCGGCCCGACCCGTTCGGGTCCTTGACGAGGCCGTGGATGTCGGTCTCGAAGCCGGGGAACCGCTCGTTGAACATCCGCGCGAACTGCAGGTACTCGACGATCGTGCGGTTGAACCGCTCGCCCGGGATCAGCAGCGGGATGCCCGGCGGGTAGGGCGTCAGCAGCACGCTGGTGACCCGCCCTTCGAGCTCGTCGATCTCGACGCGGTCGATCTCGCGGTGCGCCATGCACGCGAACGCGTCGGACGGCTTCATCGCCGGCTGCATGTCGGACAGGTACATCTCGGTGGTCACCCGCGCGACGTCGTGCGCCTTGTAGGTGTCGTGGATCTGCTGGCAGAGGTCGCGCAGCCCCACCCGCTCGTACTGTGCGTGCTTGCCGACGAACTCCGGCAGGATCTTCCACAGCGGCTGGTTGCGGTCGTAGTCGTCCTTGAACTGCTGCAGCGCGGTGACCAGCGTGTTCCAGCGGCCCTTGGTGATGCCGATGGTGAACATGATGAAGAACGAGTAGAGCCCGGTCTTCTCCACGATGACGCCGTGCTCGGCGAGGAACTTGGTGACGATCGACGCGGGGATGCCCGACTGCGCGAACTTCCCCGACACGTCGAGCCCGGGCGTGATGACGGTCGCCTTGATCGGATCGAGGATGTTGAAGCCCGGCGCCAGGTTGCCGAAACCGTGCCAGCTGTCGTTGGCCCGCAGGATCCAGTCGTCGCGCTCGCCCATGCCCTCGGGCGCGAGCCGGTCCGGACCCCAGACCTTGAACCACCAGTCCTTGCCCCACTCGTCGTCGACCTTGCGCATCGCGCGCCGGAAGTTGAGCGCCTCGATGATCGACTCCTCGACCAGCGCCGTGCCGCCGGGCGGCTCCATCATCGCCGCCGACACGTCGCAGGACGCGATGATCGCGTACTGCGGCGACGTCGACGTGTGCATCAGGTAGGCCTCGTTGAAGATGTGCCGGTCGAGCTTGCGCGTCTCCGACTCCTGGACGATGATCTGCGACGCCTGCGACAGCCCGGCCAGCAGCTTGTGCGTCGAGTGCGTGGCGAAGATCAGCGCGTCCTTGCTGCGCGGGCGGTCGCGGCCGATCGCGTGCATGTCGCGGTAGAAGTCGTGGAAGGCCGCGTGCGGCAGCCACGCCTCGTCGAAGTGCAGCGTGTGCACGTAGTCGCCGAGCGTCTCCTTGATCATCTCGACGTTGTAGGCGACGCCGTCGTAGGTGCTCTGCGTCAGCGTCAGGATCCGCGGGTTCCGGTTCGCGGCGTTCCTGGCGAACGGGTTGGCCTCGATCCGCCGCTCGATGCTCGCGGGGGTGAACTCCTCGCGCGGGATCGGCCCGATGATGCCCAGGTGGTTGCGCGTCGGCGGCAGGAACACCGGGATCGCGCCGGTCATGGTGATCGCGTGCAGCACCGACACGTGGCAGTTGCGGTCGACGACGACGATGTCGTCGGGCGCGACGTTCGCGTGCCAGACCATCTTGTTGGACGTCGACGTCCCGTTGGTCACGAAGAAGCAGTGGTCGGCGTTGAAGATCCGCGCCGCGTTGCGCTCGGCCGCGGCGACCGGCCCGGTGTGGTCGAGCAGCTGGCCGAGCTCGTCGACGGCGTTGCAGACGTCGGCGCGCAGCATGTTCTCGCCGAAGAACTGGTGGAACATCTGGCCGACCGGGCTCTTGAGGAAGGCGACGCCGCCGGAGTGGCCGGGGCAGTGCCACGAGTACGAGCCGTCCTGCGCGTAGCCCACCAGCGCGCGGAAGAACGGCGGCGCCAGCGAGTCGAGGTAGGCCTTGGTCTCGCGGATGATGTGCCGGGCGACGAACTCGGGCGTGTCCTCGAACATGTGGATGAAGCCGTGGAGCTCGCGCAGGATGTCGTTCGGGATGTGCCGCGACGTCCGCGTCTCGCCGTAGAGGTAGATCGGGATCTCGGCGTTCTTGAACCGGATCTCGGCGATGAAGTTGCGCAGGTTGACGACCGCCAGGTCGACCTCCGGGCCCGGCGTGAACTCCTCGTCGTCGATCGACAGGATGAACGCCGAGGCACGCGACTGCTGCTGGGCGAACTGCGACAGGTCGCCGTAACTCGTCACGCCGAGCACCTCCATCCCCTCGGCCTCGATCGCCTGGGCCAGCGCCCGGATGCCGAGCCCGGAGGTGTTCTCGGAACGGAAGTCCTCGTCGATGATGACGATGGGAAAGCGGAATTTCATCGGTGTGCCGGCCTCTGGCGAATCGGGATCGGGCCGCGGCTTCGCGACGGCGGCGAAGAGGGCGGGACGGCGCGAATTATGGGACGATTCCGCCGCGATGGCCATGCCGCGGCCGGGGTCGCGGCGGCGCTGCCGGCCCGGCGTTGCAGCCGCGCCACAGGCCGGCTTCGCGTCTCCGCGCGGCCCGGCCGCCGCGCGCCCCGGCTGTGGTGGACAAGCGAGCCGCGGGAGCCGGCCGGCGCCGGCTCACATCCGCGGCAGCGTGACGCCCTGCTGGCCCTGGTACTTGCCGCCGCGGTCCTTGTACGAGGTCTCGCAGGCCTCGTCGGACTCGAAGAAGATCACCTGCGCGATCCCCTCGTTGGCGTATATCTTCGCCGGCAGCGGCGTCGTGTTCGAGAACTCGAGCGTCACGTAGCCCTCCCACTCGGGCTCGAACGGCGTGACGTTGACGATGATGCCGCAGCGCGCGTAGGTCGACTTCCCGAGGCAGATCGTCAGCACGTTGCGCGGGATGCGGAAGTACTCGACGGTGCGCGCCAGCGCGAACGAGTTCGGCGGGATGATGCACACGTCGCCGACGACGTCGACGAACGACCCGGCGTCGAACGCCTTCGGGTCGACGATGGTCGAGTTGATGTTGGTGAAGATCTTGAATTCGCGCGAGCAGCGGATGTCGTAGCCG
>WBZP01004341.1_pt1 | contig 14810 bp, 13 predicted proteins | sample 5204301 | NCBI WGS metagenome assembly WBZP01 (sample SAMN12412401, study PRJNA552823) | activated sludge metagenome | isolation source: activated sludge from nitrification reactor of wastewater treatment plant... | place: USA: Pennsylvania | collected 2017 | reverse complement strand
TTCACCTACTCGGGCGCGAAACAGCTCGTCCCGATCGCGAACACACCCGTCCTCCACTTCCCCGTACGGCAGCTTGTCGCCTGCGGCATCACCGATATCGCGCTGGTCGTCGGCGACACCGAGCCGCAAATCCGCTCGGCGATGGGCGATGGCAGCGACTTCGGGGCGCGCTTCACGTACGTTCGGCAGGAAGCCCCGCTTGGCATCGCCCACGGACTCGGGCTCTGCCGAGCCTTCGCCGACCGTCAGCCCGTGGTGCTCTATCTCGGCGATAACGTCCTGCTCCATGGCATCGAGGACTTCGTCCGCGCTTTCGAGGCGGCCCCGTCAGTTGCGAGTGTCGTGCTCAAGGCGGTGGATGACCCGCGCTCCTTCGGGGTGGCGGTGCACGAGGGCGACCACCTGGTGCGCGTCGTCGAAAAACCGGCGCTGCCGCCGTCCAACCTGGCGGTCATCGGCGTGTACGCCTTCCGGCCCGATGTCTTCGAGGTCATCGCGACCCTGCGACCGAGCGCGCGCGGCGAACTCGAAATCGCCGATGCGATCAACGGCCTGATCGCCAGCGGCAGGCCGGTGACAGCGAGCGTCACCGAGGACTACTGGATCGACACCGGGAAGATGGAGGACATGCTCGCCGCGAACCGCGCGGTCCTGGCCTCGCTCGACGACGGATGCGCCGCTGGCCCTGAGCCGGTGGAAAGCACCGTCACCGGGATGGTGCGCATTGAACCCGGCGCCACGGTCGAACGCTCGCGGATCACGGGTCCAGTCGTCATCGCGGCGGGCGCCCACGTCAGTGACTCGGACGTTGGGCCGGACGTGGCCATCGGGCCGAACTGCACCGTCCGCGGCGCGACAATCGCCAACACCATCGTCATGGAATCCTCGACCGTCGCCGACTGCGCGGGCATCGTCGATTCGATGATCGGCAGGTTCGTCGAGGTCACTCGCGCGCCGATCGGGAGCAGACTCGTGCTCGGGGACCATTCGCGCTTCGAAGGCGGCCCATGAAGGCGCTGATCACGGGCGGCTGCGGGTTCATCGGTAGCCACGTCGTGCGCGCGTTCGTCGAAGACGGCTGGGACGTCACCAACCTCGACAAACTCACCTATGCGGCCAACCTGGCCAACCTCGACGGCCTTGAGCCCTCGGCCGGTTACCACTTTGTCGAAGGCGACCTCTGCGACGCGCCCCTGGTCCGCGAACTCGTGGCCGGGGCTGACCTCGTCCTGAACTTCGCCGCCGAGACCCACGTCGACCGCTCGCTCCTGGACCCGGCGGTGTTCGCCCGGACCGACGTCGAAGGCGTCGTCTGCCTGCTCGAGGCGGTGCGGGCGGACGGGCGCGCCGCGTTCGTGCAGATGTCGACCGACGAGGTGTTCGGATCGCTCCCGGACGGCACGGAGGCGGCGGAAGACCATCCGTTCGCCCCCGCCTCTCCGTATTCAGCGAGCAAAGCAGCCGCCGAGCTCATGATCGGCGCCTACGCGGAGACCTACGGCCTTCCGGCGACGATCCTGCGCGCCTGCAATGTCTTTGGGCCGCGGCAGCACATCGAGAAGTTCATCCCGCTCTTCGTCACACGCGCGCTGGCCGGCGAGCCGTTGCCGCTGTATGGCGACGGGCTGCAGGAACGCGAATGGCTCTTCGTCGAGGACCTGGTCGAAGCCGTTCGCCTGGTCACGCGGACGCTCCCGGCCGCCGGGCTGGCGCGATTTCACGTGGGCTCCGGGGAACGCCTCCCGAACATCGAAGTGGCTCAACGCATTTGCGAGCTCACGGAGCGCCCGCCTGCGCTGATCCGGCCCGTGCTGGACCGGCCCGGGCACGACCGGCGCTACGCCCTCGACAGCACCCTCATCCGGTCGATGGGCTGGGCGCCGCGCGTGACCATGGCGGAAGGGCTGGCGCGCACCGTCGCCTGGTATGCGGCGCACCGCGCTGGCCAGCCAGCGGAAGGCTTTCAGGACTACTTCCGGGCCCAGTACGGCAACCGGCTGGACGCTCCTCCTACTGCTGACTGATTGGCGCGTGCTGGCCCAACGCGCCGGACCGCTGGTCGCGCGCTCCGGGCAAGACGGCTTCCTCAGCGGCCAGTGATCGCCAGATCAACGATCACCGGCCGGTGGTCGCTTCCTTCGCCCCGGCCCTCGCGGATCGAGAGGGAGACGATGCCGGCGCTGTGGAAGACCTGGTCGATGCGGATCATGGGCAACCGCCGTCCCTGCGGCCACGTCTTCGCGTTGCCGCGGCCGCGTTCTTCGTGGGCCGAGACGAAGCCGGACTTCTCCAGCTCGCCGTACCAGTGGTGGTTCTGGGTCATGTTGAAATCCCCGGCCGCGATGACAAGCCCGCCGTCACCGCGTAGCGCCTCCAGGATCGCCTTCCAGCCTTCGTTCCAGTCGCCGGCGATGTCTGAGCCGAGGCCCGGCGACGTGGCGTGGAGGTCATAGAGATGGACCTCCTGGCCGCCGACCTGGACGCTTGCCTTGATGTAGGGGCGGCGGCCGGCGCCGGCGATCGTCACCTCGGTCAGGGGGAGTTTGGAATACAACGCAGTGCCAAAATACGGGTTCTCGTAGGCGATCTTGCTGTACGGGTAGCGGTCGACGAGGCCCTCCGCGCGCATCGCCGCTTCCATCCGCGGGCCGAACTCCTGCAGGAAGACCACATCAGGGTCGACTTCCGAGATTTCCGCCGCGATGCCACCGAAATCCGGATTACCGAAGTACACATTCGCGGTCATCAGTCGCAGGCGCGGCGCCGTGTGGGCATCGGCCGGAATGCTGGCCGCCGGCCGGTAGTCGGGCAGCACCCAGACCAGGTGAAAGGCAATCACCACGCCGGCGGCGCCGAGAAGGGACCAGCGCGCGAACACGCCCGCCGCCGCGGCCGCGGCATAGGCCGGCAGGTAGACCCAGAACGTGTAGGCATTCGCCCAGATGAGCACGAGCGCGAAGTCGGGGATGAGCAGCCGCGCGGCAATGAGCGAGAGCATCCCCGCGACGGTGACCCACACAGCCGCCAGGAACAGCCTGACGCCGAACCCGAGCGGCGTCCGTGCTGGGCCGCTCGCGGCTCGCCGCAGTGCCGCCAGCGCGCTCAGCTGCCCTTGCTCACGGCGCGTGCTCCCAGTCCAGCATCATCACGTCGATCTCCCCGCCGGCCTCGACGACTTCCACCGTTTCCGGGATGACGGTCAGGCCGTTGGCGGCGCTCATGCTGGTGAGGATGTTGCTGCCCTGGGGGCCGGTGAGGTCCGCGTACCAGCGTCCATCTTCGCCACGCGTCACGAAGCAGCGGCCATAAAAGCGCCGCGGGTCCGTGTTGACGACGCGCTGGCGCACCGTCGCCCGAATCGTCGGGCGCTCCCAGTCGTTTCGCCCGAGCATGATCGCGAGCGCTGCCCGGCCGAACAGTTCGAACGACACCATGGAGCTCACCGGGTTCCCCGGGAGGCCAAGGTGGGGGACGGTCCTCCCGTCCGGGGCCGTGAAGGCGCCGAACGCCACCGGCTTCCCGGGGCGCATGCGGACGGTCCAGAAGTCGATCTGTCCCTCACGCGCGAGGACATCCTTCACCACATCAAAGTCCCCGCGTGAGACTCCGGCCGAGGTCACGATCATGTCCGCATCGAGGCCGGAGCGGATCTTCACGGTGAGGTCTTCGACCGTGTCCTTCGCGATGCCGAGAACCCGCGGGATGCCGCCGGCTTTCAGCACCATCGCCGCGATGGCCTGGGAGTTCGCGTCATAGATGCGTCCGGGGAGGAGCGCTTCGCCCGGCGCGGTCACTTCGTCGCCAGTCGAAAGGACGGCGACGACGGGGCGCCGGTACACGCTCACGTCGGCCGCGCCGATGCTCGCCAGGACGCCAACTTCGGACGGGCGAATGACCCTGCCGGCGGGAATCACGGTGCTGCCCGCGGAAATATCGCCGGCGCGCCCGCGCACATTGGCGCCGGGTTTCGCCGCCTTGAAGATCTGCACGGTGTCTCCGGCGTTGGGCCGCTCGCCCGGGCCGCGAAGCACTTCATCGGTTTCTTCGAACGGCACCACAGCGTCGGCGCCGGGAGGGACCGGGGCGCCGGTCATGATCCGCACCGCCTCGCCCGGGCCAACGGGCTCCGTGTGCACATATCCCGCGGCAAGGTTCGCGGTCACGCGCAGGCGCACCGGCGACTCCGCCGTCGCACCCACGGTATCCGCCGCGTGGAGCGCGTAGCCGTCCATGCCGCTGTTGTCCAGGGGCGGGATGTCGAACGGCGCGATGATGTCTTCGGCGACTACCTGGCCGAGCGCCTGCAGGAGCGGCTTCCGTTCGGCCGGCAATCGACGAAAGAACGAGAGGATGCGCGCCCGCGCTTCTTCGACTGAAATCATCCCGTTGTCTGCCATGCTGACGATTGTCGAAGCGAGTGGCCCGGCTGTCGACCGGAAACTGAAATGCCGCCTTACGGCGGCATCTCGCGGCATCTCAAGGGCGGATGAAGGTCAGGCGAGCCGGACGGACAGGCAGGTGGTGGTGCGCTGCACCCCCGAGACCTTCTGCACGGCTTCCGTGATCGCGTTGCCGAGGCTGTCGAGGTCGTCGGCTTCGAGCTGCACGATCACGTCGTACGGGCCGGTGACCGTGTCAACCGCGGCAACCCGGGCGCCGGGATAGGTGAAGTCGTGGATGGCCGAACTGACGGCCTTGGCCTTGCCGACGTCGGTTTCGATGAGGACGTAGCCACGAACGGCCATGCTGAGCCTCCTAAGCCTCCGCTACGCGGGGCCTCATCTTTTGATCTTGTGCGGGACGTGTCAAGAAATCGGACGATCGCCGCGTACAATGGCGGGGTGCGCATTACGTTCTGTGGCACCGGCTCGGGCGGAGCATCCGCCGGGCGCGCGGCAAGCTGCATCCTCCTCGATGACGGCGAGCGCGGAATGCTGCTCGATTGCGGCCCCGGAACCATCGGCGCGCTGTTTCGCAGCGGACTGGCTTTGCCCAAGGCCCCAACGCTTGTCGTCAGCCACCTGCACATGGACCACGTCCACGGCTTCGGCGAATGGCTGGCGCATCTCGCGTTTCCCTATGCCGTGGTCCCGAAGGTGTACGGCCCCGCCGGGACGCGGACCTATGTGGGTCTCGCCGCCGCGGCGACGGCGAAGGTCACGTCCGTCTTCGGCCGGCCGTTCGGCGACCCGATCGACGTGCCGGTGATGGAGCTGGACGACGGGGCCGATGTCCAGCTCCCGGCAGCGCGTGTGCAGAGCATCATCGTGCCCCACGCGCCGGAGGTCGTCGCGCTGGCCCACCGCGTGACATTCGGCGGCCGCGTCGTGGTCTACAGCGGCGATACGCGGGCCGCTCCGGAACTGATGACGCCGCTCGCCGATGGTGGCGACATCCTGATCCACGAGGCGTATTCGGAGGCCGGGCTGGCTGACTGGACCCGGGGCGCGGATCAATCGCGCATCGACGCCATTTCCGCGGCCTTCGCGCGTTCGCACACCCGGGTGGATGCCGCCGCCGCGATCGCCAGGGAGAGCGGCATCAAGCGGCTCGTGCTGACGCACCTGGTGCCCGGTGAGGTGCCGGAACGCCTGAAAGCCGAAGCCGCCGCCCACTTCTCGGGCGAAATCATCATCGCCGCCGACGAACTGTCCCTAACGGCGTAGTTGCGGGGCTTATCCCCGCTCGGCGCAATGCGCCCAACGAAATGCCGCTCCATACCGCCGGCCCTCCTGCCGCGACCTGGACTACGCGGGCGGCAATTCGTACGTCACGCCGATTTCCCCGGCTGTCGCGCTACTGCTCACCGTCACCGGCACATGCAGCTCGAACTGGCCAATGAAGCAGAGCGCTTCGGCCCCCGTCCGGCAGTAGTAGACCGAGGCGGTCAACGTGAGCTCCGCCGAACCCTCGGCCAGCCGGACGGGGATGGGCAGCGTCACCGAGGGCTCGTCCGAGGTGAACGGCACTGACCGCTCGCCCGGCTCGATCACCGTGGGGTTCGAACTGACCAGTTCCAGCCGCGAAGGCGCCGAGCCGTTCAGGTGGTAACTCGCGGGCCCGGCCAACGTGACCTTGATGGTCGTCCCGGCGGGCGAGACCGACTGCGCGGGCAGGTCCACTCGGGTCACCCGCCCCGGCGTCCCGGCGGTGATGGCCGAGAGGTTGGTCAGCGTGAGCGTAGAGAGCTTCCCCGTGGCCAGGTCGAACACCCGGATGAGCTGGTTGTTCGTGTCAGCGATGTAGACCTTGCCGTCCGCAACCGAAAGCCCGCCCGGCTCGTCGAGCTTCGCGCCACCCGCTACGCCATCCGCCCACCCGCGTTCGCTGCCGGCCGCGGTCCCCAACTGTTTCGCCACAAGGTCCAATACGCGAAGGCGATGGTTGTAGGTGTCGGCGATGTAGAGGGCGCCGTCGTCGTAGGCGATGCCCTGCGCGTGCTGAAGTTGCGCCTGCTTCAACGCGCCGTCCGTTGCTCCGTAATCGAAGAGCCCTGTCCCGACCAGCGTCTCAACCTCCGAGCCGCCGATACGCAGCTGCCGCACGGAGCTCGACTCCGGGTCAACCCAGTAGAGGTTCGTGCCATCGGTGGTGATCCCGGAGGGCTGGGCGACGGTTGCCATGCTTCGCCGGTCGCCATCGTCGATGCCCTCGCGGCTCGTGCCGGCGAGCACGGAGATAGTGTTCCTGGCGAGGTCCATTGCCCAGATCTGGTGGATTCCGGCCATCGAGATGTACAGGGTTTGTCCGGCCGCGACGACGTCCCACGGCGAAGCCATCGCGGCCTCCCGGGCGGGGGCATTGTCCTTCGGCAGGCGGTCCAATTGCCGGCCCGTCCCGGCGATCGTCTTCACCGCGAATGTGGCCGTGTCAACGGCCCGGATGGCGTGGTTCCGGGTATCGGCCACGTAGAGCGTCTTGCCATCCTGGGAGAGGGCGAGGCCCTGGGGCTGCCGGAACTGCGCTTCATTGGCCGCGCCGTCCGCGAATCCTTCCTGGCCGGTCCCGATTGCCTTCTGCAGCTCGCCGGAGAGCGTCGCAACCACGATCCGGTTGTTACCGGAGTCGGCGATGTAGAGGCGGCCGCTCGCCTGGTCCGCGAGTACCTTGCCGGGGTAGGAAAGGACTGCGGTCGCCGGGGCCGAATCGAGCGTGAGCGTGAGTGGAAGTGGCTTGAGCTTCCCGTTCGCCGTGAATTCGTCCTTGAGCGATTTCAGGATCGGCTCGAACAGCGGGTAGACGCCCTCCCCCGCATGCCCGCCGACGAGGTTGCCCGCGGGGTCGATCAACACCAGGGTCGGCCAGGCGGTCGCCCCGAACGCGTTCCAGACGGCGAAGTCCGGGTCGTTGATGACCGGGTGCTCAAGGCCGTACTTCTTGATAGCGTCGCGGATCGAGTCGTCGTCATGCTCGGTTGCGTATTTGCCCGAATGCACGCCGATGACCACGAGCGAATCGCCGTACTCGGCTTCGAGGCGCTTCAGGTCCGGGATGATGTGCTGGCAGTTGATGCACCCCAGCGTCCAGAAGTCGAGCAGCACCATCCGGCCCCTGAGCTCGTCCAGGGTGAGTGGTTTGGGCACGTTGAACCAGGTGACCCCGGTGGGAATGGCGGGCGCGGGGTCCTTGCCGGCCCAGGATTTGCGCGCCGATTCAGCCACTTCGGTTGGCCTCAGTTCCGGCGCGCCGGACGATTTCGGACCGCCGTTCGAACAGGCGGCAGCAAGCACGACGATGCATATCGCCATGATAGTCAGCAGCCATGGCTTCGGCGTCATGCGAACGGCGGACATTGCGAGAGCAAGTGTGCGCCCTCGGGCGTCTTCGTACCGGGAAGCGGTTCATGGGCGGTAAACCGGCCCGCGCCCTATACTTCGAAGTCCCTATGTCGAATGCATCTGCCCTTGATGGCCTGCGCGAAGAGGCGCTGGCAACGCTCGCCGCGGCTTCGGACGAAGCCGCGCTGGAACAGTGGCGGATCACCTTCTTTGGGCGGCAGGACGGCCGCCTGACGGCCCTCCTGCGCGCAATCAAGGATGTCCCGGCCAGCGACCGAGCCGCCTACGGTGCTTCGGCTAACGCCGTGAAGAACGTGCTCGAAAGCGCGCTCGATGCGCGGCGCGAATCGCTCAAGCAGGCCGCGCTCCAGGCCCTTAGCACCGAATCCGCGCTGGACGTGACGCTACCCGGCCGCCCGCAGGTCATCGGCCGGCTGCACCCCGTGACCCAGACCATGCGCGACTGCCTGAAGGCCTTCGGCGACATGGGGTTCCGGGTGGCGGAAGGGCCAGAAGTGGAGTGGGACCGCTACAACTTCGACGGCGTGCGGATCCCCGAAGATCACCCGGCGCGCGACATGTGGGACACCATCTGGGTGAATACGCTCATCGACGGCAAGCGCCACATGCTGCTGCGCACTCACACGTCCCCGAACCAGGTTCGGGTGCTTGAACGGACGGCCGAACCGCCCGTGCGCGTGGTGGTGCCGGGCAAGTGCTACCGCCAGGAGGCCACCGACGCCACACACGAGTGGATGCTGACGCAAATCGAGGGCCTCGCCGTGGACGAAGGCGTCCGCATGAGTGACCTCAAGGGCGTCCTCTACGAATGGTCGCGTCAGATGTTCGGCCACGACCGCAAGATCATCTTCCATCACAGCTACTTCCCGTTCGTTGAGCCGGGCGTGGAGATGGCCATCGACTGCTTCATCTGCCGGGGCAACGGCAGCGACTGCCGCACCTGCCACGGCACTGGCTGGATCGAGATCCTCGGCGCCGGGATGGTCCACCCCGAGATCATCGAGACGGCTGGCTATGACTCCTCGAAAGTCACCGGGTTCGCCTTCGGCATTGGCGTGGAGCGGGTAGCGCTCCTGCGCTGGGGCATCGAAGACATCCGCAACTTCTACGCGAACGACGTGCGGTTTCTGAGCCAATTCTAGAAGTCGTTAGTCACGAGTCGTTAGCCGTTAGCCGTTAGCCGTTAGCCGTTAGCCAGGGGAGGGAGCATGAGACCGTATCGAGAGTACCGAATCTGGCAGGTTGGCCATCAGCTCACGCTTGATGTCTATGGCGCCACGGCGGATTTCCCGACGGACGAACGAAGCTCCCTGACGCGGCAGATCCGGCGGGCCGCCTACTCCGTCCCGTTCAATATCGTCGAAGGCAGCGCCCGAGGCGACAAGGAGTTCCACCAGTTCCTGCGGATTGCGCTCGCTTCGGCCGCTGAACTCGACTACGGGCTTCTCCTGGCCCGCGACCTCGGCTACCTCTCCGCTGTCCGGCATGCCGATTTCGAACACCGCATCGACAACCTCAAACCGATGATTGTGGCCTTCATGGCTCAACTGCGCCGTTCGTTGGAACAGGCAAAAACCTCCTCCACGACCTCCAGGACTCGAAGACCGGCGTCTCCAACAGTCGGCAGACAGGACGACTAACAGCCAACGGCCAACGGCTAACAGCTAACGGCCAACGACTAACGACTAACGACTAAGGACTAAAGGCCCATGAAGCTTTCACTGAACTGGCTGAGAGAATTCGTCGATGTCGACCTGCCTGTGCCGGAGCTGGCCCGGCGGCTGATTGATGCGACCGCGGAGGTCGAGAGCTGGGAGACGATTGGCGCGGGATGGGATCCGGAACGGATCCGCGTCGCCGAAGTGGTGGCGGTCGAGCCCCATCCCAACGCCGACCGTCTGCGGCTGGTCACGGTCAACGATGGCAAAGGGCGGCAGCAGGTCGTCTGTGGCGCGCCAAATGTCGCCATCGGCCAGAAAATCGCCTTCGCGACAGAGGGCGCGGAGTTGTTCGACGGACACACCGGGGAGAAGGCGAAGCTCAAGTTGCGCCCGATCCGCGGCGTCGACTCGGCCGGCATGGTCCTGAGCGAGAAGGAGCTCGGCCTGAGCGACGACCACGAGGGCATCCTCGTGCTGCCGCCAGACGCCGTCCCCGGCCGGCCACTGGTGGAACAGCTCGGCGATGTCGTCTTCGACATTTCGACCTGGGCGAACCGCGCCGACCTCCTCGGTGTCATGGGCTTCGGCCGCGAAACCGCCGCGATCACCGGCAAAGTGCTTCGAGAACCCGCACGCACGCACGGCGAGTCCGGCCGAAAGGCATCCGAGTTCGTCGACATCTCTATCGAAGCCCCGGACCTTTGCCGCCGATTCACGGCATCCATCATCGAGAACGTCACCATCGCGCCTTCCCCGGCGTGGATGCAGGAACGGCTCCAGAAGGCGGGGATGCGGCCGATCAACAACGTCGTCGACATCACGAACTACGTGATGCTGGAGACCGGCCAGCCGCTCCACGCCTTCGACTACGACCTGGTCCGCGGCAAGAAGATCGTCGCGCGGCGGGCAGCCGAGGGCGAGAAACTGGTCACCCTCGATGGAGTAGAGCGCGAGTTCGACAGCGAAATGCTGCTGATTTGCGATGGCGAAGGTCCGGTTGGCGTGGCCGGGATCATGGGCGGCGGCAACAGCGAAGTGAGCGAGAAGACACGCAATATCCTGCTCGAAATCGCGAACTTCAAGCCGGGCAGCATCCGCCGCACATCGACATACCTGAAGCTTCGCACCGAAGCGTCGTTGAGGTTCGAAAAGGGCCTCGGACGCGAGATGCCCGAGTACGCGCAGCACCGCGCGTTGCATCTGTTCGAACAGCTCACCGGTGGACGCGCCGCCGGCGGCCTCGTCGATGTCTATCCCGGCAAGGAGCCAGCGCGGACGATCGTCGTGGAAGCGGCCCGCATCGAACAGGTGCTCGGCATCGCCATCCCCACCGATGATGTCCGCCGCATCCTGACCGACCTGGGGTTCGTCTGCCACTTCGTCCCGCCGGGGAAGTACAGCGTGCAACCGCCCGATTGGCGGCCGGATGTGGAGATCGCCGACGACGTGATCGAAGACATCGGCCGCATCTACGGCTATGACAAGCTGCCGACCACGATGCTTCGCGGCCGCCTGCCGGCGCCCGAATTCGACCCGGTGCGCGACCTGCGCGAGCGCGTCCGCGACCTGGCGGCCGCGCTCGGCTTCCAGGAGACCATCTCCTACACGCTGACCGACAGGACGAAGCTCGGCCGCATGGTGCCGGAGTCGGACAGCCTCCGGAGCGACCCGCTGGGGGTTGTGAACCCCGTCGCGGCCCAGCACACGTATCTGCGCACCTCGCTGCGTCCGTCAGTCCTGGAAACCTACGCCGCCAACCGCCACCACGAGGATGGCGCGTTGCGCATCTTCGAACTCGGCTTCGAATACCTGCCCGTCGAGGCGGACCTTCCGCACGAACGCCCGGTGCTCTGCGCGGTGATGGGTGGCGCGCGCGAGGGCCGCTGGGCTCAGACCGGCGCGGACCGCCTGGACTTTTACGATGCAAAAGGGTTCGTGGAAGCCCTGCTGCGCAACCTCGGCGTCCCCGCGAACTTCGCCCCCGTCGCCGAGTACGGCCTCCTGCCCGGGCACACAGCCGAAGTGCGCGCCGGCAAGGATCCCGTAGGCATCCTCGGACAGGTCCATCCCGATAACGCGGCCCTCTTCGACATCACCGAGCCGGTGTTCCTGGTCGAACTTTCGGTGGAAGCGCTGGTCCGGCGCCTTCCGGAGCGCCCGGACTACATGGCTCCGTCGCGGTTCCCGGAGGTACGTCAGGACCTCGCTCTCGTGCTCGATGCCGAGACGCCGGCAGGGCGCGTCCTGGAACTCGTGCGATCCCATCGCAGCGGCTCCATCCGCATCAAGGCCGACATCTTCGACGAGTACAGGGGCAAAGGAGTGCCCGAGGGGAAGAAGTCCCTCGCCATCGCGATGCGGTTCCAGGCGACCGACCGTACGCTCACCGACGCCGACGTCGCGAAGGTCCAGAGCGGCCTCATCACCCGCCTGGGCAAGGAGTTCGGCGCAGCCATCCGGGGCGCCTGAGCGCGATGGTATGATGGCTGCATGACGCGCGTGGAAGAGATCTATCAGCAGGTCAGACGGCTTAGCCCTGAGGAGCGGGACGAATTTGACCTCCTGCTCATGCAGGAAGCCGGTACTCCTGACCTTTCGCCGGAATGGCGCGCGGAGATCGACCGGCGAGTAGATGCCTGGAAGGCCGGTAAGGGTGGTTCTCGCAGTTGGGACGATCTTGAGGGCGAATACGCTGCCATGAAGGAGCGGAAACATACCTCCACGCATCCATGACGCGGCCTGGGAAGAACTCACCGAGGCCCTCGCGTGGTACCTGGAGCGCGACGAATCGGCTGCTGACCGCCTGATGGCGGCCTTCCGCGACACTCTGCGTTTCGCCCAGGAGTTTCCGAGGGCCGCGCCCCTCGAAACCGGCATCAGACGATTCAGAGTTTCGGGCTTTCCTTACGTGCTGGTACTGCACGTGAGCAGCAACCAGATCCTCGCACTCGCCCATGCCTCACGCCGCCCCGGCTACTGGCGAGACCGCGTGTAACCGCGCCCGCTACCCTCTGACTGGGGAAGGCGATAGATTCGGCGCATGACAAGCAAGGCCCCCAAGAAATCTTTAGCCGCCACCGAAATCATCGTCGGCGACTACCACCGCATCCTCGAATCTGACTCGAAGTGGGAGCAGGCCGGCTTTCTGCTCCCGGACGGCAGCACCTGGCTGTACAAGGAGCCCGCGGCGGTCGTCCTTGTGCGCAACGGCGTCCTCCAGGTCACCGCCGTGCCCTACACCCGCGGCAACGACCGCGTCCAAATCCTGGATAACGCGAAGCACATGTACTTCTCGAAGCAGCGCTTCGAGGTGCCCACGGGCGGCAAGATCACGTTCGAAATCGAAATCGCGGCACGGACCGTTGGGACGACGCCGGGGAACCTCTACGACGGTTATGTCAGCTGGAACCTGTTGGACCTGACCACGGGCTGGGCGCTGGACTTCTTCACGGGCGGCGACACCGTGGCAACCGTCTACGGGCGGCTGCCGTTCCCGGGCGCGGCCGTACCGGACACGGGCGGGGCCAGGGCATTCTGCATGTTCAACGAGCTCAAGTCCGTGCCAACGAAGCAGGGCCAGAAGCACGCGTACCGCATCACCTACGACCAGGGCGCCGATACCGTGGAGTTCGAGGCCGACGGCAAGATCGTCGACCACTACGAGAACGTCCCGGACAAGATCAGCGGCTTCACGGCCGCCATCGGCCTGATGTCCGAAATCGACATCACCGACGGCAAGTCGGTGAGCTGCCACGGGCAAGGGGTCATCGGCCAGTGGGGGCCAATGCGGGTGGTGATGGAGCCGGCGGGGTAGGCCAGCGCTCGCGCAATGACGCTTCAGCGTGTTCGCCATAGGCAGGTGCGTACCCGGCCATTCGCGGGGTAGTCTCGGGTCATGTCCGGACACAAAGCCGAATCACTTACCGGACGCGAACGCGAAGTGGCAGGACTCCTCGCTCGGGGCCTGACGAACGCCGAAATCGCCGAACGTCTCGGCATCACATTCGGTACGGCCAAGTGGCACGTCAGCCAGGTTCTCGCGAAGACCGGCGCCGGGCGCCGTTCGGATCTGGGGCCTGAAACTCAGGCCCATGGGTGGTTCGCCCTGCCGCTCGCGAAGCTCCTGGCCATCGTGGCCTGGAGCACGCCCGCCGCAGCCGTCGCCGTCGCTGGAACAGTGATCCTCTGGCAACGCCATGCCGCGCCCGAGCAGGCCGGAGCGACTGCTTCACAAGCGGTGGCCACCGCCGGCGTCGTTGCCACTCCAGCTCCGGCAACGCACACCTGCAAGCCGTCGTTCGCACTCCCGAGCGGGAGCATGACACCGGCCAATCATTCGGATTGTGACTTCACCGGCATGGACTTCGGGGCCATCTACCTCAACCAGGCAGACCTCACGGGTGCCACGCTCTCAGGCGCCGTGTTCAGCGGAGCAACGCTGGCCGGTGCGAACCTGTCGTCGGCTGTCGCCCGCGAAACGAAATTCCACAGCGCCATACTCCAGAACACGAACTTCGATCGCGCGGACCTCACAGGCGCCGAATTCACCGACAGCATCGTCACCGGCGCGACATTCCACGATGCGATCTGCCCGGACGGGCTACCTGCAGCGAACCGCGGCAACACCTGCCTGAATACGCCAGGACTCCGGAACCTCCCTGTCACTCGTTCTTCAGCGCGTTCGCTGGATCTCACCGGAGCGCCAGCCTCGAGTTTCGGTCTCCCCGACTCCTCCACGGGTCGCCTCATCTCGCTCGCGGATTTTGCCGGCCGGCCGGTCGTTCTCTGGTGGTTCGCAAGCTGGTGTGGCCAGTGCGCAACGCAGGCGAACGAGCTTGCACAAGCAGCGCGGCAATACCCCGGACTTGCTGTCCTCCCGCTGAGCCTGGATGCGAATCCAGCGGCCGCAGCGGCCATGCTCAGCCAGGCAGGTTTCGATGGAGCCTGGGTGGTGGACTCAGACAACGTCATCGCCACGAACTACGGCGTTGTGAGCGTTTCAGCCGCTGTTGTTGTGGACGGGCAGGGAATCTATCGCGGGCTTGAATTCGCTGGCGCATCAGGAGCCTTCACAGACCTCCTGATGCGGGCAGGCGTGATCCCGTAACCAGTTCATGTGGCCTACCCCGGCTTCACCGCTCGCAACAAATACCGCCCCTCTCGCAGGACGATGCCGCCACCAGCATCTGACAGCTCGGCCTCCAGCCGGCGCAGCGCCTCGATGTCACGTTCGACATCCAGGTCCGGCACGTACCAGGGCGCGACGATGAGCATCTGGACCAGCTCGGAGAGCGAGGCGAACCGCGTCTCGAAGTCGTGGCGATCGAGTTCGACCGCGTAGCCCAGTGCG
>WBZP01004340.1_pt1 | contig 14814 bp, 11 predicted proteins | sample 5204301 | NCBI WGS metagenome assembly WBZP01 (sample SAMN12412401, study PRJNA552823) | activated sludge metagenome | isolation source: activated sludge from nitrification reactor of wastewater treatment plant... | place: USA: Pennsylvania | collected 2017 | reverse complement strand
GCTCCCCGACCACCGAACCCATGGAACCACCCATGAAATTGAACTCGAAGGCGGTGGCGATCAGATCCAGCCCCTTGAGACGGCCTCGCATCACCACCAGGGCCTCTTTCTCGCCGGTTTCTTTCTGCGCCAAGCCGATACGGTCTTTGTAACGCTTACTGTCTTTGAATTTGAGTGGGTCGAGTGACTCGAGATGGGCCGCGATCTCGGTTCTCGGCTCCGGGTCGAGAAAAGTCTCCAGACGGCGTCTGGCGGTCAGTCGATTGTGATGGGTGCATTTTGGACAGACCTCCAGGTTGCGTTCCATCTCTCCGCGATAGAGGATCGCCGCACAACCCGGACATTTGGTCCAGAGCCCTTCGGGAACCGTCCGTTTATTAGTGCCGTCGGTCCGGATCCGGCTCGGCATGAGTTTTTCGAACCAGCTCATATATTCGCCTTTGGTCACGCTCGCCTGGCCTCGCTGCAATCAAGCCTAAGGATCGACCAGGGTGGTGGTGTCCATCGCCTGGCGCAACTCAGTGACGAAGTCGCCGATGCGGGTTGGGATCTCTGCGGGGGATGTCGCCAAGTCTTCGATCCTTTTGACGATGGCACTGCCGACGATGACGGCATCCGCGATCGCCGCGACTGCGGCCGCCGTAGCGGCATCCTTGATGCCGAAACCTACCCCCAGAGGGAGGTCGGTGAAGCCTCGGATGGTGGCCAATTTCTCCGCCACCGGACCCAGGTCCAGATGAGTGGCTCCTGTAACCCCCTTGATGGAGACATAGTAAACAAAGCCGCTTGCTTTGGTGCAGATCCAGGCGATGCGCTCATCGCTCGTCGTCGGCGCGATGAGAAATATGTGCGCGATGCCGTATCTGTTCAATGCCTCCAACAGCTTTGTCCCTTCCTCGGGAGGCGAGTCCACCACCAGGATGCCATCAACCCCCGCAGCGGCGGCTTGGTTGGCAAAGGTCTCGTGCCCCATGATCTCGATCGGATTGAGGTAACCCATGAGTACGACCGGGGTGCTGTCATCGGTGCGACGGAACTCCCTTACCATGTCCAGGACGAGGCGCAGATTGACACGGTGTTGTAGGGCGCGTTCACTGGCACGTTGAATGATGGGACCATCGGCCATGGGGTCGGAAAAGGGCACCCCGAGTTCGATGATGTCGGCACCGGCCGCCACCAAGGCCTGCATCAGGGGCAGCGTGACCTCTGGGTTGGGGTCTCCGGCGGTGACAAAGGGGATCAAGGCCTTGCGACCCTGCTGGCGCAGGAGATGAAAACGGCTCTGGATACGACGGCTCACAGCTTGATGCCCTCCCGGGCCGCGACGGTGTGCATGTCCTTGTCGCCTCGACCGGACAGATTGACGATGATGAGGCCGCTGTTGTCCATCCGCGGGGCCAGTTTCATAGCGTAAGCCAGCGCGTGGCTGGATTCCAACGCCGGGATGATGCCCTCGGTGCGGGTGAGGCTGTGAAAGGCCGTCAGCGCCTCTCCATCCGTTGCCGCCACATAGGTGGCGCGCCCGGTATCTTTGAGCCAAGCATGTTCCGGGCCTACTCCGGGATAATCCAGGCCAGCGGAGATCGAGTGGGTTTCCATGATCTGGCCGTCATCATCCTCCATCAGATAGGTGCGATTGCCATGCAGTACCCCCGGCCGTCCGGCGCAGAGGGGGGCGGCGTGATGGCCGGTCGCCAGACCTTCGCCGGCGGCTTCCACGCCATAGAGTGCTACCTCGGTATTTTCGAGAAAGGGATGGAACAGACCGATGGCATTGGAGCCGCCGCCGACGCAGGCGACCAGGGCATCGGGCAGACGTCCGGCCTGGGCCAGAATCTGTTCCTTGGCTTCGCGTCCGATGATGGCCTGGAAATCCCGCACCATGGCTGGGTAAGGGTGGGGTCCGGCGACAGTACCGATAATGTAGAAAGTGTTGTCCACATTGGTGACCCAATCTCGCATGGCCTCATTGAGGGCATCCTTCAGGGTACGGGAGCCCGAGGTGACGGGCACCACCTGGGCACCGAGTAGTCGCATGCGATAGACATTGGCTTCCTGCCGGGCCATGTCTACCTCACCCATATAGATGACACATTCGAGCCCCATGCGCGCCGCCACGGTGGCGGTCGCCACCCCGTGTTGACCGGCGCCGGTCTCGGCGATGATCCGGGTCTTTCTCATGCGGCGGGCCAGCAACGCCTGCCCAACCGTGTTGTTGACCTTATGAGCGCCGGTATGGTTGAGGTCTTCCCGCTTGAGATAGATCTGGGCACCGCCGAGTTCGCGGCTCCAACGCTTGGCATGATAGAGGGGAGAGGGTCGGCCGACGTAATGCCTCAGGTCGGCGTCCAGTTCACTCTGGAATTCTGGGTCTCTGAGATAGCGCTCATAAGCTAGCCGGAGTTCATCCAGGGGACCCATGAGGGTCTCGGCTACGAACTTGCCACCATAGGGACCAAAGTGCCCGGCGGCATCCGGCAGGGTTGTGTATCCGGGATCAATTGCTGTCGCCACGTTCGACTCCTCTCATGAAAGCGGACATCTTGGCTTCGTCCTTCAGGCCTTTGGACCGCTCGACACCGCTGCTCACATCCACCGCATAGGGACCAACCAGGCGGATCGCCTGTTCCACGTTGTCAGGGGTCAGTCCCCCGGCCAAGATGAGTCTGGGCGCCAGATCTCTAGGTAGGCGCGACCAATTGAAGCTTATCCCGGTCCCTCCAGGAAGATCCGCCTGATAAGTATCCACCAAGAGGGCCGATGCATCGGCATAGAGTCTATGTTGCTGATGGATATCCAGATTTTCCCGCATAGGAATAGCCTTGATATAAGGGCGTCCGAAGCGACGACAGAACTCGGGCGGCTCGGCGCCATGGAATTGCAGTCGATCCAGGGGAATGGCGTCCAATACCGCGATCACCAGTTCCGGTTCCGGGTTCACGAAGAGCCCAACTGTTGTCACGAAAGGCGGCAACCCCCTGAGGATGGCTCTGGCCTGATCGAGACTTACAGCCCTGGGGCTGGAGGCATAAAACACCAGACCAATGGCATCCACCCCGAGCCGCATGGCGGATTCGGCATCTTCCGCGTGGGTGATACCGCAGATTTTCACCTTGGTGCGCATAGGCCGCTAACCTTAACGGATCGACACTCTGAGCAAAAGTCCCAGTGTGCTACAGGGGTCCCAAGCGATCCAGGGACTGCCGCCAATCCGGTAGGCCCCAGATATCAGGATAATCAACCCCAAGCAGGTAGAGGCCATCGGGAGGGGCGGTCACCCCCCCCTTGGTACGGTTGCGTTGAGCGAGAATTTCACCCGCCCAGTCTAATGGGCGCTCGCCCCGGCCAATGGTCATGAGGACACCGGCAATGTTACGCACCATATGATGCAGGAAGGCATTGGCGCAGATCTCGATCATCAGCATCTCGCCTTCCCTCCGGACATCGAGTCGGGTAACTCGCCGCACCGGGGATTTCGACTGACATCCCTGGGCGCGATAGGAGGAAAAGTCGTGTTCGCCGATCAGAGCCTGGCCGGCTTGGCGCATCAGGTCGGCGTCTAAGGGTTGGTGACACCAGGTGGCACGTTGGTGCCAGAGCGCCGAGCGGACACAACGGTTGATGATTTGATACCTGTAGGTGCGAGCCTGGGCCGAATAACGGGCATGAAAGTTCGGCCGAACCTCTTGGGCCCAGAGCAGATTGACGTCGAAGGGCAGGTTGACGTTGGTACCCAGTATCCAGGACCTCGAGGTACGTGACGCGAGGGTATCGAAGTGTACTACTTGGTGCCGGGCATGTACCCCGGCGTCGGTACGCCCGGCACAATGGGTTTCAACCTCATGATCAGCCACCTTGCTGAGGGCCGATTCCACGCATTGTTGTACGCTTCTACCCCGTTTTTGGCGTTGCCAGCCTTGAAAGCCCGCTCCCTGGTATTCCACCCCCAAGGCTATGCGCATCGTTTCGCCGTCTCATCAAAACTGAAAAAAGAAGGGGTGCAGCTTGGCTGCACCCCCCATGCAGGCCAAAACCTGGGTTATGAGAGGCTTCCGAGCATCTGTCGGGCCCGACGGGCCTGCCCTTCGTTACCTTCGGTCAATACCTCTTCGAGAATGCTCTTGGCATCTTCCGGATCGCCCATCTCGATGTAGGCCTGGGCGAGTTCGAGTTTGGTATCCACCTCGGTGTATTCATCCTCTGTCAGTTCGTAACCTTCGAGGCTGAGTTCGTGTTCCTCGAATTGAGGTTCCGGAACTTTATCGTCCGTGATGTGGGGATAGTCGACAAAGCCATCGAGGGAGAGCTCATCTTCTTTTTTGGATTTCGGTGGCGGTTGCTCCTCAGAGAAGGTGAGATCGAAGATGTCCAACTCACCTAGTTCCTCTTCGAGAGTCTTCTGCGAGGGCCTGGCTGGCGTGACGACGGGGCGTTGGGTAGGAATCTCCGGCAGTTCGAAATCCAGGCTGGCCAGGTCATCCTTCATGGTGTCCGCTGGCGGCTGGGTTCGGGGACTAGGTTTCTCCCCAATACCGGTCATCAGATCAGCAAAGTCGAAATCCAGATCAAGGAGTTCCGCTTCTGGCTGGGTAACGGGCAGTGGTGTTTTGGGTGGCGGCGGGGCGGTGACGGCCGGCGCGGCAGCGGTAGCCATCCCTTCTGTCGAGACACGCGGTGGTGTCGCGGGGCCTCCCGCTTGCAGGCCGCCGAGATCGACTCCGGCATCTCGGGCCAGATTCGTTAGCCGCTTCCAGCCGTTGGTATCAGTCTTCGCCAGTCCCGCGGCACTAAGCTCACGAGCCAGTCCAAGAAAGGCTGTCTTATTACGCGAGCCGGCGTAGCATTCCGCCAGTTTGATTTTGTAATCCTGCCGATCCGGGTTCGCCGATACCGCTTGCCTGATCAGTTCCGCCGCTTGATCGTAGCGTCCATAGGCGATGTAGACATCGGCCTCGGCGATGGGATCGACCTGTCCAGTGTCGGGAATGACCTGGGTATCCGTATCTATGTCCGTATCACCAAAGTCACTCAGTTGCGAGGTGAGCTGGATGGTCTGCATGCTGGTCGGCTCGGAAAAGCCGGTCATGGTGACGCTGGAGGCGGACCTAGCCATGTCTCTGGCGATCTCTGCCTCCGCAGGAGAGACCAGTATGCTCTCGGGAAATGCTTCCCCTTCTTCTTGTTTGCGACGTCGCTTGAGCAGGACCGCCAAGGCTCCGAGAAGCGCTATACCGGCACCGGCCAAACTGATAAGCAGGGTATTTTCCTTAAGTAGTGTCAGCCAACCAGATCCATCCGCCGTTTTGCTCGCTTTTGGGGGAACGCTGGGTTGCGGGGATGGCTCCGACCGTGTGGGGACGGGCGGTTTCGGCGACTCGACGGGTGCCGCAACCGGCGCTGGTGTGGGAACCGGGGTTTCTGTCACCGGTGTAGGTATAAGGGGTGGAGACGGTACCGGCAAAGGCGTCTGAATCATTGATGGTGGAGGCGACTCCACCGGAGCCGGTGGGGGTGACTGCCCCTCGGGTTTGGCTGGGGTTGGTGGCTCCTTGGCCGGCTCAGCGATGCTGACTGGAGTCGGTGACGGCGTAGGTGACACCTTGGGTGGTGTGGTGGGTTCCGGCAGCGTCTCTTTCGCGGCGGCCTGCAATTGCGCCAGATGATCGTTTTGCAAGGTCATCAGGCGTTGCATCTTGGTCAGCTGACCTTCGAGGTCTTCCACCCGGTTGCGTAATTCGTCGCTTTCCTTGCGGGCGATAGCGGTCTCTTCTCGGGCCAGAAGCAGGTCGTTCTGCAATTGCCTGCCAACGGCCTGGGATGGCGGCGGCGCAGCCGTAACACCAAGCTGTCCTGATTCAGGCTTGGCGGTAACCAGTTTGAGTTCGTCTTCCCTCGTCGCCTGCGCTTCTCCGGACTCTGTGCCCAGCAGGGCGCCGGTCTCCACGAGAGCGGGTTGCCTGCGGGGGGCGGCCGCTGTTGCGCGGGACGGCAGATCGGAGACGATCTGTTGACCAGGTAGGCGGAGAATTTTTCCTGTCTTGAGCCGGTTGATGTCGCCGCGGGCGAAGGCATCAGGGTTATGACGGAAGAGGGTCGTCATGGTCTGATGAGGTGAAGCCCCGGGCGCCAGTTGCCGAGCCAGTGACCAGAGAGTGTCTCCGGTTTTGGTTGGCCCATATTCGACCCCGGGTCCCTCCGCAACGGCCTCCGGCTCCCGGGCGATCAATCGCTCAGGGGGAGGAACCGAGGTGGCCCGTACCCCTCGCGTACCTGGGGCGAAGGCCTGACGTTTGGCGGTCGAGGGGGGGTCGAGCAGGACGGTGTACTCTCGGACCATACGTCCCTTGGGCCAGACGATCTCCACGAGGAAGCTCAGGTAAGGCTCACGCATGGCGTCCGTGCTATTGACGCGGACGATCGGCTGTCCATTGGCCGAGACATCCGGTCGGAAGCGGAGTTTGGTGAGGTGGAACGGCCGATCCATGCCGACACGGGCAAAATCCTCAGGCCCGGCCAGTTGAACCTTGATGGCGTCGAGTTCGTCCGGATTGACGGAGACCAGATCGATCTCAGCAGAAAAATTCTGATTGAGACCGGATTTGGTATGAATACCCCCCAATCCCAACGCCCAGACACCAGCGGGCATCAAGGCCAGACTTACAGCCACTGCCAATTTCAGCTTCCGGAACATACCCCCTCCATGCGGAGTGTGAACTTGAGGAAAACCTGAATCGCTGCGAGTGCCCGGCCAGTTCCGAGTTCTAATTGTCATCGCAGAACCACCCAATTGTACCTCTTTACGGGAACTACGCTGCCGAAACTATAGTCTACTTGGGGTTAAGGACCAAAATCCCGGTACTGTTTCGCGATCTTCGCGCGCTAGACACCCCCAGAACGGCCACTAACTCAACCTTTGCATGCCACCGGGGCCGCTGTCTGTTTGTTGGCTCTACCCCTTTGCTAAGTGGCAGATCTTTATCCGGCCTCCCGCTCGAGCAGGATCCGCAGCATGCGCCTCAAGGGCTCGGCCGCCCCCCAGAGCAACTGATCGCCGACGGTGAAGGCGGAGAGATAGTCGTTACCCATATTCATTTTGCGCAGACGCCCGACGGGAACACTCAGAGTACCCGTCACCTTGGCCGGCGTCAGTTCATGAATACTGGCCTCGCGCTCATTCGGGATCACCTTCACCCAGGCATTGGCCTGGGCGATCAGGTCAAGGATCTCGTCAAGGGGGACATCCCGCTTGAGTTTGATAGTCAAGGCCTGGCTGTGACAACGCATCGCCCCGACCCGGACACAAAGACCATCGACCGGTATGGGGGAGGTTTCACGCCCAAGGATTTTGTTGGTTTCCGCCTGCCCCTTCCATTCTTCCCGGCTTTGCCCGTTGGGAAGTTGGCGGTCGATCCAGGGGATGAGACTGCCGGCCAGGGGTACGCCAAAACTGTCGACGGGGAAACCTGGTGCCCGCATGGTTTCGGCGACGCGGCGGTCGATATCCAGGATGGCTGAGGCCGGATCGGCCAACAAATCGGCCACCGGGCCGTGGAGGGCACCCATCTGGCTCAACAGCTCGCGCATATTGCGTGCCCCGGCCCCGGAGGCGGCCTGATAGGTCATGGAGCTCATCCATTCCACTAACCCGGCGCTGAAGAGTCCTCCCATGGCCATGAGCATCAGGCTCACGGTGCAATTGCCACCGATGAAATTTTTCACCCCTGCCTGAAGACCATCTTGAATCACATCCAGATTCACTGGATCCAGGACAATGATACTGTCCTGTTCCATGCGTCGTGTCGAGGCGGCGTCTATCCAGTATCCCGACCAACCCGCTGATCGCAGCCGGGGATAGACCTCCGAGGTGTAGTCCCCACCTTGACAGGTGACAATGACATCCATCGACAGCAGTCGGTCGATGTCCATGGCGTACTGCAAGGGCGAAATCTCCCGGCCTATGTCGGGTCCAGACTGTCCCGCTTGGGATGTGGTGAAAAAGACCGGCTCAGCAATCTGGGCGAAGTCGCTCTCTTCCCGCATGCGTTGCATCAATACGGAACCCACCATGCCCCGCCAGCCCACGAAACCCACTCGATTCATTGGAACTACCTGCTGTTCACGTTTGTAGGGTGGGCACCGCCCACCGATCATGGTGCGACATGCGCACCCTACGGCACTCTTCTCGTCAATCGGCGTTCAGGGCCGCGATCACGGCCTCGCCCATCTCCCGGGTGCCGACGCGACGGGTACCGGGCGAGAGGATGTCGGCGGTGCGCAACCCCTGATCCAGCACCCGTCGCACCGCCTCTTCCACCCGCTCCGCCAACTCTGGCGCGCCAAGGGTATAGCGCAGCATCATGGCGACAGAAAGAATGGTGGCGAGGGGATTGGCGAGGCCCTGACCGGCGATATCCGGGGCCGAACCATGGATGGGCTCGTACATGCCCTTGCCGGCTTCGTCGAGGGAGGCGGAGGGCAGCATGCCGATGGAACCCGTCAGCATGGACGCCTCGTCGGAGAGGATGTCGCCGAACATGTTGTCGGTTACCAGCACATCGAATTGTTTGGGATTACGCACCAACTGCATGGCCGCATTGTCCACGTACATATGGTTGAGCTGTACATCCGGGTATTCCTTGCCGAGACGGGTCATCACCTCCCGCCACAGCTCGGTGCATTCCAGCACATTGGCCTTGTCCACCGAGCACAGCCGCCGCTGGCGCTTGCGGGCAATCTCGAAGCCGACACGACCGACGCGCTCGATCTCCGACTCCGAATAGATCAGGGTGTTGAAACCCTGGCGCTCGCCACTTTCGAGGCTTCTTACCCCGCGGGGTTGACCGAAATAAAGGCCACCGGTCAGTTCGCGCACGATCATAAGATCCAGATCGGCCACCACCTCGGCTTTCAGCGTGGATGCGGCAGCGAGTTGGGGATAGAGCCGGGCCGGGCGCAGGTTGGCGAACAGACCCAATCCCGAGCGCAACCCGAGTAGTCCTTTCTCGGGACGGATGGCAATGGGTAGAGGTTCCCATTTGGGGCCGCCCACCGCGCCCAAAAGCACGGCATCGGCGGCCTTGGCCAGGGTCAGGGTGGCTTCCGGCAGGGGGCCACCGGTGGCGTCGATGGCGGCACCACCCACCAGGGCGTATTCCAACTCCACGGCCAAGCCGAAGCCGGTTTGGAGGGCCTGGAGCAGCTTCACCGCTTCGGCGACGATCTCAACCCCGATGCCATCACCAGGGAGTATCAGAATCTTGTGGCTCATAAGTTCTTGTTTATCTCATTCTCGTCAGCAGGGACGGGTGCCCCTCGCCCCGCGCTGGACAGCGCCGTGGGGAAAACCCAAACCCGAATAGTTACTTGTTCAGCGAAAGATCGACGAACAACCAGGGCGCCTGACGCCGATGCCGCTCTTCATAGCTGCGGATGTCGTCCAGGTGTTCCAGGGTCAGACCGATGTCGTCCAGACCTTCCAGCAGGCAATGACGTCTGAAGTCGTCTACCTCGAAGCCCAACCGCCGCTGATCCGGCAACAGAATTTCCCGCGCCTGCAGATCGACGCTGAGCGTCAAGGGATCTTCTGCCGTCGCCAGGCGGAACAGCTCATCCACCTCCGACCCCGGCAGCACGATGGGGAGGATACCGTTTTTGAAGCAATTATTGAAAAAGATATCGGCGAAACTGGGCGCAATGATCACCCGGAACCCCTGATCCAGTAAGGCCCAGGGGGCATGCTCCCGGGAAGAGCCGCAACCGAAATTGTCCCGTGCGAGCAGGATCCGTGCCCCGAGGTAGCGGGGGTCATTGAGGATGAAATCCGGGTTCAAGGGACGAGGGGTGCAGTCCATCCCCGGTTCACCATGATCCAGGTAGCGCCATTCGTCAAAGAGATAGGGTCCAAAACCGCTGCGGCGGATGGACTTGAGAAATTGCTTGGGAATGATGGCGTCCGTATCCACATTGGAACGATCCAGGGGACAGACGACACTCTCGATGCTGGTAAATCTCTCCATCGCCTTTAACCTCATTGGGCCGCTTTTTGAATGGACTCACCGGCCTTTTCGATGTCCTTGCCTACGCCCTTGACGGTTTCACAACCGCCGAGCATCCCCAGCAGCATCCCGCCGAGCAGGAATATCAATACCTTCGCCATGACGGTTTTCCCCGGGGTGTCGTAGCTACTTTCGCCACCGCATTATTCACCAAAATGACGGACATCCACAAAATGACCGGCGATGGCCGCCGCCGCCGCCATGGCTGGACTCACCAGATGGGTGCGTCCCCCCTGACCCTGACGGCCCTCGAAGTTGCGGTTGGAGGTGGAGGCGCAACGCTCGCCCGGCTCCAGGCGGTCGGCGTTCATGGCCAGACACATGGAACACCCCGGATCCCGCCATTCAAAACCCGCGTCAATAAAGATGCGGTGCAATCCTTCCTGCTCCGCCTGTCGCTTCACCAGACCGGACCCAGGCACCACCAGCGCCAGCTTGATACTGGGCGCTACCCGGCGACCCGCCACCAGGGCAGCGGCGGCCCGTAAGTCTTCGATGCGTCCGTTGGTGCAGGAGCCGATGAACACCTTGTCGGGTCGGATGGCGGTGATCGGTGTCCCCGCTTCCAAGCCCATGTAGGCGAGGGCGCGTCTCATCCCCTCGGCCTTGATCGGATCGGACAGGGTCTCTGGATCCGGCACTCGATCGGTGACCGCCACCACCATCTCTGGCGAAGTACCCCAGGTCACCTGGGGTGGGATAGCGGCAGCAAGGATCTCGACCTCGCGATCGAATATCGCACCGGGATCGCTGTGTAGTTCACGCCAGGTCGCTATCGCCCGCTCCCAGAGTTCGCCCTTGGGGGTATAGGTACGCCCCTGCACATAGTCGATGGTCTTGTCATCGACGGCGATGAGACCGGCCCGAGCCCCCGCCTCGATGGTCATGTTGCAGACCGTCATGCGGCCTTCCATGGACAGCGAGCGGATCGCCTCGCCGGCAAACTCGATGACATAGCCGGTGCCGCCCGCGGTGCCGATATGACCGATGATGGCGAGCACTATGTCCTTGGCGGTGACCCCCGGCCCAAGCTTGCCGCTGATCCTGACGCGCATACTCTTGGGTTTTTTCTGGATCAGACACTGGGTGGCGAGCACATGCTCCACCTCCGAGGTGCCGATGCCGAAGGCGAGGGCGCCAAAGGCCCCATGGGTGGAGGTATGGGAGTCGCCGCAGACCAGGGTCATACCCGGTAATGTGGCGCCCTGTTCGGGGCCGATGACATGCACGATCCCCTGGCGGTCATCGTCCATACGGAACTCGGTGATGCCGAAGTCACGACAGTTCTGGTCCAGGGTCTCCACCTGGAGGCGGGACACCGGATCGGTAATCCCCGCGGAGCGATTGTTCGTGGGGACATTATGGTCGGGCGTGGCCAGATTGGCCCCGGCCCGCCAGGGTTGGCGACCGGCCAGGCGCAGCCCCTCGAAGGCTTGGGGCGAGGTCACCTCGTGGACCAGATGACGATCAATGTAGAGCAGTGCCGTGCCGTGCTCGTCGTAACGGACGACGTGGTCGTCCCAGAGCTTATCGAAAAGGGTTCGCGGTGCCATGGACCTCTCCTTTACTCAATAGCGGCAAAGATAAAGCCTGATGATCCATAAAACAAATTCATATTTCTCATAAGAGCCATTCCGCATGAGAATAGACGCCGTCCTTGAGCCATCGGGGGAGAAGTCCAATGGAAATTAGTTGGCTGCAGGCCTTCGTCAGCGCCGCCACGGAGGGCTCGTTTTCCGCGGCGGCGGCCCGGCTCTATCTTACCCAACCGGCCGTCAGCAAGCGCATCGCCGCTATCGAAACTGAGCTGGGGGCGCCGCTGTTCGACCGTCTTGGCCGCATGGTGGTGCTTACCGAGGCCGGTCGGGTGCTCTTGCCCCGGGCGCGGGAACTCCTCGCCCGGGCGGCCGAGATGCGGCATCTGGTGTCCGACCTCGCCGGCGAGGTGGGTGGACCGCTGCTCATGGGTACCAGCCACCATGTCGGACTGCGTCGTCTGCCGCCCTATTTGAAGCAGTATCGGCGACTCTATCCGGGGGTGGGTCTGGAGATCCGCTTCATGGATTCGGAAGCGGCCTGTCAGGGGGTGGTCGGCGGAGATCTGGAGTTGGCGGTGGTCACCTTACCGAACGGGCCTCCCAGCCCGTTGCTGGCCAGACCCATTTGGCGGGATCCCCTGGCCTTTGTCGTGGCGCCGGATCATCCCCTGGCCGCCGCGGCCACCACCAGGCTGGTCACCTTGGTCGGTTATCCCGCCGTGCTTCCTGGGCAAGGCACCTATACCCGGGCCATTCTCGAACGGGTGCTGGTCAGCGCCGGGCTTGAACTCGAGGTCGGCATGTCGACCAATTATCTGGAAACTCTCAAGATGCTGGTCACTACCGGGCTGGGTTGGAGCCTGCTGCCGGAGTCCATGCTGGATCAAGATCTGTGTGTGCTGGATGTGGAAGGTGTGAAGTTGAATCGGTCCCTGGGGGTGGTGTTTCATGCCGGTCGTCGACTTTCGAGTCCGGGACGGGCGTTGTTGGAACTGCTTGAAGCTGGAGCCTGATGGCCTTTGGTTTCGCTGATTGGGGGGGATGGAGTACGTGAATCGCTTGGCTCTATGCAATGCTGCTTGGAAATACTTTGCCGCCTGGGTCGTCGGGCGGTTGGTTGTCATCCCCAAGGGCGGGGTCCGGCTGTTGGGAATGATCATCCCGCTTTTGACCCTGAGTCTGTTCCCCTGGGGGGCTCCCGCCCTGGCCGCCGAGGTCGTCCAGCATCGTCTGGAGGTGAGCCTCGACCCGGCCAGCCATCGGTTTTCGGCGCGGGATGAGCTCAGTCTGCCGGCCCCGATATCGGGGTCCATCCGCTTCCGACTCCATCCGGGACTGCAACCCCGGGTCAGCGAGCCGGGGGCCAGATTGCGTTTACTGGGAGAGGGAGCTCAAGCGGAGCGGGCGGAGGAATACGAACTGGTCTTCCCGGCAGGGCAACAACGGTGCCGGATCGAATATGGCGGCGAGATCCACCATTCCATCGAGCCGCTGGGCCAGGACTATGGTCGCGAGATGGGAGCCACCTCGGGGATCATCGCCCCGGAAGGGGTATTTCTCTCCGGGGCCTCCTACTGGTATCCGGAGATCGCCGGGGCCACACTCAAGTTCGAGCTGCGGGTGCATCTTCCGCCGGGATGGCGGTCGGTGAGCCAGGGCCTGAGCCCGCCCCAGGAGGCCGCGTCCGAGCATGACGGCGAAGTCTGGCGCAGCGACCAACCCCAGGAGGAGATCTATCTCATCGCCGGGCCTTTTACCCGCTACCGCCATTCGGCGGATCCGGTCGAGGCCATGGTGTTTCTGCGTTCGCCCGACCCCGAACTGGCACAGTCCTATCTCGATGCCACCAGCCGTTATCTGGAGCTCTACCGGCGACTGCTGGGTGACTATCCCTACGGCAAGTTCGCCCTGGTGGAGAATTTTTGGGAGACGGGCTACGGTATGCCTTCCTTCACCCTGCTCGGGTCCAAGGTCATCCGCCTGCCCTTCATCCTCCAATCTTCCTATCCCCATGAAATCTTGCACAATTGGTGGGGTAACGGGGTTTATGTGGACGCTGGGAGCGGTAACTGGTCCGAGGGGCTCACCAGCTATCTCGCCGATCATCTGCTGCGGGAAGAACAGGGCCTAGGCGCGGACTATCGCCGTCAGACCCTCCAAGGGTATGCCGACTATGTGCGGGCCGGACGGGATTTTCCCTTGACCGAGTTCCGTGCCCGCCACAGTTCGGCCACCCAGGCGGTGGGTTATGGCAAGTCGCTGATGTTGTTTCATATGCTGCGAAGGACCCTGGGCGACGAGACCTTCATCGCCGGACTGCGGGCCTTCTACCGCGACCATCTGTTCCAGAGCGCCGGTTTTGCCGAGCTGGAAAAGAGTTTTCGCCAAGTCGCCGGTGCGGATCTGACGCCTTTCTTTCGGCAGTGGCTGCAACGGATCGGCGCGCCGAGTTTACGCTTGGTCGAGGCGCGAACCGAACCGGCAGGGGGCGGCTTCAATCTCCAGGCCGTCATCGAACAGACCCAGGACGGACCTCCCTATCGTCTGCGGATCCCCTTGGCGATCTCCCTTGAGGACGAGTCTCAGGTTCGATCCTGGGAGGTGGAGCTGGACCAGGTCCGCCAGAAGTTCGAGATCCGGCTCCCATCCCGACCCCTGCGACTGGATCTGGATCCTGAGTTCGATTTGTTCCGTCGCCTCGACCGGCGGGAGATCCCTCCCGCCCTCAGTCAGCTCTTTGGCGCCGAGCGGGTCTTGCTGGTACTCCCGGCGGCGGCCCCGCCCCGCTTGTTGGACGCCTATGGACAACTGGCCCGCCGCTGGGCGGAGCAGGGTGGCGCCCGATTCGAGATCCGCCTGGATCAGGAATTGGTCCGGCTGCCGGAAGACCGCGCACTCTGGCTCTTCGGCTGGGAGAACCGCTTCCGTCCCCAGTTCGTGGCCACGCTTGCCGCCTATCCCTTTATTGATCAGGGAGACCGGCTGCTGGTGGCCGGGACCGAACTCGTGCGGGATCAATCCAGTGTCGTCCTGGTCGGCCGACAGCCGGGGCGAGTGGATCTGGCCCTGGGTTGGGTGGCGGCCGAGAATCCCCTGGCGCTTCCCGGACTGGGGCGCAAGCTCCCCCATTATGGCCAATACAGCTATCTCGGCTTCAGCGGCGACGAACCCAGTAACCGGATCAAGGGGTCATGGCCGGTGGTGGATTCACCTCTGTCGCT